>Ga0207691_10005206_pt1 | contig 12557 bp, 10 predicted proteins | sample KBSM13metaG_FD_184327 | JGI IMG/M metagenome (GOLD analysis project Ga0207691, IMG submission 184327) | Miscanthus rhizosphere microbial communities from Kellogg Biological Station, Michigan, USA - KBS M1-3 metaG (SPAdes) (version 2) | ecosystem: Host-associated > Plants > Roots > Rhizosphere >... | reverse complement strand
CCGCCGATACCGAGCGGACGTACGTCACGAGCATCCAGATCTGGTCGTTCGTGATGCGACCGCCCCACGTCGGCATCCCGTCGGGTCGGCCCTGATAGATCGACTCGAACACCTCGGCCGGCGAGCCGCCGAAGTGCCACCGGCTGTCGGCGAGGCTCGGGCCCATTGCGCCGGAGCCATCCGCGCCGTGGCAGTCGATGCAGTTATAGGCGACGTAGAGCTGCGCGCCTGTCTTGAGTGCCTGCGCGTTACCCTCGTACGGATTGACGAGTGGGAGGGAATAGTCGCGCGACGGCAACCCGACCGGGATGTTGTCCGGGTGCGCCACGAACCGGACAAAGTCAGTCACTGAGGCGTTAGGCCCCGTTCGCCCGATTTGACTTTGCGCAGCGGCGAACGCGGCCAGGATGGCGACGGAGCAAGCCACGACGTGTGATTGGCGCATGTTGTCGATTCTCGATTCCGATTCCCGATTCCCGATTCCCGATTCCCGATTCCCGATTCCCGATTCCCGACGCTCGGTTCCCCGTTCCCGGTTCCCAACCAGCCCTACAATGAGAACACGAATAACATTCCGCCCCAGCTCGTCCACCGTCCGAGATCGGGTAGCGTCGAGCCCCGCTCGCGCACGTCATACGGCAGGTTCGCGGCCACATCACCCGCGATCAGGAGGCCCATGTCACCACCAATTCCCGAGTACACGGCGATGTACTGCTTCCCGTCCGGCCCGAGGTAGCTGATGGGATTGCCGACCACACCGGAGCCGACCTTGAACTTCCACAGCTCCTTGCCTGACGACGCATCCACCGCCTTGAACCATCCATCGAGCGTCCCGTAGAACACCACGCCGCCCGCCGTGGCGAGCGCGCCTCCCCACACCGGGAACGGCTCTTCGATCCCCCAAACCTTCTTTCCCGTCGTCGCGTCCCACGCGATGAACTCGCCACCGTGACCGCCCGGACCCTTCTTCTCGGGTGCGTTCGCGCCGATGTACGGCGTCCCGGGGATGTAACTCACCGGGCGAACCTCGAAGTCCATGCACAGGTTGTTCGTCGGTACGTAGAACAGTCCGGTGCGCGGCGAGAACGCGGCGGGCTGCTGGTTCTTCCCGCCCTCGAGGCTCGGGCAGATGTCCTTCACGTTCTTGCCCTCGGCCGTCATCTTTTCGGGAACGACGTTAGGCCGACCCGTCTTGAGATCCACGCCGGTAGACCAGTTCATCTGCACGAATGGCTGGGCGACGAGCACCTCGCCGGTCGCGCGGTCGATCGTGTAGCCGAAACCGTTGCGGTCGAAGTGGACCAGCGTCTTGCGCGTCGTGCCGCCTAACGGCAGATCGACGAGGATGTTCTCGTTGACCGTGTCGTAGTCCCACATGTCGTGCGGCGTGACCTGGAACGCCCAGCGCAGCTCGCCCGTGTCCGCGTCGCGCGCCATGATGGCGCACGACCACTTGTTGTCGCCCTTGCGGACGCCCTCGTTCCACGGGCCGGGGTTGCTCGTGCCGTAATACACGAGATTGAGCTCGGGGTCGTACGAGAGCCACCCCCAGACGGCGCCGCCACCCTGCTTCCACGTGTCGCCCGGCCAGCTCGTTAGGCCGAGGTCTTTGCCGTTGTCCTGGGCGTAGAAGGCCTTGAAGCGCGGGCCGACCTTCATATCGCGATCGCTGCCCGTGTTGTAGCCGCGCCAAACTTCCTTGCCCGTACTCGCGTCGATGGCCGCGAGCCAGCCACGGACGCCCATCTCACCGCCGCTCGACCCGACGAGCACTTTGCCTTTCACGACGATGGGCGCCATGGTCATCGTCTCGCCGCGCGTGAGGTCCGCCACCTTCGTGCGCCACAGCTGCTTCCCCGTGCTGGCGTCCACGGCGACGGTGTGCCCGTCCAGCAGGTTGTAGAAGATCTTGCCATCCGCGTACGCGGCGCCGCGGTTCACGACGTCGCAACACGCCTGCCCGGTCGCCGCCTGCGAGTTCTCCGGGCGGAACTTCCACTTGAGTGGCTGCCCGGCCTGCGTGAGGTCGATAGCGTACGAGACATTCGGGTAGGGCGTGACGACGTACATCGTGTTGTTCACGACGAGCGGCTGCCCCTCGTGGCCGCGCAGCACGCCGGTGGAAAACGTCCACGACGCGCGGAGGTTTACCGCGTTCGCGGCCGTGATTTGCGACAGGTCGCTGAACCGAGAGCTCGAGTAATCGCCGCCGGGCATCTGCCATTCGCCGGCGGGCGTCGTGCGCGGCGCGGCGATGCGAGTACCGGCAACGGATGTCGCGGCGCCAGTCGACTTCGCGGTACCCGTGCTGTCGGTTCGCGCGGTGGTCTGGCTGCTTGGTGTACAGGCGGCCACGGCCGCGACGATGAGGAAACGCGCGATCGTTAGGCGGCGGGTCATTTGCGACCCGCGGGCACGAGGTAGTCCTGTGCAGCGATGATCTGCCATTGGCCGCCCCGCTTGAGCCACGTGTCGGTGAATCGATACCGTCGATCGAAGGGTTGACCGCCGCTTCGGCCGTGCATGATGAGCCAGCCGGTCACGATCATCACGTTATCGAACGCGCGCGTCTGCATCTGCTCGTTGCGCGCCTCGGTGACGGTGTCGGTGCCCGAGACGATGTCGCGGGTGAGCTGGTCGCCGCTCTGGACCCGGTCGTCCTCCGTGTAAACGAAGCCGGGCGCGAGGAGGCGCTTGAACGTCCCAGCGTCACGCTTGACGACGGCCTTCGCCCAAGACTCCTCGAGATCGAGGACGGCGCGTTCGTCGGGCGTTCGCGTTGCCGCGGATTTAGGCTGCTGTGCACTCGCGATCGAAACCGTGCACACGACGAGAGAGCTCAGAGCGATCAGGCAACTCGGCTTCATACGGGATCGACCTTTTCGGGTTGAGGGTCCAATGACCATGCAACCTCCGGGCTCGACCGTCCAGATTCGGGAATCGGGAATCGGGAATCGGGAATCGGGAATCGGGAATCGGGCAAGCCGGGCGACCACTCGGGCATCCGAAAACAAAGGGAATCGGATGCAACGGAAACCAGGAGTTTCCGTTGAATCCGTTTCCCCGTCGTTCTGGATGCTGATCCGTCGAGAATCAGTTGTCGCGCGAACCTCGAGACAGCAACCGATTGAACTGCCACAGCTGGATCGTCGTCGCATGGCCGGCCGAGTCGCCGCGGAACTCGAGCTGACCGTCGGCCTCCATACCGAACAGTTTTCCGCCACGGTAGAAGCTCAACTTGAACTCGCCGTCGTGGCCGATGGGGACGAGATCGAACGTCGCGTCGTAGTCCCAGAGGGAAGGGGTCGTCCGTCCGTGGAGTTGTCCGCCCTCGTCCGTCACCTCGAGCGCCGTCTCGCGCACGTTCCCATCGTTGCCGTTAGGCGTCAAATGATACCGCCCGACGTACATCGCTCGCTCGCGGGCCGAGACGTCCGGTGGGCGCGATGGGGATACGGTGATCCGCAGCGGGATGATCGTCGTCCCCCAATGCATGTCGAGCGTCGCGCCGTCGCGCGTGACGACGGGGAAGTAGAACGCGAGCGTCTCCATGGGCGCGCCAGTCGCCGGCTTGACCGTCAGGCGCACTTCCTCGTCGCTCGAGGCCGGCGGCTGCGTGTGAAAACGCCTCGCGTCGCGGTTCAGGATGACGGTCCACTCGTCCAACTGCGGAATCATCCAGATCGAATACTTGCCCTTTGGGACCGGGTTGCCGTTCAGGCGAATCGGCTGGTCGACCTCGAGCGTGGTCGCCCAGTTGGCGCCGGGCGTCCACATGCGGCCCCAGTGGACGACGTCAGGAAATGGGGTCCGGCCTCGCGCCACCGGACGGTAGTACTCGATCGTGATCGTCGTGCCGTCGACCGTCTGTGTGACGGTGCCTTTCTCGGACGGCATTACTTGCGCGCTCGCCAGGTTGGGCGCCGCAAGCAGGACTGCTAAACCCAGCAGGACAGGGAATCGGGAATAGGGAATCGGGAATCGGGGAGACGGCGGATTTCCCGACCGGCTGGGTGTCATCCGAACTTCGCGTCGATCGCCGCGCGGATCTGGTCGAGCGTTTTGCCCTGCTTGTGCAGCCGGTACGCGAGGCGTCCTTCACCCTGACAGATCGAACAATGCGCGGCCATGCCGTCGGCCTCGTAGCACGAGAGCAGCGAATACTTCCCTTCGAGGGCGGAGCACCCGCATTGACAGCGGATCCCATCGACGACCTCGGGAATCTCGCGCACCATGTCGAACACCGGAGCGGCGTCCTTGTGCTCTCCCAACTGATCCTTCTTCAGAACCATGGCCGACGTAATGCCCGGCCTGGGCGTGGGATGGTCGGAGACGCGCATCATGCTCGGCGCGCAGCATCGCGCGTGGCGGATCCCGGCGAGGAGTGTCACGGGGAGCATCGCGACGAAGTGGCGGCGAGTAGTCATGATTTCATTCTGTGACCGGGTTCGAATCCCGACAAGGGATCTGGCGGATCACTGACAAGGCTCTTGCCCGGCAGCAAGGCTCTTGCCCGGCAGCAAGCCTCCTTCCCGGCAGCAAGCCTCTTTTCCGGAACAGCGATGAAGCGGATCAGGCAGAAACGGCCGGATAACTGCCTCACGGGCCAACGAGATCACTCGACGAGCCAGGAACTTTGATGAACAGCCTCGGGACGTTCATGCGTCCCGAGGTAGTCCCCAAAGCAATTCGGCTCGTTGGGAAAGCCAGCATGGATGCAAAGCCGGATCTGGCAGTTTCCGCCCTGGTCCGCCCAATCGCTGTTCAAGAAAAAGGCTTGCCCTACCACGAACCAGAATCAGTCGCCGGGAGCCGGCACGGGCTCACCTCCATGCGTCACGGGCTTGAACCCGAGCCGCCGCCCAAGCGCCTCCCTCCAGCCCGCCAGGATGTCATACACCGTCGGGATCACGAACAGCGTCAGCAGCGTCGACGTTATCGTGCCTCCGATCACCGCCCGCCCGAGTGGCGCACGGAAGTCACCGCCCTCGCCGTGACCTAACGCCACCGGGATCATGCCCGCGATCAGCGCCAGCGTGGTCATGAGGATCGGCCGCAACCGGATTCGCCCCGCTTCCACCAGTGCCTCGTGCCGCCCCATGCCGCGCTCCGTTCCCCACTTCGCGAAGTCGATGAGCAGGATCGCGTTCTTCGCCACGATGCCCATGAGCAGGATCACGCCGATCAGGCTCATGATGTTCAGCGAATCGCCGGTCATGATGAGCGCGAGCACGACACCGATGAGTGACAGCGGCAGGGATACGAGGATCGCCAGCGGGTCGAGGAACGACCCGAACTGCACGACCAGGATCAGGTACATCAGCATCACCGCGATGCCTAACGCGATGAAGATGCCGCCGAACACCTCCTGCTGGCTCTCGACCTGGCCGCCCGGAACGATCCGATAGCCCGGGGGCATGCGGATGTCCGCGGTGGCGCGGGTGATCCCCTGGGTCACTTCGCCAAGCGACGCACCCTGGATGTTCGCCCCGACGGTTATGACGCGATGGCGGTCCAGGTGCGTGATCTGGGCCGGGCCTGTCCCTCTCGAGAATCGGGCCACCTGGCCTAACGGGACGATTGCCGGCCCGTCCGCGCCGGCCGTCGCGAGCACCAGCGGAATGCGCGAGACATCGGCAACGTTTTCCCGCGACTCGGGCGCGAGCCGCACCCGCACGTACCGGGATTCGCCGGAAGGATCGATCCACGTGCCGGCGTCGACGCCGGCAAACGCGGGACGGAGCGCCTGCGCGATCTGCGCGATGCTCACGCCGATCTGGCCCGCGACGCCGCGGTCGATCTGGACGCGGAGCTCGGGTTTCTGTCCACGCGACGAGAGACCGACATCCGCCGCACCGCGAACACGCCTGACGCGATCCGCGATCTGCTCGGCGAGCTGATTGAGGACGGTGTTGTCAGGACCGGTGAGCTGCAGCTGGACGGTTTTCTGGTTGCCGCCGAAGCCCGACGCGTACGTGTAGGCCGTCACGCCGCCGACCGACGCGAACTCACGGCGAAGCTGCTGCGCCAGCCGCTCCTGCGAGATCGTGCGTTCCTTCTTCGGCTTGAGCTTGACGTAGATGTTCCCGTTGTCGACTCCACCCGCACCCGACGCGCTTCCGATGGTCGTGTACGTGTACAGCACCTCCTTGTGCGATCGAGCGAGCGCGGCCACCCGCTCCGCCTGCTGCGTGGTGTACTGCAGGCTCGCGCCGGGCGGCAGCTCGATCGCGATATTGATCTCGCTGTAGTCGCTCAGCGGAACGAAATCGAATCGTCCGACGGCGCCTTGCAGCACGATCGCGCCAACGAACGACGCGACGGCGAGCGCGATCATGATCGCGCGATGCTCGAGTCCCCACGCGATCCCGTGCTTGTAGCGCTCTGCCTGCGCGTCGAACCATCGGTTGAACCGCTCGAGCGTGCGTGCGACCGGATTGCGGAGCTCGTGCGCCTCGAGCTGCGGGTCGGCCCAGTAGGCCGAGAGCATCGGGTCGAGAGAGAACGACACGAAGAGCGACACGAGCACTGCAGCCGCGATCGTGAGAGCAAACGGCTTGAACCACTGCCCTGCAAACCCGGACATGAAGCCGACCGGCACGAACACGGCGACGATCGAGAAGCTCGTCGCGGCAACAGCGAGGCCGATCTCGTCCGTTCCCTTGCGCGACGCCTCGTAGTGGTCTTCGCCTGCCTCGATGTGCCTGACGATGTTCTCGCGCACGACGATGGCGTCGTCGATCAGGATACCGATCGCGAGCGACAGGCCTAACAAGCTCATCGTGTTCAGCGTGAAGCCGAGCAGCCAGAGCGGGATGAAGGCGGCGAGCACCGAGACCGGCAGCGCGAGCCCGGTAATCACCGTCGACCGCCACGAGATGAGGAACAGGAACACCACGAGCACGGTGAGGATCGCTCCCTCGAACAGCGTCTCCTCCACGTTCCGGACCGAATTCTCGACGCGCACGCCGCCGTCGCGGACGATCTCGATGCGCGTTCCAGCGGGCAGCGTCGGGCGCAACGTCGCGAGCTGTTTCTTCACGCCGTTGGCCACGAACGCGGTGCTGTACCCCTTCGACTTCACAACGTCGATACCGATCGCCGCTCGGCCGCTATACAGCGCGGCGGACCGTGGCTCGGCGTTCCCGGCTTCGACATCAGCCAGCTGGCCCAGTGTGATCGCGCGACCGGCGCGCTGCGTGACAACGAGCCCGAGGAAGTCCTGCGGGTTCTCGAGTCGGCCCTCGAGCCGAATCGTCTGTTCGGTCGTGGGCGTCGTCACCTGACCCACTGGCGCCGCGAGGTTTTGCGCGCGAAGTGCGCCGACGACCTGATCGACACCGACGCGCGCGCTCGCGAGCGCTTGCGGCCTGATGTTGACGTTGAGCGTGGCACTGTCTCCGCCGACGACGTTCACCTGCGCGACGCCCGCGACCGCACGCAGGTCGCCGCCGATCTGGTTGTCCGCGAGCTGCGTCAGCTGCGGCACCGTCAGGCTCGTGGAGGTGAGCGCGAGCGAGACGATCGGCAAATCGTTAGGGTCGAACCGCTGAATGATCGGCTCGAGGATCTCCTGCGGCAGTTGGCCCCTGACCGCCGAGATCGCGTCTCGGACGTCCTGCGTCGCCTGGTCGACCGGCTTCTCGAACACGAACACGACGATGATCTGGGCGAACCCGTCGCTCGTCGTCGAGTTGATCCTGTCAATCCCGCTGATGCTCGACAGCCGATCCTCGATGCGATCCACGACCTCGCGCTCGACGACGTCGGGTGCCGCACCGGGGTAGCCGACGCCGACGAAGACGATCGGGGCCTGGATGTCCGGGAATTCGTCGACCTGCAGCTTGTAGAGCGCGGCGATGCCGAACGCGACGAGCGCGAGCATCGTCACGACGGTGACGATCGGCCGCTTGATGGCAAAATCGGAGATGAACACGGGGTTTCTCTGACGCCAGATTAGCGCCGCAGCAGGGGGCGCGGGTCGACCGGCATGCCGGTCCACCATCGCCCGACGTTCGACGTCCGGGCGATAGCGAAATGTAGATGAGGTACGTTGGGCGGCGCATTGCCCGTGGTCCCGACGAACCCGATCGTGTCGCCACGCTGCAGCGGCATGCCGTCGGCGAGGCCGTTCGCGTACCGGTCGAGGTGCGCGTACATGAGTACGAACCGGTCGGTGGGGTCGGATGCGTAGACCATGAGACCGCCGGCCTGACTCGAGAAGACGCGCAGTACCTTGCCGGCTGTGGCCGAGATGACCGGTGTGCCGCGAGGGGCCGGGATGTCGAGCGCGTTGTGCCGGCGGTTCCCGCGCGGCTCGTCGAACGTATCGAGCAGGTCCTTGGGCTCTACGCCCACGACCGGTATCGTGAGCTCCGACGCGAGCTGCGAGAGCTCGTCGGGTGTTGGCCGGACCGCGTTGCTGTCGTTGGGAGCGGCCTCCGCGACGAGCGTGTCGGACGCGAGCTCCTTCGGCGTCGGCGGAGGCGCCGTCGCGGGGGCGGCGGCGGGTTTGCCGTCGGGTCGGGCGTTGGGCATCTCGACGTCGCCGGCGCCTGTCCGCACGCTGATGTTTCCGCTCGCACTCGAGCTCCCGCCTCGGCGAATCTCAATGACGCCGGTTTTGACGGCGGCGCCGAGGGCGATGAAAGCGAGTCCGAGGACCGCGACGGCAGCGGGGCCTATTCGCGTATGAGCCATGGAACGTCTCGGTGCAAGGGACGGGCTACTGTGTGGTCATCCCGAGCGAAGCGAGGGATCGCGATTGTGCCGAAAGAGGGCGCTCTACCAAGAGACTCGCGATCCCTCGCCTGTCGGCTCGGGATGACAGCTTCTCGCTCCGGATGACGATATGCGTCCTACCCGCGCGCCGGTACTGCGCCCATCCACGCTACCGCATCCTTCGCGATGTTGGGAGGGACGGCGTGCGGCCCGTCGAACTCGCGGTACTCCACGTTGTATTTCTCGCGCTCGAGGGCCGGCACGATGCGGCGGCTGCACTGGTCGATCGGAAGGATCTGATCGCGCGTCCCGTGGGAGATGAACAGGCGCGGGCGGGCGTGCGCGTCGACGGGAAGGATGAATCCTGGCGAGAACGCAATCACTCGCGGGAACAGGTCGCCGTTCGTGAGGCCGACCCCGATGGCGTACGTGGCCCCATCGGAAAATCCCTCGATCGTTAGGCGCGCCGGATCCACGGCCACGCGGTCGAACACCCAGGCGAGCGCGCGGTCGATGAAGGCGATGTCGGGTCCGTAGTCGCCGCGAATCGCGTCCCAGGTGCTGCCTCGCGACTCGGGCGCGAGCAGCACGAGCCCGGCGTCATCGGCGAGCTCGCGGAACGGCCGCAGCGCACCGCGTGCCGACCCGGTTGCGCCATGGAGCATGAGCACGAGTGGCGCCGGGGTCGTCGCTACGTATCCCGAAGGCACATACAGGATTCCGTCACGGCCACCCTCGCCGAGCGAGAGCGGCTGTTCGCCCGGGGTGACTGACGTCGTCGGGGCGCCGGGGCGTGCGGTGAGACGGCCACCAGCCGTCATGGCGGCAGCGTTCTTCACGCCTCCAACATTGCACGCGGCGGCGATCGCGCCCACCGTGCCCACGCCGGCGACGTGCAGGAACGAACGTCGCGAGATCGGTGATCGAGCGTCGGGCGGGGTCACGGCAGATGGCGACTGGCGACTGGCGACTGGCGACGGGCGACTGGAAAAAGGCGAGTCAGCCCTCGCCTTACGGCTTGGGATGACATTCCGGGCGGAGCATGCCTCCCTTCATGGTACGAGGCGCGATCTGCGCCGCAAGAATCGTGGGACGAACCGCGTCAGCTCTGGCCGACTTGCCCGGTCAACTGCGACACCAGGTTTCTGAGCGCGACCTGCCACACGAGCGGCTGGTTCGGGAGGTCGTCGCGGCGCAGGGTTCGCAACCGCTCGAGATCCTCGTCCGAAACGAGCGACTGTGCACCGAGCGCGCTAACCAATATGTGGCTCCGCTTGGCCAGCATTCCTTCGGCGCCGATGCGGATCGCGCGCCCGTCCCGTCCCACGAGCACACCGGTGAGCTGCACGACCGCAACCGGGTGCTCGAGTGACGTGAGCCACGGTACCCCGACGGTGTAGTCGCGGCCGAGGCGTACCTCCTTTCCGAGGCTGAGGCCCTTCTGTCGCGGCCAGTACTGGCCAAGCTCCACGGTGATGACGAGCACCTTGTCGTCGGAAGCGCTGTCGAGCGCCGTACCGAGCCAGCCGATCCAGTCCTGTGATGGGCGACCGACGGAGAGCTCCAGTTGATGGTTGGCATCTTCGTCGCCGTCACCGAGACAGTCGCCGCCGATCACAGCCGGCTGGCATCCGAAGTGGACGTCGGGCGCGCTACCGACTTCGGCGGAGGCGGGCGAGAGCTTCACCGACGCGGCGATCGAGTCGAGGTACGCGTTCATTTCGGCCACGAGGGCGGCAGCCGGTGAACCGGTCGCGCCCTTGGGCTCGAACTGCGCGCCCTGCTCGGCGCCGCGCTGGTATCGGATGGGCAGGTGGGCGACGCCCGCGACGTTAGGCACGTCGGCGCCGGCGTAGAATGGTGGCTTGTCGAAGGACTTGGGCGCGACACCGCTCTTGTAGCTCGCACCGGTTGAGGCACACGCGGCAGACAGGGCGGCGAGCGCTAGATAGACACGTCTCATAGTACACGGCTAAACTCTCGACCCGACCGATTGGTCACGAGCTGCGTGCTGGTTGCAGCTGCTGGGCTGGTAGCCGGCGGCTGCGTGCCAGTCGCCAGTCGCCGGTCGCCAGTTGCCTGCCGCCTGCCGTTAGGCACTCCCCCACGCCCCAAGCTGCTGCCTGACCGCGACCAGTTGCCCGAGATGATACGCGTTATGGTCGGCCACGAGCAGGATCTCACGAATGTACGTCTGACCGCTGCCGTGCGGGATCTTCGCGAACAGATCGATCGACTCGTCCATCGCCAGCGCTTCCATCGCCGCGCGATCCTCACGGAACGCACCGATCGAGTCATCCCACGCCGTGTCGGACGGGGGCGCCGGCGATTTCGGCCAGTAGTCCTCGGGCCAGTTCATCTCCTCGTACTTCGGGTTGCGGCAGAAATCGAGAATGTCGTGCTGCGTGATGCGCAGGTGTTCGAGGAGCTCCCACGCGGAGTGCGGAAATCCCTCGACGCGCACGCCGCGCAGCTTCGACGCGAGGCCCTCCACGGCCTTCTCGAAGCCGACGTGTGCATCCTGCCAGGAGAGTATGCGGCTGAGCTGCGCGCGAAGCGCTGGAGAGGAGTCGGACATGTCTCGAAGGGGCTGAGAGGCTGTGTGCCATCACAGAAGCGAAGAAGGCCACCATCGCGCCCTAACGCGGTGGTGGCCTTCTCAGACCGAACGGCGCGGAGGTCGTCGGTCAGCCATTACAGCGAGCGTACCAGCGAGCCTTAACGGCTCCCGGCGATCCGCGCCGTACTAGGGTCAATAGACAATGGATCACCTCCTCGTTTGCGGGTGAGACTTGAGGGTGACGGCCCAAATGTAATGATAGAACGGCAAATGGGGGAGCATCGTTGGCGGATCGTGCGGGTTGTGGGACGCTCAGACCGTCATACCTTTTCGGTTGCCACGCCCAGTCCGGCGGCGTCATCAAGGGATGGCGCGCACACCCTCGATCGGAGAGCTGCTACTCGGCGGCGTAATTGTCGCGCTCGTGGGGTTTGTCGGGTCACAGGTGCTCGCCTCTCCGCGCCGAACCGTCCGCGAGTCGCGCTCGCTCACCGCTCGCGACAGCGTAGCCATCGTCTCGCAGTACACGAGGCAGGTTGCGTCACGCGGCGATCAATACTCGGCGCCCACGTGGCTGTCGGCGGTGCAGATCGCCCGGCTCGAGGAAGCGGCCGAGCGGGACGTTCGCGGTCGCGATTCGGTGTCGCGGCCTTCGCGTGATTCCGTGCGTGCGCTCGTTGCATCCCTCGGGACCAATTCTTATCTCGGCGCGATGCTGGCGGAGGATGGCGGCGTCGTCTCGCGGTGGCGCGAGCGAGCCGAGCCGATTCGTGTCTGGGTGCAGCCGCAGTCGTCGGAGGCGGGGTTTTCGCCGGATCTGATCGCACCGACGCGCCGCGCGTTCACCGCGTGGAATGAGCTGGATATCGGTGTCGCGTTCGAGCTCGTGGACGACTCGACGCAGGCGGACGTGCACGTGACCTGGCGTGCGCGGATGCCGAAGGCGCGGCAGCTTGGAACGACGTTTCGCATGACCGGTGGCGCGGGGTGGATCGCGTTCGCGCACGTCCAGCTCTCGACGTCGTACGACATCTATACCGTGCAGAACGCCGCGCGTCATGAGGCGGGTCACGTGCTGGGCCTCGGCCACTCGCCGCACATGGAGGACATCATGGCGGCCGAGACCGAAGGGAGGCGGTACCAGCTGACGGATGGCGATCGTGCGACCGCGATGGCCCTCTACCGCCTTCCGCCGGGGAGGTTTGCTTTCCAGAACTGATGACTTTCAGTCATCTGTATTCCGGGCATCTAGGTTTCTCCGATGCCCCTGCCGTTC
>Ga0207691_10005202_pt1 | contig 12560 bp, 10 predicted proteins | sample KBSM13metaG_FD_184327 | JGI IMG/M metagenome (GOLD analysis project Ga0207691, IMG submission 184327) | Miscanthus rhizosphere microbial communities from Kellogg Biological Station, Michigan, USA - KBS M1-3 metaG (SPAdes) (version 2) | ecosystem: Host-associated > Plants > Roots > Rhizosphere >... | reverse complement strand
TATGCGAAAGCTCACGCTCGACCACCGCGCGGCGCCTGCGATCGGGCGCATCATGCTGGACCTGGTCCGCGAGATCGACGGCGTCGTCGCGGTCGGCGGCCTCACCCTCGGCGCCGACCCGATCGCGAACGCGGTGATGCACGAGTCCGCCCGCACCGACGCCCCGCTCGACGCCTTCGTGGTGCGCAAGGAGCCGAAAGACCACGGCCGCGGCCGCCAGGTCGAGGGCGCCGACGTCGCGGGCAAGCGGGTCGTCGTGCTCGAGGACACCTCGACGACGGGTCAGTCCGCGCTCAAGGCCGTCGAGGCCCTTCGCCGCGAGGGCGCCGAGCCCATCGCGGTCGCGGTGATCGTCGACCGCAAGACCGGCGCGCAGGCCGCCGTCGAGGCCGAGGGCCTCCGGTGGCTCGCCGCGATCGACCTCGACGACCTGGGTCTCTCGCCCCAATGATCCCGCCGACCGCTACTCACAATGGCGAGCGCTATCGAAGAGTCGACCGCGCTCGCCATTGTGAGTAGCGCTCGCGGACGGAATGCTGCGGCGTCAGTCCTTGCGGTTATTGCGCAGGTACTGCCAGACGAACACGATGAGCGAACCGAGCAGCACGATTCCGGTCGCGGCGAACAGCAGAGTCTGCTCGAACTCGGTCATAGGGGCCTCTTTCCGGCGGCCGCATCCGCCACGGTCTTCGCGATGCGCGCCGCACGCGTCTCGGGTCGGCGTGCGGCGTCGATCGCGCCGATGCCGAACTTTCGCGCCGACGGCGGGAAGGCATCCCATGCGGCCCGCGCGACGGGGTCGGCATCCAGCGCGGCCACGAAATCGTCGGGTTCGCGCAGCGCTTCGGCGTTGTCGAGCACTGTCCAGGAGCCGTTCGCCTTCGCCACTTCGACGGCGCGGATGCCGGCCTCGGCCATGAGCCCGCGCTCTTCGAGCAGGATCAGCCGGGCCTTGTTCGTCATGTACGGGACTTCCGTCACGACGATCTGCTGCTTGTCCTGCTTCTTCGACTCCTCGATGATGGCGCGGGCGCGGACCTGGATGATGCCGCGGCCGGTCTCGTACGCCTGGCGGATTCCGTCGATGCCGTGAATGAAGCCGGCGGTCGGGAAATCGGGGCCCGGCATGACGGTCATCAGCTCTTTCACCGTCGCTTTCGGGTTGTCGATCATCATCAGGCAGCAGTCGATGACTTCGCCGAGGTTGTGCGGCGGGATGTTCGTGGCCATGCCGACGGCGATGCCTGACGAGCCGTTGACCAGGAGGTTCGGGAACTTCGCGGGGAGGACGGCCGGCTCACGCTCGGTGCCGTCGTAGTTCGGAACCCAGTCGACTGTTTCCTTGTCGATGTCGTCCCGCATCAGCTCTTCGGCGAGCCGCGTGAGGCGGACCTCGGTGTAACGCATCGCTGCCGGGTTGTCGCCGTCGAGCGAGCCGAAGTTTCCCTGGCCGTCGACCAGCCGATAGCGCATCGAGAATTCCTGCGCCATGCGGACGACCGAGTCGTAGATCGCCGAGTCGCCGTGCGGGTGGTACTTGCCCATGACGTCGCCGACGATGCGCGCCGACTTCTTGTACGCGCGGCCGGCGGTGTTCCCCTGCTCGTACATGCCGTAGAGGATGCGGCGATGGACCGGCTTGAGGCCGTCGCGGACGTCGGGGAGCGCGCGGCCGATGATGACCGACATCGCGTAGTCGAGATACGACTTGCGCATCTCGTCTTCGATGTTTACGGGCAGACGCTGGTCGTTGAAATTCTGATAATCGGAATCAGACATGAATATTCGTCACGATTAAATGTCGAGGTTTTTCACTTCTAATGCGTTGTCCTGGATGAACACCCGTCGCGGCTCGACCTGGTCGCCCATAAGGATCGTGAACAGCTCCTCGGCGCCGACGGCATCCTCGATCGTCACCTGCAGCAGGCGCCGCGTCTCGGGATTCATCGTCGTGTCCCACAGCTGCTCGGGGTTCATTTCACCGAGACCTTTGTAGCGCTGGATGGAGAGCCCCTTCTCCGCGCGGCGGTAGATCTCGGAGATGAGATCGTCGACGCGGGCGAAGTTTTTGGTCTCGTCGTCGTGCTCCAACGCGTACGGCGGGAGGCCGAACGCGGAGAGCTGCTCGTAGGCCTTCGCCATCTGGCGGAACTCGTACTGCGAGAGGAGCTCGTTGTTGATCGTGACCTTGCGTCCCGTGCCGTTGCCGCCGACGGAGAACTGCAGGATCGGCGTCTCGGTCACTTCGTCGGTCATCGGCCGGACGTGCTCGAATCCATGCGCGGTGAGCGCACTAGCAAGCGAATCGACCTTGTCCGGATCGCCGAGCGCGGTGCGATCGGTGAAGCCCTCGGCGAAGAGGACGTCGAGCGCTTCACCAGGCATGCCGCGCGACTGCAGCTTCTTCGCGTGCGAGCGGTACTCCTCCATCCGCTGGAGCATCGTCACGAGCGTGTCGCCCGCGATCGCTCCGCCTTCCTGCGGCGTGACCTTCACGCTGGCGGCGATGCGATTGAGCAGGAAGCGCGACTTCTCGACCTCGTCCTTGAGGTACGTGTCTTTCTTTCCCTGCGACGCCTTGAACAGCGGCGGCTGCGCGATGAAGAGATGTCCGCGGTCGATCACTTCGCGCATGTAGCGGAAGAAGAACGTAAGGATCAGCGTGCGGATGTGCGAGCCGTCGACGTCGGCGTCGGTCATGATGATGATCTTGTGATAGCGGAGCTTGGCGACGTCGAAGTCGCCGGCGCCGATGCCTGTGCCGAGGGCCGTGATCATCAGCCGGATTTCCTCGGAGGAGAGCATCTTGTCGAGGCGTGCACGCTCGACGTTGAGGATCTTGCCCTTGAGCGGAAGGACCGCCTGGAAACGGCGATCGCGTCCCTGTTTGGCCGAGCCGCCTGCCGAATCGCCCTCGACGAAGTAGATCTCGCAGAAACGCGGATCGCGCTCCTGGCAGTCGGCGAGCTTGCCGGGGAGCGACGCGGAATCGAGCGCGCCTTTGCGGCGCGTCAGATCGCGAGCCTTGCGCGCCGCTTCACGCGCACGCGCGGCCTCGATCACCTTGTCGACGATCTTGCGGACTTCGCGCGGGTTTTCCTCGAGGAACTCGCCGAGGCGCTGGCCGACGACCTGCTCCACCCACGTCTTTACGTGCGAGGAGACGAGTTTGTCCTTCGTCTGCGACGAGAACTTCGGGTCTCGAACCTTGACGCTAATCACGGCGGCGAGCCCTTCGCGAATGTCGTCGCCTTCCAGCGTCAGCTTGAGCTTCTGCAGGATCCCCGACTCCTCGACGTACTTGTTCATCGTGCGCGTCAACGCGCCTTTGAAGCCGACGAGGTGCGTGCCGCCGTCGAGGTTCTTGATGGTGTTCGTGAAGCAGAAGATGTTCTCGGAGTAGCCCTCGTTCCACTGCAGCGCGATCTCGATTGCCTCGCCGTCGACTTCATCGCGGATGAAGATCGGCTCGTCGTGCAGCGGCGTCTTGTTCTTGTTCAGATCCTTCACGAACGAGACGATGCCGCCTTCGTAGCGGAACTCGTGGTGCTTCTCCGTGCGGTCGTCGCGGATCTCGATGTGGACGCCCGAGTTGAGGAACGCCAGCTCGCGCAGCCGCTGGGTGAGCGTGTCGTAGTTCATCTCCGTGACGGAGAAGATCGTCGAATCGGATTTGAACGTGACGCGCGTGCCGCGGCGCGTGGTCTTCTCGCCTTTGTCGATCGGCGCAACCGGGATGCCGCGCTCGTAGCGCTGGCGCCAGATGTTGCCGTCGCGATGGATCTCGAGCTCGAGCCATTCGGAGAGGAAGTTGACGACGGAGACGCCGACGCCGTGCAGACCGCCGGAGACTTTGTACGAGTTGTTGTCGAACTTACCGCCGGCGTGGAGCTCCGTCATGATGACTTCGGCGGCGGAGCGGTTCTCTTCCTTGTGCAGGTCGACCGGGATGCCGCGGCCGTTGTCTTCGACGGTGACGGAGTTGTCGGGATGGATCGTCACCGAGACGCGGTCGGCGTAGCCCGCGAGAGCCTCGTCGATCGCGTTGTCGACGACTTCGTAGACCATGTGATGCAGTCCGGTGATGTCGTCGGTATCGCCGATGTACATCCCGGGACGCTTGCGAACGGCATCGAGTCCCTTGAGGACCTTGATGTCTTCCGCGGTATAGGTCGTTCCGTTCAGGACGTCGGCAGCATCCTGCGCAACGCGTTTTTCTTCTGGCGTAATCGGGCCGTCTTCTGTGTAGTCGTCTGCCATTCAGTCGTTAGCTTTCGGTCTGCATTAGGTGTGTTTGCCGGCAGGTCACAAGCGGGCTTTTACGTCGCAGTTGGAAACGCTTAATTTTACTATGAAAATCCCGTCTCAGGCGAAATCTTGTGTGCCTTTAACTCGTCCATTTTCAATGAGTAAGCGACGGTGCGGAGCGGTCTCCAGAACGTCGAGGAAGCGCTCCTTTGCAGAGGTAGCAAAAACCTGAGTTTTCGGTGGCAGATTCTGCAATAGTTCCTGCAGGATATCGAGGTCTAATTCGGCATCGATGTCGTCGAGCAGGAAGACCGGCGACTCGCCCGTCCGGCGCCGGAAGAGCTCGATTTTCGCGAACTTCAGGAAGAGCACGATCATCTTCTGCTCGCCGCCGCTCAGCACCTCGGCGACCGGCCGCCCATCGACCTCGAAATCAAGCACGTCGCGCTGCGGACCGGTGAGCGACATCCGCGCGCGAATCTCCGCGACACGCGGGACATCGCTCGTCGCAGGCCGGTACATCAGCTCGACGTTGCCGACGTGGTAGCGATGCATCGCCACGATCTCGCGAAACGTCTTCGCGAGATGCTGCACGTACGCGGCGCGTGCGCTCCACACCGGCGCGGCAGCCGCGGCGAACTCCTGGTCCCACGGATCGAGCATCGATGCAGAGGCGGTCCCCGATGCAACGTCGTGCAGAAGCGCGTTGCGCTGCTTCAGGGCGCGTCCGTAACGCGTCAGCAGCTCGAGGTACGCCGGATTGATGCTGGCGATGCCGCGGTCGAGAAATCGCCGCCGTTCTTCCGGCGCACCACGCAGGATGTCGAGGCGCGACGACGAGTACGCGAACACGGTCAGCGCGTTCAGATACGCTGCCAGCGGCACCTTCTCCGCGTTGATCGTGAGCACGCGGCGCTTCGTCTCCGCTTCGAGTCCGACCGACATCGTCCGCTCGATTCCGTCGCGCTCGACGGCTCCGCTCACGAAGAGATTCGGCGCGTCGAAGCGGAAGAGACTCGCCACACGCGACGTGCGGAACGACTTCGTGGTGGCGAGAAAGTAGATCGCCTCGAGGAGGTTCGTCTTTCCCTGGCCGTTGCGGCCGACGACGATGTTCGTCTGCGGATGGAACGCCAGGTCCGCGGCGTCGAGGTTGCGGAACGTCTGCGTCGTTACCCGCGCGAGGATCACGCCAGCCGCATCGGCATCACGACGTACAGGTAGTCATACGGCAGGTCTTCCGCCGTCGACGCGGGACGTCCGATGCACTGGCTGTTCTCGTCCTTGAGATCGAGCGACACACTCGGCGTGTCGGTCGCGCTGAGGAAATCCATCACGTAGGCGGCGTTGAGACCGACGAAGAACGGCTGGCCGGCGTAGTCGATGGGAACAGTCTCCCGCGCGTCGCCGAGCTCCGGATTCGTCGAGGACACGGTCAGCTTGCCGGGCGCGAAATCGAAGCGTACGGCGCGCGTCCGCTCGTTGGCGACGAGTGAAATGCGCTTGATCGTCGACAGTAGCCGCTCGCGATCGACCATCACGTGGCGGTCGTTGTCGCGGGAGATGACTTCCATGTAGTTCGGGAAATTGACGTCGATCATGCGCGCCATCAGGCGGCGATCGGCGGCGTCGAAGAAGAGCTGGTTTTCGGAGACGCCGAATTTCACGGTCCCTTCTTCACCCGACTCGAGCCGCAGGATCTCATCGAGCGCCTTGCGCGGGATGAGGATCGTCAGGTCGCTTCCTTTCTTGCGGCCGTTTCCGGCGCTCGCGTACGGGAAGTTGATCAACGCCATTCGATGGCCGTCGGTCGCGACCATCTCCATTTTCTGAGGCTGCATCTTGAGCAGCGCGCCGTTGAGCTGGAAGCGCGTCTCTTCGTGCGTGATCGCGAACTTCACCTTCGCGACCATCGTCTTCAGCTCGTCGAGCGGGATGGTGTAGCTCTCGGACACGTTGACGGTCGGCAGCGTCGGGTAATCCTCGGCGGGCAAGCCGAGGAGGCGGAACTTCGCCGTTCCCGACTCGATCAGCATCTGGTTGTTTTCCTGGAGCGCGATGTGGACGTCTTCATCCGGCAGGCTGCGGACGATGTCGAACAGGCGGCGCGCTTCGAGCGTGACGCCGCCGGGCGTGGTGATCTTCGCGGCGCAGGAAGTGAGGATCGTGACGTCGAGATCGGTCGCCGCAACCTGGAGCTTTCCGTCGGCCGCTTTGAGCAGCACGTTCGAGAGGATTGGAATCGTCGATCGCTTTTCGACGACGCCCTGGCAAAGCTGCAACTCTTTCTGAAGATCAGCTTTTCCGACTGTCAGCTCCATGTCTCTTCCTTCAGAACCTAAGCTCTATTCTTCTTTAGTGGTGTTAGCAGTAGAACCGTGCGGAAAACGCTCGGGCACGCTGCAAAGGTTTCGAAAGTATAGCAGTTCTACCTGTCTCGAATCTGCGGGTTTCATCGCGGAAAAACACCGGAAAAGTTCAGCATTTTCCGCAGTTTTCGACGTCTCTCCGATCCCGTCGTTTTTCATCCGCAGCTTTTGGTGGGTGCTTTCCACAGCATTACCTGAACTGCTTCGTGAGCATGTCGATCGTGCGCGTGAGTTGCTGATCGTCCTGCATCAACTGATCGATCTTGTCGACCGAGTACATGACCGTCGAGTGGTGCTTGTTGTTGAACAGTTTTCCGATCTCCGGATACGAGAGATCGGTGAGGTGCTTGCACAGGTACATCGCGACCTGGCGCGGGTAGGCGATGGTCTTCGCGTTCGATTTGGACTTCAGGTCCATCACCTTGATGCCGTAGTGCGCGGCCACGACCTTGAGGATCTCCGGCGCGGTGATCGGCTTGTTCTCTTTCGACAGCAGATCCTTGAGCGCTTCTTTCACCAGGTCGATATCGATGGAGTGACCGACCATCGATCCGAAGGCGACGACGCGGTTGAGGTGACCTTCGAGCTCGCGGATGTTCGAGCGAACGCGATCGGCGATGAAGATGGCCGCTTCCTGCGGCAGATCGATCTTCCGCTCTTCCGCTTTCTTGCGGAGGATCGCGACCTTCGTCTCGAGATCGGGCGGCTGGATGTCGGCGATGAGACCCCATTCGAAGCGCGAGCGAAGACGTTCTTCCAGCGTTGGAATGTCTTTCGGCGGCGCATCCGAGGTGAAGACGATCTGCTTCTGATTCTCGTACAGCGCGTTGAACGTATGGAAGAACTCTTCCTGCGTACGTTCCTTGCCGGCGAGGAACTGGATGTCGTCGAGCAGCAGGGCGTCGAGGGTGCGATAGCGATCGCGGAACGACGCCATCTTGTCGTAGCGGATCGAGGTGATCAGGTCGGTGACGAAGCTGTCGGCCGACATGTAGACGACTTTCTTCTTCGCGTCCTTCTCCCGCATCTTCTGGCCGATGGCCTGGATCAGATGGGTCTTGCCGAGGCCCGCGCCACCATAGATGAAGAGCGGATTGAATGAGCCGCTCGGGTTTTCGGCGATCGAGAGGGACGCGGCGTAGGCGAGCTGGTTCGAGCTGCCGACGACGAAGGTGGAGAAGACGTACCTTGGGTTGAAGATCGAAGGTGGGAGCTCGTCGCGGGGGGACTGCACGGCGAGCATCGGGAGGTCGTCATCGGCGGCCTCGACCACGAAATGGACCTGCACCCGCTCGGGAGACGAGAGCTCGTTCAGCAGTTCGCGAACGTGCGAGCCGAAGCGGTCGCGGACGGCGTCGACATGCTTCTGAGTCGGGATGCCGACATCGATCGTGTCACCACGGCGTGCGAGAAACCGGGTCGGCGCGAACCACGTTTCATAGTCCGTCCGGTCAATGGTTTGCTCGATCCGGGCAAGGAGCTGATTCCAGACGTTCATGAAGGGGAAGGACCGGAGCTATCTGCTTGAAAATCCACAGGTTTTCCACAACTGTGGAAAATCTGGCCCTTTTGATGGGCCTGCGAGTCTAGCACGCAAAAACCGCCGTCGCCACACTGGAATAAGGCCCTCTTCTGAGCAGTTTGCCCGCATGCTTTCCGCCCTATGTTTGACCATCCCAGGGGCGGTGACTATACTCAGCGCTTTCTTTCACGCTGTCTTTTCAAGGGGTTACTGTAATGAAGCGTACTTTTCAGCCGAACAACCGTCGCCGCAAGCGCACGCACGGCTTCCTCGTCCGCATGCGCACCAAGGACGGACAGGCAGTTCTTTCCCGTCGTCGCCGCAAGGGCCGCAAGCGCCTGGCGGTCTAGTCAGCCACCGTGGCTGACGCCGCCCTCAACGCCTCTTTACCCAGGGAGAAGAGGCTGGCGAAACGCCGCGAGTTTCTCCGGGTTTACGAAACGGGCCGAAAGATCTTTTCCCGATATGCGGTCGTCTTCTTCGCCGGAAACGGTCTGCCGCATTCGCGAGTCGGCATCACCGCGACGAAGAAGGTCGGAAAAGCGACCGTTCGCAATCGTCTCAAGCGCTGGACGCGCGAGGTCTACCGGCGGCAACGCGAGCCGCTCGATCTCGACGCGCGGATGCTCGACGTCGTCGTGAATGTGAAGCCCAATGCCGCCGCCGCCACCTTCCTCGATTACAGCGCGGACCTCACCAAGGTCCTGCGCCGTGTCGTGACGAGCGCCGTGGAGTGAGCCCCTCTCCATGCGCGCGGCCGCTCTTCTCCTCCTTCGCTTTTACAAGCGCTTCATCTCTCCATTACTACCGCCGATGTGCCGATTCGAGCCGACCTGCTCGATCTTCATGATGCAGGCGATCGAAAAATACGGATTGATCCGCGGTGGGTGGCTCGGCCTGCGCCGGCTCGCCCGCTGCCATCCTTTCAATCCGGGAGGTTGGGACCCCGTTCCCTGACGAATGGAAAAACGAATCTTTGTCGCTGTCCTGCTGTCGTTCGCGATCCTCTATCTCTACGGAGTGATCGCGCCGAAACTCTTCCCGAATCTCGCGCCGAAGAAGCCGCCGGTCACTGCGACCTCGACGACTGGTAGTGCCGCGAGCGCGACCACATCGAGCTCCACGACGTCGACCACCAGCGCCGCTCCCGCGCCTGTCGCGCCGGCTGCAACTCCGTCGATCACCACGCCCGCGGCGAACGTCAGCGCGTCAACACAACAGTTGACGCGGGTCGAAACGCCCGACTTCATCGCCGTCTTTTCGAATCGCGGCGCGGAGCTGGTGTCGTTCCAGCTGAAGCGCTACCGCGCCAAGAGCGGCGGAAACGTCGAGCTCGTTAAAGCGCGTCCCGCCGGTCGCACCGATTTCCCCTTCTCGATCGCAGCCGCAAACCGCCAGGTCGCAGACCAGCTGAACGGCGCACTCTGGGCCGTCAGCGAATCGCACGAAGGACCGAACACGGTCATCGATTACCGCTACGCCGGCAACGGCGTGTCGGCGACGAAGACGTTCCGCGTCGGCCCCGAATACCTCTTCCACTTCGCAGCAGCGGTGAATCCGGCGGTTCCATATCGCATCCAGATCGGTCCCGGCATCCGGACGCTCGACGCCGAGGAAGGCCAGAGCCAGCTGACGATCACGGGCGATGCGGTCGTGCAGCGTGACGACAGTCTCAAGCTGATCAAGCGCGAGAAGGCCGACACCGTCGCGATTTATCCGAGCGATACGCAGTTCATCGGCGTCGAAGACAACTACTTCCTCTCCGTGCTCAAGCCGGAGAAGGCGAACGGCGCGGTGCTGAATCGCATCGAAGTCGTGGGCGACAAGAACGAGAAGCGCCGCGAGCTCTACGCCGCGATCAACGCGGCGCCGGACGGCGTCGTCTCCGGCAGCGCGTTCTTCGGACCGAAAGAAACCGGCGTCGTCGATCGCTACGGCCTCGAGCGCACGCTGCAGTTCGGCACGTTCGGCGTCATCGCCCGCTTCTTCCTCGTCGCGTTGAAGTGGATCAACACCTGGACCCGCAACTGGGGCTTCGCGATCATCGTCCTGACGATTTTCATCAAGATCGTGCTCTACCCGCTGCAGCACAAGAGCATCGTTTCGATGCGCAAGATGCAGAAGCTGCAACCGAAGGTCGAGGCGATCAAGTCGAAGTACAAGAAGGCTAAGTCGGATCCCGAACAGCGCCAGAAGATGAACACGGACGTGATGAAGCTGTACCAGACGGAGGGCGTCAACCCGATGGGCGGCTGCCTTCCGATGTTGCTGCAGCTCCCGATTTTCTGGGGCTTCTACGGCCTGCTGTCGCGAGCGATCGAGCTGCGCGGCGCGCCGTTCATCCTCTGGATCCACGACCTCTCGACGAAGGATCCGTACTACATCACGCCGATCCTGATGACCGTCACGATGTTCATCCAGCAGACGCTGACGCCGTCGACCGTCGATCCGGCGCAGAAGCGGATGTTCATGATCATGCCGCTGTTGTTCGGCTTCTTCTTCAAGGAGCTGCCGAGCGGCCTCGTGATCTACTGGCTTGTGCAGAACATCTTGTCCATCATTCAGCAGTTGATCATGAATAAGTGGTGGGCGGATCATCCCGACGAAGGACAGCCCGCGTAACGAGGAGCCGATGCAGCGATTCGAAGGAAAGAGTCTCGAAGAAGCGCTGAACCACGCCGCGGACGCATTCGGCGTGGAGCGGTACAAGCTGCGCCACGCCATCGTGGCTGAGAAGCGCGGCTTCCTCGGTGGCGTGAAGCGCATCGTGATTGAGGCCGAGGTGAACGAGAACGCGGTCGCGCCGACACCTGTGATTGTTTCCGCGCCGGAATCGCGGCCGTCTGCGTCTGCCGTGGCCGCGCCGCCGCTTCGTCGTGAGCGCGCTCCGCGCGGACGCGGACGCGACTCCCGCGGCGGCGGCGGAGGCGACGCGCGGGGACGCGGTGGACGACGGGGCGGGCGGCGGCGGGAGCTCGACGACACGCCTGATCCCGACACGCTGCAGCCGGGGGACTTCGAACAATTCGCGGCGGAGATTCCGGAGCAGGGTCCGGAGTCGGAGACCGCTGCGTCGGTTCGCTCCTGGTGCGAACAAGTACTTTCTCTCGCAAAGCTGAACCTCGCGGTTCGCACCGAGGAGAACGACACGCAGGTCAATGTGCGTCTTTACGGCGCGGACGGACGGCGGATGATCGATCGTCACGGCGAGCTGCTCGACGCGCTGCAGGTGCTGGCGAACAAGTCGCTGGTTGGACGCAAGATCGAAAAAGACATCGAGCTCGATTGCGAGAACTTCAAAGGCAAGCGGATCGAAGAGCTCGAGGAACGCGCACGTGAAGTCGCCGATCGCGTTCGCGAGGACGGGCGCGAGTTCCTGCTGCCTGCGATGAGTCCGATCGAGCGTCGAATCGTGCACATGGCGCTGCGCGAGGACGCCGAGGTGACGACGGAGTCGCGCGGCGAAGGCTTTTTCAAGCGGGTGGCAATCATCCGTCGGACGGCGACGGAGTCGTGACCAGCGTCCCGGCCGATACGATCGTCGCTCCGGCGACGCCGGTCGGCCGCAGCGCGCTCGCCATCGTCCGCATCGACGGTCCCGCTTCTTCCACAATCCTCGAACATCTCGCCGGCGTCCTTCCTGACGAACGGCAGGCCGCATTCGCGCGGCTCCATCACGAAGGCGAGCTACTCGATGAATGCGTCGCCATCCGCTACGTCGCGCCGCGTTCATTCACCGGCAACGATCTCGTCGAGCTGACGCTCCACGGCAATCCGCTGCTCGTGCAGCGCGTGATCGAAGCAGCGGTGGCCCTCGGCGCGCGGATGGCGGAGCCGGGGGAGTTCACGGAGCGCGCGGTGTTGAACGGCAAGCTCGATCTGGTCCAGGCGGAGTCGATCGCCGATCTGATTAACGCGCGCACGCCGCTGCAGGCGAAGTTGTCGTTGGTCAATCTCGAAGGTACGCTGAGCCGAACGGCTTCCGCGATCCGCGAGACGTTGCTGCATGTGATCTCGCGGCTCGAAGCGGCGCTCGATTTCAGTGAGGAGGGATACGAATTCATCACACGCGACGACGCGCTGCGACGCATCGACGAAGCGATCGGCGCGACCCGGCAGCTTGGCGACTCATTCCGCCGCGGCCGCGCGACAACGCGCGGACTCGAAGCCGTGATCCTCGGGCGGCCGAATGCGGGCAAGTCGACGCTGTTGAACCGGCTGGTCGGTAGCGAGCGGGCGATCGTGACGCCGATCCCGGGAACGACGCGCGACATCGTGCGCGAGACGATCGAGATCGGCGGGCTGCCGGTGACGCTCGCGGACACGGCAGGTCTGCGCGAGTCATCGGACGTGGTCGAAGGAATCGGCATCGAGCGAGCGCGCGAAGCGGCCCGACGCGCCGATATCATTCTTTATCTGAT
>Ga0207691_10005195_pt1 | contig 12571 bp, 8 predicted proteins | sample KBSM13metaG_FD_184327 | JGI IMG/M metagenome (GOLD analysis project Ga0207691, IMG submission 184327) | Miscanthus rhizosphere microbial communities from Kellogg Biological Station, Michigan, USA - KBS M1-3 metaG (SPAdes) (version 2) | ecosystem: Host-associated > Plants > Roots > Rhizosphere >... | reverse complement strand
TTCAATACCGTGCACGGCCGCATGCCATCGGTGCTGACCGGCGCGAACCTCGCGAACCGCGACCTCCTGTACCTGGGCGTCAGCGGCGACGGCGACTCGGCCAGCATCGGCCTGGGCCAGTTCGCGCATGCGATGCGGCGCGGCGTCAACATGACGTACATCGTCGAGAACAACGGCGTCTACGGCCTGACGAAGGGCCAGTTCTCCGCCACCGCCGACCAGGGCAGCAAGAGCAAGAAGGGCGTCGTCAACACCGACAGCGCGATCGATCTGGTCGCGCTCGCGCTGCAGCTCGGCGCGAGCTATGTCGCGCGCAGCTTCTCCGGCGACAAGGCGCAGCTGGTGCCGCTGCTGAAGGGCGCGCTGCGGCACCGCGGCGCGGCGCTGATCGATGTCATCAGCCCGTGCGTCGCGTTCAACAACCACACCGGCAGCACCAAGAGCTACGACTATGTGCGGGCCCACAACGAGGCCGTGAACCGGCTCGACTTCATCCCGAACCGCGATGCGATCACCGCGATGTATGCGCCCGGCGAGGTGATCGAGGTGCAGCAGCACGACGGCAGCGTGCTGCGGCTGCGCAAGCTCGACCGCGGCTACGACGCCGGCGACCGGCTCGCCGCGATGAACCACATCGCGACGCACGAGTCGCGCGGCGAGATCCTGACCGGGCTGCTGTACGTGGATGCATCGGCCGAAGACCTGCACGATCACCTGCACACCGTCGACGTGCCACTGAATTCACTCGGCGCCGCGCAGCTGTGCCCTGGCGCGGCGGCGCTCGCGGCGATCAATGCCGACCTGACCTAGGAGGTTCGGCCGGTCGAGAGCCGGTGCGAGCGCGCTAAAGTGGCGACCGATCCAAAGGAGCCCCTCATGCAACTCATCGGCATGCTCGATTCGCCCTATGTGCGCCGCGTTGCGGTGTCGCTGCAACTGCTCGGGCTGGCGTTCGAGCACCGCTCGCTCTCGGTGTTCCGCCAGTTCGACGAGTTCGCGCGCATCAACCCGGTCGTGAAGGCGCCGACCCTGGTCTGCGACGACGGCGGCGTGCTGATGGACTCGAGCCTGATCATCGACTACGCCGAGGCGCTCGCGCTGGCGCGGCAGACGACGCGCCGCAGCCTGATGCCGGCCGCGCTGGCCGAGCGGCAGCGCTGCCTGCAGTTGACCGGCCTGGCGCTCGCGGCCTGCGAGAAGAGCGTGCAGCTCTATTACGAGCTCGGCCTGCGCCCGAGCGAGAAGCAGCACGCCGCCTGGGTCGAGCGGGTGCAGGCCCAGCTCGGCACCGCGCTCGCGACGCTCGAGGCGGCGCTGGCGCGTGCGCCGCTCGCGTGCACCAGCGCGACGATCGACCAGGCCGGCGTCAGCTGCGCCGTCGCCTGGCATTTCGTGCGCGCGATGCAGCCTGAACTTGCACCCGTGGCGGAGCACCCGGCGCTGCAGGCGCATTCGGAACAGGCCGAGCGCCTGGCCGAGTTCCGCCACGCGCCGCACGGCGACGGCACCGTGACCGTGGGTGACTGACGCCGATCGACACCGCGCAACGCCAGCGCGGTCAGCGCGCGCATCTGCCGACGATCGCGCGAGCGCGTCCTAGATGCGGCGGTGCTCCAGCGCCGGCAACTGCATGCGCACCGACGCGATGCGCTGCGGATCGGCCTCGGCGAGCACCACGCCCTCGCCCTCGGGCCGCATGTCGAGCACCTCGCCCCAGGGATCGACGATCATGCTGTGGCCGAAGGTGCGCCGGCCGTTCTCGTGCATGCCGCCCTGCGCCGCCGCGATCACAAAGCACTGGTTCTCGACCGCGCGGGCACGCAGCAGCAGTTCCCAGTGCGCGCGGCCGGTCGGGTAGGTGAATGCGGCCGGCACCGACAGCAGATCGCAGGGCGGATGCATCAGCGCGCGGTACAGCTCGGGAAAGCGCAGGTCGTAGCACACGCTCAGGCCGACCCGGAACGTCCCGGCCTGCACGCTCGTCGGCGCGCCGCCGGCGCAGATCGCGCTGCCTTCGTCATAGCGCTCGCGGCCGTTGTCGTACTTGAACAGATGGATCTTGTCGTAGCGCGCCGCGAGCGTGCCGTCAGGCGCGTGGACGCAGTTCGCGTTCAGCACCCGCTCGGGGTCGCCGCTGCGGATCGGCAGGGTGCCGCCGATCAGCCAGATGCCATGCGTGCGCGCGGTCTCCGACAGCATCTGCTGGATCGGGCCGTCGCCCGGCGCTTCGGCGAGCGCGAGCTTGTCGCGGTCGTTGCGGCCCATCAGGCAGAAGTACTCCGGCAGCGCGACCAGCGCCGCACCGCCGCGCGCGGCCTCGCCGACGAGGCGGCGCGCGGTCTCGAGATTGCGCTCGACGTCGGTGCCCGACACCATCTGCACCGCAGCGATCTTCATCGAGGTCCTTTCGCGCTACTGTTGCTATTGCTTGTTCGCCGGCGCCGATGCGGGCGCCTCGGCCGACGGCACATCATCGCCGAACTTGCGGCCGACGCGCTCGACCTTCGGATCGGCCCAGGGCCCGCTGACATGGAACTCGCGCGTACCGGCCGCCGTCAACGGCTTCTTCAGCAGCGCCTGCGCGAGGAACGCGCCGAGGCCGATCGCCGGGTTGATCACCGCATACGCGAGCGCCGCGGTGCCGGCGTTGATCTCGGGCACGACGACGACGCGCAGATCCTGCGTTTCGCGCGCGATGTCGGCGCTGCCTTCCATCAGCACCGCCGCCTGCACGCCGCGCATGCGCAGGTTGTTGGTCTGCGCCACGCCCTGCGTGATCTTGACGTCGCCGGCAATGCTGTCGAACGCGAAGCCTTCCTGGAACAGATCGCGAAAGTCGAGCGACAACCGGCGCGGCAGCGACTGCAGGCTCAGCACGCCGAGCAGCCGCGCCGCACCGGGCTCGGCCTTCAGGAACTGGCCGGACTCGATCGCGACGTTGACCTGGCCGGCCAGGCTCGGGTAGTCGAGTGCGAACGGCGAGCCCATCCAGGCGACCTGCCCCGACAGCTGGCCCTTGCCGCCGCGGATCGCGTTGCGGGTGCCGAGCCTGTCGAGCAGCGCGCCGCTGTCGGAGAGCTGAAGCTTGAAGTCCATCACCGCCCGCCGCGGCGGTGCGGCGCCGCGGCTCGGCGGCTCGGCGCTGCGTCCGGCGACGGCCGACCACTGACCAGTGGCGGTGAACAGGGCCTCGGGCGTCGTGATGTTGAACTTCGAGAGCTGCCAGTCGCGCACGGCCTCGCGGCCCTGGCCGGTCGAGCGGTTCACCGCCTCGACCTCGACCTTGCCCAGGTGCTTGCCGCGCAGCTCGAAATCGTCGACGACGATGTCGAGCGCGGGCATCGTCGACGGCTGCTGGTCGAGCAGGCTCTCGACCTGCTCGACCTCGCTCTTCGGCACCGACAGCCGCGACAACCGCGCAAAGACGCGGCCACCGGCCGCCGGGCCGCGCCGCGCCGCCGGGCGGTACTCGACGTAGCCATTGAGCTGATCGGCATCGACATTGGCGCGCCACAGCCCGCCCGACTGCGACAGACCGGCCGACACATGCGTCAGCCTTCGCGGCCCGGCGATCAGCTCCTGCACGTGCAGGCCGATCGCATCGGGCATGTAATCGGCGCTGTCGCTGGCCGGCCTGGCGACGGCGTCGCGCGCGGCATCGGACGGCGCCGCGGCCGGGCCGGCGAGCCGGTCGGCGACGGCGTCCCACTCGTCGATCGCCAGCTTCGGCAGGCTGATGCTCGCGGCGACGCCGCTGCCGGGCTGCGGTGCCGGCTCCATCACGCCGATGCCGCCGCGCAGCACGCGTGGCGACCCGGCGCCGAGCTCGCGCTGGTACTGCGCCTGCACGATGTTGCCGAGCTCGAAGCGCAGGCTGTCATGCAGTGGCAACGCGCCTGCCGGCGCCGGGTCGACCGCGGTCTGGTAACGCAGTGCGAGCGGCGTGTCGGCCGCCTTGGCCAGCGGCGCCGGCAGGTTGATTGCCAGCCCGACGAGGTTGCTGGTCACGTTCAGCTCGGTCTGGCCGCGCACCACCGCAATGCCGGCGCGGTAGCTGGCCTGCCCCGTCAGCGCGCTGCCCAGGCGCGCCAGCTGGCCGAGCTCGCCGGCGCGGCGCAGCCCGTCGGCGCTGACCGTGCCCTGGCCGTTGAAGCGCAACGTGCCGTCGGGCTGCAGGCCGCCGTCGAAGCTGGCGTCGCCGCCGTACACCTTCGCGGTCGTGCCGACCAACGCGAAGCCCTTGTTCGTGAAGTCAACCCGGCCCTTCGCGCCGCCCAGCAGCGGGCTGCCGGGCGTGATGCGCAAATCGTTGCCGGCGAGCGTGACGCTGCCCTTGACGCTCGTGGTGTCGATGTGCGCCAGTGGCAGACCGAGGTTGAGCTTGAGCTCGGCATTGCCGGTCGCGCTGCTGGCCTCGAGCGCCTTGCCGATCCAGCCGTTGACCGGCGTGGTGTTGACGAAGCGCAGCATCTCGGCGAGCGGACCGCGCGCGCCGAAGTCCAGCCCGAGCACGCCCTCGCTCTCGAGGTTGCGGATCGCGCCCTGGACGTTGCGGAACTCGAGGTTGCCGAGCTGGGCCTGGCCGTTGCGCAGCTCCAGGGTGCTGCGGTCCAGCGCCAGCTCGACCGCGACCTTCGCCAGCGTCGGCCAGGCCGGCGGCGACCCCGCGGCGGCGCTGGCGGCATGGCCCGGCACGAACGCGAAGCGCGCATCCTCGACCTTGGCGCCGATGCGGAACTCGCCGTCGCGCGCGCTGCGTGCGTTGTAGAACGGGAAGTCCCACAGATCGCCCTTGACGCGGAAGGTCGCGCCGACGAGCTTGCCGCCCTGGATCGCGTTCTGCACGTACTGGCGCGCGTCTTTCGAGATCCCGAGCGGCAGGTAGCGGTAGGTGCGCGCGGCCAGGCCGTTCGCGAGCCTGGCGTCGAGCTCGAGCCGGCCGGGATAGCGGCCGCCGCGTGCGATCCCGGCGCCGGCGCCGGTGCTCCATTGCGCGCTCATCTCGCCTTTGGCATCGGGGTTCGCGAAGCGCGCGTTCTTCAGCTGCACGGTGATGCGCGGCGGCACCACGGCTGAATCGGCGGGCTCGGCGCCCTTGACGATCTTGGCGGTCTTGGCGCTCGCCTGACGTGCGGCCGGGTTCGCCGGCTCGATCTTCCACACCAGCTGCGCGCCGAACTGGTCGAGCGGCAGCACCGGCTCCTCGAACACGCCGGGCAGATCGAGCGCGCCGTGGTCGATCGCGATCTGGGCCTGGCCGCCGGTCTCGCTGGCATCGAGCTGGATCGTCGCGTTGCGCAGCCCCGGCCGGCCGACGCCGCCGGCCTCGGGCGACGGCAGCGCCGCCAGCGACAGGCCGCTGAGCGCGGCCTTCGCGCGGTAGTGCTGCGGTGCATCGAGCGGGCCATCCCAGCGCGCACTCAGATCGCTGACGATGCCGCGCGGGTCGAGCTCGGCGAGCAGGCCGCGCAGCGCGTCGCCGAGCGGAATGCGCGACGCGACCTGCGCCATCTGCGCCAGATCGAGCCGCTGCGCGCTGAACTCGCCGCCGCTCGGTGCCTGCCCTTCGCGCTGGCGCCAGCTCAGCTGCAGGTCGCCCTCGGGCCAGCGGATGGCGTCGCCGGTCACGAAGCTGAAGCGCTGCAGCGAGAGGCTCAGGCCCTCGGCGTTGCGCTGCGCGATCAGCCGGCCCTGGACCTGCGCGACCACGAGCGGGTCGACGGTCGGATCGAGGCGCAGGTTGACCTCACGCAGCGCCAGGTCGACGGTGGCGGCGTCGGGCTGCCCCTCCTTCATGCTGAACCAGCCGCGCAGCGCGCCGCTGCCTTCGCTCAGCTCGAACGGCAGCGCGACGTGCTGACGCAACTCGCTCACGTCGGCGCGCGGCAGGTTCGCGTAGACCGTGCCGCTCCAGCGCCGCCAGTCGCCGCGACGCGCCAGCAGCGGCTGCGTGAAGCGGCCGAGCACGACGAAGCGGTCGCCCCAGTCGGGCGGCGGAGTCGCGTCGATGCGGATGTCGTGGTGGCGCAGGCTGTTGCGCACGACCAGCTGCACGTCGTTCAACGCCAGCGGTGGGGCGTCTCGGAGCTCGTCGGTCCAGTTCAGCGTGCCGGCGCGGACCACGAACTCGCGTTGGCCGAAGAACCAGTCGGCGGCGGCGCTGCCTTCGTTCGGGTCGAGCCCGGCGCTGTCGAACGTGAGGCCGGCGACGACGATGCGGCCGCTGGCGTCGCGCCGCACATCGACCTGCGCGCCGTCGATCAGCAGCTGTTCGAAGCGCAGTTGCAGCGACAGCAGCGAGCGCGGCGAGATCGCCGCGAACACGCGCGGCAGGCGCAGCGCGGGGCGATGGTCGGCGCCCTCGAGCACCACGTCGCCGAGCTCGAACGACGGCACCCAGCCGCCCGAGCGCACCTCGATCCGGCCGATGCGCACCGCAACCCCCAGTGCCTTGCTCGCCCGCGCTTCGATCGGCTCACGCCATTGTTCGATGTGGGGCAGAATCCCCCAATGCAGTGTCAGCCACGCGATCAGCAATAAGCTCCACGCGCCAATGACCAGGCCCAGCAGTACGCGCGCCACCCATCGCAGGGAGGCCGGCCACCAGACGAGTGGCGCGACCCGGCCGGTCGGCGGCACGGCGTCGGCAGTGGCATCGGGGTGAATCGTGGCGGGCGGAATCAAGGACATGAAGACATCGGGTCGCCGGCCATGCGTTCGACAACGGAACGTCGGGCAAGAAGCAGTTCTCGGGCCGTTCGCAGCACAGCATGCGGCCGGCGTTAGCGGTTCAATCTAGCACAGAGCCCTGCGCAACCTGACGCCATGGGTTCAAGCCAGCCGCCAGCCGAGACCGAGCCGTCGATCGAGACTTCCGGGGCTTCATCCACCGCACTGGCCGGGCACAGCCGCTTCGTGCAGCGCATCCGGCGACGCTATGCCGACGAGCTGGCGCTGCTCGCGCCAGGGCTGCCCACGCGCGCCGCGATCGACGCGCTGATCGAGCAGCTGCTGCACGGCGGCCGCCCGCTCGCCAGCGCGATGCGGGTCGCCCGCCAGCTGGTGCTGGAGCGGCTTGCGGTGCTCGATGTCGAGCAGGCCGCACCGATGCATGCGATCACCGGCGCGATGACCGAGCTCGCCGAGCTGACGCTGGACCGCGCGCTCGCGCAGGCGCAGCGGGATCACGATCTGCGCCACGGCGTGCCGCGCAACCGGGCCGGCGAGCGCATCGACTTCTGGGTCGTCGGCATGGGCAAGCTCGGTGCGCGCGAGCTCAACGTCTCGTCCGACATCGACCTGATCTACGTCTACGAAGAGAGCGGCCAGACCGACGGCGCGCAGCCAGTCAGTGCGCACGAGTACTTCGTGCAGCTCGCGCGCAGCCTTTACACCCTGATCGGCGAAACCACCGAAGACGGCTTCGTGTTCCGGGTCGACCTGGCGCTGCGCCCGAACGGCAACTCCGGGCCGCCGGCGGTGAGCCTGGCGATGCTCGAGGAGTACCTGCAGCTGCAGGGTCGCGAGTGGGAGCGCTTCGCCTGGCTGAAGAGCCGCGTCGTCGCGCCGCTGGCGAGCGTGAAGAACGGCCGGGCGCTGGCGCTGCGCGGGCTCGTCACCGCGTTCGTCTACCGGCGCTACCTCGACTACGGCGTGTTCGAAGGGCTGCGCCAGCTGCACGCGAAGGTGCGCGAAGAGGCGCAGCGCCGCGCCGCTGGCCGGCCCGAGCGCGCGAACGACGTCAAGCTGTCGCGCGGCGGCATCCGCGAGATCGAGTTCATCGTCCAGCTGCTGCTGGTCGTGCGCGGCGGGCAGTTCCCCGAGATCCGCACGCGCTCGACCCTGAAGGCGCTCGACCGGCTGGCGGCCGACGGCCTGATGAAGCCGGCGAGCGCGCAGCGGCTGGCGCAGGCGTACGAGTTCCTGCGCCGGGTCGAGCACCGCATCCAGTACCTCGACGACCAGCAGACGCACCTGCTGCCGACCGTCGACACCGACCTGCTGTGGATCGCGCGCAGCCTCGGGCTGACGCACCACGGCCGCGAGGGCGACGATGGCGCGGCCTGCGAGCTGCTCGACCGGCTCGCCGAGGTGCGCGAGTTCGTCGCGACCGAGTTCGATGCGTTGCTGCACGACGGCCGCGCGCCGGGCGCGGTCAACGGCAATGGCAACGGCAACGGCTGCCGCAAGTGCGGCAAGCCGGCGGAACCGGTCGACAGCGACGCCTTCGTCGAGCAACTGCCGCCGGCGCTCGCGGCGCGTGTCGCTGCGCTGCGTGAGCAGCCGAAGATCCAGATGCTGCGCGACGAGAGCAAGCGGCGCGTCGCAAGGCTGATCCTGCGCGCCGCCGAGACAGCGCAGGCCGGGCGCTGCACGATGGACGCGGCGACGCGCTTCATCGACTGGATCGAGCCGCTGCTGCGCCGCGAGAGTTACCTCGCGATGCTGGTCGAGCGCCCGGAGGTCCAGAACCGCCTGCTCAGGCTGCTCGGGCTGGCGCGCTGGCCGATGCGCTACCTGATGCTGCATCCGGGCGTGATCGACGAGCTCGCCGACGAGCGGCTGCTGCACGGCCGCTTCGACGCGGCCGAATTCACGCGCGAGCTCGACGGCCGGCACGCGGCCTGGGAGCGCTCGGGCCAGGCCGACGAGGAGTCGCTGCTCGACACCCTGCGCCGCGCCCACCACGCCGAGGTGTTTCGCACGCTGGTGCGCGATGTCGAGGGCCACATCACGGTCGAACAGGTCGCCGACGACCTGTCGGCGCTGGCCGACGCGATCCTCACGCTCACGCTGCGCTGGGCCTGGCGCCACCTGAAGCAGGCGCACCGGGCCGAGCCGCGGCTGGCGGTGATCGCCTACGGCAAGCTCGGCGGCAAGGAGCTCGGCTACGGCAGCGACCTCGATGTCGTGTTCCTCTATGACGACGCCGACGAGCCCGAGCCCGACCGCGCCGCCGAGGCCTACGGCGCGTTCGTGCGCAAAGTGATCAACTGGCTGACTTTGCACACCTCGGCCGGCGAACTGTTCGACATCGACACTGCACTGCGGCCGAACGGCAACTCGGGGCTGCTGGTCACGTCGCTCACCTCGTTCGAGCGCTATCAGACCGGCCGCGGCAGCAACACCGCGTGGACCTGGGAGCACCAGGCGCTGACCCGGGCGCGCTGGTGCGCCGGCTGGCGCGCGCTCGAGCCGCGCTTCGATGCGGTACGCCGCGCGGTGCTGTGCGCGCCGCGCGATGCCGCGGCGCTGCGCGCCGAGGTCGTCGCGATGCGCGACAAGGTGCGCGCGGCGCATCCGGTGCGCGCCGAGCGCTTCGACGTCAAGCACAGCGCCGGCGGCATGATGGACGCCGAGTTCGCGGTCCAGGCGCTGGTGCTCGCCCATGGCGCAGCCCACACCGGGCTGCTCGACGACGTCGGCAACATCGCGCTGCTGCAGCGTGCGCAGGCCGCCGGCCTGTTGCCGGACGATGTCGGCAACGCCGCCGCCGCCGCCTACCGCGAACTGCGCCGCGCGCAGCACCGCGCGCGGCTGGACGAGCAACCGACGCAGGTCGAGCCGGCCGTGCTGGCGGCACAGCGCGACGCGGTGCTGGCACTGTGGCGCGCGGTCTTCGGCCCGCCGGCCGCGGCCGGCGCGTGACCCGACCGGCCACGGCCTGGGTCGGCGTCGCCGTGGTGCTGGCCGCTGCCGCGCTGCTCGGTTGGCGACTTCCTCCCGAGCGGCTCGACTGGCAGCCGGCACTCGCGCTCGGCCAACCGTGGCGCGCCTGGACGGCGGTCGGGGTGCACTACAGCCCGGCGCATCTGATCGGCAACCTCGCGGGCGTCGCGCTCACCGGCCTGTGCGGGTGGGCCGTGCGCGTGCCGGCGCGACTTGCCGGCGCGTGGCTCGCGGCCTGGCCACTGACCCAGTTCGCGCTGCTGGTGCGGCCCGATCTGCTGCACTACGGCGGGCTGTCGGGGGTCGTGCATGCCGGCGTCGCCGCGCTCGTCGTGTGGGTGCTGACCACGGCCCGCACCCGGGCGCAGCGCTGGGTCGGCGGCGCGCTCGCGTTCGGCCTGCTCGTCAAGCTCGTGAGCGAATCGCCGTGGGGGCCGCCGCTGCGTCACTCCGAAGCCTGGGACATCGCGGTCGCGCCCGTCGCCCATGCCACCGGCGTGCTCGCGGGCGTGGTGTGCGCGGTCATTGCGTTGAGTCTGCCGCGCCGCGGGTCGCCGGCGACGTCGCACCGATGACCGAGCGGCGCAGCCACCTCGATGCGCTGGCGGTCGGCACGCTGGTCTTCTGCTGCTTTCTGTGGGGGCTGAACCAGGTTGCCGCGAAGGCCGCGCTGCCGGAGGTGCCGGCGCTGTGGCAGGCGGCGGCGCGCTCGCTCGGCGGCGCGGTGCTGGTGTGGTGCTGGTCGCGGCTGCGCGGCATCGCGCTGTTCACGCCCGATGGCAGCCTGGCCGGCGGTCTGCTCGCCGGTGCGCTGTTCGGCGCCGAGTTCCTGTGCATCTTCGTCGGCCTGCAGTTCACGACTGCATCGCGCATGGTCGTGTTCATCTACATCTCGCCGTTCGTCGTCGCACTCGGCATGCCGTTCATCGCGCGTGCCGAGCGGCTGTCGGTCGTCCAGATGGCCGGGCTGCTGCTGGCGTTTGCGGGCGTCGCCTGGGCCTTCGCCGAAGGCTTCGCATCGCCGGCGGCCGGGCCGCGTCAGCTGCTTGGCGATGCCCTCGGCGTGGCCGCCGGCGTGCTGTGGGGCGCGACGACGCTGGCAATCCGCGGCACCGCGCTGTCGAATGCGCCGGCCGAGAAGACCTTGCTGTACCAGCTCGCGGTCTCGGGCGTGCTGCTCGGCGCGGCCGCGTTGCTTGGCGATGCGCCTTGGCCGGCCACGTTGTCGAAGCTGGCGTGGTCATCGATGCTGTTCCAGATCGTCGCCGTGACCTCGTTCAGCTACCTGGTGTGGTTCTGGCTGGTCCGCAGCTACCCGGCGACGCGGCTGGCGTCATTCACCCTGCTCACGCCGGTGTTCGGGCTGGTGCTCGGCGCGGTGCTGCTGGGCGAGGCGATCACCGCGCGGCTGGTCACCGCGCTGATCGCGGTGGCCGCCGGCATCGTGCTCGTGAACCGGCGCTGATCGGCGGCGCGCCGCTCAGTTGCGGATGCGGGCGACCAGCGCGCTCGTCGAGTAGCCGTCGACGAAGGCCAGCGCTGTCGCGTCGCCACCCCAGCTGCGCACCCAGCGCGTTTCTTCGAGCGTCTCGATGTCGTAGTCGCCGCCCTTCACGTAGAGCTGCGGGCGCACGAGCTTGAGCAATTCCACCGGGGTCGGCTCGTCGAACAAGGTCACCAGGCTGACGCTTTCGAGTGCGGCGAGCACGCAGGCGCGATCGGCCTCGGCGTTCAACGGGCGATCGGGACCCTTGCCGAGGCCGCGCGCCGACGCGTCGCTGTTCAGGCCGATCACCAGGCTCGCGCCGAGCGCGCGCGCCTGCGCGAGGTAGCTGACATGGCCGCGGTGCAGGATGTCGAACACCCCGTTCGTGAAGACCACCGGCTGCGCCAGCGCGGCCACGCGTCGCGCCAGATCGGCCCGGCTGCAGAGCTTGTCGAGAAAGGGCAAGGGCATCGGCAGATTGTCGCCTGCGCTCCAGCGCAGCAGCGCCGCTAGACTCGCCGCACCCCCGAACCGGAGACCTCGATGCTCGTGCTGTGCGGATTCTCGCTGTCGAACTACTACAACAAGGTCAAGCTGGCGCTGCTTGAAAAAGGCGTGCCGTTCACAGAGGAAAGGGTGGCCTTCGGCGGCAGCAAGACCGAGGCGTTGCTCGCCGCCACGCCGCTCGGCAAGGTGCCGTTCATCCGCACCGAGCACGGCAGCCTGTGCGAGAGCCAGGCGATCCTCGACTACATCGAAACCGCCCACCCGAACCCGCCGCTGCTGCCGGCCGATCCGTGGCAGGCAGCGAAGGTGCGTGAGCTCATCGTGTTCATCGACCTGCACCTCGAGCTCGTCGCGCGCGAGCTGTACGGCAAGGCCTTCTTCGGCGGCGAGATCAGTGAGGCCAACGCGGCGCGCGTGCGCAAGCTGCTGACTCGCAACATCGCCGCGTTCAGGCGGCTCGCGAAGTTCGCGCCCTTCGTCGCCGGCGACACCTTCACGCAGGCCGATTGCGCCGCCTGGCCGAGCCTGCCGCTGGTCGCGATGGCGACGCGTGCGGTCTACGGCGAAGACCTTCTGAGCGCGGGCGGCGTCGACTGGAAGCCGTACGTCAAGCACATCGGCGAGCGGCCCAGCGCGCAGCGCGTCAGCGCCGATCGCAAGGCCGATCAGGAACAGGCCGCGGCGGCCAAGGCCGGCTGAGAAGCCACGGCGTCGGGTGCCCCGCCGCGCCGGCGGGCGCCTGCATCAGACCGCCGGGATGGCGGCCTGGTTCACGCCCCTGGCGGCGGCGGCGGCAACCGCGGCCGTCACTTCCTTGCGGAAGCGATTCAGCTCCTGGACGCTGGCGAAGCTGCGCTCCATCAGCAGGCTCATGTTGTGCAGGATGCGCTCGACGACCCGCGTCTCCCA
>Ga0207691_10005194_pt1 | contig 12571 bp, 5 predicted proteins | sample KBSM13metaG_FD_184327 | JGI IMG/M metagenome (GOLD analysis project Ga0207691, IMG submission 184327) | Miscanthus rhizosphere microbial communities from Kellogg Biological Station, Michigan, USA - KBS M1-3 metaG (SPAdes) (version 2) | ecosystem: Host-associated > Plants > Roots > Rhizosphere >... | reverse complement strand
TGGTCTCCGTGTCCGGTTTGGGCGGAGGCGCGCGTGGCGCGACGATTTTCGCGCCCGACAGATATTGCCCGGTGAGCGACTTCGGATTGGCGCGCACGGCCTCGGGCGTGTCGAAAGCCACGATCTCGCCGCCACGCTCGCCGGCGCCGGGCCCTAAGTCCAACAACCGGTCCGCCGCCAGCATGATCTGCGGATCGTGCTCGACCACCACCAGCGAATTGCCGGCATCGCGCAGCCGGTGCATCACCTGCGTCACGCGCTGCATGTCGCGCGGATGCAGCCCGATCGACGGCTCATCGAGCACGAACAGCGTGTTCACCAGCGAGGTGCCCAGAGCCGTAGTCAGGTTTATCCGCTGGACTTCACCGCCCGACAGAGTGCGCGACTGGCGATCGAGCGTGAGATATCCCAACCCGACTTCGCACAGGTACGAAAAGCGCGAGCGAACCTCGCCCAGCAACAGATCCGCTGCCTCGTCGAGCGGCGCGGGTAGTTTGAGCGTCTCGAAGAAGGCGCGGCTCTTGTCGAGTGACATCAACACGAGGTCGTGCACGTTGCGGCCGTCGATGCGCCACAGCAGCGCATCGGGCTTGAGGCGCGAGCCATTGCAGGTGGTGCAGGGCGTGTAGGCGCGGTACCGCGACAGCAAGACGCGCACGTGCATCTTGTAGGCCTTGGTTTCGAGCCATTCGAAGAAGCGCCGGGCGCCGTACCAGACCTTCTTTTCCCACTTGCCTTCGCCGTCGATGACCCACTTGCGCTGTTCCTCGGTGAGCGCGTACCACGGCGTGTCGAGCGGGATGCCGCGCTTCTTGGCGAACTTCGTAAGGTCGTCCTGGCATTCCTTGTTCGACTTGGTCTGCCAGGGTTTGACTGCGCCGCCCGCGAGCGTCTTGGTTTCGTCGGGCACCACAAGCCCGTAGTCAATGCCGATGATGCGGCCGAATCCGCGGCAGGTTTCGCAGGCGCCCACCGGCGAATTGAATGAGAACAGCGAGGGCACCGGATCGCGGTACGACAGATCGCATTCCGCGCAATGTAGTTCACTCGAGTATTTCCAGCGCTCGCGCGTTTTCGGCGGATCACTCTCGTCCACCAGGTGCAGGTTCACGCGGCCACGGCCGACGCGCAGCGCCGTCTCGATCGACTCCATGACGCGCGCGCGCTCGGCGGTTCCGAGCCTCAGGCGGTCCTGGACCACTTCGAGCGTATCGCCATGGCGTTCATGAATGCGCGAGTAGCCCTGTTGCTCCAGCAGCGCGCGGACTTCGGCTTCCTTGAAGTTCTTCGGCACGACTACCGGGAAGCATATGTACACACGCGGATCGCCGGCCGTGGCGGCGCGGCTCGTGGCGTCGGCGTAGATACCTTCGGCGTTGTCGCGGCGCACGGGCTTGCCGCAGTTCCGGCAGTGCAGAGTGGCGGCGCGCGCGAACAGCAACTTCAGGTGATCGTTGAGTTCGGTCATCGTGCCGACGGTGGAGCGCGAGGTGCGCACCGGATTCGTCTGGTCGATGGCGATGGCCGGCGGAATGCCGTCGACGCGATCCACCGCGGGCTTGTCCATGCGATCGAGGAACTGGCGCGCGTACGGCGAGAAAGTCTCGACGTAGCGCCGCTGGCCTTCGGCGTACAACGTGTCGAACACCAGAGAAGACTTGCCCGAGCCGGACACGCCCGTGACCACGACGAGTTCCTGCAGCGGAATATCGAGGTCGAGATTCTTCAGATTGTTCTGACGCGCGCCGCGCACGACGATCGACGCGCGCGGTCTCGCCTTCGCCCCTGGGTGGGCTACAACGGTGGCGGGCTTGCGTCGAGTGACAGGCTTATCCATTAGCACAAGGGAATTCGGATACGCGGATCGGTTATTGTACCGATGCTGTCAAGCGCCCAGAACGGGAATGAGCGAGCCGGGGAGTTCGCCTGAAGAAATGGGGCGGGTGTCTGACCGGCTTTGCCGCCACGTCGCGACCGGTTATCGTAGCCGGCGCTCAATAGGGGATGGACGTGGCAGAACAACAAAAAGGCATCGACGCGGCTCATCGGCGCGTCATTTTCGCTTCATCGCTCGGCACCGTGTTCGAGTGGTACGACTTCTACCTCTACGGCTCGCTGGTCACCATCATCACCAAGAAGTTCTTCTCGGGGATGAACGACACCACCGCGTTCCTGTTCGCGCTGCTGGCCTTCGCGGCCGGGTTTTTCGTGCGGCCGTTCGGTGCGCTGGTGTTCGGCCGGCTCGGTGACCTCGTCGGCCGCAAACACACCTTCCTCATCACCATCGTCATCATGGGCGCCTCGACTGCGCTCGTCGGCTGCCTGCCGACGTACGAGACGATTGGCGTCGCCGCGCCGATCCTGTTCATCGCGCTTCGGCTGCTGCAGGGCCTGGCGCTCGGCGGTCAGTACGGCGGGGCCGCGACGTACATCGCCGAACACGCGCCACCCGGCAGGCGCGGCCTCTATACGAGCTGGATCCAGACCACGGCCACGCTGGGCTTCTTCCTCTCGCTGCTCGTGATCCTCGCGTGTCGCTCGTTCATGCCGGCAGGCTACTTCGACGACCAGGGCTGGCGCGTGCCCTTCCTGTTGTCGACCGTCCTGCTCCTGATCTCCGTGTACATCCGGCTGCAGTTGCAGGAATCGCCGGTGTTCCAGGAGATGAAATCCGCGGGCAAGCTGTCGAAGGCGCCGCTGACCGAGTCGTTCGCAAAGTGGGGGAATCTCAAGATCGTGCTGCTGGCCTTGTTCGGCGCCACCGCAGGCCAGGCCGTCGTCTGGTATGGCGGTCAGTTCTACGCATTGCTTTTCCTCGAGAAGACGCTGCAGGTCGATTCGACGAGCGCCCAACTCGTGATGGCGACGGCATTGATCATCGCCACGCCGTTTTTCGTCGTATTCGGCTCGTTGTCCGACAAGATAGGCCGCAAGAAGATAGTCCTCACGGGTTGTCTGCTGGCGGCTCTCACGTATTTCCCGATTTTCCAGGGCATCACTCACTTCGCCAATCCGGCGCTGGATGCGGCGGTGAAGTCCTCACCGGTGACGGTGTTGGCGGACCCGGCAGATTGCAGTTTCCAGTTCGACCCGATCGGAAAGAAAAAGTACACGAGCGGTTGCGACCTCGCGAAGGGTGCGCTGGCTCGTATGGGCGTGTCGTATTCGAACGAAGCTTCCGGAAGCGGTCCGGCGCGAGTGAAAATCGGCCAGCAGGAAATCGAGATCCTCTCGCTCGAGCCTGAACTCAACGCGGCCGACTACAAGAAAGGCCAGGACTCCGTCACCGCGAAACTCAAGGAAGCGATGGCGGCCGCCGGCTATCCGCCGAAGGCGGACATGCAGGCGTTCAACTACCCGATGGTGATCCTGCTGTGCACGATCCTCGTCCTGTACGTGACGATGGTGTACGGCCCGATTGCCGCGTGGCTAGTCGAGCTCTTCCCCGTGCATATCCGCTACACGTCGATGTCATTGCCCTATCACATCGGCAACGGGTGGTTTGGCGGTTTCCTGCCAGTCACGTCGTTCGCCATCGTTGCGGCCACCGGCAATATCTACAATGGCCTGTGGTATCCGATCGTGGTGGCGTCGATCACCATCATCATCGGCGGCCTCTTCCTACGCGAAACCAAGGATTCGCCCGCGTAACGGAGTCGAATCTTTACGCATGCGGACCTCGGGGCGCATGCTCTGTTCCAAGAACGCGGCGGCATTGTGGAGCTGCCGCAAACAATCGGAACAGGAGAGGTCATATGAGCTCAAGGATATTGCGCGGCCTCGCCGCGCTGCTCGTCATCGCCCCGATCGCGGTTCTGGCACAGACGCCGGAACCGACCGAGGATGAAGTCACCGAGGAAGTCATCGTCACGGCGCAGAAGCGCGCCACCAACCTGCAGGATGTCCCTTTCTCGGTCGCGGCGCTCACGGCCGAAGACATCGAACAATCAGGCGCGACCAACATCGTGGAGCTGGCGCGCAACGTGCCGGGCCTCTACATCACCGATCTCGGTCCCGGCCAGAGCCAGGTCGCGATCCGCGGCATCAGTGCCGGCCAGGTAGTTCGCGACCAGGCGGGCGTGAAGGAATCCGTCGGCATCTATCTGGATGAATCGCCGGTGTCGATCGCGCTGTTCACGCCGGATCTCGATCTGTACGACCTGGATCGAATCGAAGTACTGCGTGGACCGCAGGGCACGCTGTTCGGCGCAGGCTCGTCATCAGGCACGGTGCGCTACATCACCGCACAGCCCAACATCGGCGAGTTCTCCGGGTCGGTCGACATCACGCTGAACGATGTCACCGAAGGCGACTTCGGCGGCGCCTTGCGAGGCAGCCTCAACGTGCCGATCGGCGAAAGCGCGGCGATGCGCGTCGTGGGTTACCACAGCGAGCTTCCCGGCTTCATCGATTCCTATTATCCGGGCCGGGAACTACGCGAAGACGTGAACAGCGGCACGCGCACCGGCGGGCGCATCGCATTCCGCTTCGAGCCGAGCGAAACCTTCAGCATCACGCCGCGCGTCGTCTACCAGAAGCTGGAAACCGACGGCTATCCGCGTGTCGATGCCTACAACATCCTTGGCAACGTCTACACCACCACCGAGCCTGCAGTGGACCCGGGTGAGCGCGGCCAGGTCACGCAGTTTCGCGAAGGCCTCACCGACGAATTCATGCTCGCCGATCTCAAGCTCGACTTTGATTTCGGCAGCGTCGGCATGACCTCGGTGACCTCGTACACCGATCGCACCGTGGAAGTCGTGCGCGACGCCAGCCAGCTCACCGGCAGTGTGACCAAAGATCTCGGCGGCACTGACGCACAGGCGCGGCTCGATTCACCTTTGATCGACACCACCGACCTCCAGGTGTTGAGCCAGGAAATTCGCTTCGCCTCCACGGGCGAAGGCCCGTTCCAGTGGGTGGCTGGCGTGTTCTACCAGCAGTACGACCGCGAGTACGGCCAGAACCTGCCCACTCCCGGCTACGACGCGCTGACGCAGGCGCTGGTCGGCGCGGACAGCTCGGATTTTGGCTCACCGCCCGACACGCCGTTCTTCTCGGATCTCAACTACGAATTCGAGCAATTTGGCGTTTTCGGCGAAGCCACCTATCGCTTCGGCGCGCACTGGGCGTTGACCGGAGGTTTGCGCTACTACGACTTCAGTGAAGATCGCACGCTGACGTTCGCGGGTTTGTTTGCCGATCAGGGCTATACCGATATACCGGGCTCGACGAGCTCCGATGGCTTCTCACCGCGCGCCATCCTCGCGTTCAGCCCCAACAGCGATGTGCAGTTCACGGCGCAGGTTTCGCGCGGCTTCCGCCTGGGCGGCATCAACGACCCGCTCAACGTCACACTGTGTTCGCCCCCGGACCTCGTGACCTACAGCGGCCACACCAACTGGAGCGACGAAACGGTGCTCAATTATGAGTTGGGCGCAAAGACGCGCTGGGCCGACGACCGCGTCACGTTCAATGCCGCCGTGTTCATGAGCGAGATCGATGGCCTGCAGGTGATCGCGGACGCGGGATCCTGCTCCTCGCGCATCATCCTCAACGCCGACTCGACCTCGAAGGGCGCGGAGTTCGAATTGTATGTGCGTCCCGATACGCACTGGGATTTCGGCCTGTCGGCGACGTTCGTCGAGGCGGAAATCACCGAGTCGCAGCTGGCGAGCGGGCAGCCGATCGCCGGCATTCGCGATGGCAATCGTCTGCCGACTTCACCCGAGCTGCAGGCGGTGGCGAACATCGCGTACAACTGGGCGATGACAGAGTCGATCGAGAGTTATCTGCGATTCACCTTCCAGCACGTCGGCTCCTCGTACACGCAGCTGGCCGACCAGGAGCCGAATTTCGGGCTGATCTCCAACTCGGCCACGCGGCCAGCGGGCTCTGCGCGTCTCATCAATCTCGGCAATGTCGACGGTGATCTGGCAGCTCCCGGCATCCAGGAGGTGTCCGTTCCCTTCGACGCCTTGCTGCCGTCCTACGAGATCGGCAATCTGCGCTGGGGCCTTCGCACGGACAGCTGGGAAGCAGCCGTGTTCGTCAACAACCTGTGGGATGAAGAGGCGTTCATGTCCATTGACCGCGAACGCGGTCGCAGCGCGCGTGTGGGGTATCTCACCAATCCGCCGCGCACGTTTGGCGTGAACTTCCACATGAACTTCTAGTTAGAACTCGGCGAAGGCGCGGGATGGCGAGACCATCCCGCGACCTTGCCAGCTACTCGCCGCAAACGCAGACTAAAAGCGCGCACGTACGGACATTCCATAGACGCGCGGTTCTCCCAACTGGCCGACGACCGCGCCGGAATTGAAGGCACCGGCGGTGAGCAGGGAGGTGAAATATTCCTCGTCGAGCAGATTCCGCGACCAGACCCACACGCGCCAACGGTCGTCACCACCGGCGATTCCAAGCTGCAGATTGGCAACGCCGTACGATTCCACGTGCGTGTAGTCGGACTGGTCCAGGTTGAATGCCGCGGTGTGGGTGTACTCCGCCTCGGTGAACACCCGGTGCCCCCTTGCGCCGAAGGGAATTTCGTATCGCACCGCGGCGCTCGCCTTCCACGGCGGCGCACCTATCACGCGTTCACCAGTGAAGTCGCAGACGGTGAGATTGACGGTCTCGACCGGGCAGGGCGCGTTGGTGAAGGACGTGTACGTGGCATCGTTCCAGCCGCCCGACAACTCCAGTTCGAGGTTCGGTACCGGGCGATACAGGCTCTCGAGCTCGCCACCGCGAGAGCGCACGCTGCCCGCATTAGCCAGATAGCTGATGTTGCGCGCGCTGTCCCGCTGGGCTGTTTGATAGTCGTCCAGCTCCATCCAGAAACCGGCCAGGTTCAACTGCAACGTGTCGCCGAGCCATTGGCTCTTCCATCCGATCTCGAGGTTGTTAGCGGTTTCGGGATCCAGCGACTGGCCGACTCCTTCCGGGACGATGGCGACATTGATGCCGCCGGATTTGGCGCCGCGCGACAGCGACAAGTACGTCATCATGTCTTCAGAGATCGAGTATCGAACGCTCAGCAAGCCCGATGTGAAATCCTCGTCGGTTTCGACGTCGGTGGTGACAAAGCCGCCGAGGCGCGTTCGAGCCGCATTCGCGGCCACGTTTCCGGCCGGAAGCGGGGCACCGCCCGAGCTGGTGCGCGTAATGGTCGCGGCGCGCTCCTCGGTGGTCCAGCGCACGCCGGCGGTGAGCTCCCACGCGCTGGTCGGGCGCCATGTCCCCTGAACGAATGCCGCGAGGCTGTCGGTTTCAGGATCGGCCGCGGTGACGACGCGAAATCCGTCGAGCGCGACTGGGGTCAGTCCCTGGGTCATGAAGTCGGACGCGTCCGGCCCATAGAGCGAATCCGATTCGCTCTCCAGCAGCTGCGTAAAGAAATACGCGCCGGCCATGAAGTCGAACTTTGTCTCTGCCGAGGTGCTCACGCGCAGTTCCTGGCTGAACTGGCGACTGCGAACTTCCGCTCCGGATTCCGGAAAGATTGCGAGGCGCGTGTAGTCGCCATCGTTCTGCGGCCGGAAATGCCATTTGCGCCACGCGCTGATCGAGGTCAGCAGCAGGCCGCCCAGTTTCACGTCCGCCTGTGCCGAGAACGCCGCCTGGTCGGTCGTCACGCGCTGCGTGGATTCCGCATCCGTGTGGCGCGCGAAAGGATCGATCAAGGGCGTGTAGCCGGCGCGCGCGTTGCGGTCCAGAAAGTTATTAGGCCGTACCGACCCATCGGCCATGATGATGCCTGGATCGACCAGCAGGGTGCCGGGTCCGACCTCATCCTGCGAGTTGTACTCGGCGATGAACCGCAGTCGTGCATTTTCGCCGGGCGTCCAAAGCAGCTGCGCGCGGGCCCCGTGCCGGTCGAACTCGCCCAGCTTTTTGTCGGTGGTGTCGTTGATCACCAGGCCGTCGCGGTCCGTGTCGAACGCCGTCAATCGAAATGCGAGCCTTTGGGGAATCAGCGGCGCATTTAGAGCGGCGCTCAGCTGCGAGAACTCATTGTTTCCCACGCTGCCCTGCAGCCAGGATTCGAACGCATCGCCCGGCGAGCGCGTGACGATGTTGAGCGCGCCCGCCGTGGTGTTCTTGCCGAACAGCGTGCCTTGCGGCCCGCGCAGCACTTCGATCCGCTCGACGTCGATCAGGTCTGTGATTGCCATTCCCGGACGCCCGAGATAAACACCATCCAGAAAAATGCCGACGCTGGATTCGAGCCCATCATTTGCCGGAGTCTTCCCGATGCCGCGAATGGCGATGCTGGCCTGGCGCGGCTGCAGCACTTCCGTGGCGACATTCGGCATCGTGCGCAGGATCTCCTGCACGCGAAACGTATTTCGATTCTCCATGGCTTCGCCGGTGCTGACCGACATCGAAATCGGGACGTCCTGAGCTCGTTCCACGCGCTTGCGCGCCGTCACTACTACTTCGTCGAGTAGATTGGCGCTCGAATTTGCGGCAGCATCAGGGGAGTCGGCCGCATTCGCGGCGGCGCAAATGCTGGCAAAACCCGCCGAAAGCCAGCTCAATCTCCTGATCACGCGAGACCCGTTATTGCAGTTTCGGCGCGGGAGTATCAACCCCCCGCGTGAAGGCGTCCAACCCTTAGACCGTGGCGCCGATCCTGAACAGCGGCGTGTAGATCGCGAAGGCCGCGAAGCCATACATGAGCGCGGTCAGAGATACCGTCACGATCAGGGCCATCTTCATGTTCCGCTTCTGGGCGGCCGTGACTTGTGATCGCGTTGCAATCCATGCCAGCGACGCGATGGATGCCAGCGCGAACAACCACCAGGTGTCCGGAAACCTGAACACCAGTTCCGTGTTGGAGTTCGGCGCAATGCCGAGGTCCTTGAACATCGCCTGGAAATTCCTGATGCCTGCCGGCATACGCATGGCCAGGTAGGTAGTCGTCACGGCGATCAGCGTTGCCGTCACGAGCAATGCTCTGGGCCGGGGCTGGAGTTCGGTCGGCACGACTGGTGTCATGATTCCTAATGCACTGCCCGATTCTGCTGCTCCGCCTTGGTTGCGAGACTGAAGCGCGGCTCGGGAGTCTTCAGCTTCCCCGTCACGAGCTCCGCCGCATAACGCCCGACCTCAGGCCCATGCTTGAACCCATGGCCGCTTCCCGCACCGACCAGCAACACGTTGTTCGCCGTGGGATGCCGGTCGATCAGCAAATCGCCGTTGGAGCTGTTTTCGTACTGACAAACGCGCTCTTCATTGAGCGGCGCTCCGGCCAGCGCGGGAAATCTCTTGGCAAGATAGGCACGCGCTTCGGCCAGCGAGCCCGGCGAAGTGAAACGATCGCCACGATCGGGATCGATCGGCGGGCCATGCTTGTCGTTCGCTACCTTGAAGCCACGGCTCTCGAGATCCGGCATGCCATAGAAGATGTCGCCATTGTTGAAGTCGGCCCAGCCGGGCAGGGCGCCGGCGCCGAAGCGCGCGTCGCCCGCGGGTGCGCCGAAAAAGAAAACTTCCTGGCGCGTCGGAAAAATACGCGGCCCAAGCAGGTGCGCGAACACTTTCGGCAGCCACGGGCCGCAGGCGAACACGTAGTTAGCCGCGGATACCGACGTGCCGTCCGAAAGCTCCACCGACGTCAGCGCCCTGGACGCATCGGGTGGCTTCACAGCCGCGACGCGATACTCGCCGCCGGCCTTCACGAACTGTTTCACGAGTGTCTGCACGGCGCGGCGCGCCATGAGCACGCCGAACTCGGGCTCGAGCAGGCCGACTTCGATGTCTTTCCAGAACACCTGCGGATATCGCCGTTCCAGCGCGGCTCGGTCGAGCTCAATCGTGGGAAGCTTCAGGCGCCGATGTACTTCGAGAGATTGATCGACGTACGGTTCGCGCTTTTGAAAGAAGAACAGCACGCCGATCTGGTGCAGGATCGGTAACCCCGACAGATCCGAAAGCCACTTCCACTGCGGCAGTGAATCGAACGCGAAGCGCGTGTAGATCTCATCGCGGCCATAACTGCCGCGCGTGAGCCGCGATTCACCGCCGGACGAGGCGCGCGCATGTCCGGCTCCGAATGCATCGAGCAGCAGCACGCGTTGCCCGGCTTTGCGCAGGTGCCAGGCGGTCCAGGCGCCGAATACGCCGGCCCCGACGACGACTGAGTCCCACGTTGCTGCCTTGCTCACTTTTCGCTCCTCACCTTGCACCTGGCTCGCGACACTGGCCGCGAGCGCGGTGGCGATGACGCCGCGCCGCGAAACCTTACGGGTGCCCACCGGCTTGCGTCTCCTGCGCTGTCGAACTCATCGCGCGGTTGCTCTGGCCAAATGGCACTTCACCATCGGGCCGCTGGGCACGCGTCAGTACGCCGAGGAGCGACACGAGGTCGCGCAGTTGCGCGCGCGTGAGCACCTGCCCATAGATCTCGGGCATCGACGACGGCGCAGTCACCCGTTCCTTCACCTGCTTCGGATCGATGCTGGTCGTGGTGTTGTCGGCGTGCTTGAGCACGATCTCGGTGGGTGTCTCGCTCGCCACGGAGCCGGTCTCGGTGGCGCCGTTCTTGAGCTGCAGTGTCACCACATCGAAACCAGCGGCGATGTGAGCGCTCGGCTTGATGATGGATTCGAGCAGGTACTCCTTCTTCTTCTGCGCGCCGATGAGCGAGAGGTCGGGGCCTGCTTCGCCACCCTCGCCACCTACCTTGTGGCAGCGCGCGCACGGCAGCACCTGGTTCTCGAAGAACTGGCGGGCGCCGCGAGAAGGCGCTCCACCGGCGAGCGCGAACGAGTAGGGCGCCAGCGCATTGCCGCTCGCGGCCCACGCTGCCTGCTGTTTCGCCCAGCGTGCCTTCACCGCCGGAGCATCGCTCGCTTCGGCAGACTCGATCAGCTCGAGCTGCGCGCCCGGCTGAACCTTGCCCGCCGCGAGCTGGTCGAGCGCCGCGACCAACAGCTTGGGCGTGTCCGCACTCTTGAGCTGCCCCATGGCCTGGAACGCAGCCTGCTGTTCGGCCTCCGAACCTTCGGTAGACAGACGCTTGATGATCGGCAGCGCGCGGTCGGGTGCTCGGTGCGCCACGATCTGCAGCGCGGCGAGGCGCAGCGCGGCGGCGCTGGATTTCTCAGCGGCATCGATGCCGCGCATCACATCATCGCCGCCAAAGGTGTCGAGCGCCTTCAGTGCACCTACTCTCGCAGCTTCCGGTGCCTGATCGTCGGCGACGGTCGCCACAAGTGTGGGAGCCGCTTCGCGCAGTTGCAGGTTGCCGATGGCTTCGAGCGCGGCGAGCTGCACGGTTTCCGGTGCCTTGCCCAACACCTTGGGCAGCACGGGGGTCAACGCATCAGCAGCCGGCTTGGCATCGCGAGCAGCCAGCGGCCGGAAAATGCCGACGACGCGATCACGTTGCGGCGTCTTTCCCCAGAGTCCGAGCTGCAGCAACGCCTCGGCGCGCATGGTGTTGTTGGCCCCATTGCGGGTGGCGTATTGCGCCAGCGCTTTGGCGTTGGCGGGGGTGCCCAGCCGATAGTTCGCGTTGATGATGCGCTCCACGAGCGGCTCGTCGTTGATAGGCGCGCCATCGAGTTTCGCCGCGAGCGCCGGGTAGGCCGCTTCGATAGGCGCATCATTGATGGCCATGGCCGCTTCGCGCGCCACGTACGCATCCGAGTCGTTGAGGAACCACGCGACATTCGCATCGCGCAATTCACGGTAGGCCAACACGACGCCCAGGCGCACGGCGGCGGATGGATCCTGAACCCCCGCGTCGAGCGCCGCGTTCTTGCCGATGCCGGCCAGCGCGTGCGCGGCCGCATGGCGCAGATACGGATCTTTGTTGTCGTTGGTGCGCAGCAGCGCGAGCAGGGCCGGCGTGGACTTGGCGTCCCCGAGCTTTCCGAGCGACTGTGCCGCGAAGAATTGCACGCGCGAATTCGGATCCGTCAGCGCTTTCGTAAGTGCGACGCCGCCCTTTTCATACCGGATGTCACCCAGTCCCTTGGCAGACTGTGCGCGCACTTCGGGGTCCTTGTCAGCCAGCAGTTTTTGCAGCGTTGATCCCACCTTCATCAGTGTGGGCGACGGACGCTCCGGACCTGCGATCGTATGCACACTGGCGGCTTTGCGGCCGAGCTGCGTCAAACCCCACACCGCATGCAGACGCGCGAGCGGATTGGCGAGCTTGTTGTTGGCCACCTTGGTGAACGCGGCGATGCTCTTGTCGCCGCGCGAGGCGAGCTCGAGCTGCGCTTCGAGGCGCGCGCGTCGGTCGACGTGCGACAGCAGCGCGACGAGATCGGCCTCGCTGCTGGCCGTGAATCCCGCGGCGAGTAGTTTGGCGAGGTCGGCGCTGAGCTTGACCTGCGCGGGATCCGGCTTTACCGGCGAGACGCTGTAAACGCGTCCCTTGTTGGACTTCGGCCAGCCATCGACCCAGTCGAGAAGGTACAACTTGCCGTCCGGACCAAACGTGACGTCCGTCGGCAACACGCCTCCCATGAACTGCTGGCTGCTGGTGGGTGCGAACGTGGCGCCGTTCTGCTTCAGCGTGTAAGTCTGGATGCCGCTGCGCGCGATGCTGCCCTTG
>Ga0207691_10005191_pt1 | contig 12578 bp, 12 predicted proteins | sample KBSM13metaG_FD_184327 | JGI IMG/M metagenome (GOLD analysis project Ga0207691, IMG submission 184327) | Miscanthus rhizosphere microbial communities from Kellogg Biological Station, Michigan, USA - KBS M1-3 metaG (SPAdes) (version 2) | ecosystem: Host-associated > Plants > Roots > Rhizosphere >... | reverse complement strand
AAGGTCGACCGCGCGAGCATGGCGCATTCGCTCGAGGTGCGCGAGCCGCTGATGGACCATCCGCTGGTCGAATGGCTCGCCACCCTGCCCTCGTCACTCAAGCTGCGCGGCGGCGAAGGCAAGCTGCTGCTGAAGAAGGCCATGGAGCCTCATGTCCCACGCGAGGTGCTCTATCGCCCGAAGATGGGCTTCGCCGTGCCGCTCTCGCGCTGGTTCCGCGGGCCGCTCAAGCAGAGGATGCGCGACGCCGTGTTGGGCGAACGGCTGGCCGGTACGGGCTGGTTCGAGCGGCGCGCGCTCATGCAACTCGTCGACGAGCACCAGTCCGGCGCACGCGACCACAGCGCCGCGCTGTGGTCGCTCCTGATGTTCGACGCCTTCCAGCGCAACGTGCTCGAGGCGGGTTCGGACACGCCGTCAAACCTCGGCTCGGCCCGGTCAGAACCAGTGCTGACGTAATGGCACTGCGCATCCTCCACGTCTTGGATCACTCGGTGCCGCTGCACAGCGGCTACACGTTCCGCACCCTGTCGATCCTGCGCGAACAGCGCAAGCTCGGCTGGGAGACCTTTCACCTCACCAGCCCCAAGCACACGGTCGGCACGGGCGAAGAGGAGGACGTGGACGGCTGGAAGTTCTTCCGCACACGGGTCGCGCCGCCCGCCAGGGTTCGCGTGCCCGGTCTTGCCGAGCTCGGTCTGATGCGTCAGCTGGAGCGGCGGCTACAGGCCGTCGCGCAGCAGGTCGAGCCCGACGTGTTGCACGCCCACTCCCCTGTCCTCAATGCCATCCCGGCTCTGCGGGTCGGAAGAAGACTCGGAATCCCGGTCGTCTACGAGGTCCGCGCCTTCTGGGAAGACGCCGCCGTCGATCACGGGACGGCCACCGAGGCGGGCATGCGCTACCGGCTCTCGCGGCGGCTCGAAACGTCCGCCCTGCGCCGCGTCGATCATGTGTTCACGATCTGCGACGGCTTGCGTCGAGATATCGTGGACCGCGGCATCCCGGCGAGCAAGGTGTCGGTGGTTCCCAACGCCGTCGACATAGACTCGTTCGGACTGGGTGGAGTTCCCGACTCCGCGTTGAAGGCGCAGCTGAATCTTTCCGGGTGCAGGGTCGTGGGATTCATCGGGTCCTTCTATGCGTACGAGGGCCTCGATCTGCTGATCGACGCATTGCCACGGCTGCTGGCGGTGCATCCCGACATCCGCATCCTCCTGGTTGGCGGCGGCCCGCAGGAGACGGTGCTGAAGGAACGCGCGGTGCGGCTTGGCGTCGCCGAAAAGGTGATCTTCGCCGGCCGGGTTCCGCACGGCGAGGTCGGACGCTACTACGACCTCGTCGACGTGCTGGCCTACCCCCGTCACTCGATGCGCCTGACGGACCTGGTGACGCCGCTGAAGCCCCTCGAGGCCATGGCCCAGGGACGGCTGCTGGTCGCTTCCGACGTCGGTGGGCATCGGGAGCTGATCCGCGACGGCGAAACCGGGATGCTGTTTCGCGCGGGAAGTGCCGACTCCTTGTCGGATGTGCTGCTGCGGCTCCTTGCCGACGAGCGTCGATGGACGCAGCTGCGCGAAGCCGGGCGAGCTTTCGTCGAGACGGAGAGGAACTGGCGGTCGAGCGTGGCTCGCTACGCGCCGATCTACGAACGGATTCGAGCGGGTGCAGCGCGTCTTGACGCCGCGCCTTCCGTGGTCGGGCGCTAGGCGGTGGCGAGCCAATCCCCATGAAAGTGACCATCATCGGCACCGGTTACGTCGGCCTCGTCACGGGTGCGTGTCTGGCCGAGATGGGCAACCACGTCGTTTGCGTCGATGTCGACGAGCGCAAGATCAGAATCCTGAACGAGGGCAGCATCCCGATCCACGAGCCGGGCCTCGAGCGTCTGGTTGCGCGCAACGCAGGGGTCGGGCGCCTGCAGTTCACCACAGATGTCGCGGCGGCGATACACCACGGCACACTGCTGCTCATCGGCGTAGGGACACCTCCGGAGGAGGACGGATCGGCCGACTTGCAGCATGTTCTGTCCGCCGCGCGCAGCATTGGCGCGAACATGACCGACTACAAGGTCGTCGTCGACAAGAGCACCGTGCCGGTCGGCACCGCTGACGCGGTGCGGCTGGCGATCGGCAAGGAGCTTGAGCGGCGCGGCATCGCGGTCGACTTCGCCGTGGTCAGCAACCCCGAATTCCTGAAGGAAGGTGCGGCCGTCGACGACTTCATGCGTCCGGACCGCATCATCGTCGGCGCGGACGACGAGCGAGCGGTGCTCCTGATGCGAGCGCTCTACGCTCCCTTCACGCGCAACCACGACCGGTTGCAGGTCATGGATGTGCGCAGCGCCGAGTTCACCAAGTACGCGGCCAACGCCATGCTCGCGACGCGCATCAGCTTCATGAACGAGCTCGCGCTCCTGGCCGAGCGCGTCGGCGCCGACATCGAACTGGTGCGCCGCGGCATCGGCAGCGACCCGCGGATCGGCACGTACTTTCTCTATCCCGGCGTCGGCTACGGCGGGTCGTGCTTCCCGAAGGACGTCAAGGCACTCATCCGCACCGGACGCGACAACGACCTCGAGCTCGGCGTGCTCGTCGCCGTCGACGCCGCCAACGAGCGCCAGAAAAAGGTGCTGGTCGACAAGGTCGTCAAGCGCTTTGGCGAGGACCTGAGCGAGCGGACGTTCGCGCTGTGGGGTTTGGCGTTCAAGCCCGACACGGACGATATGCGCGAGGCACCGAGCCTCGTCATCATCGACGAGCTCTTGCGCCGGAATGCCAGGATCCAGGCCTACGATCCGGCAGCGATGCCCGAGGCACGGCGACTGTTCGGGGGGACGGCCGGAGTCGGCTTTGCGGCCGACCAGAACGCTGCACTCACCGGAGCGGACGCCCTCCTCATTCTGACCGAGTGGCGCGAGTTCCGCAGTCCCGACTTCCAGTTGATTCTGGCGGCGTTGAGACAGCCTGTCATCTTCGATGGTCGCAACCTGTTCGACCCGCCGACCATCGGCGCCCTGGGGATCGAGTACTACGCCATCGGACGTGGCAATCCAGTGCGGGCACCGGTCGCGCCGGTCCCCGATGCCGGCCGATGATCAGGATGAGCAAGATCCGGACGTTGCTGTTCTCGACGCTGTACCCGAGCAGCGCGCGTCCGCTGCACGGCCTGTTCGTCGAGACGCGGCTGCGGGAGTTGCTGAGCACCGGCGAGGTCGCGACCACGGTCATGGCCCCGGTGCCCTGGTTCCCGTCCCTCGACCCGAGGTGGGGAGAGTACGCGAGGATGGCGGCCACGCCGATGCGCGAAACGCGCCATGGCATCGACGTGCTGCACCCGCGCTATCCCGTCGTCCCCAAGATCGGCATGACAGTCGCGCCGCTGCTGCTGGCTGCAGCTTCGATCGGGCCCATCAGGCGACTGATCGCTGAAGGGCGCGACTTCGACATCATCGACGCGCACTATTTCTACCCCGACGGGGTCGCCGCGACGATGCTGGCGCGGTACTTTCGAAAGCGCGTCGTCGTCACGGCAAGGGGATCGGACATCAACCTCATCTCCCGCTACCCGACGGCGCGCCGGCTGATGCAATGGGCGGCACGACACTCCGACGCCTCGATCGGCGTTTGCAGCGCGCTCGCCGAACAGATCAAGCCGTGGACGACTTCCGAACGGGTTCATGTCGTTCGAAACGGTGTCGACCTTGAACGGTTCCAGCCTGTCTCTCACGAGGACGCCCGCCGAAAGCTTCAAATTGGTGGATCGCCCCTGCTGCTGTCGGTCGGGAACTTGGTCGAGAACAAGGGGCACGCCGTGGTGATCGACGCACTGGCGGAGATTCGGAAGCACTCTCCCGATGCCCGCCTCGCGATCGTCGGGCAGGGTCCGGACCGCGAGCGTCTTCGCGAACACGCGGCATTGCGCGGGTGCGAGGATCGCGTGACCTTCGCCGGGGCCGTGGAACATGCCTCGATGATCGACTGGTACAACGCGGCTGACGTTCTCGTCCTTGCGTCGGCCCGGGAGGGCTGGGCCAACGTCCTGCTCGAATCGCTGGCTTGCGGAACGCCGGTTGTCGCGACTCGGGTGGGTGGCTCTCCCGAGGTCGTGACCGACGAGCGCGTCGGGCGGCTGGTCGAGAGTCGAGACGGCTGGTCGATCGCGGAGGCGGTCCAGCGGCTACTGCGTGGCCACCCCGACCGCGGGACTATCCGTCGGTACGCCGAGGCCTTCAGCTGGGACTCGACATCTCGCGCCCAGGTGGAGTTGTTCCGCCAACTCCCGCCTCTGGGACGCCCCGATCCCGTTCCGGCACGCTCCTGACGACATCGGCCCCTCGACGAACCGCCTTGCGTGTGCACGAAGAGATGAGCGAGCTCGCACATCGCCTCCTCGACCGCTACTACGACGATCGGGCGCACCCGTATCGGGTTTTCGAGCGCCAGGTCGATGGCTTGCTGTCGCCCGAGGCCGTGCTCCTCGACGCCGGCTGTGGGCGTACGGCTCCTGTCCTGAGGAAGTACCTGGGCAAGGCGCGTCGTCTCATCGGCGTCGAGCTCGTATCGTTCACCGAGGCAATACACGGAATCGAGACGTACAACGCCGATCTCGCACACATCCCGGTCGAGACAGGCAGTGTCGACGTCATCATGTCGCGCAGCGTTTTCGAGCATCTGACCGACCCGGAAGCCGTCTATCGCGAGTTCGCGCGGGTGCTGCGACCCGGCGGCGTAGTGGTCTTCCTGACGGCAAACATGTGGGACTACGGGACGCTGGTCGCCAAGTTGATCCCAAACCGCTTTCACAGCACTATCGTCAAGCGCGTCGAAGGACGGGCTGAAGAAGACACTTTTCCTACCGCGTACCGGACGAACACGCGACGCGCGGTCGAGAAGCTCTCTCGACATACGGGGTTTGGCATCGAGTCGTTCGAGTACTTGAGCCAGTATCCCAACTACCTGTTGTTCAGCGGTCCTCTCTTCTTTCTCGGCATGTGCTTCGAGAAGGTCATCGCGAAGGTTTCGATGTTGCGATTCCTGCGTGGTTGGATCCTGGTGACGCTGCGCAAGACCGGATGAGCTCCATCGTGTCGACGGCGAGTCGGCTCGCACACAACGCAGCCGGCGTTCTCTTCGAGCCGCGCCTGCTCATCCTGATCTTCCACCGTGTGCGTCCGGTGCCCGACCCGCTCTTTCCGGGCGAGCCTGATGCGCGCCGGTTCGATTCGCTTCTCGGGTTGATCAAGTCGAGCTTTCGGGTCTTGTCGCTCCGCGCCGCCGTGACGGCGTTGCGCAACCGGTCGCTGCCGCCGCGCTCCCTGGTCATCACCTTCGACGATGGCTATGCCGACAACGCCGACGTCGCTCTGCCGCTGCTGCGTCGCCATGGGCTTTGCGCCACGTTCTTCGTCTCCACCGGCTTTCTCGACGGCGCAGGCTGCATGTGGAACGATGCTCTGATCGAATCGGTACGAACGACCACTGTCCGGGAGCTCGATCTCGGTGACTGGGGGCTCGGCCGCCATTCAGTGCTCAGCATCTCCGACCGACAACGTTTGATCGAAGTCCTCCTGGGCCATGGCAAGTACCTGCCGCCGCGCGAGCGCAACGAATTTGTGAAGGAGATCCAGGCGCGGGTGATGGTCCGGGGCGATTTCCCGGCTTTGATGATGACCTCGGCGCAGGTGCGCGCACTTCATGGCGCCGGCATGGAGATCGGTGGGCACACGATCGGCCACCCGATCCTGACCAAACTCGCACTCGAGGAGAGCAGGCTCGAGATCCGGGGCGGGCGCGAACGCCTTCAGCAGGTCGTCGATGCGCCAGTGGATCTGTTTGCATATCCGAATGGAAGGCCGCAACGCGACTACGATCAGCGCCACGTTGCGCTGGTAAAGGAGCTCGGATTTCTTGCTGCGGTGAGCACCGCATCGGGTGCGGCCTCTGCAAAAGACGACATGTTCCAACTGCCGCGCTATACGCCGTGGGGGCGTACATCGGCGATTTGGGCGGCGCGTCTTCTGAGGAACAGGCTTCAGAAGGTTTCAGATGCTGCGTAGACTGCGGCGCTAACGGATGGGCCTCGTGAATCGGCCTGCGGCGCGGAGCCGTTATGGCTGGGATAGCCCCAGCGCGAGGACCAAGGAACTCGCGCTATAACGGACGCGAATCACGTTCAAACTCTTGCCGGTCAAGCCGAATGGAATCCGTTACCCCGCTACCCTCGAACCGCTCTTTCGGGATGCTCTTCGTTCTGGTCTTTCTCGCCGTAGGCGCAGTGGCTTGGTGGCGAGGCGGCACCACCTCTGGATGGTGGTTCTCGCTCTCAGCGATCACGTTGGTCGTCACGTTGAGCAAGCCCGGCTGGCTCACCCCGGCGAACAGGGCCTGGATGAGGCTCGCCGCCATCTTGAATCGAATCGTTAGCCCCATCGTGCTCGGCACCATGTTCTACGGGATCTTGGCTCCCACCGGATGGGCAATGCGGCTCGGGGGCAGGGATATCCTTAAACGTCGGTACGAGCGCCATGCGCCAAGCTACTGGATCGAGCGCACCCCGCCCGGGCCAGATCCGTCCGGCCTGCCCAACCAATTCTGAGAACCTTGAAAGCACATCCGCGATGGCCTTCTTGACCGAGTTCTGGAGATTTCTCAAAGCCCGCAAGAAGGTCTGGTTGCTGCCCATCATGGTCGTCATGCTGGTGCTGGGCGGCTTGCTGATTCTTGCCGAGGGCTCAGCACTTGCCCCATTCATCTACACGCTCTTCTAGCGCGTGCGCGTCCTCGGGATTTCAGCCTATTACCACGACGCTGCCGCTGCGGTGGTCGTCGACGGGCGCGTGGTCTCGGCAGCGCAGGAGGAACGCTTCACGCGAAGGAAGCACGACCCAAGCTTCCCGAAGAACGCCATATCTGCATGCCTCGAGCTTGCCGGCGTTCAGCCCGCCGACCTTGACCATGTAGCCTTCTACGACAAGCCATTTCTCAAGTTCGAGCGGCTGCTCGAGACGTATATCGCCTTTGCACCGCGCGGCTTCACATCCTTTCGCCAGGCCCTGCCCCTATGGCTCAAGGAAAAGCTATTCCAGAAGAGCCTAATCCTCAAGGAACTGGCAGCCCTGACGCCAAACGTCGAGTGGGCGAAGAAGCTGGTCTTTTCCGAACATCACCTCAGCCACGCTGCGAGCGCGTTCTTCCCGTCGCCCTACGAGTCGGCGGCTGTGCTCACCATGGACGGAGTGGGTGAGTGGGCCACAACGTCGCTTGCGCTCGGGAACGGCAACGAGCTCAAAGTGATCCGTGAGATCCACTTTCCCCACTCACTCGGCCTGCTGTATTCGGCATTCACCTACTACACAGGCTTCAAGGTCAATTCAGGAGAATACAAGGTCATGGGTCTAGCGCCGTACGGCGAGCCCAAGTACCTCAAGACAATCAAAGACAACCTGATCGACATAAAGGACGACGGCACCTTCAGGCTCAATCTGGATTACTTCGACTACTGCACCGGCCTGACGATGACCAACAAGCGGTTTGACGCGCTTTTCGGCGGCTCACCGCGAAGGCCGGAGGACCAGCTCGGTCAGCGCGAAATGGATCTCGCGGCCTCCATACAAGCAATCACCGAGGAGGTTGTGCTCAAGCTCGGCAGATCAATCGCGCGCGATACAGGACAAAAGAACCTGTGCCTGGCTGGAGGCGTTGCACTCAACTGCGTGGCGAACGGCAAGCTGCTGAAGCAGGGGGACTTCGCCCAGATATGGGTGCAGCCCGCGGCCGGCGATGCGGGCGGGGCCGTCGGCGCAGCGCTCGTGACCGCGCACATGTTCCGCGGCGGGCCGCGCACGAATGGCGGGATCGACGGGATGAAGGGCGCCTTTCTCGGGCCTGCCTACTCCCAACCTGATATCGAGCGTCGGCTCGGCGCCGCTGGAGCCAAATTCGCGAGCGTCAGCGACGAAGACATCATTGACTTAGGTGCGCGGGCGCTGGCCGACGGCAAGGCGCTGGGGTGGCATCAGGGTCGGATGGAGTTCGGCCCACGTGCGCTGGGCGGGCGCTCGATCTTGGGTGATGCGCGCTCGCCCAGCATGCAAAGAATGCTGAATCTCAAGGTGAAATATCGGGAATCGTTCCGGCCTTTCGCGCCCGCCGTGCTGCGCGAGGATGTCGCGGACTGGTTCGACCTCGATGGTGATAGCCCCTACATGCTGCTGGTCGCTGACATCCTCGAAAGGCACCGCATTCTCATGACCACGGAGCAGCAAGCCTTGTTCGGAATCGAGAAGCTCAACGTGCCTCGCTCGTCGATTCCGGCGGTCACTCATGTCGACTACTCAGCGCGCATACAGACGGTGCACCGAGAAACCAACCCGCGTTACCACGCCCTGATCGCGCGCTTCAAGTCACTCACCGGCTGCCCGGTCATCGTCAATACCAGTTTCAACGTCCGCGGCGAGCCGATTGTTTGCACACCTGAGGACGCGTTTCGCTGCTTCATGGGTACCGAGATCGAAGCGCTCGCCGTCGGCAATTGCTGGCTTCGCAAGGAAGATCAGGATCCCGCGCTGAAGCAGAACTACGAGACGCAATTCGCGCTGGACTGAGTCGCACGCATCCGTGGAAGCGAGACGAGACCGCCTGTCGAACCGCGTCAAGTGGACGGTGCTCATCGCCCTGATCATTGCCGTGATGGGCCTCGTTTTCGGCGCCGCCGAGATTGCAATCCGAGTTCGTCAGACGCTGAAATATGGCTCGGCGGCGACAGTCGAGGACCTGTACACCATCGATCGGCGAATCGGGCTGCGCGTGCCGATCGCCAACCTGCACTCGGGTCACATCCAGACAAACAGCCTTGGATTCCGCGGTCCGGAGATCGCTGTTCCCAAGCCAGCCGGCACCGCGCGCATCGCGTTCCTTGGTGCGTCCACGACATGGTGCGGGGAAGTTTCCAGCAACGAGAAGGTTTGGCCGCACCTCGTGGCGGCGCAGCTGCGCCACGCCTATCCTAAAGCAGCGATCGACTACATAAATGCGGGAGTGCCGGGATACACCGTCGAATCCTCGATCGCGAACCTGCGGCACCGGGTTGCTCCGCTGCAACCTGACGTGATCGTCATCTATCACGCTACGAACGACCTTTCAGGGGAGCTGCGCGACCTGGCCGTTGCGAAAGGCGTGATCCGCGATTCGAAAGTCCAGACACCGCTCTGGCCGAGCAACTACTCGTTGCTGTGGAACCTCGCGGAGAAGAACGTCCGCGTCTGGCTGGCGCAGAAGAAGGCCGAGGCGAACATCGGACGCCTCGACGTCGAGCCACGTTCCCTGGGAGACGACTTCCGTCGCGAGCTGACGGCCCTGGTGAGAGCTGCGCAGCAGCAGGCTAAGGTTGTTGCGGTCGCAACGTTCTCCACCCAGTTGAGAACGGGCCAGACTGCCGATCAGCAGCTTCAGGCGTCGGCATCGGGCCTCTATTACATGCCTTTCATGACACCTGCCGGCTTGCTGGTGTCTTATAAGAGATACAACGAGATCATCGCTGAGGTCGCTCGATCGACCGGCGCCGTGTTGGTCGGAGGTGAGGACGCCATTCCCGGCGATCGCGCCCACTTCACAGACACTGTCCACTTTACGGATGCGGGTTCTCAAGCCATGGCCGATCGCGTATCGAAGGCTTTGTTGTCGACACCCGACGTCACGACTCTGCTTGTGCCTCAGCGCTAGGGAAGGTCTGAACAACGTGCGTACGCGATCCCGTTCGACGTGTCGGCTGGCGTCGGAGGGTGCAATGCCACGTCTGAAGGTGACGCTCGCGCTGCTTGCACAGCGCGCGGCGGCGAGGCGGCTCGTCGAAGAGGCGGCCCAACGCTACCTCAAGGCGGCGCGGGCCAGGGTTCGGCTACTAGAGAGGGTCGTACAGCGTCTGGCCCCGGCGGGCGGCGGCCACCAGTTGCTCGGTCACGGTAGCGGCCCGCGTCGCGAACATCGGCACGTGGTGGAAGCGCCATTCGCGTAGGCTGTCCGGCGTCATCAATTTGCGAACCTTCCAGATGTCGAAGCGGCCGTCGACGCTGCGACCGCGCAGTTCGAACGGGATCTCGCCGTCGCGGTCGACCAGCGTCATGGAAAGCGGCTGACCCGCGCGCGAGGGCAGCGGGAACTCGTCGCCCATCAGTTCTTCGGTATGGTGCGCCTGCGTCAGCACCTGTACTTCCTTGCCGAGGCCGATGATGCAGGTGTCATGGCGCGTCATCGTTTCGAACGGGCTGCCGCGGCCCGCGGGGCTGCTTGCATGTTCGTGGCCGCGCGTCAGCGCCTCGGCGAGTGGCCCCAGCGCCGAGATGCGGTAGACCGGGTGGCGGCTCCACCGCACGCCCGGCATGCGGCGGAACACCTCGGTGGCCAGCCCCATCTGCGACGGCGTGCGGCGTAGGTCGAAACGCGGGTTGCGCACGAAGCTGGCGTAGGCGCCCTCACCGCCTTCGCCGAAGTAGAAAGCCGGCATCGCCAGCGTGCGCGTGGGGCCGCAGAAGTCGATGAGCATGCGCACCAATTCGAGCGGGCCGTCGGTGAACATCGGCTTCATGTGGTTCACCGAGCTGTGCACCATCAGCACCTCGAAGTCGCGGCCGACGCGTTCTTCCAGATGCTCGCGCAGCGCCGCGCTGTCGAAGGTGCCGTACAGCTTGCACATCACCGGCGCCAGCTTGCCGCGGCCCTTGAAATAGGCCTGGCGCAGAGCCTCGACGCGCTGCTCGTTCAGGAAGCGCCTGACCAGTCCGGAGCCGAACTCGGCGAGATTCATCGTGCGTGCCGGCCCGGACTCAGGCGACGTTCTGCGCAGCGAGGTAGTCCAGGATCGCCGGCACCGACTTCAGCTTCTCGAAGTCTTCCACCTCAATGTAGATGCCGAAGGTCTGCTCCAGCGCCACGATCAGGTTGACCTGGCCCAGCGAGTCCCAGGCCGGCAGATCCTCGTCGCGCGTGGTGGGCGTCACCTGGGCCGTGGGCACCTTGAGCGTATTGGCGATTGTCGGTTGAAGGCGCTCGAACAGGCTCATGAGCCGAGGGCTCCGGGTGCAGTAGGGGCGGGCGGCGCGGCCGCGTCCAGCACGACCTCGATCGGGAAACGGTCGGCCGGCGCCGGCGGCTCGTCGGCCAGGCGGCGCTGATAACGGCCGTCGGCCCCCAGCGTGAAGCGGTGCTGGGGCAGGAACTCGCGCACCAGGTCGTTCTTGGCGGTGGGCAGGAAGTCAGCCACCAGCTCGGTGACGTGGCGCGCGGCCAGGAGGCGTAGGCCCGCCTCCAGGAAGGCGGTCTCGGCCAGCCGGCCGATGACCCGGCAGGACATCAGGAAGGTGTCGAGCTCGGCACGCGTGCCCTGCTGGCGCCAGATCGCGAGGCCGACGATGCCGCTGTCGCCGAAGGTGTCGGCCAGCGAGAAGTCCAGCACCAGGGTGTTGGCGTCGTCCATGAAGCCGCGCACCTGCTGCTCGTCGTAACGGCGCGTGGTCAGGTTGAACTGGTTGGTCTTCTTCGTCAGCTGGCTCAGGCGCGCCAAGTGTGGCAGCGGGTCGACGCCGATGCGCATCTTCATCTGTAGCCGCGACAGATAGTCGCCGCTGCCTCTCTGCTCGCCCGCTTCCATGATCTGGCGGCGCTGGCGCTCCTGCGCGTACATCTCCGTCTTCGCCAGGTCTTCCTTCGTCAGCGAAAGCACCTCGAGGCGCGCCACGCGGTCCAGGCAGCCCGGTACGTCGACCGCGCGCGACGGCACCTGCACCACCTGCACCTGCGGCAGCGCATGGCGCACTGCGGCGCATTCGTGGTCGCTGTCGTCGACGACGATGAACGAGTCCAGGCCCAGGTTCAGCTCCTCGGCCAGCGAGCGCAGGTTCTCGGCCTTCGGGATCCAGTTGACGCGGCGCGCGGCGAAGTGGCCGTCGCGCAGCAGCTGATGCGTGTGGTCGTTCAGTACCTGGTCGACGTCGGCTAGGTTGTTCTTGCTGCACATCGCCAGCACGATGCCGCGCTGCTGGAAGTCGAGCAGGCGGCGCTGGAAGTCGAGGTAGGCGTTGCCCGGGTAGTCGGGGCCGATCGCTATACCGTCGAAGCCGTCCTCGCCGACGATGCCGCCCCACAGCGTGTTGTCGGCGTCGAGCACCAGCACCTTCGCGCGCGGCTGCTTCAAGAGCACACCGACGACGGCGATGCGGCGCGCGAACTCGGCCGCGGCCGGCGCGCTGAACGGGTAACGCGCCGAGTACCAGTAGCGCGGATCGAAGAAGGCCTGCTGGCCAATGCGCGCGGCGATCTCGTCCAGGTCGATGAAGGTCGACGCCGGGCAGTGTTCGCGCAGCCAGCACGTGAACTTGGTCTTCAGCCGCAGCCACCACTGCGCTTCGGAGGTGCCCGACTGCAGGTCGTACTGGCCGAGCGTGGCCGGCAGCGGAGACGGCAGCAGGGTGATCACGATCTGCCCGACCGGGTGCGCGCGGAACGCACCGACGATCTCGCGCAGGCGCGCCAAACTCTGCTCGCGCAACGCGGCCAGGCGCTCGGCGCCGAGGTTCACGATCG
>Ga0207691_10005190_pt1 | contig 12578 bp, 10 predicted proteins | sample KBSM13metaG_FD_184327 | JGI IMG/M metagenome (GOLD analysis project Ga0207691, IMG submission 184327) | Miscanthus rhizosphere microbial communities from Kellogg Biological Station, Michigan, USA - KBS M1-3 metaG (SPAdes) (version 2) | ecosystem: Host-associated > Plants > Roots > Rhizosphere >... | reverse complement strand
TCGAGACAAAGCGCGCGAGCCGCGTGCCGATGCCGAAATACGCATAGGCCGAGAACGACGGCACGATCTCCTGCGCGTAGCGGCGCGCGCGCTGCTGCGCCGCCTCGCGCGGCACCTTGTTCTCGACCGCATAGGCCTCGACCGCGCGCAGCACTTCGGGGTCGAAGATGAGCTGATCGATCAGCGCCTGGCGCTTGGCGAGCTTGAACGGCTGGATGCGCAGCTTCAGCCGCGCGTTCAGGTCCTCGATGGTGCGGTTGAAACGGCGGCGCATGACCGCGCGCAGCAACGGGATCAGAACGTGGTCAAGCACCGCCCAGAGCGCGAGCGCGCCGACGATCAGCATCAGCCAGAGCGGCGCCGCGACCGGCGAGGTCAAAGGCGTTCTCCCCCATGTAGGACGGGCACGTCGCTAGCTTGTGCCCGGACGACGCGGAGCGCCGATCCGGGTGCTCCTTTGCCCGCCCTACGAGCTCCGCGGCGTCTTCGCCGTCTCCTGACGCGGGTGCACGTAGCCCTTGAAGATGTCGAAGCCCTTCCATGCCGGCTCGACCGGGTCGCAGCCCGGCTGCGGCACGTAGACCGACGGCTCGGCGAGTTGCATCTTCGGAATGTAGCGCGGGCAGTTCGGAAAGATCGCGCGGGCCTTTACGCGCACGATCAGTTGCGCGCCGACCGTTTCGCCAAGCAGCGGATCGTCGCGCGACACCGTCGCGCTGCCGTTCACGCGCAGGCGGCGCGGCCGCTCGTGCAGGTCTATGAACAGCAGGCCGACGTTGGGATTGACCAGCAGGTTGCCGAGGCTCTTGAACATACCGTTGCCGTCGTAATCCGGGAACGCGATTTCGCCGTCAGCGGTGACGCGCACGAAGCCCGGCGGGCCGCCCTTGAACGAGCAGTCCGGCCGGCCCTCGGCGTCGGCGGTCGACAGGAAGAAGTAGATCGCGCTCTCGATGAAGGCCTTGTCGTCGGCGGTGAAGGCCGTACGCGTCAGCTTTTCTTCGAGGCGATCCGAGATACGGCGGCTGTCGAACTGATCCTGCAGGCGGCGATTTCCGTCGTGGTACATGATCGTCATGGCGGCCCCTGGGTTTAAGCCCTCAGACGCCCAGTTTCCAACTAAGCGGTCTCCTCCGCAATGCGCTTGCGCCCGCTCATGTAGGCGCGGCCGTCATTGACCGCATCGACCGCAATCAGTCTGCCGCCCTTGCGGTACTCGACCGAAAAGCGCGCAGCCGCCACGTCGCCGACGGTCTGCGCATCGTCGTAGCCGTCGCTCAGGCCCGCCATCTGCAGCTTGAGCTCGTACTGATCCGACCAGAACCACGGCACCGGATCGTAATGCTGCGGTTTGCCCAGCATTTCACTGGCCACCGCCTTGGCCTGGTCGATCGCGTTCTGCACGCATTCGAGCCGCAGCGCGCGGCCGTAGCGCCGGCTGGGAAAACGGGTGCAGTCGCCGGCCGCATAGATCGCCGGATCGGCGGTGCGGCCGTGCTCGTCGACCACCACGCCGTCCTGGCACGGCAGCCCGACGGCGGCGGCGAGATCGTCGTTCGGCCTGGCGCCGACCGCGAGCAGCACGAGGTCGGCGGGGAGCGCCGCACCGTCGGCGAGGCGAACCTGCGCGACCTTGCCGTCGCCCTCGATCGCGGCGAGGCGGGCACCGAGCCGGACGTCGACGCCGCGGTTGCGATGAAAGTCCTGCATGAAGTTGGAGATCACCGGCGAGGTGACGCGCTTCATCACGCGGTCCTCAGCTTCCAGGACGGCGACCTCGCGCCCCTCCCCGCGTGCGACCGCGGCGACCTCGAGCCCGATATAGCCGCCGCCGACGATCACCACGCGCCTGGCGGCATCGAGCGGGCCGCGCAGGCGGCGCACGTCGTCGATCTTGCGCAGCGAGAACACGCCTTCCAGATTGGCGCCCGGCACCGGCAGATCGCGCGCGCGCGTGCCGGTCGCGAGAAACAGCATGCCGTAATCGGCGCTGCCGTCCCTGAAATCGACGCGCCGGTTCGCGCGGTCGATCTTCGCGACCGGCGTGCCGTAGTTCACCGTCACGCCCTGATCGGTCCAGAACTTCTCCGGGCGAAAGTAAAGCGTCTCGGCCGGCGGGCGCTCGGTGAGAAACTTCTTCGACAGCGGAGGACGCTGATACGGCGCGTAGGGCTCGTCGCCGATCATGCGGATCGCGTCCTTGTAGCCGCCCTGGCGCAGGCTTTGGACGAGCTGCGCCGCCGCCTGCCCGGCTCCGACAATCACAACACTCATGCGGCCGCCCTGGTCTTGATACTGATCTCGCTGTGCAAGGTTCGGTGCACCGGGCACTTGTCGGCGATTTCGAACAGCCTGGCGCGCTGCTCGGCGGACAGCTCGCCTTCGAGCCTGATCTCGCGGTCGATGCGGTCGATCTTGCCTTCCTTCGTCTCGCATTCCTCGCAGTCGACCGCATGGATCTTGTCGTGCTTCAGCAGCACCGACACGCGTTCGAGCGGAATCTTCTTCAGGTCGGCGTAAAGCCGGATCGTCATCGACGTGCAGGCGCCGAGCCCGGCGAGGAGGTATTCGTACGGGCTCGGCCCGCTGCCGTTGCCGCCGACCGAGACCGGCTCGTCGGCGAGATAGCGGTGCTTGCCGACGACCACCGACTGCTCGAACTTGCCGTTGCGCGTCTCGCCGACCAGCACTCCGTCGATCGGCATCTCGTCCGGCTCCGGCACCATGTCGAGATAGCGCTCCGACCACGCGGCGATCACCTCGGCGACATAGACGGCGTCGCTCCGCTTGCTGAGCAGATGATCCGCGCCGCTGAGCGAGACGAAACTCTTCGGGTGCTTCGCGGCGGTGAAGATCGCGCTTGCGTGCTCGATGCCGACCAGATCGTCGGTCGGCGAATGCAGCACCAGCAGCGCCTTGCGCAGATTGGCGAGGCACTGCTCGAGCTTCTGCCTGGAGACGTCGTCGAGGAATTCCCTGCGGATGCGGAATGGCCGCCCGGCAAGCGCGACTTCCACCTCGCCCTTCTCGTGGATCTCGGCGATGCGCTCCTTGAACAGGCCGGTCACATGGTTCGGATCGGCGCAAGCCGCAATGGTGGCGACCGCGCGCGCTTCCGGCACCTGGCTGGCAGCCGCAAGCACGGCGGCGCCGCCCAGACTGTGGCCGATCAGGATCGCCGGCGCCCGATGCATCTTGCGCAGATGGTTCGCGGCGGCGACCAGATCGGCGACGTTGGACGAAAAATTCGTGTTGGCGAATTCGCCCTCGCTCGCGCCGAGCCCGGTGAAATCGAAACGCAAGACCGCGATGCCGCGCGCCGTCAGCCCTTCGGCGATGCGCTTGGCCGCCAGATTGTCCTTGCCGCAGGTGAAACAGTGCGCGAACAGCGCGAACGCGACCGGCGGGCCGGTCGGACGATCGAGCAGCGCGGAGAGCTTCTCGCCTCCCGCGTTCGGGAAGTCGAAGCGTTCAGACGGCATGGCGCCCTCCTATTGCTTTGCCTTGTCTTTGTCCTTGTCCGGCTCCGCGGCCGGCGCCGGTTCAGCCGGCGCGGGCTCCGGCGCCGCCGGCGCCGCGATATCCGGATGAGCCTTGCGATACTGCCGGATCACGGCGCCGATCACGTTGGAATAGTCGTCGGTCCAGATGCGCTGGCCGGCCGGCGGCTCGATTGCGCTCCAGTCGGCGTCCTCGCGCAGCGTGGCGAAATCGGCATCCTCGCGCGCGCTGATGACCACGGTCGAGGTGAAGACATAGTCGGAGTCGTCCTCGCCGTCGCGTGCGGCGCGGTTGTTGACGCGACTGACGAGGCCGTTGGCATGCGCGATGCCGGCCACCACCGACGACAGCTCCATGTGGCGGTTCGAGACATGCATGATCACGATGCCGTGCGGCGCGAGCCTCGACAGATAGGTCGCCATCGCCTCGCGCGTCATCAGGTGGATCGGGATCGCATCGGATGAAAACGCATCGAGCACGATCAGGTCGTACTGGTCCTTGCTTTCGGCCAGCGTGAGGCGCGCGTCGCCGAGCACGATCGGCGCCTTCGGCGCGCATTCGGTGAGATAGCGGAAATAGTTCGGATCGCGCGCCATTTTCTGCACGGTCGCGTCGATCTCGTAGAAGGTGAAGTTGTCCCCCGGCTCCGCGAAACACGCGAACGTGCCGGTGCCGAGCCCGACCACCGCGACCTTGATCGGGCCGCCGACGCGCGCGCGCGTCGCCTTGACGGTGACGCCCATCGGCGAATTGTCGTGATAGTAGGTGATCATCGGCGGCTTGCCGGTGATCGGCTCGCCGGCATTGTCCTTCAGCCGCTCGGCGCCGTGGATCGTGGTGCCGTGCAGGAACACACGGAAGCGGCCGTCCGAGGTCTCGTTGATCTTGTGCACGCCGAAGAAGCTGCGCATCGTCTCGCGCGTTTCGGTGTCGGGACGATAGCTCTGTCCGATGATGAACACGACCGCGATCACGGCAGCAAACGGCAGCGGCTCGCGCGACACGAAACCCGCGATCACCAGCAGCGCGCCGACCACCCAGTTGAACGCCTTCTCGTCGGTCACGTAGCGCTCGGTGAGGCCGGGGAACACCAGGATCGCGACGAACGCGACCGCGCCGGCCCAGAGCAACCGCGTGCGCAGGTCGGTTGGCATCTCGAGCCCGGGCCGGCACAGGATCGCGAGCACGATCAGCGCCGGATATTCCAGCACCCAGGAGAACACGTTCGGCGCGATCAGCCCGGCAAAGATGCCGCCGATCACGCCGCCGGCCGACATCCACATGTAAAATGCGGTCAGGTGGCGTGCGTCCGGCTTGGTGCGGCTGAGCTCGCCGTGGCAGACCAGCGTGATGACGAAGACCGCGACGACATTCAGCGCAAGGATGCCGAACAGGTAACCGCGAATGTCGAACACGATCACGCCGACCAGCGCGACGATGAACACCGGCTCGATCGCGACCATCCAGCTGTGCGGCAGGATCGGGCGCGTCTGGAACACGATCACGAAGGTGACGAGATAGAGTGCGAGCGGAATGACCCACATGAAGGGCGCGGCCGCGATATCGGTCGAGATATGCGCGGTCACCGAGATCAGCAGCGCCGACGGCACGGCAGCGAGCACGATCCAGCGCGCGGCCTGCTGCCAGGACGGTGCCGCGACGGGCACATCTTCGGCAACGACCTCGTTGCTGCGCATGGTGCGCAGCATCAGCACGCCGCACCATCCGATAAACGCGATCAGCGCGACGAACAGCGCGGCCCAGACCCAGCGCTGCAGGCCGAGCGTGGTGAACGGCTCGACGATGAACGGGTAGGAGATCAGCGCCAGGAAGCTGCCGACATTGCTCGCCGCGTAGAGAAAGTAGGGATTGGCGGCGGAGGGATGGTCGGTGCGCGCGAACCAGGCTTGCAGCAGCGGGCCGTTGGCCGAGAGCGCGAAGAACGGCACGCCGATCGACACCGCGAACAAGCCGAGCAGCCAGAGCGCCGCCGTGGCGTCGGCCGGCGGCCGACCCCACCACGTGGCGATCGAGAGCGGCAGGAACAGGACGGCCATCGCCATCACGACGAGATGGATGGTGATCGAGCGCTTGCCGGGGAAGTATTTCGTCAGCGCGTGCGCGTAGGCGTAGCCGGCGAGCAGCACGGCCTGGAAGAACACCATCGCGACCGACCACACCGACGGCGTGCCGCCGAGGCGCGGGAGCACCATCTTGGTGAACATCGGCTGCACGGCGAACAACAGCGCGGCCGAGAGGAAAATCGCGCCGGCAAACACGCGCAGGAGAAGGCTCGGGCTGGTCGGCATGCTGGTTCCGCTGGCGCCGCCGCACGGGTGCGCAGCGATCGCGGCACTATCAAGATTGCCGGCGGTTTTGCAAGTAAACGGGGCGTGTGGAACGCGCGCCGCTCTCTCGTTCCCCTCTCCCCTGCGGAGAGGGGAAGAAGGAGAGAACGGAGCCTCGAAGATTTACTCCAGCCCGATCGCCGTCAAATCCTGGAACCAGTGCTGCGCCTGAACGAACGTCTTCACCTTCGGCGAGAGCACATGCGGGTTGGTGTCGTGCACCGCCCACACCAGCACGGCGTCGTCCACGATCATCTCGTGCGCCTTCGCCATCAACTCGTCCTGCCTGGCGACGTCGAAGGTGCGCTTGGCCTCGTCGATCACCGCGTCCACCTTCGGATTGGCGTAGAAGCCCCAGTTCACGCCGACCGGCGCGGCCTGTCCCGAGTGGAAGAAGCGCACGATCGCGTAGAGCGGGTCCGAGGTGACGTAGGCGATGTTGTTCGAGGTGAGGCCGGCATTCATCTCGTCCTTCGCGCCCTTGCGCCAGTGGGTGTAGAGCGTCTCGAGCTCGACCACCTTGAAGTCGATCTCGATGCCGACCTCCTTGAGGTTCTGCTGGATGTATTCGTTCATCGGCAGCGAGAGCATCTGCCCGGTGCCGCCGGACGCGATCACGAACGTGGTCTTGAGCGGCTTTGCTTTCGAATAGCCCGCCTCCTCGACCAGCTTCTTGGCCGCCGCCGGATCGTATTTGATGTCGAAGGCCGGCTTGCCGAACCACGGGCTCTGCGGATCGACCTGCCCTTTCGCCGGCATCGCAAGGCCGTTCATCAGCGCGACCAGACCGTCGCGATCGATCGCGAGATTGGCGGCCTTGCGCAACCGCACGTCGGTCCAGGGCGAACCGGGCAGCACGCTGAGATGATAGTTCCACACATGCGGCGTGACGTTGGTGACGATCTTCATGCCGGCCGATTTGAGCTGCGGCACCGCGTCGGGCGCCGGCGTCTCGATCAGGTCGACCTGCCCGGAGAGCAGCGCGTTGGTGCGGTTCAACGCCTCGGGGATCGGAATCAGGATCATCCGGTCGACCCTGGCGAGCCGCTTCTTGTCCCAGTAGTCGGCGTTGCGCACCAGTTCGGCGCGCTCGCGCGGCACGAATTTTTCGAGCTTGAACGGACCGGTGCCGGACGGCGCGGTCGCGAACTTGTCCCAGTCCTTGCCGACCTTCTCGTACTGCGTGGGACTCGAGATCAGGAACCAGAGCATCTGGTAGGGAAAGATCGAGTCGACTTCCTTGGTGGTGATCTCGACCGTCATGTCGTCGAGCTTCTTCCAGCTTGCGACCGAGGGAAGCCGCGTGCGCACCTGCGCGCTCTGGCGCTTGTCGAAATGCGCCGCCTTGTCGTCCAGCACCTTGTCGAGATTCCACACCACCGCGTCGGCGCTGAACGCGCTGCCGTCGTGAAACTTCACGCCCGGACGCAGCTTGAAGCGCCACTTCTTCTGGTCGGCGGGATCGACCGACCATTCGCTCGCAAGCCCGGGGATCAGTTTTCCGGGACGTTCCGCGACGTTCATCTCCCACGCGACGAGCGGGTCGTAGATCGTGTAGCCGGTGAATTGATAGGCCCCTGCCCCGCGATCCGGCTGCCCCGTGGTCTGCGGAATGTCGGCGAGCGAAATGCCGTAGCGGATCACGCTCTCGGCGAACGCCGGTGACGTCATCAGGACAGCGCCTGTAACCAGGGCCAATATGCGTTTCATGTGAAGTGCCTCACGGGTTGGACCAATCGGCCGTAAGCGTGAGCAACTTTGATGCCAGCGCAGGGCGCGGTTCGGCGCCGCTATCCGGCCAAATGATCGCGTTCCTGCTCCTGAAAAAGGCACGCCGCCGCAAAATGCGGCGGCGGGGCGCGCGTAGAAACCTCTTGAACGAAACGGACGAAACGTTTCGCCGCAGTGGGAATAATCGCTGCCGCGCGTGTAACCGCCTGCCTATTTCTCCGACTTCGGCAGCGCGACGATCATGTCGAGCTCGACGCGCGCGCCGGGCGACGACAGCTGGTTGATGCAGATCATCGTGCTCGCCGGAATCCAGTCGCCGAAGTAGCTGCGCATGGTGCGATGCATGCCGTCGCCGTCGCGGATGTCGGTGAGGTATTTCGTGATCTTCACCACGTCGGTCCAGGTCGCGCCGACCTCGTCGAGGATCGACTTGATCGCCTCCATGGCGTTGCGGGTCTGGTCCTCGATGCTGTGCGGATGGATGTGCTCCTCGTCGCGGTGCGGATGGTGATGATAGAGCGGCGACGCGGTCGCGCCCGAGATGAACATCAGGTCGCATGCCCCGACGATGCGGATCGCGGGCGCGTACGGCATCTTGTGGGCCTGGCTCGGGTCCGGATGCACCACTTCGAGCTTGTGGGCCGCGGTCGCTTCGTTGCTCATGAGGGTCTCCTTGTTCTTGGCATATCGTGAAATGAAAGCCGCTCAAGCCAGGCGCCAGCGGCCGAGCCAGATGTCGATCTGGTCCTGGATCTTGGTGACCAGGATGCCGAGTGCCGCCAGCACGATCAGCACGGCGAAGACCTGCTCGGTCTCGAGCACCTGGCCGGCGAGATAAAGCCGCGCGCCGAGGCCGAGCTTGCCGACCACCATCTCGGCCGCCACCACCAGAATGATCGACACCCCGAGGCCGAGCCGCACGCCGGCGAAGATCGACGGGATCGCGCTCGGCAGCAGCACCAGCCGCATCACCTGGCGCTGGCTGGCGCCGAGATCGCGCGCCGCAAGCACGAGCCCGGGATCGCATTGGCGCACGCCGAGCACGGTGTTGATGATGATCGGAAAGATCGCGCCGAGCGCCGAGATGGTGAGCATGAACGGCCCGCCGGTGCCGAGCCAGATGATCAGCAGCGGGATGAGCGTGATCTTCGGCAGCGGATAAAGCGCCGCAATGAACATGTCGGCGACCGCGCCCACGCGCCGCGAGGTCGCGATCCAGATGCCGAGCACGACGCCGACCACGAGCGCGATGAAGAAGCCGGCGAAGATGCGATAGAGCGTGTAGGCGAGATCGACCGCGAGCCTGCCCTCGGCGAACATGTCGAACAGCGCGACGACGATCTGCGTCGGGCGCGGCAGATAGAGCCGGTTCACGCCGGTCAGGATCGCGGTCAGTTCCCAGCCGACAAGCACGAGCGCGACCGAGCCCCAGCCGAGCACGCGCGGATCGTCGAGCAGCGACGCGGACGGCTTCGCAGCGGGCGGCGCAGCAGCGCGTGCAATGTCCGTGGAGCGCTCGACAATGGGCTGGTCGCTCATGAGTCGGCCCGCTCGCCGACCATCGCGCGCATCACCTCGTCGCGCAGCAGACCGTAGATGCGCTCGAACAGCGCGCCGTAGGCCGGCTCCTTGGCCGTGCCATGCGAGCGCGGCCGCGGCAGGTCGACCGCGATCTCCGCCGCGATGCGGCCGGGACGCGCGGTCATCACCAGGATCGTGTCGGCCAAAAGAATGGCCTCCTCGATCGAGTGCGTGACCAGGATCGCGGTCGTGCCGCTCCGCTCGACCAGCGCGGCGAGTTGCTCCTGCAGCACGAGGCGCGTCTGCGCGTCGAGCGCGCCGAACGGCTCGTCGAGCAGCAGCACGTCCGGCTCCATCACCAGCGCGCGCGCAAGCCCGACGCGCTGGCGCATGCCGCCGGACAGCTGGCGCGGATATTTCTCGTCGAAACCGGTGAGATCGATCGCGGCGAGCGCCTTTTTCGACCGCGCGCGGCGCTCGGCCGCCGGCATGCCGGAAAGCCGCAGTCCGAACTCGACGTTCTCGATCACGGTGAGCCACGGGAACAGATTGAATGCCTGCCACACCGTGGACATCGCCGGGCGCGCGGCCGGCGCGCGGCCGGCAGCCTCGACGAAGCGCAGCCGTCCGGCGGTCGGATCGAGGAAGCCGCGCGCGATCTGCAGCATCGTGCTCTTGCCGCAGCCGCTCGGTCCGATGATCGCCGTCACCTTGCCGGGCAGAAAGCGGCAGTGCAGGTCGTCGAGCGCGATCGTGGGCGCGCCGGATTGCGCCGCATAGGCGAGCCCGACGCCCTCGAACTCGATGACCGCCGGCGCAGGCATCTCAGACGAACGGATTGGACTTGGCGAGCCGGTCGTTCGCCTCGACGGCGGGAAACAGATCGAACAGCTGCTGCTCGGTCACCGAGCCGCTGACCAGCTTCATGGTGTCGGTCCAGAATTTTCCCTGCGCCATGCAGGAGGCGATGTTCGGCTTGCCGTCCTCGAAGAACCAGGTCCAGCGCGGCGCGGCCGCCTCGATCAGGTTGGCCGGCACCTTGGTCGCCTCCGACACGATCTTGATGACGTCGGCGTCCTTGGCGGCGGCCGCCTTGTTGAACAGGCGGCCCGCATGGGTGTGCGCCATCGCGAAGCGCACCGCGGCGGACTTGTTCGCCTCGAGATATTTCTGCGACATCGCCCAGCAGGCGAGCTGCGTATTCGGTTCGATGTCCCAGCCGGAGAAGACGAGCTTGCCGAAATTGTTGCGCTCGACCAGGAAGCCGAGCGGCACCGGGATGTTCGCGGCGTCCACCTGCCCTGCCCCCATCGCCTTGACGATGTCCGGATAGGCAAGCCCGGTCGACCATTCGACGTCGCTGCGCGGATCGAGACCGGCGCGCTGCGCACCGAGCCCGAGCAGGTATTGGTCGATGCCGCCCGGCGCCTGGATGGCGAGACGCTTGCCCTTGAGCAGCGCCATCTTGTTCGGCGCGGTCATGCCGGCCGTGACCATCGCGTTCGAGGCCGCGATCGTCATCGAGCCCGAGCCCGGCTTTTCCGATCCGCGATCGAGGATCAGTCTGTAGGGCGCGCCCTTGCTCACCGCGTTGAACAACCCGGCATTCAGCGTCGACACGGTCGCATCGAGCTCGCCCGCGATCAGCGCCGGGATCGCGAGCGCGCCGTCGGCGAAATACTTCACCTCGACATCGAGGTTGACCTTCTCGAAGAAGCCTTTCGCCTGCGCGACGAAGATCGGGCCCGAGGAGATCAGCGGCACGAGCCCGATGCGCAGTTTCGCGCGCGGCTCCTGGGCGCGGGCACGGCGCGGCGCCGTCGCGGCAAGACCGGCGGCCGCGCCGCCTGCGAGAACGGTCCGGCGGGTCAAGGTTGCGCGCATCGTTGCCTCCATGTGGCGCTGCATCGCGCGCCGGATTGAAAGATTGCCATGAGGGCGAAGACGCGTGCAACGGCCGTGCCAGCTCGGCGACAGCATGCCGCTGCGCCGCTTCGTCTTTGCGGCGATTTGTGCACGTGCCGCGCGCATTTGTGCGCGCAGCGGTACCACAGGCGCGCGCCGCGGCGTGTACTCCTAACACGCGCAGAAATGTCCGCGTTCGGGGGTGGGACGTGGCCGGAGAATGCGGCTACGTCACCTTTTGACCCCGAAGCCGACCGGAAGGAGTCTCGGGGTAATTTCCTTTGGCTGTTAGCCGCCAATCTGACTGACCCGGGCGGCGGCGGCGAGGACATCGCCGATTGAGATGACACCATCCGAGAGTACTTCGGCACGTATTCCCCCGCGACCGTGATATGCCTCCCTGAATTCAGCTTTGCCTGCGACCGCGGACGGGATGCGGCATGGTCTGGTCGGATCGGAGCCACGCAAGCACACGTCACCGATGCGAAATTCTTGTCCGAGCAGCGCATAGACATCGACGCCTTCGACGACGATGTTGCGCCGGGTCTCGTCGGCCGAGAACGGCACTAGTCCGCGCCGCATCAGTTCCTTGTTCGCGACCTCTATGTCTTCGCTCCTGATGAGCGACACATGCCGCGCGACCGGCGGCTCCAATCGCGAATAGGAGCCTTGGCCGCGTGCATATCGATCTCCCTCCAGTCCGTATCCCGCCAGTGCCCTGACCGAGAGATGAGCACGCATGCGTTCACCCGGAGCCGCCGACGTGAAGAGGCCAATGACTTTGCTCATTGTTCTGCAGCCCTGCTCCAATATCCGTTTCAGCGCGCTCAGTCGCCTTTGACGTTGGCGGCCTTCACGATCGGCAGCCATCTGTCGATCTCCGCTTGCTGAAATGCGCGGAGCGCCGCCGGCGTCTGTTCGTCGGGTGACGGGATGTCGAAGCCATGATCGATAAGCTTTTGACGCGTGGCGGGGTGAGCCAGGGCGTCTCTGACCGCGCGGTTCAATCTGGCGATGACGTCGCTCGGGGTACCTTTCGGCGCCCAGAGCGCCTGCCAAAAGGAAACATGCAGACCAGGCAGACCGGCTTCACTGACAGTAGGAACCTCGGGTGCGACTGAAAGGCGGCTCTCGCCAGTGATCGCGTAGGCCTTGATATGGCCCGCGCGGACCTGCGGCATGGCCGTGACCGGCGTGGTGATACCAAGATCGATCTGGCCAGCCACCAGGTCTTGCAATGCAGGTGCCGTGCCGCGGTAAGGAACGAACTGAAAACGCGTGTCCGTCGCGGCTTGAAAAAGCAGTTCGGCCACATGTCCGATGCTGCCGAGGCCGGCGGTCCCTTGGGATGCCTTGGCGGGGTTCGCCTTGAGCCACGCTATCAGACTCTTGAGATCGTCAGCGGGCATATTCTTCTTGCCGACGATGATCAGCGGCTGGGAAGTCAGCAAGGCGATGGGCTCAAAGTCGTTCATCACGTCGTATTGCAGTGAATAGATCGCAGCTTTCACGACATGCGTGCCCCAGTAACCGAGAACCAGCGTGTAGCCGTCGGGATTTGAGCGTGCGACC
>Ga0207691_10005189_pt1 | contig 12578 bp, 8 predicted proteins | sample KBSM13metaG_FD_184327 | JGI IMG/M metagenome (GOLD analysis project Ga0207691, IMG submission 184327) | Miscanthus rhizosphere microbial communities from Kellogg Biological Station, Michigan, USA - KBS M1-3 metaG (SPAdes) (version 2) | ecosystem: Host-associated > Plants > Roots > Rhizosphere >... | reverse complement strand
CACCAGCAGGATCGCCGACACCACCGGGCTCAGCTACACCGACACCAACCGCCCCGCCGGAACCTGGTACTACCGCGTCACCGCCACCGACGCCGCCGGCAACACCGGCCCCGGCTCCAACGAAGCCACCGCCACCACCCAACCCGGTGCCGGCGGGACTGCGACCGTGCTGGCTGTCGGCGACATCGCCTGTGCTCCTGGCTCAGTTGTCACCTCGTCGGCGTGCCGCCATGGCGACGTGGCCGCGGTAGTCGCGGCCCAGTCGCCCGACAGGTTCATCGCCCTTGGGGACCTTCAGTACCAGAACGCCACCCTTGCCGAGTTCATGGGGGCCGGCGGCTACAACGACGCATTCGGCGCCCTTAAGGCCATCACCTCTCCGGTGCTCGGCAACCATGAATACCTTGACAACACCCGCGGCTATTTCGACTATTTCTATGGCCCCGGCGTCACCACGGGCGACTTCGGGACCCGAACGGACGGCTACTACTCGACGACGATCGGGGCCTGGACCTTCATCGCCCTGAACAGTGAATGCGGGCCCGGCGGGGTGAGCGGTGGATGCGGTGTCGGCAGCCCGCAATATTTGTGGCTGCAGGACCGTCTCACCAATTCCCCGACGGCGTGCACCCTCGTGGCGGCGCACCATCCACGCTGGTCAACGGGCGTGAACCACGGCTCCTACCCGGAACTGGGACCCATGTGGGACCTCATGGCCGGCCACGGTGTCGACGTCATGATTTCCGGGCACAACCACGTCAGCGAGATCTTCAAACCGATCGGCGCCTCCGGCTCAGGTGCGGTACCTGCGCTCTCCCCGACCGGGATCCGGTCCTTTACCGCGGGCGCCGGCGGGGCGGATCTCCAGGCGTTGTCGGCCAACACCGACCCCCTCCTGACCGCAATGGTGGCCCGTGGCCGAAGCGCCTTCGGGCCGCTCAAATTGACCCTGAACGCGACGTCCTACTCCTGGCAGTTCCTCCCCCTTCCCGGCATGACGTTTACGAACGTGGGCACCACCGGTTCCTTTTCCGGCAGCGACACTTGCCACTGACACCCGCCTGCGCCCGCCGCCGCCACGCCCGGAAGCCCGTGGATTTGGAATAGATTTCTACGCAGTGTAGAACTGAGGCATAGATATTCGCATTTGAAATGCAAGTATCGCCGCGGGCCCGACTGAAGACGCCGGGCCACTACCTCAGGAGTCAACATGCTCTCGGACAAGTCCTTCCCCGTCATCGAGGCCACCCTGCCGCTGGTCGGTTCCCGGATCGGGGCCATCACCCCCAAGTTCTACGCCCGCCTCTTCGCCGCCCACCCCGAACTGCTGGACGGCCTGTTCAGCCGCTCCAACCAGCGCTCGGGCAATCAGCAGCAGGCCCTGGCCGGAAGCATCGCCGCCTTCGCCAGCCACCTGGTGAACAACCCGGACACCCTGCCGGAGACCGTGCTGTCCCGGATCGCGCACCGCCATGCTTCCCTCGGCATCACCGAACCCCAGTACCAGGTGGTCTACGAGCACCTCTTCGCCGCCATCGCCGAGGACCTGGCCGAGGTCATCACCCCGGAAATCGCCGAGGCCTGGACCGAGGTCTACTGGCTCATGGCGGACGCCCTCATCAAGCTCGAGAAGGGCCTCTACGCCGCACAGGCCAACGCCAAGATGTGGACCCCCTGGAAGGTTGCCGCCAAGACCCCGGCCGGCACCGGCTCCATGACCTTCACCCTGGAACCGGCCGACGACACCCCCATCACCGCGGCGCTGCCGGGCCAGTACGTCAGCGTCAAGGTCACACTTCCGGACGGGCTCCGCCAGGTCCGCCAGTACTCCCTCTCCGGCGACGCCGGCACCAGCCGCAGCTTCACCACCAAGCTCGACGACGGCGGCGAGGTCTCCCCCGTGCTGCACAACAACGTGGCCGTGGGCGACGTCATCGAAATCTCCAACCCCTACGGCGAAATCACGCTCGCGGAGGGCGACGGCCCCGTGGTCCTGGCCTCGGCCGGCATCGGCTGCACGCCCACGGCGTCCATTCTGCGCTCCCTGGCCGAGTCCGGCTCGGACCGCCAGGTCCTGGTCCTGCACGCCGAAAGCACCCTGGACAGCTGGGCGCTGCGCTCCCAGATGACGGACGACGTCGAACGCCTGGACGGCGCCGACCTGCAGCTCTGGCTCGAGCAGCCCGAAGCCGGTTCCAACGCGGGCTTCATGTCCCTGCGCGAGGTGGACCTCCCGGCCAACGCCTCGCTCTACCTGTGTGGCCCGCTGCCGTTCATGAAGAACATCCGCAACGAGGCCATCAACGCCGGCATCCCGGCCACGAAGATCCACTACGAGGTCTTCGGCCCGGACATCTGGCTCGCCAGCTAAAGCACTCATCGGCTGTCCCCACCGGCTCCCTAGCCTCACAAGTTCGGCCAGGGAACCCTGCCTGCGTGGGCCCACCACGGCCCTTTTGAGGGGTCAAAAGGGCGTTTACGGAGCGATCGATGAGAGTTCGACGGCGGCCCGGCATCTTTCGCAACAAAGGTGCCGGGCCGCCGTCGTGGTTAACCTGGCCAGGCCTGTCCAGGCTCAGCCTGCGGCGGGCACCCCGGTGATCGCGTGGCCGAAGCGCAGGAGGTTGCCGGGGTCGTACGTGGACTTCGCGGACCGCATCCGCTCATAGACCTCAGGAGACCACGCCCGGGCCCGGTCGGCCTCGTCGCCCGGCTCGCCATGGAAATTGACCAGCGTGTACCCGGTGGAGTGGGGAGCCATCGCGGCCAGGATCCCGCTGATGGAGGCCGATACGGCCTCGGCAAGGGGCGGTATCTTGAACCCGACGAGGAACAGCAGGAAGGCCGCGTCCCGCCCCGACACGGCGTCCGGCAACGCATCCGGCACTGCAGCAGTCCGCGCCAGCGCGCCGCCGAGCGGCCGGACCTCCACCAGCAGCAGCGGGCAGTCCGAACCGTCCCCGGTGAGCTCGAGCAGGTCAGCCACGGCATCGTCGCCGAAATCCTTCAGGAGCGCGCCGCCGTCCATGAAGGGCAGCGGGTCCGCCGGGTCCATGTGGATCTGGTCAACGTCGAGGTAGCTCATGGGCCCGGCCGTGTCCATCAACGGGGTCGAGACCGCCCGCATCGGGGCCAGCAGCGCGTCGCCGGCCTCGCGCTTGCCCAGGAAGGCAAAGCGCAGGTGCACGACGAACTGGTTCCGCAGCGGCTCGGGAACGAAGTCCATGTCCGGAAGCCGCAGCAGCGAGATCGAGGGTGAGGCATCTTCGGGCAGCGTGGGCAGCCAGTGGCGGAAGGCAGCCAGGACGGTGGCCGCATCCGCCCCGGGATAGATGATGCCGCCGCCGTAGAAGTCACTGAACGGAAAGAGACTGAACTCGAGGGCGGTCACGATCCCCAGGTTGCCCTTGCCGCCGCGCATCAGTGCAAACAGCTCGGCCTCGGCGTCGGCGTCGATCCGCCGCAGCGCGCCGTCGGCCGTGACAATCTCCATGCTGCGGACATGGTCCGCCGCGAAGCCGTGGGCGCGGCCGAGCACGGGCAGCCCGCCGCCGAGCGTGTAGCCGACGACGCCGACGTCCGTGCTGGAGCCGTGCAATCCGACGAGCCCGTGCGGCACGCTGGCCTCCAGGAGGGTGCGCCACTTCACCCCGGCGCCGACGCGTGCGGTGCGTTCATCCGGATCGATCTGCAGGTCCTGCAGCCGGCGTGTGTTGATGAGCAGGCCGCCATCGATCGCCGATTCGGCGCCGTGCCCGGTGGACTGGACGGACACGGGAAGCCTGCGCTCGGCCGCCCATTTAACCGCGGCCACGACGTCCCGGGCATCTGCGGCCCCCAGAACGACGTCGGGCCGGTGCACTGTTGCGACGTTGAAGGCGAACGTCTCCTCCGCGAATTCGGGGCTGTCCGGCAACGCGACCGGGCCGCTGACAGCGCTGGACAAAGCATCGATGTCGTCGTTGACAAGCATGAGGAACTCCTGAAGCTCGCTTACCGCGAGCAGGTCGGGGGCGCGGCCGCACCCGCCCGGAATGCCCCCAGCGCACGCTCCAATCGGCGGCCGGCCCGGCTGATGGAATGCGGACAAGCCTAGGGATCCGGCCTGACGCGGCCTAGGGACCTAAGTCCCGGCGTCACGCACCCAACGAAAACGGCGGCCCTGCATCTTCCGGGAAGATGCGGGGCCGCCGTCGCTATTGCACTGTTATAGGTGCTGTTGTGCCGGCTGCTACTGCTCGGCAGCCATGCGCTCCTTCAGTCCTGCGAGTTCGGCGCGCAGCGCCTCGGGCAGCGAGCTGCCGAAGTTGGCGAACCACTCCTCGATCGAGGCCAGCTCGGTGGTCCACTCCGCGGGGTCGACACGGACGGCCTCTTCAACCTGGGCCGGGGTCATGTCCAGGCCCTTGAGGTCGATCGCGTCAGCGGTGGGGACGAACCCGATGGGGGTCTCCACGGCGTCGGCCTTGCCCTCGAGGCGTTCGATGGCCCATTTCAGGACCCGGGCGTTGTCACCGAATCCGGGCCAGGCGAATCCGCCCTCGGAATTGCGGCGGAACCAGTTGACCAGGAAGATCTTGGGCAGCCGCTCCGGGTTAGCCTTCGCGGACAGGTTGACCCAGTGGTTCAGGTAATCGCCTGCGTCGTAGCCGATGAAGGGCAGCATGGCCATCGGATCCCGGCGGACAACGCCGACGGCACCGGCTGCCGCGGCGGTGGTCTCCGAGGACAGGGTGGAGCCCATGAAGATGCCGTTGGACCAGCTGCGCGCCTCGGTGACCAGCGGGATGGTGGTCTTGCGGCGGCCGCCGAACAGGATCGCGGAAAGCTCCACGCCGTTCGGGTTGTAGTACTCCTCGGCCAGCATGTCGATCTGGTCGATCGGCGTGCAGAAGCGGGAGTTCGGGTGGGCGGCGGGCTTGTCCGAATCCGGGGTCCAGGAGTTGCCCTGCCAGTCGGTCAGGTGCGCGGGCACCTCGTCGGTCATGCCCTCCCACCACACACCGCCGTCGTCCGTCAGGGCGACGTTGGTGAAGATGCTGTGGCCCTTGGCGATGGCGCGCATCGCGTTGGGGTTGGTGCCCCAGCCGGTGCCCGGAGCCACGCCGAACAGGCCGGCCTCGGGGTTGACGGCGCGGAGCTCGCCTTCCTTGCCGAACCGCATCCAGGTGATGTCGTCCCCGAGGGTTTCGACCTTCCAGCCCTCGATGGTCGGATCCAGCAGGGCGAGGTTGGTCTTGCCGCAGGCCGACGGGAAGGCGGCGGAGATGTAGTAGTTCTTCTGCTCCGGCGAGGTCAGCTTGAGGATGAGCATGTGCTCGGCAAGCCAGCCTTCGTCGCGTGCCATCACCGAGGCGATGCGCAGGGCGTAGCACTTCTTGCCGAGCAGGGCGTTGCCGCCGTAGCCGGAGCCGAAGGACCAGATGGAGCGCTCCTCCGGGAAGTGGACAATCCACTTGTCCGGGTTGCAGGGCCACGGGACATCGGCCTGGCCGGGGGCCAGCGGGGCGCCCAGGGAGTGCAGGGCGGGGACAAAGAACGCGTTGGTCGCGGTGATCTTGTCCAGGACCTCGGTGCCGATGGTGGCCATGATCCGCATGGAGGCGACAACGTAGGCGCTGTCGGTGATCTCGACGCCGAACTTGGGGTCCTCGGCGTCGAGGTGGCCCATCACGAAGGGAATCACGTACATGGTCCGGCCACGCATGGAGCCGGCGAACAGGCCGCGCAGCTTTTCCTTCATCTGCGCCGGGGCCATCCAGTTATTGGTGAAGCCTGCGTCGTGCTCGTTCTCGGAGCAGATGAAGGTCTGCTCTTCGACCCGGGCCACGTCGGCGGGGTCGGAGAAGGCCGCGAACGACTTGGGGAAGAGGTCCTCGTTGAGGCGGGTCAGGGTGCCGGCGGCAACGAGCTCGTCGGTCAGCCGGGTGTTTTCCGCTTCCGACCCGTCAACCCAGTAGATCCGGTCCGGCTGGGTCAGTTGAGCTACCTCTTCTACCCATGCCAGTAGACCGGCATGTGTGGTGGGTGCTTTTTCAAGCAACGGCAGTCGCGCCAGATCTCCCATTACGGTTCCCTTCCTCGGGTTCAGTGGTGTGTCCTAAATGCTAGGGCTCGGCAGGGGGCCCATTTCGGGCCCGGACGTGGGATGACCGGGGCGGAGCAATTCAAAAACCGCGGAAATTCAAGGAACTGGCCGGCCATCATCCCTCCTTTTTGTGACTAAGGTCACGTAGACCGGTCTAGTCGGCTAGATTACACCCGTTTCGATTTGTAACTGGGCCCGGGCTCGCGTAAAGTAATTCGAGGTTCGGGGAGCGAGAAGTTCTCCAAGAGCCGAGAATGCGCCCATAGCTCAGCTGGATAGAGCGTCTGTCTACGGAACAGAAGGTCAGGGGTTCGAATCCCTTTGGGCGCACAGATGAAGATCCGCCCCGGTTCGCCGGGGCGGATCTTTTGCTTTAACCGCCTACTGCCCTAGGCGCCAGGGCGCCGGGCCGGCTGCCTTAGGCGGCGGGCTGGGCGCCGGCGGCAGCCGTTGGGCCGGAGCGGCCCGGCCGCAGGGCTCAGGCCGTGGTCCGGACGATGATGGTGCGGATGTCGTCGAAATGCGTGCTGAGCCGCTCGGAGGCGAGGGCCTTGTCCGCCGTTGCGACCGCCTCATAGATCCCCCGGTGCACTGCGGCCGTTGCCTGCAGGTCGACGGCGTACGGTCCGCCGAGTTCGAGGTGGATCCGGCGGTAGACCTTCCAGAAGACGTCCATCAGGCTGATCAGCAGGTCGTTGTTCAGCGGCTCGAAAAGCCTGCGGTGGAACTCCGCGTCGGCCTCGATGAAGGGCTCCCCCGCGTCGGCCAGCGCTTCCATGCGGTTCACGGACTCCTCCACGGCGGCCAGCTGTTCTGCGCTGATCCGGTCCATGGCGGCGCCGACCAGGCCGGATTCGAGTGCTTGCCGGACCTCCACGAGCTGCAGGGCTTCCTCGCCCTGATGGCGCAGCGACAGCCGGGCGCGGAAAGTGAGCCCATCGGTCAGGGCCTCGAAATTGCTCGGCGCCACGAACATGCCGAATCCGTGGCGGATCTCAATGACGCCCAGCGCCTGGAGCGCCTTCAAGGACTCCCGCAGGGTGTTGCGGCCGACGCCGAGTGCCGCCGTCAGCTCGTTTTCGGTCGGCAGCGGGTCGCCGGGAACCAGGTCGCGTTCCAGGATCAGCTCCAGGATGTCCGACTGGAGCGCCCGGAGCCGGGCCTGGGCGCTGAACCTTGCCAGCGGTATGGCCGGGCCTGTTGTCATGTTGCGTGCGGCCATGGCCGCCTCCTCCCCCAAGTATGGTCCCAACAGTATCGACCGTCCCCCGTCCTGCAAAGGGTTCGGCCCGGCACATTACGCCGGAAGCCCGCATCGCCGGAGCCCGGAGCTCCCCCGGATCCGGCCATGGCCCCGGCGTAGGCTGGTGCCATGACGGCACAGATTGAGCGGGAATTCGATGTCATTGTGATCGGCGCCGGGGCCGTGGGCGAGAATGTGGCGGACCGTGTGGTCCGCGGCGGCCTGACAGCAGTGCTCATCGAGGCGGAGCTGGTCGGCGGCGAGTGCTCGTACTGGGCCTGCATGCCTTCGAAGGCGCTCCTGCGGCCGGGCACTGCGCTGCATGGCGCGCAGACGGTCCCCGGCGCCCAGGAAGCGGTCACCCGCACCCTGGATCCGGCAGCCGTGCTGAAGCGCCGGGATTACTTCACCTCAAACTGGCAGGACGACAGCCAGGTCAAGTGGGTGGAGGACACAGGAATCGAACTGATCCGCGGCCACGGCTGGATCACCGCCCCGCGGCACGTCGAGGTGGCCGGGCTGGACGGCAACAGCTACGCACTCACGGCCCGGCACGCCGTGGTGGTCGCCACGGGCTCCGCCCCGAACCAGCCGCCGGTCGAGGGGCTTCACGACGTCGAGTACTGGACCACCAGGGAGGCGACCTCAGCCCGCGCGGTTCCCCCGCGGCTTGCGGTCCTCGGCGGCGGCGTTGCCGGCGTCGAACTCGCCCAGGCCTATGCCCGGCTTGGTTCGTCCGTGACGCTCGTGGCCCGCGGCGGGCTCCTGGGCGTTTTCCCGGAGCAGGCCGCAGACCTGGTCGCTGCCGGCCTGCGCGCCGATGGCGTCGACCTCCGCCTGCACACCGGTACGCGGAGCGTGCATGAGAACGACGACGGCTCCCTTACCGTCGTGCTCGACGGCGGCCCCAAGAGCAGCCCCACGGGCGGCCCCAAGGACGGCCCGGGCGCCGGTCCCGCTGACGGCACGGCCCATGGCGCCACGATCACGGCGGACAAGCTGCTCGTCTCCACCGGCCGGCACCCCGCCCTTGAGGGACTAGGCCTGGACAGCGTCGGTCTCGCGGCGCCCGAGGGCGGGACCCTGCGGCTCACCACCGATTCCACCGGACTAGTCCACCACGCCACCGAGAACGATGTGTCCGGCAACCCGTGGCTTTACGCGGCCGGCGACGCCGCCGGACGGGCCATGCTGACGCACCAGGGCAAGTACGGTGCCCGGGCCACCGGAGACGCCATTGCCGCCCGGGCCAAGGGCGAACTCCGCGGCGAGCCGGCACCGTGGAGCCGTTTTGCCCAGACGGCCTCCGAGCACGCGGTGCCGAACGTGGTGTTTACCGATCCGGAACTGGCGAACGTCGGCCGGACCATGGCGCAGGCGGAGAAGGACGGCTTCCGGGCCTCCGCCGTGGAGCTCCCCATCCAGGTGGCCGGCTCCTCGCTGCACGCCGAACACTACGAAGGGTGGGCGCAGCTGGTCATCGACGAGGACCGCAAGGTGCTGCTGGGCGCCACGTTCGCCGGCCCGGACGTCGCTGAGCTCCTGCACGCAGCCACCATTGCGGTGGTGGGGGAAGTTCCGCTGGACCGGCTGTGGCACGCCGTGCCCTCCTATCCGACCATCAGCGAAGTCTGGCTCCGCCTGCTCGAAAGCTATGGCCTGTGATCCGTTGATCACAAGCGACCAACTCTATTTGAACTGACCAGTCAGTTCGGTTAGCCTTGAAGCAGACTAGACCCTGCGAAAGGCTTACATGCTCTCCGTGCAACAGCTCCGTGTGAACGGGCGCCGGAATGACCTGCTCCCTCCCACGTCCCTTGAGGTACGTGCCGGGGAGCTGCTCTTGGTTGAAGGCGACGGCCAGGACCAGCGAACAGCCCTCGCCCTCACACTCAGCGGCCGGATGAAGCCCTCCGGGGGGGTGCTCAGCTGGGACGGAAATTCCAGGATTAAGCGCCTCCGGTTGGCCAGTGCACTGGTGGACTCCCCCGGTGTCAACGAGCCCGAACAGCATCTCAGCGTGGGCGACCTCGTCACCGAGGACCTCGCGCTCATCCCCCGGCGCTATCGGGGTGCTCTGCTGAGCAAACCCTGGCTCAAGGTCAACCGCTTCGAGGACATTGCCGGCCTCTGGACCGAACAGATTCCGGCCCGGCGACGCGTCGAACTGCTCACCGCCCTTGCCCTGGCCAACCCCGGAACAGATCTGCTGGTGGTCGATTCTCCGGACAGGCACAGCGCAGATCCCGCGGACTGGCTTCCCAGGCTGGAAGATCTGGCGCACGACGGCGGCCGGCCGCTCGCCGTCGTCGTCACCGTCGCGGCACTGCCGGACGGCTGGACCGGGCCCTCCGCCGCAATCGGGAACGCCGTTGAGGCTGCCGCCGCAACGGATTCCATCGTTGACGCATCCGCGGACCACTCCCAGCCGGATGCGCAGGAGACGGAAGGCCATCCCGCGAAACACCGGAACCCTGAACCCATTCTTCTCGAAACCGAGGCCCTAAAGTGACTGTTCTGCGGCTGGCCCGCTCCGAGCTCAAGCGCATGACTGGCGGGCTCCTGCCCAAACTGACCATCCTGGCGCTGACCATGGTGCCTTTGCTGTACGGGGCGGTGTACCTCTACGCCAACTGGGATCCGTACGGGAACCTGGACCAGATCGACGCCGCCTTGGTAGTGGAGGACACCGGCGCGTCCGCCAGCAACGGGACCCGGCTCGAAGCCGGGAAAAAGGTCGCCGACAGCCTCGTGGACGGCCACGTCTTCAACTGGCAGAAAGTCACCACCGCCGCGGAAGCGGACCAGGGCGTGAGCAGCGGCAAGTACGCGTTCGCGCTCAAGATTCCCAAGGACTTCTCGGCCAACCTGGTCTCCCCGGGCAGCTTTGACGCCGCGAACCAAGCCATGCTGAATGTCACCACCAACGATGCCAACAACTACGTCCTCAGCAACATCGTGGACAAGCTGACCGCTGCCGTGCATTCGACGGTTGCCAAGGAGGTGGGCGAGGAGACTGCGAACCAGCTCCTGACGGGCTTCGGCACAATCCATACTCAGATAGTCCAGGCCGCCGACGGGGCCGGAAAACTCTCCGCCGGCGTTGCCAGGCTCCGGGACGGGGCAGTCAGTTTGCATTCCGGGACGAGCCAGCTGAACGGCGGAGTCGCAGAACTCGCCGCCGGTCAGATGAAGCTGCGCGATGGCGCCAACCAGCTCAGTTCCGGCGCCGGCCAGCTCAGCGCCGGCCTGACGCAGCTGAAGGACAGGACGGCCACACTCCCTGCCGACTCGCAGAAACTCGCGGACGGCGCCGCGCAAGTCGCGGCGGGAAACGCGGCACTGAACACGAAAGTCCAGGACGTCGTCGGGCAACTCAGCGCTGCTGACAAGGGCCTCCGGGACCGTGTGGTGCAATCCAACAGCCGTCTGATTGCCGCCGGGATCATCACCCCCGACCAGGCCGGCAAAATCCTGGCCGATTTCGATACCGCCGCAGCCTCAAGCCCGGTGGCCGATGCGAAGTCCAGAATCCAAACGGATGCAGCCCAGATCCAGCAGCTTGCCGACGGGTCCGCCGCCGTAAGTTCCGGGGCGGCCAAACTTGCGGGAGCAACGCCGGCCCTGACTGATGCCATCTCAAAGGCTTCAGCCGGCGCCAACCAGCTCTCAGCTGGCTCGGCGGCGCTGGCCGCGGGCGAGCAGAGCGCTGTCGACGGAACTGCCAGGCTCGCAGATGGCGCCCGGCAGCTCGACGATGGGGCGGCCCAGCTGGAGGACGGCGCCCGCACGGCCTCGGATGGCGCCGCCACCCTGGCCTCAGAGCTGGACAAGGGAGCCGGGAAGATCCCCAATCCCGATGATGCCCAGAAGAACAGCCTGTCAAAGGTGATCGCGGACCCTGTTGCCGTCAGCGACGTCTCTCAGGCCAAGGCTGCGTCGTACGGTGCCGGCCTGGCGCCATTCTTCCTGACCCTGGCCCTGTGGATCGGAGTATTCATGCTGGTCCAGGCCATGCGGCCCATCACGCAACGCGCACTGGCGTCCAACGCCCCGTCATGGAAGATCGCCGTCGGCGGCTGGCTGCCGTTCTTTGCTGTTTCAGTCATCCAGGCCACGCTGCTCACCCTCGTGGTGGACCTGGGCCTGGGCCTCAAGCCCGCCCACCCGGTGCTCATGTGGTTGTTCATGTTGGCGGCCGCTATGGCCTTCAGTGCCATCATCCAGGGCGTCGTGGCCCTGCTGGGAACTCCCGGAAAATTCGTGGTGCTTATCCTGCTGGTCCTGCAGCTGGTTTCCTCCGGCGGAACTTTCCCGTGGCAAACCACCCCGCAGCCACTGCACTTTGTCCACGAGGCGCTGCCTATGGGTTATGTGGTGGCCGGCATGCGGCACCTGATCTACGGCGCGGACCTTTCCTTGATCGCGCCCACGGTGGTTGGCCTCCTTGGGTACACTGTGCTCGGGGCGGCGCTTTCCACGCTGGCCGTTCACAAGCACAAGTTCTGGACCCTGAAGTCCCTAAAGCCGGAGATCGCCGTATGAGCACAGTGGGGGCCGGAGAGAAAAAGCTCCGTCCCGCCCGCACGAACGCCACGAAGCAGAAACTCTTCGAGGCGTCCATGGAACTGATCGGGGAGCGCGGCGCGGCGGGCGTGACGGTGGACGAGATCGCCACGGCAGCCGGGGTGTCCAAGGGCACGGTGTATTACAACTTTGGCAGCAAATCGGACCTGATCGCCCAGCTGCTGCGCCACGGCGTGGACATCCTCCTGGCGCGGCTGCTGAGTGTCCGCGACGGCTCCGCCGACCCCCTCGCCGCCATGGAGGAGATGATCGGCCAGGCCATGGACTTCATGGCCGAGTACCCGTCCTTCGCCCGGCTTTGGGTCAGCGAGAGCTGGCGCACCCCCAGCGAATGGCAGGACACCTTCGCCGAGCTCCGCGGGCGCCTGCTCGCGGTGATCGGCTCTGCCATCGACGGCGTCGCCGCCGTCTATCCCGTGGATTCCGCCGTTTCCCGGGGCAGCCTGGAAACGGCAATCTTTGGGGCCTGCTTCGTGGTGGGCCTGGACCGCCAGACGTACAACCCGGAGCGCACCAGGGAGCAGAGTGTGGCCGCAATCATGGCCTCCATGCGCGGCTACGTCGTGAGGCAGCCGCCAGCTCAGGCATGATTGTTCACATGCGTCACATGGGTACCAACGGGAAAGTCGCCATCGGAGCGTTTCTCACTGCCCTGGCACT
>Ga0207691_10005187_pt1 | contig 12580 bp, 9 predicted proteins | sample KBSM13metaG_FD_184327 | JGI IMG/M metagenome (GOLD analysis project Ga0207691, IMG submission 184327) | Miscanthus rhizosphere microbial communities from Kellogg Biological Station, Michigan, USA - KBS M1-3 metaG (SPAdes) (version 2) | ecosystem: Host-associated > Plants > Roots > Rhizosphere >... | reverse complement strand
CGAGTACATCGAGCCGCTGCGCGAGGAGGCGCCGGTCGGCTGGATCGTCACCGGCTATCCGTACTACGGCATCCAGACCGACGAGCACAAGAAGTTCTTTCTCGCCTACTTCCGCAAGTACAACGAGTACCCGAAGCTCGGCTCGGTGGTGGGCTACTCGACCATCATCTCGATCGCCGAAGGCATCAAGAAGGCGAAGTCGACCGACACCGAGAAGCTGATCGCCGCGTTCTCGGGCCTGACGTTCATGTCGCCGCTCGGCAAGGTGACGTATCGCGCGATCGACCACCAGTCGACGATGGGCGCCTATCTCGGCAAGACCAAGCTCGAAGGGCAGAAGGGCGTGATGACCGACTACGTCTATCTCGACGGCGCCAAGTACCTGCCGAGCGACGACGAGGTGAAGAAGCTCAGACCGATCGACTGATGACCGGCTCGAGCGTCGTCCTCCAGATCCTCACCGGTCTGGCCTCGGCCTCGGCGCTGTTCCTGGTCGCGAGCGGCCTGTCGCTGATCTTCGGCGTGACGCGGATCGTCAACTTCGCCCACGGCTCGTTCTACATGCTCGGCCTCTACGCAGCGGTCGCGCTCACCTCCGCGTTCGCCGCCGGCCCCCTCGGCTTCTGGGCCGGCGTGCTGCTCGCCGCGCTCGCCGTCGCCGCGCTCGGCGCGCTGCTCGAGATGCTGGTGCTGCGCCGTCTCTACGGCGCGCCCGAGCTCTACCAGCTGCTGGCGACGTTCGCCCTCGTCCTCGTCATCCGCGACGCCGCGCTCTGGGCCTGGGGGCCCGAGGACCTGCTCGGCCCGAAGGCACCCGGAATGAAAGGCGCCGTCGACGTCCTCGGCAAGCCTTTCCCCAGCTACGACGTGTTCTCGATCTTCGTCGGCCCGGTCGTCCTCGGTGCGCTCTGGCTGCTGCTGAAGCGAACGCGCTGGGGCCTGCTGATCCGCGCCGCGACCCAGGACCGCGAGATGGTCGGCGCGCTCGGCGTCAATCAGCGCTGGCTCTTCACCTCGGTGTTCGCGCTCGGCACCTTCCTCGCCGCGCTCGGCGGCGCGCTGCAGATGCCGCACGAGCCGGCCAACCTCAACCTCGACCTGGCGTTGATCGGCGAGGCATTCGTCGTCGTCGTCGTCGGCGGCATGGGATCGATCGGCGGTGCCTTCGTCGCCGCGATCGTGATCGCAATGGTGAAGGCGTTCTGCATCGGCGCCGGCGAGATCATGGTGTTCGGCGCGCCCTTTCCGCTCAGCAAGCTGACGCTCGTTGCCGAGTTCCTGGTGATGGCGGTGGTGCTCGTGTGGCGGCCCTCTGGCCTGTTCGGTCGGGCGCAGGCACTGGTGCGCGCCACGACCGCGATCGAGCCGCCCCTCAGGCCGCTGCCGGCGGTGTGGCGCCGCGCCGGCTGGGTCGCCCTGGCCGCGCTCGCGCTGCTGGCGTTGCTCGGCGACACGAGCCCGTACGCGCTGGTGCTGATGATCGACGTCCTGATCGCGGTGCTGTTCGCCGCCAGCCTGCACTTCCTGATGGGGCCGGCGGCGATGCACTCGTTCGGCCACGCCGCCTACTTCGGCCTCGGCGCGTACGGTGCCGCGCTTTGCTTCAAGGCACTCGGCCTGCCGATGGAGCTTTCGCTCGTGCTCGCGCCGCTGCTCGCGGCGATCGGCGCCTTCGTCTTCGGCTGGTTCTGCGTTCGCCTGTCGGGCGTCTACCTGGCGATGCTGACGCTCGCCTTCGCCCAGATCGTCTGGTCGGTGGTGTTCCAGTGGGACGCGCTGACCGGCGGCAGCAACGGCCTGGTCGGTATCTGGCCCTCGCCCTGGCTGGCATCGAAGCCGGCGTACTACCTGCTGACGCTCGCCGCAACGATCGCCGGCTGCGCCTTGCTGGTTCGCATGCTGCATGCGCCGATCGGACTGGCGCTGCGGGCGAGCCGCGACTCGCCGGTCCGGGCCGCGGCGATCGGCATCCGCGTGCCGCGCCTGCAGTGGATCGCCTTCGTCGTCGCCGGCACGGTCGCGGGGTTGGCCGGATCGTTGTTCGCGTTCGCCAAGGGGACGATCTCGCCCGAGACGCTCGGTGTCGGCAAGTCGGTCGACGGCCTGGTGATGGTGCTGCTCGGCGGCGTCCAGTCGGTCTCGGGGCCGTGGGTCGGCGCCGCGCTCTTCACCTGGCTCCAGGACACGGTGGCGCGCCAGACCGACTACTGGCGCGCGCTCCTCGGCACCGCCATGCTCGCGCTGGTGCTCGTCTTTCCGCTCGGCGTCGCCGGCGGGCTGAAGCGGCTCTTCATCCGCGAGGCGGCGCTGACGTGAGCGCGATCGCGGCCCTGGCCGCCGCGCCGTCGAGAGCGTTGCTCTCGGTGCGAGGGCTGTCGAAGGCGTTCGGCGGCGTTCGCGCGGTCGACGGCGTCAGCTTCGACCTCGCCGCCGGCGAGATGCTGGCGCTGATCGGCCCGAATGGCGCCGGCAAGACGACCTGCTTCAACATGGTCGGCGGCCAGCTCGTGCCCGACCGCGGCTCGGTGCAGCTCGGCGGCCGCGAGCTGGTCGGCCTCAAGCCCGAGGCGATCTGGCGCGAAGGCGTCGGCCGCACGTTCCAGATCGCCGAGACCTTCGCCTCGCTCACGGTGCGCGAGAACGTGCAGCTCGCCCTGCTCTCGCATGCGCATCGCGTGCTCGGCTTCTGGCGCCCGGCGCGCCCCCAGGGTCGCGCCGAGGCCGACGCGCTGCTGGCGAGCGTCGGCATGGCCGAGCAGGGGGAACGGGCGACCAGCGTGCTCGCCTACGGCGACGTCAAGCGGGTCGAGCTGGCGATCGCCCTTGCCCATCGGCCGCGCCTGTTGCTGATGGACGAGCCGACCGCCGGCATGGCGCCACGCGAGCGGAACGAGTTGATGGCGCTGGCGCGCCGGCTCGCCCACGAGCAGTCGATCGGCGTCCTCTTCACCGAGCACAGCATGGACGTCGTCTTCGCCCATGCCGACCGGATCATCGTCCTGGCGCGCGGCGAGCTGATCGCCGAAGGACCGCCGGCGGCGGTGCGCGACGACCCGCGTGTGCGCGAGGTCTACTTCGGCGGCGGCACGACCTTCGCCGCGAGCGAGGCGGGCCATGCTTGAAGTGAGCGCCCTAGACGCCTGGTACGGCCAGGCGCAGATCCTCTACGGCGTCTCGCTGGCCGTGAACGGAGGCGAGTGCGTCGCTCTCGTCGGCCGCAATGGCGCCGGCAAGTCGACGACGATGAAGGCGATCATGGGATTGATAGCGCGGCGCCGGGGCCGCGTCGCCTTTCGCGGCCGCGACATCTCGACCCTGCCGCCATACCGGATCGGCCGTCTCGGTCTCGGCTGGGTGCCCGAGGACCGGCGCGTCTTCACCGACCTGAGCGTGCGCGAGAACCTCGCCGTCGGCCGTCAGCCGCCGCGCGAAGGTGCGCCGACCTGGGACGAAGCGCAGCTGTTCGCGCTCTTTCCCAACCTCGGCACCATGCCCGATCGTCCCGGCGGCCGCATGAGCGGCGGCGAGCAGCAGATGCTCACAGTCGCGCGAACCTTGATGGGCAACCCCTATCTGGTGCTGCTCGACGAGCCGTCGGAAGGCGTCGCGCCGTTGATCGTCGAGGAGATGGCGCGCATGATCGTCGCCCTCAAGGCCGCGGGCGTGGCGATCCTGCTTTCGGAGCAGAACCTGCACTTCGCCCGGCTCGTCTCGGACCGCGCGGTCGTGCTCGAAAAGGGCGAGGTCCGGTTCGAAGGCGCGATGGAAGCGCTGATGAGCGACGCGGCGCTGCTGCGCACCCATCTCAGCATGTGAGGGCACGATGAACGAGCCAGCCAAGGACAAGACCGGCAGCGACACGGTATTCGCCGGTGCGGTGCCCGAGATGTACGAAACGTTGATGGTGCCGCTGATCTTCGAGCCGTACGCGCTCGACCTCGCCGATCGGCTCGCGCCCCGGTCGCCGCGCCGCGTCCTCGAGATCGCCGCCGGCACCGGCGTCGTGACGCGTCGCCTGGCGGCGCGGCTGCCCGCGGGGGCGACGATCGTCGCGACCGACCTCAACCAGGCGATGCTCGACCACGCCGCGTCGGTCGGCACCGCCCGCCCGGTCGAGTGGCGCCAGGCCGATGCGATGCAGCTGCCGTTCCCGGACCGTTCGTTCGACGCCGTCGTCTGCCAGTTCGGCGTCATGTTCTTTCCCGACAAGGCCAAGGCGTTCGCCGAGGCGCGACGCGTTCTCGCTGCGGGCGGGGTGTTCCTGTTCAACGCCTGGGACCGGATCGAGGACAACGAGATCGCCGACACCGTGACGGCGGCGCTGGCCGCGCTTTATCCCGCCGACCCGCCGCGCTTCATGGCGCGCGTCCCGCACGGCTATCACGACCTGGCCGCGATCGTCGCGGACGTGCAGCAGGGCGGCTTCGCCGCTCCGGCGCAGACCTGGACGGTCGCCGCGCGCAGCATCGCCGCCTCGGCACGCAGCGCGGCGACGGGCTATTGCCTCGGCACGCCGCTGCGCAACGAGATCGAGACCCGCGCGCCTGGCGGCCTCGACCGCGCCTGCCAGGCGACGACCGAAGCGATCGCGGGGCGATTCGGCACCGGCACCGTCGACGCCAAGATCCAGGCGCACGTCGTCATGGTCGACAACGCATGACGGCACGGCCTCAACGATGAGTCGCATCGCCGGCATCGATGTCGGTGGCACGTTCACCGACCTGATCGTCGTCGACGACGAAAGCGGCGAGGTGCGGATCGCCAAGGTGCCGACGACGGTCGAGAACCAGGCCTTCGGCGTGCTGGCCGCGCTCGACGCGGCCGGCGTCGATCCGGCGTCGCTCGGCGCGATCGTCCATGGCACGACGACGACCACCAACGCGATGCTCGAACGGAAGATCGCCAAGGTCGGCCTGATCACGACGCGCGGCTTTCGCGACGTGCTCGAGCTCGGCCGTCGAACCCGGCCGACGCCGTACGGGCTGAAGGGCAGGTTCGTGCCGCTGATCGAGCGCCATCTGCGGCTCGAGGTCGACGAGCGCATGGACGCCGAAGGCCGTGTCCTGGTGCCGCTGGTCGAGGCGCAGGTCACGGCAGCAGCCAGGCAGCTGGTCGCGCTCGGCGCCGAGAGCGTCGTCATCCACTTTCTGCACAGCTATCTCAATCCGGCGCACGAGCTGCGCGCTGCCGAGCTGGTGCGTGCCCTCTGGCCGAACCGCTACGTCACGGCCGGGCACAGCGTCGTCGCCGAGTACCGCGAGTACGAGCGCGGAACGACGGCGGCGGTGAACGCGGCGATCCAGCCGGTACTGCACCGCTACATCGAGCGGCTGCAGAAGGAGCTCGCCGGGCGCGGCTTCGCGCGCGAGCTGCTGGTGATGCAGGGCAACGGCGGCACGGTGGCTTCGGGCATCGTCGCCGAGCACGCGGTCGCAACCGTGATGTCGGGGCCGGCGTCGGGCGTGATCGCGGCCGCGGCGACGGCGCTGCAGGCGGGCGATCGCCCGGGTGAGTTCGCCGACGTCGTCACCTACGACATGGGCGGAACGTCGAGCGACGTCGCGCTCGTCCTCGGCGGCATGCCGTCGGTGTCGAGCGACCTCGAGCTCGAGTACGCAATGCCGATCCACGTGCCGATGGTCGACGTGCACACGATCGGCGCCGGCGGCGGCTCGATCGCCTTGGTCGATGCCTCGGGAATGCTGAGGGTCGGCCCCGAGAGCGCGGGCGCGACGCCGGGGCCGATCTGCTATGGCCGCGGCGGCACGCGGCCGACGATCACCGACGCCAACCTCCTCCTCGGCCGGCTCGATCCCGATCGCCTGCTCGCGGTCGAGCACGCGGTCTCGATGGCGGCGATCCGCGCCGCGATCGTCGAGCACGTCGGCGCGCCGCTCGGCCTCGACGCGACCGCCGCCGCGGCGGCGATCGTCCGCGTTGCCAACGACAAGATGGCCGGCGCGATCCGCATGGTGAGCCTGGCGCGCGGCCACGACCCGCGCGACTTCGCGTTGTTCGCGTTCGGCGGCGCCGGACCGCTGCACGCGGCAGCACTGGCCAACGAGCTCGCGATCCCGACCGTGCTGATCCCGGCGCGGCCCGGTCTCACCAACGCGCTCGGCTGCGTCGTCGCCGACCTGCGCCACGACTTCGTCGCCACCGTCAATGCGCCACTCGAGGCGCTTCGCCCGGACCGCATCGCCGAAGTCTTCGCGGCTCAGGTCGCGAGCGGCGAAGCGCTGATCGCGCGCGAGAACGTTGCGGTCGAGCGCATCGTCACGCTGCACCGCGCCGACATGCAGTTCCAGGGCCAGAGCCACATCCTGCCGGTGGCGATCGAGTCGGCGGCGATCAGCCTCGACGAGCTGCGCGCGGTGTTCGCGGCGGCGTACTGGAAGCGCTTCTGCGTCGAGCTGCCGGAAATCCGACCGGTGCTCGTCAACCTGCACACGGCGGTGATCGGCAAGCGCAAGGCGGTGGCGCTGCGAACGATCGCCGCCGGTCGACCCCAGGCGACGCTCGCCGAGGCGCGGCGAACGACGCGTGCCGTATGGTTCGACGGCGGCTGGCTCGAGACCCCGGTCTACGTGCGAGAAGCCTTGCCACTCGCTGCCACCTTCGTCGGCCCGGCCATCGTCGAGCAGCTCGACTGCACGACCGTGATCGAGCCCGGCAACCGGGTGGCGGTCGACCCGATCGGCAACCTGATCGTCACCGTCTGAAGCGACGAAAATGAGCGCCGTGGACACGCCCGACCCGATCACCCTCTCGGTCCTGCAGAACGGCCTGATGCAGGTCTGCAACGAGATGGACCTGGCGTTCGTCCGCAGCGCCTTCTCGCCCGTGATTGCCGAGGCGCTCGACCGCTCCGACGGCATCTATCACTGCGACAGCGGCGAATTGATCGCCCAGGGCGAGCTCGGCCTGCCGGTCTTCGTCGGCACGATGCAGTTCACGGTCCAGGCGGTGATCGAGCGCGTCCGCCGGCTGAGGATCGCGCTCGATCCGGGCGACGTCTTCATCGTCAACGACCCGTATCTCGGCGGCACGCACCTGATGGACGTGAAGTTCGTGCAGCCGTTCTTCCGCGAGGGCAGGCTCTGGTGCTGGCTCGCCAACACCGGCCACTGGCCCGACACCGGCGGCATGGTCCCGGGCGGCTTTTCCGCCAATGCCACCGAAGTCGAGCAGGAGGGGCTGCGCCTGCCGCCGGTCAAGCTCTACAAGCGCGGCGTCATCGACGAGGAGATCCTGGCGATCATCCTGTCGAACATCCGCATCGCCGACCAGCGCATCGGCGACATCAAGGCGCAGTCGGCGGCGCTCGCCACCGGCGAAAAGCGCCTGAGCGCGCTGCTCGACCGCTACGGCGACGCCACCGTCGACGCCGCGATCGTCGAGCTGAAGCGGCGCGCCGCACGGCAGATGCGCGAGAAAATCGCGACCATCCCCGACGGCAGCTACGAAGGCGAGGCGTTCGTCGATTCCGACGGCGTCGTCGACCAGCCGCTCAGGATCGCGATGCGCATCACCAAGAGCGGCGGCGCCGACATCGATCGCGCGCTGCTGTCGTTCGACATGAGCGGCTCCTCGCCGCCGTGCCAGGGACCGATGAACAGCGTCATCGCGACGACGCGCTCGTCGATCTACCTCGCGATCAAGCACGTGTTCCCGGAAGCGGCGATCAACGCCGGCACCTTCGAGCCGCTTGCCATCGTCGATCCCGAGGGCACGTTCCTGTACGCGCACTACCCGCGCCCGGTCTCGGGCTGCGCCGCCGAGGTCAGCCAGCGCATCGCCGAGGCGGTGTTCGCGGCGCTCGCCAAGGCGATCCCCGACCAGCTGTTCGGCGCGCCCGCCGGCACCAGCGGCAACCTCGGCGTCGGCGGCTACGACCCGGAGAAGAAGCGCGCCTACGTGATGTACGTCATCTCGGGCGGCGGCTACGGCGGCAGCCCGGCGGGCGACGGCATCTCGAACGGCTGCTCGACGATCGGCATCTCGAAAACCACGCCGATCGAGATCATGGAGCAGCTCTATCCGGTGCTGTTCGAGGAGTATTCGCTGCACGAAGGATCGGGCGGCGCCGGCGAGCATCGCGGCGGATTCGGCGTCAACTACCGCATCCGCCTGGTTCGCGGCGAGGCGCGCGTCTCGATGGTGATGGATCATGGCCGCGCCGGCCCGCCGGGATCGCAGGGCGGCGGCGCCGGTGGCGTCAACAAGGTCAGCGTCATCCGCAACGGCGTCGTCTACGTGCCGCCGCATCTCTCGAAGGACCAGGACATCGAGATCCGCGCCGGCGACGTCATCTCCGTGTCGACGCCGGGCGGCGGCGGCTTCGGGCCGGCCGAGGCGCGGCCGGCCGAGGCGCGCGCGAAAGACGTCGCGCTCGGCTACTACAGCGCCGCCGAGTCCGAGCGGGCGTTCGGCCGACCGTCGTGAACACGCCGCCGCCGCTGCTCAGTCCCTGCATTGGCGTCTGCGCGCTCGATCCCGACACCGGCTGGTGCGAGGGCTGCCTGCGAACGATCGACGAGATCGCAGCATGGGGCGCGCTCGACGAGCAGGCGCGTCGCGAGATCTGGCAGCGTCTGCCGGCGCGGCGCGTCAAGCGTGACGCCACTCGGCCCGAGGCCACGCGATGAACACCGTCGACTTCTGGTTCGATCCGATCTCGCCCTATGCCTATCTGGCGTTCGAGCGCCTGCCCGAGGCTTTCGTCGGGTTGTCGTACCGAGTCGCCTACCGGCCGATCGTCTTCGCCGCGCTGCTCAAGGCGTTCGACCACAAGGGTCCGGCCGAGATCGAGCCCAAGCGCGCCTGGACTTTCCGCCAGGTGCACTGGCTCGCCCACCGCGCCGGCATTGCGATCGAGACGCCCGAGCGCCATCCATTCAACCCGATCGCGCTGTCGCGGCTGGCGTGGGCGACGGCGCCCGAGGGCGCGACCCCGAGTCGCCTCGCCTGCGAGAAGGTGCTGCGCCACGTCTGGCGCGGCGGCGGCGACGCCGAGGAGCCGCAGCGCGTCGCCGCGCTCGCCGCGCAGCTGGCGCCGCGCCTCGATCCCGCAGCCGACGAGGTCAAGCAGCGCCTGCGCGCCGAGACCGACGCGGCGCTCGCCCGCGGCGTCTTCGGCGTGCCGACGCTCGGCATCGACGCCAAGCTGTTCTGGGGCTTCGACGCGCTCGACATGGCCGCCGCCTTCATGCGCGGCGACCCGTGGTTCGACGAGCCGCACTGGCAGCGAGAAGGCGCGGCGCGGTCCGGGATAACGCGCAGCTGAAGCGCGCGCTAACTCATATCGTTCGGCCGTTGCCTCGGGGTTTCACCCAAGAATCGGCGGGCGGTTTTCACGCTGCCGCGGCAACAAAAACCGTCAATATTCGCCTTGCGTCGCCACGAGCGACCGGTTTTTCATGACGGAGGGTATTTCAATGGTCACAGCAGCGGTGCCGGTCGGAAAGAACGTCGATCGGCCAATGACGAGCGAGGAACGAAAAGTCATCTTCGCCTCGAGCCTCGGAACGGTCTTCGAGTGGTACGACTTCTATCTCTACGGCTCGCTGGCCGGGATCATCGCCAAGCAGTTCTTCTCCGGGCTCGACCCGACGGCGGCGTTCATCGCCTCGCTGATGGCGTTCGCCGCGGGCTTCCTGGTGCGGCCGTTCGGCGCACTGGTGTTCGGCCGCCTCGGCGACATGATCGGACGCAAGTACACCTTCCTCGTGACGATCCTGATCATGGGCCTGTCGACGGTCGCGGTCGGCATCCTGCCGACCTACGCGTCGATCGGCATCGCCGCGCCGATCATCCTGATCGCGCTGCGCCTGATGCAAGGCCTCGCACTCGGCGGCGAGTACGGCGGCGCGGCGACCTATGTCGCCGAGCATGCGCCGCACGGCAAGCGCGGCGCCTATACGTCGTGGATCCAGACGACGGCGACGCTCGGCCTGTTCCTGTCGCTGATCGTCATCATCGCCGTCAAGGCCTGGGTCGGCGACGAGGTCTTCACCAACGGTTGGGGCTGGCGCGTGCCGTTCTGGCTCTCGTTCATCCTGCTGATCGTGTCGGTCTGGATCCGACTCAGCCTGAACGAGACGCCGGCCTTCAAGCGCATGAAGGAAGAGGGCAAGACCTCGAAGGCGCCGCTCACCGAGGCGCTCGGCAACTGGAGCAACCTCAAGATCGTGCTGCTGGCGCTGTTCGGCCTCACGGCCGGCCAGGGCGTGGTCTGGTACACGGGGCAGTTCTATGCCCTGTTCTTCCTCACCGCCCAGCTCAAGGTCGAGCCGACGACGGCGCAGCTGATGATCGGCGCGTCGCTGCTCATCGGCACGCCGATGTTCATCGTCTTCGGCACGCTCTCCGACAAGATCGGCAGGAAGCCGATCATCATGGCCGGCTGTCTGCTCGCGGCGCTGACCTTCATCCCGCTCTTCCATGCCCTGACCAACGCCGCCAATCCGGCGCTCGCCGAGGCGCAAGCGAAGAACAAGGTGATCGTGCAGGCCGACCCGGCGCAGTGCTCGTTCCAGGGCAGCCCGGTGGCGCGCGAGATCGACTTCAAGACCTCGTGCGACATCGCCAAGCGTTTCCTGGCGCAGAGCTCGGTCAGCTACGACTCGGTCGACGCCCCGGCCGGCTCGCCGGCCACCGTCAAGATCGGCGACAAGACCATCACGCCGCCGGCGGCGACCGTCGTCAACCAGAAGTTCGACGCCGACAGTGCCACCAAGATCGCCGCCTTCAAGAAGGAGATGAGCGCCGACCTGGGCGCCGCGGGCTACCCGGCCAAGGCCAAGCCGATCGAGTTGATGAGCGGCCAGTGGTGGTCGGTCGTCGCCATCCTGGTGATCCTGGTGATCTACGTGACCATGGTCTATGGGCCGATCGCGGCGATGCTGGTCGAGCTGTTCCCGACCCGGATCCGCTATACCTCGATGAGCGTTCCGTACCACTTCGGCAACGGCTGGTTCGGCGGCATGCTGCCGACCACCGCATTCGCCATCGTCGCCTCCACCGGCAACATGTACAACGGCCTCTGGTACCCGATCGTGATCGCGGCGATGACCTTCGTCATCGGCATGCTCTTCATCCGCGAGACCAAGGACGTCGACATCTACGCGCACGACCGCTGATCGAGGCGTTCAGCGATGCAAAGGCCGGCCGCGCAAGCGCCGGCCTTTTTTCTTGGCGCGCGCCTCGCCGCGGCGGGCTCAGCGCTCAGGCGAACAAGGTCGCGTGGCGGTCGCGCAGCAGGTTCTTCTGCACCTTGGCCATCGCATTGCGCGGCAACTCGTCGACGACGAAGATCGCCTTCGGCACCTTGAAGTTGGCGATCTTGGCCTTCAGTGTCTGCGTCAGCGCTTCCGGGTCGAGGGCGACCCCGGCGCGCGCAACGACGATGGCGACGACGGCCTCGCCGAAGTCGCGGTGCGGCACGCCGACGACCGCGCTCTCGGCGATTCCCGGCAGGTCGTTGAGCACGCTCTCGATCTCGGCCGGATAGACGTTGTAGCCGCCGCTGATGATCAGGTCCTTGCTGCGGCCGACGATCGAGACATAGCCGTCGTCGTCGATCCGGCCGACGTCGCCGGTGCGAAACCAGCCGTCGGCGGTGAATTCCTCGCGCGTCTTCTCGGGCATGCGCCAGTAGCCGGCGAAGACGTTCGGGCCGCGCACCTCGATCGCGCCGACGGCGCCGGCCGGCAACGCGATGCCGTCGCTGCCGACGACGCGCAGCTCGACACCGGGAAGCGGGAAGCCGACCGTGCCGCCGCGCCGCGCGCCGTCCGAGGCGTCGTACGGATTCGACGTCAGCATCACCGTCTCGCTCATGCCGTAGCGCTCGAGGATGGTGTGGCCGGTGCGCTCGGCGAACCGGACGAAGGTGTCGAGCAGCAGCGGCGCCGAGCCGCTGATGAAGACGCGCATGTGGCGGCACGCCTCGCGCGTCAGCGTCGGTTCGTCGAGCAGGCGGACGTACAGCGTCGGCACGCCCATGAAGACGCTCGCCCGCGGCAGCTCGCGAACCACCGCCTTGGCGTCGAAGCGCGCCAGCCAGAGCATCCTGGCGCCGGCGAGGAGGGCGCCGTGCGAGGCGACGAACAGGCCGTGGACGTGGAAGATCGGCAGCGCATGGATCAGCACGTCGCCGCCTTCGGCCGGCGTGCGCCAGCGCCAATAGCCTTTCAGCGTCAGCGCGTTCGAGAGCAGGTTGCCGTGGCTGAGCATGGCGCCCTTGCTGCGCCCGGTCGTGCCGCTGGTGTAGAGAATCGCCGCCAGGTCGTCGGCGTTGCGCCCGGCCGCCGTGTGGGCGTCGCCGAAGTGCGTGGCCCGCTCGAGCAGGCTGCCGCTGCGGTCGTCGCCGAGGGTGAAGACGTAGCGGGTCCCGGCGGCGAAGGCGAGCTTGGATGCCCAGACGAAATCCGACGGCCGGCAGACGAAGACCGCGGGCTCGGCGTCGCCGAGGAAGTAGCCGATCTCGTCGCTCTTGTAGGCGGTGTTGAGCGGCAGGTAGACGTGGCCGGCGCGCAGCACCGCGAGGTAGAAGAGCAGCGACTCGACCGACTTCTCG
>Ga0207691_10005186_pt1 | contig 12580 bp, 10 predicted proteins | sample KBSM13metaG_FD_184327 | JGI IMG/M metagenome (GOLD analysis project Ga0207691, IMG submission 184327) | Miscanthus rhizosphere microbial communities from Kellogg Biological Station, Michigan, USA - KBS M1-3 metaG (SPAdes) (version 2) | ecosystem: Host-associated > Plants > Roots > Rhizosphere >... | reverse complement strand
GGCGTTCAAGGGGCCGCTCGCGCTCGGCGCGCCGACGCTCCAGTGCGGCAAGTACAAGGACGCACCGGCGATCTGCAACGACATGTTCCAGGCCTTCACCTACGAGGGCAAGTTCGTGTTCAAGCGGGCGTCCGGCTGGATCGGGCCGCTCAAGTAGTGCCCACCACCCCGAGGGGGCCGGTCCTCCGGCCGGCCCCCTCGCCTCCCGCTCCCCGCGAACGCACGTGAACGAGATCCTCCTCTTCCTGCTGCTCGGCCTCGGGACAGGGGCGACGATCGCCGCGATCGCCGTCGGGATCGTCGTCACCTACCGGGGCTCGGGCTTCATCAACCTCGCAGCGGGCGCGATCGCCATGCTCGCGGGCTTCTCGTTCTGGGCGCTGCGGACGGGGGAGCTCGGCTTCACGCTCTCGACGCCTCTCGCGGTCGTGTTCTCCTACGCGTTCGTGCTCGTCGCGAGCGTCGCCATCGAGCTCGCCGTCTTCCGTCCCCTTCGCACCGCGGCGCCGCTCGCGAAGCTCGTCGCGTCGCTCGGCGTCCTGCTCACGCTGCAGGCGGTGATGCTCCTCGCGTTCGGGACGTCGCAGCATCCGCAGCCGACGATCATCCCCGTGCGCGTGATCCGCATGCTGGGGTCGGCGGTGCCGCTGTCCGCCTTCGTCCTGAGCGGGATCGTGGTCGCGATGACGGTCCTGCTGTGGGCCCTCTACCGCTGGACGCGCTTCGGGCTCGCGACCCGGGCGGCGTCGGAGAACGACGTGGCCGCCCGCCTCGCGGGCCTGTCGCCCGACGAGCTGTCGCTCGTGAATACCCTCCTCGGGAGCACGGTGCTCGCGACGCTCGGCATCCTCGCAGGCTCGGTGGCGGCGCTCGACACGACCACCCTGCCGTTCCTCGTCGTTCCCGCGCTCGCCGCGGCTCTGTTCGCGAGGCTCACCTCCTTCACGATCGCGTGCGCGTGCGGCCTCGCCATCGGGATGGCCGAGTCCCTGATCGAGTACGCGTCGACGAAGTCGTGGTTCCCGACCAGCCAGAGCGTCGCCTGGCCCGGCGTCAAGGAGTTCCTCGTCTTCGTGCTCATCGTCGCAGCCATGTTCCTGCGCGGCGCGTCGCTGCCGACGCGCGGAGAGCTCGTCGAGCAGCGCCTTCCCGACGTGCCTCGGCCCAAGCACGCCGTCACGCTCGCGATCCCCTCGACGGTCCTGTGCGCGATCGCGCTCGCGGTGCTGCCCTTCGACTTCCGCCAGGCGCTGACGAACTCGCTGATCGGAATCGTGATGGCCCTCTCGCTCGTCGTGATCACCGGCTTCGTCGGCCAGATCTCCGTCGTCCAGCTCGCGCTCGCGGGCGTCGCCGGCTTCACGGTGTCTCACCTCGCCGTCGACCACGGGATCGGCTTCCCGCTGGCGCCGCTCCTGGGCATCGTGGCCGCCGTTTTCCTCGGCCTCGTGACCGCGGTCTCCGCGCTCCGCGTCCGCGGCGTCGCCCTCGCCGTCGTCACACTCGCGGCCGCGGTAGCCGTCTACAACTTCGGCTTCGTCAACCCCACCTGGGGCGGGGGGGCGACCGGCTCGCCGGTGCCGGATCCGGACATCTTCGGGATCAACCTCGGGCCGAGCGCGTCGTTCCGCGGGCTCGACGGGAACCTGCCGAGCCCGGTGTTCGGGTGGGTCGCGCTCGCGGCGACCGTGGTCCTCTCCCTCCTGGTGATCCTCCTCCGCCGCGGCACGCTCGGCCGCCGCATGCTCGCCGTCCGCTCGAACGAGCGGGCCGCCGCCGCTGCCGCGATCGACGTCCGGAACGTCAAGCTGATCGCGTTCGGGATCAGCGCGCTCATCGCCGGCGTCGCGGGCACGCTCTACGCGTACAACTTCGGCTCGGTGAGCGCCGACCGTTTCAGCGTGCCGCTCGCACTGAGCCTGATCGCGTTCGCCTACGCGGGCGGGATCACGCTCGTCTCGGGGGCGGTCTTCGCGGGGCTGATCGCCGCGCAGGGCATCGTGCCCTACGCGATGGACAAGTGGTTCGGCCTTTCGGGGAACTGGTTCCTGCTCTTCGGCGGGATCGTGCTCATCGTCACGCTGATCCAGAACCCCGAGGGCGTCGCCGGCTCGTTCTACCGGACCACCCAGGCACGCGCGGCGCGGCGAGGTGGCAAGGTTGCGGCGTCGTGAGCACCGTCCTGCAGGCCGTCGGCCTCTCCGTCCGGTTCGGCGGCGTGCACGCCGTCGAGGACGTCGACGTCACGGTCGAGGAGGGACAGCTGGTCGGCCTGATCGGCCCGAACGGCGCGGGCAAGACGACGTTCGTCGACGCCATCACGGGCTTCGTCCGCTACACGGGCCGGGTCGAGCTCGACGGAAGGGACGTCACGGGGATGGCGCCGCACGCCCGCGCGCGGCGCGGCCTCGCCCGCACCTGGCAGAGCACCGAGCTGTTCGACGACCTCACCGTGCAAGAGAACCTGACGGTCGCGGCCGAGCGCCCTTCGTTCCTGGCGCTTGCGGCCGAGCTGGTCGGAAGACGGGTGGGCGAGAGCGCTGCGGCCGCCGATGCCCTCGAGGTGCTCGGCCTCGGGTCGATTGCCGACGCGGTCCCCGAGGAGCTGACCCAGGGACAGCGGAAGCTCGTGGGCGTGGCGCGCGCGATCGCAATGCGCCCGCGGCTCCTGTGCCTCGACGAGCCGGCCGCCGGGCTCGACACGAACGAGAGCGAGAACCTCGGTCAGCGGCTTCGCCGGATCGCGGACGCCGGGACGACCACGCTCCTGATCGACCACGACATGGGCCTCGTCATGAGCATCTGCGACCGCATCGTCGTGCTCGAGTTCGGGGAGGTCATCGCGGCAGGTCCGCCGGACGAGGTGCGCCGCAACCCACGCGTGGTGGCGGCCTACCTGGGCAAGTCGGATGCCGGCGTGGAGGCCGGGCGGTCGCCGAGCGGCGAGCGCGGCCCGGTGGGGCGGGGGACGACATGAGCGCGCCGGTCCTCGAGATCGACGGCCTGACGGCGGGCTACGACCGCGCTGCGGTCGTCCGCGACCTCCACCTCGAGGTCGTGGACGGCGCGATCGTCGCGCTGCTCGGAGCGAACGGGGCGGGCAAGACGACGACGCTCCGCGCCGTGTCGGGGCTCGTGCGTCCGATGCAGGGGGCGATCCGCTTTCAGGGGCAGGATTTGGCGCGCGTGCAGCCGAGCGCGCGGGCGAAGCTCGGCATCGCGCACGTCCCGGAGAATCGTGGCCTGTTCTTCGGCCTCACGGTCGCCGAGCACTTCCGGCTCGGCTACCGGGGCGAGCGCCTCGACCCGGCTGTCGCCTACCGGTACTTCCCCGCGCTCGAACCGCTGCGGGACCGGCGCTGCGGCCTGCTGTCGGGCGGCGAGCAGCAGATGCTGGCCGTCGGACGGGCTCTTGCCCGGCACCCGAGGCTCCTGCTCCTCGACGAGCTCAGCCTCGGCCTCGCCCCGGTCATCGTCGAGAGCCTGCTGCCGGTCGTGCGCCGGTACGCTGAGGAGAGCGGCTGCGGCGTCGTGCTGGTCGAGCAGCACATCGAGCTCGCCCTGACGATCGCGGACCGCGGCTGCGTCCTCTCCCACGGGGAGATCGTCCTCCGCGGCGAGGCCGAGGAGCTCCGCGCGAACCACGAGCTCCTGATCTCGAGCTACTTCGGTGAACATGCCGACCTCTACGCGGGAGGGTCGAGTTGAGCCGGTTCGCGGCGCCCGATACGAACTACGAGAAGCTGCGTGCGGCGATCGTGCGCGGCGAGATCGCGCCGAACTCCCGTCTCGTCGAGTCCGACGTCGTCATGTCCTTCCACATGACCAGGGCCGCGGTGCGCAACGCGCTGATCCGGCTCGAGCAGGAAGGGCTGGTCGTGCGCGAGCCGCACCGGGGCGCGCGGGTGCGGCAGGTGACCGACGTCGAGGCGATCGAGATCCTCCAGGCGCGCGCCGTGCTCGAGGGGCTTGCGGTGCGCCTCACCGCCGAGCGGATCGACGAGACCGGCGCGGAACGGCTGCGAGAGTCGCTGGCCAGGCACCGGGCGCTGCTCGAGTCGGGCGACCTGCTCGGCGCTTCGGACGCGAACGCCGACCTCCACGCGACGCTGCTCGAGCTGTCAGGGCACAGCACCGCCCAGCGCCTCATCCACGGGCTCAACTCGCAGACCGTGCGGTACCAGTACCGGACGATCCTGATCGCGGGTCGGCCGGCGGCGTCCCAGGCCGAGCACGCGGCGATCGTCGAGGCGGTCATCGCGCGCGAGCCGGAAAAGGCCGAGGACGCGATGCGCCGGCACCTGTTCAACGTGGCCGACGCGCTCGAGCGGGGGTCGCTGACGCGCATCGACAGCGTGAGCCGCGGGGTGATCGAGGCCGGCGGTGGGTAACCATCCAGCACAAGCGAACGCGCCGCGGCGCGGGGAGGGATCGACGTGAGCGAGAAGAGCCTCGAAGAGCTGCTGCGATCGTCGGGGAACCCGGTCGAGCTGCTCCGCAACTCGCAGGCGGGCCCGAACGTCTACCCCGGCGTGCCGTCGGAGTACACGAACTGGCGCGACGAGCAGCAGGCGTGGCAGCAGACGTGCGTGCTCTACAACCAGTCGTACCACATGGCGGATCTGGCGGTCCGAGGCCCGGACGCGCAGGCGCTGCTCTCCCACCTCGCCGTGAACAGCTTCGAGGGCTTCGGGGTCGACCGGGCCAAGCACTTCGTGCCCTGCACGCCCGAGGGGTACGTGATCGGCGACGTGATCCTCTTCCACCTCGCCGAGAACACGTTCAACCTCGTCGGCCGCGCGCCCGCGCTCAACTGGATCACCTACCACGCGGAGACCGGCGATTACGACGTCGAGGTGGAGCTCGACCAGCGCTGGGCGCTGCGCACCGACGGCCGCCGCCGGTCGTACCGCTTCCAGGTACAGGGGCCGAACGCCATGCAGGTGATCGAGAAGCTGCTCGGCGGCCCACCGCCCGAGCTCCCGTTCTTCCGCATGACGGACGTGACGATTGCGGGAAGGCCCGTCCGCGCCCTGCGGCACGGGATGGCCGGCCAGCCCGGGTGGGAGCTCTTCGGGCCGTGGGACGACGAGGCGCCCGTGCGCGAGGCGATCGTCGAGGCCGGCCGCGACTTCGGGCTGCGCCAGGTCGGCGGGCGCGCCTACTCGTCCAACACCCTCGAGTCGGGCTGGATCCCGTCGCCCCTGCCTGCGGTGTACACGGGCGATGCGCTGACCGCCTACCGCGAGTGGCTGCCTGCGGCGGGCTACGAGGGCTCGGCGTCGATCGGCGGCAGCTTCGTCTCGAAGGACATCGAGGAGTACTACTTCACCCCCTGGGACCTCGGCTACGGCAGCTACGTCAAGTTCGACCACGACTTCATCGGGCGCGAGGCGCTCGAACGGCTGGGCGACGGCGGGCACCGCCACAAGGTCACGCTCGCCCTCGACGACGACGACGTCGTCCGCACGGTCGCGACGATGCTCCGGAAGACCGACCGGGCCAAGTTCGTCGACTGGCCGTCCGCCGTGTACTCGATGCACCCGTACGACCGGGTGACGGTCGACGGCGAGACGGTCGGTGTCTCGACGTGGGTCGGCTACAGCGCGAACGAGGGCAGGATGCTGACGCTCGCCGTCCTCGACGAGCAGCACGCCGAGCCAGGCACCGAGGTCACCTTCGTCTGGGGCGAGGAGGACGGCGGCACCCGCAAGCCGACCGTCGAGCCGCACGTCCAGGTGGAGATCCGGGCCGTCGTCAGCCCCGTGCCGTACGTCGAGACCGTGCGCAGCACGTACAGGCCCGACAGCTGGCGGACTGCGCGCGTGTGACGGCGGCTCTCGACGCAGGCCTGCGCGACCGGCTCGAGATCCGCGAGCTCGTCGAGCGCTGGGTGGTCCTCCGTGACGCGGGCGACTGGGAGCGGTTCCGCGCGGTCTGGCACGACGACGGCCGCATGATGGCGACCTGGACGCAGGGCACGGCCGACGAGTTCATTGCGATGAGCAAGGCGGGATGGGAGAAGGGCGTCCGGATCCACCACGTCCTCGGCGGGCAGTTCGCCGACGTCGTCGGGGATCGCGCGATCTCCCAGGTGAAGATGGAGATCCACCAGCGTGCGGAGGTCGAGGGAGTCGAGGTCGACGTCACGTGCAGCGGCCGCTTCTACGACTTCCTCGAGAAGCGCGACGGCCGTTGGGGGCTCGTGCTACGCCAGCCGATCTACGAGCTCGACCGGATGGACCCGGTCGACCCCGCCGCGCGCCTCGAGCTCGACCGTGGGCTCCTGGCCCGCTTCCCCGAGGGCTACCGCCACCTCGCCTACCTCCAGACCCGGATCGGCTACGACGTGAAGCTCGACATGCCGGGCCTGCATGGTCCCGAGGTCGAGGCCCTCTACGCGAGCGGCGCCGCCTGGCTGAAAGGCTTGCCTGCTCCGGGGATCCCGCCGGAGCGGGATCCCCTCCGCAACGCGCTCCAGTAGGGTGGCGTCCGTGCCGCCGACCGTGCGTGACGCCGCCTTCGACGTCCTCCGGGGGCACGGTCTCACGACGCTCTTCGCGAATCCGGGCTCGACCGAGATCGAGCTGCTGTCCGATCTCCCGGGTGACCTGCGGTTCGTGCTCGGGCTCCACGAGAGCTCGGTCGTCGGCATGGCCACGGGGTTCGCGCTCGGTCGCCGTGAGCCCGCGCTCGCGATCCTCCACACGACTCCCGGCCTCGGCAACGCGGTCAGCGCGATCGCGACGGCGCGGGTCAACCGCGTGCCGCTCGTGGTGCTCGTCGGGCAGCAGGACAGGCGCCACATCGCCTCGGAGCCGTTCCTCACGGGGCGGTTGCAGGGGCTCGCGGGCGACTACCCGGTCTGGGTCGACCAGCCGCTGCAGGCGCAGAGCGTCCCGGCGTCCATCGCGCGCGCCTACCACGAGGCCGTCACGGGGCGCGGTCCCGCGCTCGTCATCGTGCCGATGGACGACTGGGCCGCCGAGGCGACGCCCGCCGAGGAGCAGGCCGCGCCACGGCAGGTGCTGCGCGCCGCGCGGGCGGTCGACCCCGCCGTCGTCGCCGAGCTCGCCGAGCTCGTCGAGCGTTCCTCGCTCCCGGCGCTCGTCGCAGGTGCCGGGATCGACGACGCGGACGCGTGGGCGGCTGTGGTCGCGCTCGCGGAGCGTCTGTCGTGCCCCGTCTGGCAGGAGTCGTTCAGTGGACGGGCGGGGTTCCCGCAGGACCACCGGCTGTTCGCGGGGCATCTCGGGGCCGACCGGCCGCGCCTCCGCCAGGCGCTCGAGCCACACGACCTCGTGATCGCCGTCGGCGCGCCGGCGTTTCGGCAGTATGCGTTCTCGCCGGGGCCGTTCGTCGAGCCCGGCACCACGGTCGTCGTGGTCAGCCAGGATGCGGCCGAGGTGCATCGCAGCACCGCCGACCTGGCCGTGCTCGCTCCTCCGGGGGCGATGTGCTCGGCGCTCGCCGGCGCCGTCGCCGTACGACAGACCGCGCCGCCGGAGCCGTTCGAGCGCCCCGAGACCCCGGAGCCCCCGGGGCCCGGCGCCCCCCTCCGCGCGGGGCACGTCTTCGCCGCGGTCGCCGATCGGCTCGCGGACGACGCGATCGTCTTCGAGGAGTCGCCGTCCAACCGTCCGGAGTTGCTCGTGCGCCTACCGGCGCGGCAGCCGCTCGGCATGCTCAGCCCCGCCATGGGGGGGCTCGGCTTTGCGCTTCCGGCCGCGACCGGCATCCGGATGGCCTGCCCCGACCGTCCGGTGGTCGCCTTCGTCGGCGACGGCTCGTCGCTCTACTCGATCCAGTCGCTCTGGAGCGCGGCGCACTACGGCGCCGGGGCGCTGTTCGTGATCCTCTCGAACGGCGGGTACGCCGTCATGGACCGCCTGTCCGAGCAGCACGGCGGGACGGCGCCGTGGCCCGCCTTCGGCGTCGACGTCGCCGGCCTCGCGCGGGCCTTCGGCTGCCCGGCGCGGACGCTCGCGACCCACGACGAGCTGATCGCGACCCTCGACGAGGTCGTGCCGGCGCTCGCGGGCAGGAGCGAGCCGCTCCTGCTCGAGGTCGTGATCCAGCCGGACGAGACCTTCGCGCCGTGAGCCTCGAGGACAAGGAGACGCGATGAAGGCCGCGCTGATGCGGGAGTACCACCGGCCGCTCGAGCTCGTCGACCGCCCGGTGCCCGAGCCCGCGCTGCACACGGACGTCCTCGTCCGCGTCGGCGCCGCAGGGGTCTGCGCGACCGACCTCCACGCGATCGACGGCCTCATGGAGCCGGCAGGTGTGACGCTGCCGCTCGTCCTGGGACACGAGAACGCGGGCTGGGTCGAGGCCGTTGGCGACGGCGTCACGACCGTCCGACCCGGCGATGCGGTGCTCGTCTACCCGCCGTACAGCTGTGGCCTCTGTGTCCCGTGCCGGCGCGGCAACGACATGCATTGCGTGCGACACGCCTTCACCGGCCTGACGGTCGACGGCGGGTTCGCCGACTACGTGCTCGTCTCGGAGCGGTCGCTGATCGCCCTGCCGCCGGGCGTCGAGCCCGTCGACGTCGCTCCGCATGCGGATGCCGGCATCACCGCCTACCACGCGGTGCGGCGGCTGTCGCACCTCGCGGGGCCCGGCACGACCGCGGTCATCATCGGGGTCGGCGGCGTCGGTCACATCGCGCTCCAGCTGCTGCGCGAGCTCGGGTCGGCCGTCGTGATCGCCATCGACACCGACGAGCGTCGCCGCCGACTCGCGGGCGAGCTCGGCGCCGACGAGGTGATCGACGGCCGGGCGCCGGTCGACGCCGTCCGTGAGCTGACCGGAAGCCGCGGCGCCGATCTCGTGCTCGACTTCGTCGGCACGGACGAGACGCATGCCGCCGCCGCCGGAATGCTCGCGCGCGGCGGTACGTCGTCCGTGATCGGCTACGGGGGCACGGTCTCGATCCCCTCGGTCGCGCTCGTCGCCAACGAGCAGGCCGTGGTCGGGAACCTCGTCGGCACCTGGGTCGACCTCTGGGAGCTCCTGCAGCTCCACGCCGCCGGACGGATCGTCCTCAAGACCGAGGTGCACCCCCTCGACGACGTCAACGACGTGCTCGCCAAGCTCCGCGAGGGAGAGGTCACCGGCCGGGCGGTGCTCGTCCCGGGCTAGGCGCTGCGCGCAGGCGGCTCGGGCACGCCGAGCCCGCTCTGTAGGGCCGCCGCGAACGACGCGACGCGGAGGTCGGCGCCCGCGGGCCCGATCAGCGAGACGCCGACCGGGAGACCGCTTCGCCCGACACCCGCGGGCAGCGCCGCCACGGGAAAGCCGGTCCAGTCCCAGAGGTGGGTCAGCGAGATGAGCGCGTAGTCGGTGCCCCAGTGGTCGTAGCCGTCGCCGCGGAGGGGCGCGACGACGGGGATCGTCGGCTCGAGCACGGCGTCGATCCGGTGCTCCGTGAGCCACGCCGCCCACGCGCCGGTCAGCAGGCGCCGCCGCACCTGGGCGGCGACGTACGCCTCGCCGGTGACCGCGCGACGCTCGCCCTCCTCGAGCCATTCGCGGATCGAGTCGCGGTAGCGGTCGCGCTGCGCGTCGAAGCGGCGGTGGTACGCCAGGAGGTCGGTCGTCAGGACGTCGAGAAAGTCGTCCCCGATCGGGCCGTGCTCCTCGGGCGCCCGCGGCTCGACGAGCGTCGCGCCGAGGCGCCGGCAAGCCTCGAGCGCGTCCTCGAAGCCCGCCGCGACGTCCGGATCGAGCTCGACCTCGCCGATCCGGGGAGAGACGGCGACGCGCACGCCTTCCAGCCTCGTCGCGGGATCCGCAGAGGGGAGGGCGTGGAGAGCGCTCTCGGCGCGCCCGAGGTCGGGGCCGGCCATCGCGCGGAGCAGGAGAACGCAGTCGGAGATCGTCCGCGCCATCGGGCCGGAATGGTCGAGGCTCCACGAGAGCGGCACGACGCCCGCGAGCGAGACGAGGCCCCGGGTCGGCTTGATCGCCGACGTGCCGCAGCACGCGGAGGGGATCCGGAGCGATCCCGCCGTGTCGGTGCCGGTTGCCGCGGGCGTCATCCGCGCGGCGAGCGCCGCCGCGGACCCGCCGCTCGACCCGCCGGGCGATCTGCTCAGGTCCCACGGGCTGCCGACCTGATCGGTCGTCCCGCCGACCGCGAACTCGTGCGTGTGCAGGTGGCCGAGCAGCACCATGCCCGCGGCGGACAGCTGGGCCCAGGCGTCGCAGTCCTGCGCCGGCACCTCCTCGAAGAACCCGCTCGACGCGGTCACCGGCTTGCCGGCGACGCCGTAGAGGTCCTTGAGCCCGATCGGCACGCCCGTCAGCGGTGGGGCCGGCCCGTCCCGGCGCACGGCGGCGTCGCTCAGCCGCTCGTCCGCGCGCGCGGCGGCCTCGAGCGCGTCTTCCTCGTAGACGCGAACCCAGGCGTTGATCGAGCCCGGGTCGCCGTCGTGGCCGTGCGTGCCGTCCACCTCGCGGATCCGCGCGAGGAACGCCTCTGTCACCTCGGTGGCGGACAGCTCGCGGCGACGGAGACGCGTCGCGAGCTCCCCGACGTCGAGGCCGACGATCTCCGTCACGTGCCTGCGTGCTCGAAGAAGCGGCGTGGGTTGTCCACCATGAGCTCGTCGATCTGCGCCTGCGTGACGCCTCGCTCGAGCAGCGCTGGCAGGATCGTCGTCGAGATGTGCAGGTAGTCGGGTCGCTCGTCGGCGAAGGCCGGGTCGCCGACCATGAAGTCCATGAAGCACGCCGCGTCGTGGGAGAGATGGATGCGGTCGCCGTAACCCTCCTCGAGGAGTGCGAGCAGGGTGCGCATCCGGTCCTCGTCCGGGTTGAAGTGCGGGATGTTGAAGCGGTCGAAGCCGAGCACCGCTCCGGTGTCGCCGATCGCCCGCAGGTAGTCGAGGTCGTTGCTGTCGCCCGCGTGCGCAACGACGACGCGGGCCGGATCGACGCCGCGCTTCGTCAGCTGCTCGAGCGCCACCGTCCCCGTCGCGGCTCGCGCATTGGTATGGACCATGACCGGCACGCCGGTCTCGACGGCCGCAAGGGCGACCGCGTCGAGGATTCTCGGGATGTCGCCGACGACTCCGTGCTCCTCGACCGCGCACTTGAGGAACGCCGCCTTGACGCCGGTGTCGTCGATCCCCTCGCGGATCTCGCGCACGAACAGCTCGGCGATCGCCTCGGGAGCGCGGTAGTGGAGGAAGTTCGGCAGCTCGAGGAACGCGTAGACCCCGGAGGCGACGACGATGTTCAGGTCCACCTCGGCGTTGATCCGCTGGATGCGTGGGATGTTGCGGCCGAGACCGGGCGCCGTCGGGTCGACGATCGTGCGGATCCCGACGGCCCGCACGGCGCGGAGCTTCTCGACGGCGTCGGCGACGCGAGCGTCCTCGTCCCAGTAGCTCTCGCCCCAGACGTGGGCGTAGTTCAGGAACGCCTCGGGCTGCATCACGAAGACGTGCTCGTGCATCAACGTCGTGCCGAGCTCGGCCGTTGCGACCCGGCCGCGAATGGTCTCAACGGTTGACATAGCCGTCCCTCCTCATCGGGTCACGGCCGTCCCAGTCGACTGCCGCGCGGTAGATGTCCGTGTAGTGGCGCTCCTGCGCCTTGGTGTGCTCGACGAGCTCGACAGCACGGCAGGTCGCGTCTCGCGTCGGCGTGGACGACGCGGGCGCCGGACGGCAGGACGTCGGAGAACGCCTCGTCGTAGCCCATCCTGCTGTACCGGGCAAGGTCCTCGTCGAAACGGTCGGTCGTCACCGCCCGGTGGTGGAATCCGTACCGGCCGACCCCGAGCCGCTCGACGTGATTGTCGATGCTCCGCTCGAGGTTCTCGACGACGTAGGCGTACCGAATGACCGCGGGAGCGGCGGCGCACCTCCTCCGGGCCGTCGGCGCCTCACGGCTCCGCCGGAGGGTCGACGGCCAGCTCCCTGCCACGGAGCAGGTACGCGGAGTGGAGCACGCTGGGATCGTCCTTCAGCTCCTGCGCGGCGCCGTGGTGGCGGATCCGGCCCCCTTCGAGGACGTAAGCGGTCCTCGCGATGCCGAGGGCGACGTGTGCGAACTGCTCGATCAGGAGAACGCCCACCCCGGTCGCCGCGACCTCCTCGAGCACGGGGGCGAGGCGCTTGACGACGACCGGTGCGAGGCCGAGCGAAAGCTCGTCGACAAGGATCACCTTCGGGCTCGAGACGAGCGCCTGGGCGAGCACGACCATCTGCTGCTCGCCGCCGGAGAGGAGGCGGCACTCGGCCTTCCATCGCTTCTCGAGCTCGGGGAAGAGCTCGAGCGCCTTCGCGATGCCGTTCCTCGCCGTGGCCCGGTCGAGCGCGTAGGTCGCGACGCGCAGGTTGTCCTCGACCGTGAGCCGCGGCAGCAGCCGCCGGCCCTCAGGCACGATCGCGACGCCGGCCTCGCGCACCTGCTCGGGCCGGCGGCGGGTCAGGTCGACGTCGCCGAGGAGGACGCGCCCGGACGTCGAGCGGATGACGCCGCCGACCGCAAGCACGAGCGTCGACTTCCCGGCGCCGTTGGGGCCGAGGAGCGTCGTGATCTCGCCCGGTGCGATCGAGAGAGA
>Ga0207691_10005185_pt1 | contig 12580 bp, 11 predicted proteins | sample KBSM13metaG_FD_184327 | JGI IMG/M metagenome (GOLD analysis project Ga0207691, IMG submission 184327) | Miscanthus rhizosphere microbial communities from Kellogg Biological Station, Michigan, USA - KBS M1-3 metaG (SPAdes) (version 2) | ecosystem: Host-associated > Plants > Roots > Rhizosphere >... | reverse complement strand
CTGCGCAGGTAAGGTCGCAGCGGCGTCAGCGGCAGCGAAGTGAGCGAGACCGTGAGCTTGGCTCCCCGGGTGTCGCCCTGCCCGGAGAACGCGAGCTTGCCGCGCGCCTCGCTGCCGCCGAGCGCGGCCTCGCCGCGAAAGACGACCGGCGCGGCGACCGGCCAGGCGATCTTCTGGGCGTCGAGCGCGACGTCGCGGAGCGCGAGCGCGGCGGCAGGCGCCGTCGTCGCGTCGTTCCAGTCGAGCCGACCGGCACGCAGGGTGAGCGCCTCGACCGCGACGCGCCACGGCGTCATCTCGACCGCCGCCGCCGGAGCGCTCGCGGCACGGCGCGGCGCCGACGCGGCAGAGGAAGCAGCGATGCGGACGCCGCTCGCCGCGGCGCTCGCGCTCGTCGTCGGCAACGGCACACGCGCCACCGGCACCGCATCGCCGCGCGGGCTTTCGGCTGCGAGCAGCACATTGACGCGGCCCGATGCGTCACGTGCGGCGAGGACGTGCGGCGCGTCGATCGCGACGCTCTGCAGGCGGACGAGCCGCTCGAGCGGCCGCAGCTCGTCGATCTTCACCTGCACGTTGCCGACTTTGAGCAGCTCGTGCGCGGCGGCGTCGACGACCTCGATGTCGCGCGCGCCGATCGTGCCGGCGACCTTGAGCGACAGCTTGGGCCGCTGCTCGAACGCGACGACGACGTCGGCGTTGAGCGTCGCCGCGCGCGGCTGCGCCGCGAGGCCGGGCGGCAGATAGCCGAGGTACGGCTGGACGGCGAGGCCGTCGATCTTCAGGTGCAGCTCGCCGTTGCCGCGCTCGGCGAACGGCGTCGCCTCGCCGGCGGTGTCGAAGCGGCTGTCGTCGAGCGTGAACGACAGGTGCGGCTGGACGCGGATCTCGCGCTCGGACGGCAGCGAGCTGAGGAACGGAACGCCGAGCGCGAGGGCGCGCAGCTGGTGCCTGGTCGCGAGCGGCTGGTCGACGAAGTCGGCACCGCCGTCGCGGACGACGATGTTGTGCACCGCGTAGCGCGCCGGCGGCTTGCCCGCGCTCGCCGCGATGAACGCGGCGAGGTGCTCGACCACGTCGTCGACGTCGTAGCGGCCGTCGGCGACGCGGGCGACGCGCACCATGGGTGCATCGACCTCGAGCGCATCGACGATCGGTGCGAGCCGGAACAGCGACGTGATGGCGACGTCGGCGTGGACGCGCTTGGCCTCGAAGAGCGGCGGCGCGCCCGCGGCGGGACCGGCGACGGCGGCGTCGTCGATCGTCAGCTCGAGCGTCCACGGCTGGAAGGTGACGCGGCCGAGTGTCAGCTCGCGGCCGAGGATGCTCTTCGCCGCGTCCTTCGCCTGCGCGGCGACGATCGGCGGCATGTAGAACCAGGCCGCGCTCCAGAGCAGCGCGAGCACGAGCAGTGCGAGCGCGATCCGCAGCCACGTCGAGCGGCTGCCGAAGCGGCGGCGGGTGCGCAGCGCGGGCTCCATCGACCCGATTCTGCGCGTCGGCGCCTTCCTACGTCGCTGCTGCGCGACGTCCGGCAACACCCGACGTGGGGGAACGCTGGCGCACTTGGCCGCGCGGCGCTACGCTCCCCCGCGCGATGGAGGAAGACGCCGCTGCACGGATCCGCGAGCTCGAAGCTCGCCTGGTCGCGCACGGCCTCGTCCTGAAGGCGATCGCGCGGGTACTCTCACCGACGACGATCGCCGAGCTCAAGGCCGCCGCGCAGGGCATCGACGACGAAGGCATGCAGGAGGCCAACCCCAACCTGCACCTGCGCCTCGTCGCGCAGGAGATGTGGAGCATCCTCGAGATGGTCGGCTGAGCCGCGCTCAGGGTGCGTCCGGGCGGCTGCGCTCGGTCGCGAGCAGCTGCCACGCGGCGACGAACATCGCCGCGATCAGCGGCCCGATGACGAAGCCGTTGAGGCCGATCACCACCAGGCCGCCGAGCGTCGAGACGAGGACGACGTAGTCGGGCAGCTGGGTGTCCTTGCCGACCAGGATCGGGCGCAGCACGTTGTCGATGAGGCCGATCACGAAGGTGCCGAACGCGATCAGCGCGATGCCCTGCCAGATGTGGCCGACCGCGAGCAGGTAGATCGCGACCGGGGCCCAGATCAGTGCGGCGCCCACCGCGGGGAGCAGCGACAGGAAGCCCATCACCACCGCCCACAGGATCGGCGCGTGCACGCCGAGCGCCCAGAAGGCGAGCCCGCCGAGCGCGCCCTGGGCGGCGGCGACGAGGACGTTGCCCTTGACGGTCGCGCGCACCACCGTCGTGAAGCGCTCGATCAGGCGCTCCTTCGCCGGCGTCGTGAGCGGGATCGCTTCGCGGATCTCGCGCGCGACCTCGTCGCCGTCGCGCAGCAGGAAGAACAGGATGTACATCGCGATCACGAAGGCGACGATGACGTCGAGCGCGTCCTGGCCGAAGTCGAGCGCGCGCGCGGTGAGCGCCTGGCTGCGCTGGGTGATCGCCGCCGTGAGCTTCGCCTGCACGTTCGGCAGGTCGTCGACGCCGAGCCACTCGAGCAGCTCGGTCGCCCACGCCGGCAGCACTGCGATCAGGTGCGAGAAGTAGCTGCCGACGTCGACCTGCCCGCTCTTGATGCGGTGGTAGAGGCCTGCCGCCTCGCGGACGAGCGAGATCGAGACGACGACGACCGGCAGGATCACCATGACGAGGATGAATGCGATCGTCGCCAGCGCGGCGAGGTTGCGGCGGCCGCGCAGGCGCACGACCAGCCGCAGGTACATCGGCTCGAACAGGAGCGCGAGGACGGCGGCCCAGAAGACGCCGCCGTAGAACGGCCAGACGACCCACGCGAACGCGACCGTCAGGACGACGAGCAGGATGAGAAAGGCGTTGCGCTCGAATTCAGCACGCTCGGCGGCCGGGTCCGGTCGTTTCATGGCTGGCCGAGCGCGGCTCGGCGAGGTTGCAGGCGCTGCATCGTATCGGCTGCGCCGGCGCTCCTCACCCGGCCGATCCCGGCTCGGCCTCCTTGCGATGCATCTGCGCCAGCACCGACGCCGGCGTCACGTTGGCGACCGCCGCCTGCAGCTTGTTCTTCCAGCCGGCCACGACGTCGCCCTCGCCGTCCATCATCGCCTTGAAGCCGACCTTCGCGACGTCGGCCGGATCGTCCTTCTTGCCGGCGCCGACCTTGGTGTCGAGCATGTCGGCGCGGGCGAAGAATTCGGTGTCGGTTGCGCCCGGCATCAGCACGCTGACGGTGACGCCGCTGTCCTTCAGCTCGTTGCGCAGCGCGAACGAGAACGAGTCGACGAACGCCTTGGTGCCGTTGTAGACGGCATTGAACGTGCCGGGCATGAAGCCCGCGATCGAGCCGGTGAAGAGGATGCGGCCGCTGCCGCGCGCGCATCTGCTGGCCGATGCGGTGGACGAGGCAGACCGTGCCGGTGATGTTGGTGTCGATGACGTGGAGGACGTCGTCGAAGTCCTGGTCGAGGAACGCGTGGCCGAGGCCGTGGCCTGCGTTGGCGAGGAGCGCGTCGACGGCGCGTCCCTTCACGGCCGCGACGAGGCGCTCGACGCCTTCGAGCCTCGCGAGGTCGGCCTCTATGGCGTCGACGCCGACGCCCAGGCCGCGGAACTCCTCCGCCGCCTGCGCGATCTCCGGCCGGTCGGCGGCGACGAGCAGGTCGAAGCCGTGCTGTGCGCACTCGCGCGCGAGGTGGTAGCCGATTCCGGACGACGCGCCGGTGACGATGGCGAAAGGACCGTCGGCAGAGGCCATGGCGATGCTCCGAGTGCAGCGAGATCGCCGTGCGCGGCAATGGCCGTGCCGCGCCCCGCCACCGTTCAGACGGGACGCCGGTGATGCCGATCTCGCCGATCCCCTTGACGCCGAGCGGGTTGACATAGGGGTCGCGCTCGGCGACGAAGGCGACGTCGATCGCGCCGACGTCGGCGTTGACGGGGACGTGGTACTCGCCGAGGTTGGCGTTGACGCGCAGCCCGCTGTAATCAGCGCTTCGGGGCGCTCTTCGCGCGCTCCTTCTCGACCTCCTCGCGCGCGACCTGCATGGCCCGCTGCATCGCCGGCCCCATCCGCTGCTGCATCATCTGGAACGAGCGCTGCGTCAGCTGCGGCGTCTTGGCGACGAGTGCCTTGCCGATCGGCCCCTCGTAGAACGCGATCAGGCCGTCGACCTCCTGCTGCGTGAACGTCTCGGCGTAGATCGTGGCGAAGCCCGGCTTGAGCCTGGCCCAGCCGAGCTCGTCGCGAAGGACGGCGTTGACGCGCGGCAGGACGACGTTGAACAGGTGCTCGGCCTCGGCAGGATCGATCTTCGGCCCGAGCGACTGGCGCATCGCGGTCTGCACCGTCGGCAGCACCTGCGCGTAGACCGCTTCGAGCTGCGACTGCACCTTCATCACCTGGAGCAGCCGGTCGACCGATTCGGGCGACGCCGCGGCGTGCACGCTGGCGCTGCAGGCGAAGAGGACGACGGCGGCGGCGACGAGACGTGGCTGCATGCGTTGCTTTCGGGACGACGACGGCGTCACTGTACGGCGGCGGCGCGGCCGGCGCGCGTGCCGTGCCAGAACGCTTCCTCGAACACCGAGTACGACGACAGGTCGGCGTGCGCGAAGTGGACGCGGCGCTGCGGCGCGGCGAGCGCCGCGAGGGCGGCGCTGCCGCGCAACCCCGGCACCGGAATCGACATCGCGTGGCCGTAGCGCATCAGGTCGATCTGGTGCAACTTGGCCGCGAGGTCGGGGTGTGCGGCCGCGAGCTCGGCGACGACGCGCGCCGCGCACGCGCGCCAGTCGTCGCCGAGCAGGCGTGTGCGCTCGGCGCGCAGCGCCGCGGCGTCGGCGCTGCCGAACGCGAAGTACGCAGTCAGCACCGTCGGCCCGGCGAACGGCCGCGTGCTCTGGTGCATCGCGTCGACGTAGCCGAGGCCGGTCGAGCCGTAGAAGACGTTGTCCCACGACGGCGGCGCGCCGGGACGATCGTCGAGCGCGGCGTCGAGCTGCAGGTTGGCGACCAGCCACGGCGCGTGGCGCAGCGCGGCCGCGGCATCGCGCAGCGCCGGCGGCGGCGACACGAGCATGCGCGCGGCGACGAAGAGCGGCGTCGCCAGCACGACGCGGCGCGCGATCCAGCGCTCGCGTTCCGCGGCGGCTGCGTTCCAGGCGTCGACCGTCACCGCGTCGCGGCCTTCGTCGACCGCGACGACGACACGGGCTGCGTGCAGCCGCTCGCCGAGCGGCGCGGCGAGGCGCTCGGCGAGCCAGGCGTTGCCCTCCGGCCAGGTGAGTACGCCGTTCTCGGCGGCGTCGCCGCGCGCGTCGTCGCCGGGCGCGCGAAAGCCGTGCCGGCTCGCGAAGTAGTGCAGCCCTGCCCACGCCGAGACGTGGGCGCTGCCGGCGCCGTAATCGTCGCGGCAGCAGTAGTCGAGATACCAGCGCAGCGCCGGCGCGGCAAAGCCATGCGCGTCGAGCCAGGTCGCGAACGGCACGCCGTCGAGCGCGGCGAGCGCAGCGCTCCAGCGCGAGCGCGCGGTGGGGATCGCGAACGCGTCGCCGGCGTCGGCGACCGCCGCTGCGAACGCGCGGTACTGCGCGAGCGTCGCCGTCCGTTCGCTCGCCGGCAGCGCATCGACCGGCGGCAGCAGACCGTCGCGCCAGCCGCCGCCGACGAGGATCCGCTCCTGCGGGCTGTGGCAGAGCACGCGTTCGTCGTAGACGATGCGGCCGTGCTCGCTGCGCCGCACGCCGAGCTCGTCGAGCAGTTCGGCGACCTCGACCGCTGCCGGCCCCGGCACCGGCAGGTAGTGCGCACCGAGCGGGCAGCGCATGCCGGCGAGCGCGTGGCCGCGGCTGTTGCCGCCGGCACGATCCTCGAGCTCGAGGACGTGGCAGTCGTCGACGCCGGCAGCGCGCAGCGCGCGCGCCGCAGCGAGACCGGCGATGCCGGCGCCGACGACGACGACGCCGGCCCGACGCGTGCGCGCGACCTCGGGCGGCGCGCCCGACTTCGTCGCCGGCCAGCCGTCGCGCAGCACGTGGCCGCGCGCGTCCGCGGCGCCGATCCAGCCGCCCTGCCAGCGCGTCGCCGCGTCGCGCACGCACGCCGCGAGCGGTGCAGTCGCGGCGAACGCCGCGGCGGCGAGCACGGTGCGCCGCGTCGGCCCGCGACGTCCGCCGCTCAGCGCTGCACCTTGCCCCATTCCTCCTCGAACGTCTGCACGAGGACCTGGTTCGACAGCCGGTTCACTTCGCTCGGCACGCGCGCCATGTCGGGCGGGAAGTCGAACAGCGCCGGCAGCCCCGCGGTGGTGAGGAAGCGCAGCGCCGGTGGCAGCGTCGTCGCCAGACGGAACGGCCGGTGGCTGGCGACGATGAAGCCCCATTCGCCGAAGCTCGGCACGTGCGCGTGGTACGGCGTCGCGGTGAGGCCCGCCGCCTCGATCGTCGTCGCCACGGTCCAGAAGCTCTTCCTCGCGATCAGCGGCGAGGTCGTCTGCACGACGGCGTAGCCGCTCGCGGCGAGCCGCCGTTCGAGCAGCTCGTAGAACGTGCGCGTGTAGAGCTTGCCGATCGAGAAGTTGGTGGGGTCGGGGAAGTCGACAACGATCGCATCGAACGTCTCGCCGTCGCCTTCGCGCTCGAGCCAGGCGAACGCGTCGGCGTGGACGATCTTCACCTTCGGCGAGCGCAGTGCGTCGCCGTTCAGCTCGCGCAGCAGCGGCGCGGTCGAGAACAGCGCCGTCATGTGCGGGTCGAGCTCGACCAGCGTGACGCGCTCGACGCTCGGGTACTTGAGGATCTCGCGCACCGCCATCCCGTCGCCGCCGCCGAGCACGAGGACGCGCCGCGGCGCGCCGTGCGCCGCGAGCGCGGGATGCACGAGCGCCTCGTGGTAGCGGTACTCGTCGCGCGAATGGAACTGCAGGTTGCCGTTGAGAAAGAGGCGGATGCCGCCGCGGCCGCCGGTGACGACGACGCGCTGGTACGCGCTCGTCTCGCTGTAGAGGACCTGGTCGCCGTAGAAGCGATCCTCCGCCCAGGTCGTGACGAGATCGGCGGCGGCGAACAGCGCGACCAGCGCCGCGACGGTCGCGGCGGACGCCGCTGCGTGCGCCGCCAGGCGACGCAGCTCGCCGCGAAACAGCCACAGCGCCCAGACCGCGACCGCCGCGTTCAGCAGCCCGAACAGCGCGCCGGTGCGGATGAGGCCGAGATGCGGCACGAGCAACAGCGGGAACGCGATCGAGACCGCGAGCGCGCCGAGGTAGTCGAACGTCAGCACCTGCGAGACGAGCGTCTTCAGGCCGCCGTGCGCAGCGCCGATGCTGCGCTTCAGGATGCGCAGGACGAGCGGGATCTCGAGGCCGACGAGGATGCCGACCGCGAGCACGAGGCCGTACAGCGCAACGCGGAACGAAGGCACCGCGAGCGACTGCAGCGCGAAGAGGGTCGCCGGCATCGCGCCGCCGACGAGACCGACGAGCAGCTCGATGCGCAGGAACTGGGCGACGAGCTGACGCTCGAGATAGCGCGACAGCCACGAGCCGACGCCCATCGCGAAGAGGTACGTCCCGATGACGGTCGAGAACTGCAGGATCGAGTCGCCGAGCAGGTAGCTGGCGAGCGTTCCCGCGGCGAGCTCGTAGACGAGTCCGCAGGCGGCGACGACGAAGACCGACGCGAGGAGCGCGACCTCGGCGATGCCGATCGCCGGCGCCGGTCGCTCGCTCCCGGCATCGAAGGCGGCGTGCTCCGCCACCGCGTCACTCAGCCGTGGACGGCTGCGGAGACGATGAGGCCGATCGCGATGCACATCGCGCCGACGACGACGGCGAGCGCCAGGTTCTTCTTGTCGCAGATCTCTTCCCACAGGCGGTAGGGAGTGATCTTGTCGAACAGGATGAAGGAAAGCCACAGGATCACGATGCCGATCAGTGCGTACAACACCGTGCCGAAGATCACTGCGGGCTTGAGCCAGTCGAGGACAGCCATGGGTTCTCCTGTCAGTGGGAAGGCGAATGGGCGGATGCGGCACGCGGCTTCACTTGTGCCCCCCGCCGGTCGAGAAGCCGCCGAACGAGCCGCCGCCGCTGCGGTAGCCGCTGCCGCTTCGCTTGCTGTTGAGGCAATTCTGGTACTCCTGCGACGCCTCGCCGAAGGTGTTCTTCGTCTCGCTGCAATCGGCGACGCCGCCACCCGAGCCGCAGCGAAAGAGCAGCAGCACGACGAAGACGACGAAGCACCAGAAGATGATCTTGGCGAAGCGCCCGCCGCTGAACGCCGTCGGCAGCGCGTCGCGCTGCAGCGCTGCCCGCTTCTCGGGCGCGAGGCGGAACGCCTGCAGCACGGCATCGGCGGCGAGCGTCTCGCCCGCCGACCAGACGACCTCGCGCGAGCCCTCTCCCGCGGTCTGCTCGCGGTTGAGGCGTTTCCTCGACGCCGCGCCGGTGCCGACGTAGTCGGTGTTCGCCGTCTGCTCGTCGCGCTCGAGCCGCCAGTAGAACTCGCCGAGGACGTACGTGACTTTGCCGACGTAGTCGTAGAGCTTGCGGTAGAGGACGTCCTGGTACTTGACGCTCTCGCCGAACGCCTCCGGGGCGCCGGTGATCGGCGCCGTCCAGCTCCAGCCGTCCTGCGCATCGACGAGAAAGGCGAAGCCCTGGGTGCGGTGGTAGAGCAGGTACTCGCGCCAGAACACCTGCTCGTCGTCCGGGTCCTCGGGAACCTCGCAGCGCTCGACGTAGCCGACGACCTGCCACGGCAGCGCCGCGCCGCCGAGCGCGAGCTGGCCGACGCTGCCGAGCGGGATCTGCGGCTCGCCGCCGGTCGTCTGCGCGTAGTGCGCGAGGTCGCCGCCGACGTTGCCTTGCGCCGCCGACGTCAGATCGATCACCGACTTGCACTGCGTGCAGACGATCGACTGCGTGGTCGCGAGCCTGACCGCGAGCGCGGCGCCGCAGCCGGGGCACTGCAGCGTGCGGCCGGCGAGCGCTTTCTCGCTCTCTTCGCGCATGCCCTTCAGAGCGAGCTCGGAGAGCACGACCGAGCGCCCGACCGACCACGTCGGCCGCGCCGGATCGGTGTAGTCGAGCGTGCCGACCTCGCCGCGCGGCGAGCGCAGGTCGGCGACTGCGAACGTCAAGTCGAGATTCGGACGCTTCGGCAGCTCGCCGGCGGCGGCGATCAGCTTCGCATCGACGACCGACGCGACGACCCAGCGCTCGCCCTCGATGGTGATCGGCGCGCCGACCTGGAGCTGCGCGGCCGGGGGCACCGCAGCTCCGAGCGGAAGGTCGAAGGCGATGACGTAGCGGCCGTTGTCCTCCGACAGCCAGCCCGACTTCTGGCTGCCGTCGCCGCGCTCGAAGAGCGCGTGCCACTCGTTCCAGGTCCCTTCGGCGGTGCGGTACTGGAGGCGGCCGACGAGGTCGAAGCGCGCGCCCTGGTAGCTGCCGCTGGCGCCGAGCTGCAGGGGAGTGTGGTCGTCGAACAGCTCGGCGCTCTCGCCGATCTTGCGCAGCTCGGCGCCGGCTCGGACGACCGTCGAACGGCAGAAGCTGCAGACGGCGAACGGCGACGCCGCCGAGCGGAACTCCACCGGCGCGCCGCAGTTCGGGCACGGGGCGCGGTACGCGCGCTGCGGGAACGGTGTCGAGGTGGCCAATCGGATGCGCGGATGTGAGAGAGGAGCCTCGCGGGCTCCTCTTTCAACAATCGGTCATCAGACCAGCTTCTTCAGGAGCTCCGCCTTCTTGGCGTCGAACTCCTCCTGCGTCAGGATGCCTTTCGCCTTCATCTCGCCGAGGCGCTCGAGCGTGCTCATCACGTCGTCGGGCTTGACGCCTGCCGGCTGCGCCGCCGCCGCGGCGGCCGCCGGTGCGCCCGGCGCTGCCGCATTCAGGCCCTGGCCGAGCTGGTTGGCGAGGACCTGGCCGAGCGCGACGCCGGCACCGATTCCCACTCCGGCGCCGACGAGCCCGCCGCCGTCGGCGTTGCCGGCGCCGGCGGCGAGCGCCGGGATCGCCTGCGCCGTCTGGTACTGCATGAACTTGCCCATGTCGTTGCCGACCATGCCCATGCCGATCTTCTGGTCGAGGATCTTCTGCAGGTCGTCGGGCAGCGAGACGTTCTGCATCGTCACCAGCTCGAGCTTGAGGCCGAACTTCGCGAACGCGGGTGCCGTCGCTTCCTGCAGCGCCTTCGCGAACTCGACCTGGTTGGCGGCGAGATCGAGGAACGGAACGCCGCTCTGACCGACGGCGTCGGAGATGTGCTGCAGCATCAGGCCGCGCAGCTGGCCGTCGAGCTCCTCGACCAGGTAGCGCTCGCGCGTGCCCGAGATCTCGGTGTAGAACAGGCGCGGATCGGCGATCCGGTAGCTGTAGTTGCCGAACGCGCGCAGGCGCACGGCGCCGAAGTCCTTGTCGCGGATCGTCACCGGCTGGCTCGTGCCCCAGCGCTGGTCGATCTGCTGGCGCGTGCTGAAGAAGTAGACGTCGCTCTTGAACGGGCTCTTGAAGAGCTTGTCCCAGTTCATCAGGTACGTCAGGATCGGCAGCGTCGCGGTCGTCAGCGTGTAGCGGCCGGGGCCGAAGACGTCGGCGACGCGGCCCTCGTTGACGAACACCGCCATCTGCGACTCGCGCACCGTGAGCGAGCCGCCGTTCTGGATCTCGCGGTCTTCCATCGGGAAGCGCCAGGCGAGCGTACCGTCGGCAGCCTCGGTCCACTCGATGATGTCGATGAACTGCTTCTTGATGAAATCCATCAGCGCCATGACGAGGCTCCACGCGTGCACCGGACATCCGGGTGCGGCGAATAATAAGGCGGCCCCCCGGGACGCCATCCCCATGAAGGGTGTGCGCGCATGAACGAATCGACCAACTTGAAGCTTGCCGTGATCGGCGCCGGGCCGGTCGGGCTCGCGCTCGCGCTGCACGCCGCGACGGCGCTGAGCGACGCCGAAGTGACGCTCTACGACGCGCGTCCGCGCGAGCAGGACGTCTCCGCCGACCCGCGCACGCTCGCGCTCTCGCTCGGCAGCGTGCAGCTGCTGCAGCGGCTCGGCGCCTGGCGCGCCGAGCATGCGCAGCCGATCACCGAAGTGCACGTCTCGCAGGATGCGCCGTCGCTGCTCGCCGCACTCTCGCCGTCGCTCGCCGAGCCCGAGCTCACGATCCGCGCGATCGACGAAGCGGTGCCGATGCTCGGCGCGGTGCTCGGCTACGGCCAGGTCGTCGTCGCGCTGCAGGACGGCTGGCGCGAAGCGCAGGCGCGCGCGCCGCAGCGGCTGCACGAACGCTTCGGCGCGCGCGTCCGCGCGGTGAAGAACGTCGTGGCGCCGGCAGCCGCCGAGGTCGAGGAGGCGAGCGGCGTCGTCGAGCGCTTCGACCTCGCCGTCGTCGCCGAAGGCGGCGTCTTCGCGACCGCGCCGAACCGCGAGCCGGTCGCCGGCGAGCGTCGCCCGGCGCTGCGCCGCGACTACAGCCAGAGCGCGTGGGTCGGCGTCGCCGAGTTCGCGCCGCACGCCGTCGGTGCGCCGCCGCACGCCCCCGGCGTCGCCTACGAGCGCTTCACTCGACAGGGGCCGGCGGCGTTGCTGCCGCTGCGCGACGGCCGCGCCGGTCTCGTCTGGTGCGTCGCCGACCACGACGATCCGGTCCGCGACCTGACCGACGCGCAGCGCGTCGCCGTCCTCAACACGATCTTTCACCCGCGCACACCCAGGCTCGCGACGGTGACGCCGATGAAGGCGTTCCCGCTCGGCCTCAGCGCCGAGCGCACGCTCAGCGACGGCCGCACGGTGCGCATCGGCAACGCTGCACAGACGCTTCATCCGGTCGCAGGCCAGGGACTCAACCTCGGCTTTCGCGACGCCTTCGAGCTCGTCGCCGCGCTCGCCAGGCGCCGCGACGTCGTCTCGGTGCTGCGCCGGCTCGAGTGGCAGCGCGCACCCGACCGCTGGGCGATGATCGCGGCGACCGACTTCCTCGCCCGCAGCTTCACCTGGTCGCTGCCCGGCCTCGGCACGGCGCGCGGCGTCGGCATCGCGGCGCTGCAGCGGCTCGGCCCGCTGAAGTCGGCGATCGCGCGGCAGATGATGTTCGGCTCGCGCTGAGCGCGGCCGGATTCGCAAGGCGGGCCATGGCGATCACCGACCTCGACGCCGACGCGCTTTCGCGCGCGATCCACGCCAAGGATGTCTCGTGTCGCGAGACGATGCGCGCGACGCTCGACCGCATCGCCGCCGTCAACCCGCGCGTCAACGCGATCGTCAGTCTGCAGGACGAAGACGACCTGCTGCGCCAGGCCGACGCGCGCGACGCCGCGCTCGCGCGCGGCGAGAGCTGCGGCTGGATGCATGGCATGCCGCAGGCGATCAAGGACGCCGCCGAGACGCAGGGGATCGCGACGACGCTCGGCTCGCCGCTGCTCGCCGACCACGTCCCGCGCCAGGACGCGCTGATGGTCGAGCGGATGAAGGCGTCGGGCTGCATCGTCGTCGGCAAGACCAACACGCCCGAGTTCGGGCTCGGCTCGCACACCTTCAACGAGGTGTTCGGCGTCACGCGCAACG
>Ga0207691_10005181_pt1 | contig 12586 bp, 9 predicted proteins | sample KBSM13metaG_FD_184327 | JGI IMG/M metagenome (GOLD analysis project Ga0207691, IMG submission 184327) | Miscanthus rhizosphere microbial communities from Kellogg Biological Station, Michigan, USA - KBS M1-3 metaG (SPAdes) (version 2) | ecosystem: Host-associated > Plants > Roots > Rhizosphere >... | reverse complement strand
GGCTTCACAGTCACAACGTTTTGTGGCAGCGACTCGCCGCTTCGCTGGTGCTCGCAGGCGTCCTCGGCGGCACGTATGCGTGGCAACAGAAAGAAGAACGCCGCAAGGGCGAAGAAGCCCGCCGGCAGGTGATGACCGCCTTGCGAATCACAAGTCAGGCGCTCGACGAAATGAATTCGCGGCTCGCGGCTCACGACCAGGACAAACACCAGCAGGAGTAAGGAGACCCACTCAATGAAGACCAAATTCGCAATTTTAATGCTAGCCTTTGCTACTTTAGCGGTGCCGGCTCTGTCGCAGAATACATCCCCACTGCCCTTGCCGCCCCCCGTCGAGAAGGAGCTGGCCGCGCGCGCCTCCAATGTCACCGAGGTGACGCTGGGTAAAAACATGCTGGCTTTCGCTTCCAAATTCATGAAAGGCAAAGACCAGGACGAAGAGGCAACGCGCCATTTGATTGAAGGGCTCGATGGCATCTACGTCCGCTCTTACGAGTTCGACAAAGAAGGCCAGTACTCAATGGAGGAAATTCAAAAGCTGCGCCAATATTTCGAAACCGCTGAATGGTCGCCAGTCGTCCGCGAGACCAGCAGAAAGGGCGGAGAAACCACCGACGTGATGGTCAAGCTTGTGAATGGCGAGACCCACGGCATGTTCATCCTCTCAGCGGAACCAAGGGAGCTGACCATCGTGCTCATCCTCGGGCCAGTACGCATGGAAGACCTGGGCAAATTGCATGGCCTCAGCGGTCTGGGTGCTCTCGGAGACGTACCGGGCGTGCAAAACAGACCCCACGGCAAGAGCACTTACAAGGACAAAGACAAGGATAAAACCACGGAGAAGGACAAGGACGGTGACCAATGAAACGTCTATTGCTGATTCCCATCTGCTTCGTATCCCTCCTGATTCCCGTCGCTGTCCTGGCCAGCAGCGGGGAGGGTGGCTTCAACAGCGTTGTCCACTCTATCGAGAGCAGGTACGGTGTCCGCGCCACTCAGATTCCATTCCTCGGCCTCATCAGTTTCATCTCGCGCAAGGCCACGCATGAAGGCGTCGGTAACCTGCACGTGGCCGAGTTTGAAGACTTCCGCGCCACCGTTGATGGCAACGAATTGAATGAGATGGTGGCAAAGAAGCTTGGCGAGGGGTGGGAGCGGGTTGTTCGCGAAACGAGCCACAGTGGCGGTGAGCAAACGCTAGTCTTCATGCGTCCCGAGGGCAATCGCATGGGCCTGTTTGTTGTTGACCTCGACGGAAACGAAATGGATGTTGTCCAGGTTTCCGTTGACCCCGACCACCTCGACGAAAACGTCGCCCATTATGGACATCATCACCACGAGACTGGTTCGGACGACGGCGATCACACCGGCGAGTCCAACTAAGCTTCCACGCGAGAACTGCTTAAGCTGGCTACACTGAATGACAACGTGGCCAGCGCCTCCTCACATCAATCATCGAATTATCGCGGCCGGCTCGCACCATCGCCGACAGGCTATCTGCACATCGGCCACGCACGCACATTCTTTGCGGCCCACCAACGGGCGATCGCCGCGACGGGCACCCTGGTGATGCGCATGGAAGACCTGGACCCCGATCGAAGCCGCGCAGAATATTCCGCGACTGCGCTCGAAGACCTGCGCTGGCTCGGCATCGATTGGCAGGAAGGACCGGACGTCGGCGGCCCTTATGCACCCTACGTCCAAAGCCAGCGACACGACGTCTATCTCGCTGCTTGGATGAAATTGCGTGAGGGCGGCTTCCTCTATCCCTGTCGCTGTTCGCGAAAAGATCTGGCTGCGGCCCTGAGCGCTCCACATGAAGGCGCCGGCACAGTCCAGGATCCTCTCGACGACGAACCTGTTTACCCCGGCACCTGCCGCCCGTCCCAGACAGAACCTCTGCGCACTTCAACTTCTCCCGAGATCGGCACAGAAAACCCAACCGGCATCAATTGGCGCTTTCGTGTGCCCGACGGCGAAACCATCCAGTTCGACGATCTCAATCTAGGTCCGCAACGCTATGTGGCCGGTGTCGACTTCGGAGACTTTGTCGTCTGGCGTCGCGACGGAGTTCCGAGCTACCAACTCGCTTGCGTCACCGACGACGCAGCAATGAGAATTACCGAAGTCGTCCGGGGCGCAGACTTGCTCAAATCCACCGCCCGCCAGATCCTGTTAAATCGCGCTCTGGGCTTCCGCGATCCGGCCTGGTATCACTGCGACCTGATCACAGACCAGAATGGTGTGCGTCTCGCCAAACGGCACGATGCTCTAAGCATCCGCACTTTGCGCCAACACGGATTATCGCCGAGTGAAGTCATTTCTTCGGCGCTACCCGAAAAAATCTGATCGCTCGTCTTTGGGCAGAAAAGCAGAAAGCGCGGCTTTCTGAGCCGCGCTCCTCTGATCTTCTCTCTTTTCACCTATGCCGGATGAACGACCCATCCTGAAGCTCACGCATAGCTTGATTCAGCTCAGCTTGCGTGTTCATCACAATTGGCCCATACCATGCGACTGGCTCTTCGAGCGGCTTCCCAGACACAAGCAGGAATCGAATCCCTTCCGGTCCCGCCTGCACGACGATCTCATCTCCGCGATCGAAAAGCACCAGCGAATGGTTTTTCGCATCGTACTTCGCTGGAGCATTCGCGTCGACCGCCGACTCCGTCAACACGGCTTGCGGATTAGAAGCATCTCTGAATGTCCCGGACCCAGCGAAGACATACGCGAAAGCATTCCGTGTCACATCGATCTTGATGCGGCGAAGCTTGCCCGGCGGCACCGAAATGTCGACATAGCTCGGGTCAGCCGCGACGCCTTCGACCGGTCCACGCCTGCCCCAGAACTCGCCGGAGATGATCCGCGCTTTCGTTCCGTCGTCTTCCGTAACCTCGGGAATCGCGGTCGACGGAATGTCCTGATAGCGCGGGTCCGTCATCTTCAACGAAGCAGGCAGGTTCGCCCACAACTGAAACCCGTGCATTCGCCCCTTCGCGTCGCCCTTCGGCATCTCCTGGTGCAAGATGCCGCTGCCGGCGGTCATCCACTGAACGTCTCCCGCCGTCATCTTCCCCTTGTTCCCAAGGCTGTCGCCATGTGCCACCTCGCCCGCCAGCACATACGTGATCGTCTCAATGCCGCGGTGGGGATGCCACGGAAATCCAGCCAGATAGTCCGCTGGATTCTCGTTCCGAAAGTCGTCGAACAACAGGAACGGATCGAACTCCTTTGTTTTGCCGAAACCAAAGGCACGCTGCAACTTAACGCCCGCACCCTCGATGGTGGGCTTGGTTTCAAGAATCTGTTTCACCGCACGAAGCGACATGGGTTGACCTCCCGGCCTTACATTCAGGCCCACATTATTTGATTCACGAGTGAGAAATTCGTTGCAACAACTATTTTGGCCACGGACGCCTTCAGCCCTTAACAAACTGCACGTCGAGCGTGATCGAGACGTCCTCGCCCACCAGCACGCCTCCCGTTTCCAGGGCCGCGTTCCATGCGAGTCCGAAGTCCTTGCGGTTGATCTTCGTCGTCGCCAAAAGCCCGATGCGCGTGTTGCCCCACGGATCTTTGCCCGGTGCACTCGGCCCCTCGACTGCGAAGGTTACGGGCCTAATCACGCCATGCAAGGTCAGATCGCCAGTCACGGCATGTTCATGTTGGCCGATCTTCTTCACCAGCGTGGACTTGAAGGTCATGGTGGGGAATTTCTCAACATCGAAGAAGTCGGTGCTCTTCAAGTGTCCATCGCGCTGGGCGTCGCCAGTACTGAGCGTGCTTACATCGATCGAGGCCTCAATCGAGGATTGGCGAGGATCGACGGGATCTTCGATCAAAAGTCCGGAGAGATTGCTGAAACTGCCTTTCACGTTGGAAATCATCATGTGCTTTACCTTGAATTCGGCGGCGGAGTGCGCGGGGTCGAGTTTCCAGGTGGTGGTGGAAGCGGGAGTTGCGGTTGCTGTGGCCATTAGTTGGCTCCTTTCACCTCCTTTGATGCGTCAGCTAGATATTCGTTGCAACAACTATTTTGCCGAAAGAAGCACGAGACCCCCGGGAGATTCGAAGACATTCACCCTGTCCTTCGAAACATCCCAAGTTTCCATCGCAGCTTTTCAAAGTCTGGTCCGTCGCGACCTATTCCACGCGCAGGGCAATCACAGGATTAATCGAAGCCGCACGTCTCGCGGGCACAATGCTGGCGATCAGCGTGCAAATCGCAAGCGCGACAACCGATCCGCCGAGTACCAGAGGATCCCAACTCTTCACCTGGTACAACTGAGAGGCAATCAGCCTCGAGCATCCGATCGAAGCCGGTATGCCGATCATCAATCCAATCAATATCTGCAGAAACGCGCCCTTGAGAACAAGGCGAATCACCCCTGCGCGGTTCGCGCCCATCGCAATACGCACGCCAATCTCATTGGTGCGTCGCTCCACGCTGTAGGCGGTAACGCCATACAGACCCACCGCCGCCAAAATCAGCGCCAGTAAGCCAAACATCCCTGTCAATTGGGCAACGGTGCGCTCCTGATCGAGCCGGTCTGCCACCTGCTGCTGCATCGTCCGCATCCTGATCAGAGTCAGATTCGGATCAACCTCGGCAAAGATGCGGCGCACCTGTGGCTCGAGCCCGTCCGTGCTTCCGCGCATCTGCAGCACCACGCTTTCGATCATGTGCGTACGGTCATCGATCATCTGCGCCATCGGTTGTTCATAGTGAACATGCTGCGCGAGCGGCACGAAGAACAGTGGCGGTCGCCAATGACCACTCGGATCGGTATAGTTGGCTTCGCGAACGACTCCAACGATCTCAAACGTCTTACTGAGCTTCACATCATTGAGGCCAAAGTGCGTTCCGATCGGATCCTCACCCTTTTTGAAGAACTTGCGCACGAACGCCTCATCAACAACCGCGATATTCCGCGTTGCTGATGTGTCCTGTTCCGTGATGGTGCGGCCGCGGACAATCCGCTGGCCCATTGCTTCGAGGTACCCGGGACTGACGTGATCCCACGACGAGTTATTGTCCTCGCTCACGTTTAATGGCCCTTTGCCCTCGCGCGCGATCATTTCACCCCAGTTATCAGTGAACGGCGTATAAAGCGCCAGCGTCGCACTCTCCACTCCAGGGATTCGCGAGAGTCGCGACCGCAGTTCGCGGTACGTTGCATCCAGCTTTTCAGGCGAGTAGCTCGAGAAGGGCGCGTTGACGCTAAGATTCACGCGGTGATCGGTCTCAAAACCGAAGTCCTGGTGCTCCATCTTCTGCATACTCCGCGTCAGCAGCCCAGCCCCGGTAAGCAACACGACCGACAGTGTGGCCTGCACCACGACGAGAGACTTCTGCGACAGCGACGACTTGTCGCGCGTGCTCCTGTTCGAGCCTCGCATTGCTTCCGCGGGTTCCGCATGCGATGTAAGCCACGCCGGAGCAGTGCCGAACAGCAGTCCGGTGATGAGAGACAGGCCGAAGGCGAACGCCAATGCAGGTAATGAAGGTGTCGCGTCAATCGGAACAAAGGTCGCAGACCGGAATGTCAACGCAACAATGAGCTTCACCCCCAGGCAGGCGATCACGACTCCCGCCGCGCCGCCCATTACCGAGAGCACTACGCTTTCCGTGAGCGACTGGCGAATGAGCCGCATTCTCGACGCCCCCAGCGCCAGGCGAACCGCTGTTTGAGAGCGTCGCGCGGAGCCCCGAGCCAGCAGCAAGTTGGCGATATTGGCGCAGGCAATCAGCAGCACCAGGCTGCAGACTGCAAGCAGAATGCGCAGGCTGTCTTTGTATCCTGCCTTCATCTCCGCCACACCCGAGCCCGCAGGAATTACGTTGAGTTTCTGTTTCGGCAGAATGGCCTTGATTTGCGATAGATATTGCGGGAATTCCGCGCCAAGATCGGTCACCAGCCACTGACGCAGGATTGTGGTGAATCGGGCAGCGAGTCCATCGGGTTTCGCTCCCGGCCGCAGACGTCCGATGATCCGCAGCCATCCGTTCGACTGCTTCAAGATGGAGTTCTTTCCCATGAGCAAAGGTTCCTGCTGCAAAGGAACGAAAATCTCCGGTGGATCGCTGCGCAGCGTCTCCCCATAAAAGCGCGGCGGCGTTATGCCGACGATCGTAAACGGATGGCCGTCAAGCATGAAGGTCGAGCCCACAACTTTAGGATCGGCCGCGTACTCCTGCTGCCACAACCTGTGACTCAGCATGGCCGCTGGCGCCGAGGAGGGCTGGTCATCGCTGGGTGTCAATGTCCGCCCGACAAATGCCTGAACGCCGAAGGTCGCAAAGTAGTTACCCGAAATAAACTCGCCCCGCAAGGGTTTCGCCTGCTCGTTGGTCTCGCTGCGCCGCACGCTGAATTGCGGCCTGCCTGCCTGGAAGGCTGCCAGTTGTTCAAACTCTGGCGCGGCAGCGCTGAAGCTCTGATAAAGCCGGTACGAAAACATGCCCCAGTTGTCCTGGGGTCCACCCTCAACGCAGCAATCATTTCCATCGCCAACGCGATAGAGACTTGCCGGATCGGCGACCGGCAGCGACTTCAGCATCACCGTGTGGATGAGCGAAAAAATCGCCGTAGTCGCCCCGATTCCCAGCGCCAGTGTGAGCATGGCCGTCAGGGTGAAGATGGGAGAAAGTCGCATCTGGCGCAATGCATATAAGACGTCCTGGCGCAGCATTCGCATGGCAAGCTCCTGCCAGTTGCATACGGCAGGCAAGCTTACGAGGTTCCCCAAATGTCATGACGAGCGCTGCGTCGCGTCCCGAAGCCAGCCTCTAACGCAACAAAGCTGAAGCGGCCCAGAGCACCGGCGCCTGACCATGAAAGTCCCCGGTCCTGCGCTTCCTCTCTAAGTAGTAGTTCAGATCATTCTGCTTATTGGTGCCTTCGCAGACGCTGGTCACGTCATTGTTCTGATCTACATACCCGACCACCGCGATCCACGCTCTGCGGGCTGCGGGACCATAGGCATTCGCATCGAGCCAGCCATTTTTCACCCCCGTGATCATGGCAAACGTGAACATCGCCGAGCTCGAACTCTCAGGCCACGCCTCGTCATGATCAATGAGCTGCCGCCACATTCCATCCTTGCCCTGGTACTTGAGCAACGCAGCCATCATCGCCGTGTAACCCTTCATAATGCGAGCCCGCTGCGGATGGTTGGCAGGCAGATCGCGCAGCATCTCCGCCATTCCCGCAGCAACCCATCCGTCCCCTCGACCCCAGAAAAACGGCACATCCGGCGCGTGGTAGAAGAGTCCGTTCGCCTGCTGAAGCTTGTCCAGATAGGCCACCATCTCCAACGCCGCGCGGTCCATGTACTTCGCATCTCCTGTAGCCCGGTGCGCTTCGAGTTCCAGAATCGTCAACATATACATATCGTCGATCCAATATCGCGTCTCTGCCGACAGTCCATCCGATTGCGGATTCTCCCATTGCCGCTCGGCCCACGATTGGCCGTATGCGAGATACTTCGGATCCTTCGTCTGCAGCCCGATCTCGAGGGGAATAACTCCGAAAATGGAGTCATCGACGTGATGGCGCACGGGAATCCTCGCCGCCTCTGATCCCCCGGGCATCAGTGGTTCGAATTTGTGGATGAGGCTGCCCCTCAACGTGTCGTCATGCGTGAGTTGAGCAAAGGTCAGTGCGCCGTACCAGGTAGCGACTTCGCCGTAGAAAATAGTCCCGCTTCCCTGATGCGGGCTGGTGACAAAATGTTCCGCGACCCGCTTGCCGACATCCTGTGGAGCGCTCCCCGCAGGCCAATTGCTGAAGTAATCCGTTTGGGCAGTCGCAGTTGCGGCTCCGCCCGAAATCAATATGCCAACTGCAACGATTTTCAAAAAGGCTTTCATCAAATTCTTTCTCCGCAGTCTCGTCGTTGCTCATAAAACGTCGCATATGCGCCTCGCTTCTGCGCCTGGATTGCTGATCGCTTCGAATTGTACAGCCCCACAGGCAGTTCGACGGCCGCTTCATCCTCGGGGCTCGCTGCCGGCCGAACACACGTTCTTCTTAGTCACCGAATCCAAATCCTCGATGCGGGCTCGAATCGCTCTACCGGATCGAAATCCCGAGAACGGCATACGGTGGAATTGAGACGGTCGCGTTGTAGTCGGTTCCAGATTGGGTAAGTGCCAGGGGCGTGCTACTGATCGAGTGCCCATTCACTACCTGGTAAAGAGTCGCAGCCGGCGAGGAGATTCCTGTGTTCTGCGCGCTGACGATTTCGGAATAGGTCTTTCCTGTGGGGTTCACAATCAAAATGGAATCTTGCTTGGCGGTGTAGAACGAGGTGATAACCAGCCCGGCTCCGGTGGCAACAGGAGAGATGGAAGCAGCCATATATCCCCCGCTGTTCATGCCGAGGTAATCCTGCGAAGCCATCAATTGATAAACGTAGTACTGCGGATAGGGGACATTCGCACTCTTCGGAAGAAGTGTGCAGTCCATGTCCTTATTCAGTTCCCCCACCAGGCAGAAATACGGATGGTTGGTTGCCGCGTAGTACGTCAGTTGTCCAGGAACATGCGTTGTCCCCGAATACACCGTGTCGAGCAGATCACTGACGTACAGGGCATTCCACACCGGCGAATACGTGGGATCGTTGCGGCAACACTCCTTTAGGAATGCCCAGTTGGTGTTGAATTCATCGACATAGATCGGAGTCGCCGCACCCAGTGGCTGCTTTCCTGCAGCCACTAGCCGCGAGGCTCTTGCGTAAAGGGCAGCGGCGCCTGTTGCGCTGTCCTGCGTCAATTGGTAGAGAGGCGTATCGCCGTGATACGCATCCCACATCGCATCCACATCGTCCTTGCCCCCAATGTAGTTGTGATAACTCACAAAATCGACATAGGGGGCAGTGGCGGAGTTGGAGAGCAGCGCCTGGAGCCATGTGTCGTTCAGGCCTGACGTCGCAGGTCCGCCCACTCGGATAGTCGCACCATCCGCCGCAGCCTGCTGCTTCATTAATGGCGCAGCCGCAGCATAGATCGCGAGATAGGTCTTTAGCCTGTCTGAGGTTCCGCACATTCCTCCGGTGTCCGGTTCGTTCCAAATCTCGTAATCCGTCACCACTCCGGGAAACTTCGCGTCCATATGCGCTACATAGGACTTCGCCAGTTGCCCCCAGGTTGCGGGATCGCGCGGAGGAGCCTTCGTGCTTTCAGACTTGCAGGAATTGGGCTGAGGCTGGAGCCATTTCGGGGTCATGGAGAGCTGCAGCAGAACATGAAACCCCGCCGCTTTCAACTCGGCGATCTCTCCGTCAATCTTCTCCCAACTGGGCTTCTTTGATTCATAAACCGTCGGAATCTCCGCATACGATCGCGATAGAGTGAATCCCGCCTGAGATATCAGCGACTTGTCGCCTGACGTCGGCAGCCAGTCGACATGATTCACCCCGAGAATCCCCGCCGGAATGGGAAATTGTTTGTTTGTACGCGATCCAAAATCGACGACGATTCCTGACGCGACGGTCACAGCCGCCTCACTGCTCTGGTTCAGAGCGCTGTCGGTCCCTTTGACCTTGTGTGTTCCGGTCGTTGCGGGAGCGGTATAGGTTCCATCGCTTGAAATGGACCCTACCGTCTCACTTCCTCCAGGCAGGTCATCAACCGTCCAGGCCACATTTGGATTTGGCACCCCGCAGGTTTGCCCTTCAAAACTTTATTGTCCCGCAATCGGAACCGTTGCACTGGCTGGAGAGATCTCAAATCTAGGTGACGTTGTCACCTTGACCGTGGCAGTGGCTGAGACGGTCGCGTCGCTCTGGCTAATCGCCTCCACGGTATGGGAACCCGCAGTGGACGGCGCACCGTACAAGCCATCCGCTGAAATCGTGCCTGAAGCGTTATTGCCACCCTTCACGCTGTCAACATACCAATCAACCCCTGCGACGTTCCTCAAATTGGCAACGAACTGCTGGGTCCCGGACGGTCTAACGCACACGCCTTGCGGAGACACCGTCAAACTTTCCAGGGGAACTTGTCCGATTGAACTGCCCTCCCGAGCCACGTACTTGGAACATCCCGATAGAGGAATAAGCAACAGCAGCCACGTGGCCGCGCCATGTCGGGAGCGTTTGAGGGACCATTGGCATTGATTTCGATTCAATGTTCCATCCGTTCGCATGTTTGTACCGAATCACATCCGAGGCTGATCGTCCGTACAGTTCGCCGGAAGATGGATCACAATGGGAAAGCCGATATCCATCCAGTTGCTTCGCTTCGCGGATTAGATGCCTTGAACGCCCCTCTCGACCACACCCAGCGCACGATTGCTCCGAGCAAAAGGCTCGACTAGAAGCGAAACCGGTGTCTACAACAACTCGCCCGCATCTCCGAAATGCTTGATTAAACAGCCGCCATGAGGCATCGTTGTGCTGTCATCTAATGCGCTTATCGTTCATGTCTCCGCGAGCCACCCTCTTTGCTCTTGTCTCGCTGCTGTTCTGTGTGGGAATGCGATCCGATGCGCCGCCGCAATTGCATTCGCGCATGGCGTGTCTTCCGAACATCACCCTCTGGGTATGGGATCGCCGCGAAGACCTTCGCCGCGCTGATCCAGGCCGGTTCGCGATTGCCTTTCTTGACCAGACTCTTACTGTCGGCTTAAACGTTGATCGCCAGCCCCGTCACAACGCGATCGTCTACCCCACTGCCTCAAAACGTATTGCAGTTGTGAGGATTGAAACAGAAAAATTCGCTGTCCTGGACGAAGAGGCTCACCGCCAGATCGTCGAGGCAATTCTAAAAAGCGTCGCCATTCCAGGCATCTCCGCCCTGCAAATCGATTTTGACGCCACTCAGTCGCAGCGTCCGTTCTACCGCAGGATCCTCTTTGATCTGCGACGACAGATGCCTGCCGATCTGCCGCTGTCCATCACCGCGCTCGCTTCCTGGTGTTCCTGGGACGACTGGATCGGAGACTTGCCAGTCGACGAAGCAGTACCCATGTTCTTTCGAATGGAACCCGATCGCACTCGCGCGCCATCCAGCCTCGACGAGTTCAAAATTAGGGAACCCCTTTGCCGGTCTTCCGTGGGCGTCTCGACAACGGAAGCGTGGCCCCCCGCAATGGCTCACAAGCGAATCTACGTATTTCCCGACAGGGGCTGGCGCAACGAATCGCTTGCCGATCTGCAACGGAGGCTTCCATGACTTCGCGCCGTCGTCTCTCCGTCATTTATGCCGTAGTGATACTCGTGTTGCCGTTTGCTGCGGTTCAGGCTTGCGGGCCCGATTGGACTCCCGACACGTTCGTCCGGTCCTCGGCCCCCGACGACGCAAAAGCCTTCGCGTCCGGCCACTTGGGAATTCTGCAGCCCGGCTTCGACTCCAATGACCTCGCAGTTGCTTACCGATATTTGAACGGCGGCCAGCTCTCTGACAAAGAGCGCCTTGCCTATGCCCCGGCGCAACAACCAGTGCGCGACTGGACGAAAGCGACAGCCGAGCAGGTTCAGGCGGCACGCGAAGCCGAGCGCGCGGCGCAGCCCGTCAATGCGTGGCGAATCTTGCGTGCAAAGTATCTGCCTCAGGAATCGCCAGCCTCATCGAAGCCCCCGCTACCCGAAAACTACGGCGAATGGGACTACATCTACGATCCCGAGAGTCATCGATGCCCCGACCCTGCATTCGAAACCGCCGCCCTCACGCTCAACCATCGCGCCGCTTCATGGGGCACGCAGAGTCCGTGGCTCGTCAATTGGATTCACGCACAGGATGCGGTTTTCTCCAACTGCACCGGTAAGAGTCCAGCCACGCCTTCTGCTGTTCCCGACGGGAGTCCCCAACTCCTGCAGGCCGATCGCGCCTATCAGAACGCCGCCGCTGCATTCTACGCGGGCAGGTTCGGCGAAGCCCGCGAACAATTTGACGCCATTGCACAGGATCGCAACTCTCCATGGCGCTATCTGGGCCGATATCTCGCCGCTCGCTCGCTGGTCCGAAATGCATTCGCCCTCGCATCAAAGACCGACCCTTGGAGCGGTGAGACCGCCACCTTCGACCAGAAGACGATGCGAGAGGCACAAAATCTGTTGGAATCTCTGCTCAACGACCACGATCCTGCTCTCTCCCGCCAGGCCATCCTCAACGAACTTAATTTCGTGCGCATCCGCACCGAGCCTGAGAAGCGAATTAGCGAAATTTGCGCTGCGCTCGAGGGCCCCGCAACAGACGATAACTTCGACCAGGACCTGAAAGATTTGAATTACATTCTGGTCAAGCACATCGAGATAAAGGCGCCGCCGCCGCTGCTCGCGTGGATTCAATCCTTTCGCGCTACGAGCCTTTCGACTACCGATGTTTCCAACTGGCAAAGCTCGCATGCTCTTCCATCTCTGGTTCTCGCGATTGTCAAAGCCAGTCCATCCGATGCCATAGTCCACGATCTTCTCGCCGCTGCTGCCCAAATCAAGCCGAGCGCACCAGCCTTCGACACCGTGACGTTTCACCGAATCCGTCTACTCATCGGACTGAATCGGACGTCCGACGCACGCGCACTGCTTGACCAGGTTCTGTCTGGCCTCCGCCGTGATCCGCCAAGTTCCGCGCTCAACGCTTTTCG
>Ga0207691_10005174_pt1 | contig 12591 bp, 9 predicted proteins | sample KBSM13metaG_FD_184327 | JGI IMG/M metagenome (GOLD analysis project Ga0207691, IMG submission 184327) | Miscanthus rhizosphere microbial communities from Kellogg Biological Station, Michigan, USA - KBS M1-3 metaG (SPAdes) (version 2) | ecosystem: Host-associated > Plants > Roots > Rhizosphere >... | reverse complement strand
CGGAATACCAAAATCAGCAGCTTATTGTTCGAGCAAGGCGGCTCTAAGTAGTTTCTTTGAAGCGTTGAGAATTGATCTCAGAAACTCAGGAGTCTCTGTAACTATCATTCACCCGGGTTTCATCAAGACGCCGCTGACGGCAGGACGCGAAGCGACCATGCCGTTTCTAATGGAACTTGATCACGCGGTGGCAAAAATCATCAAGGCGATTGAGAAACGAAAAAAGAGTTACGCCTTTCCTTGGCAACTCGCCAGTATTGTTCGCCTGGGCTTAATCATGCCGACTTTCATGTACGATCGGATTGCGGCAAGGAGTTCATATAGGGAGTAAGACGAGCTTAGTATTTGGTGCTTTGTACTTTGTTCGTTTGTGTCCCGGTGCTTGATTAAAATGGGCCCGGCGTTTATGAAACAAAGTACAAAGGTCAAAGTTCAGATACCCAAATAAAAGATCCCGTTTGCCATGACTATCCTTCAAGCTATTATCCTTGGCCTCGTGCAGGGCCTTACTGAATTCATTCCCGTTAGTTCGACGGCGCACCTTGTGTTTGCAGCGCGCCTGGTAAATCTCTACGGCGGAATGAACAAAACTCTTCAGGCTCAACAAACAACAGCAACCATTGCCGTAATTCAGTTAGGCACTTTGCTGGCGGTGTTGATCTATTTCGCCCCCGACATCATTAAGATCCTTCGTGCCTTTGTTGGAGATCATCTCGCATTAGTGAGTGGATCGACTAAACCTGGCGAACCGAAACTTTCGCACGATGCGTGGTTGGGTTGGTTGGTGATCATTGGATCGCTTCCGGTTGGCATCTTTGGTCTACTGCTCAAGAAAGTGATCGAAGGAACGTTCACGAAGAACCTCTGGGTTATCGCTACGATGATGATTGTCGTGGCGGCGCTGCTGGCGATTGCTGAGTTGGTTGGTAAACGAGCTCGTGACATGAAGCAACTTGGCATCGGCGATGCGCTGGCAGTTGGCTCCGCACAAGTCCTGGCTCTAATACCTGGTTCTAGTCGCTCAGGCTCGACCATTATGGCCGGCCTTTTTGCTGGTGAGACGCGTGAGACCGCGGCGAGGTTTTCGTTTCTCCTTTCAATTCCTGCTATCGCGGCAAGCGGACTGCTGGAGTTGAAGGAAGCGGTGACTAAGATCCCTGCGGGAAGCTATGGGTCGTTAGCAGTTGCGACGATCGTGTCGGGCATTGTTGGGTATGCGTCAATCTGGTTTCTATTACGGTTCCTGCGAACTCACTCAACAGGCGTGTTCATCATCTATCGAGTGATTGTTGGTGGACTGATTCTGGCGGCATTATCGGCAGGGTATTTTTCGGCGAACATCTGAAATGTCCGATATGCTTTAGCTTGTCGTTGACATCAAAATGCGCTGGCATCACTTTGACCGCGCGTTGTTCTTCTGCAAGAGGCTCTAAAGCATATCGGACACCAAATCTGCAATCACAACTGTTGGCAATCCGCAATCAACTCGGTAAACTACTTTCGCCTCGATCCTCTCCGGCGCCTACAGGCTGCCCGACTCGATAGCCAAATACTTAAGGGCGGTGATTTGAATGAACGAGAATGAATCTCGAAACGTTACTTCCTCACAGCGACCTAGAAGCCCGCGCGTTCCTGTAGAATTCCCGTTAGACGTCGAAGGAACAGATAGCAACGGCCAACAGTTCCAAAGTAAAGCAACGGCGACCAAGATTAGTCGTGGGGGAGCGACATTGCTGATCGATGTCGATATCTCAGTTGGAACTGTTCTCAAGTTGGTTCCGCCATTTGGCGGATCTCTTGAGGCTGAGGTTAACGGGGCATGGATCGACGAGCTCGACGGCAAAAAGCGAATTGGTGTTAAGCTGCTGGACGCCGACGGCTGGTTTGCCGAATAACTGAAAGACTCATGACAAATTGATTAAAGCCAAACGCTGGATCGTGCGTAGGCAGGACGCTGCTCAAGCTGCCTCGCTCGCACGCGTTCTGGGTGTCTCACCAATCCTGGCTGCTTTGCTAATTTCCCGCGGATACGACGATGCGTCGTCCGCGAGGTCGTTTCTTACTCCAAACAACAAACAGATCCACGAACCTTTTCTCATGCTCGGAATGCGGGAAGCCGTCGCCCGTTTGGAACAAGCCATCGACAACCAAGAGCCGATACTGATCTATGGCGACTATGACGTCGATGGAACAACCGGTACAGCAGTCTTGTTACGGGCCCTGAAACTATTGGGCGCTCAAACCGGCTTCCACGTTCCGCATCGATTTACCGAAGGCTACGGTATCCAGCAAGCTGCTTTGGAGCGTGCGCGAAACGAAGGCTACAAGTTAGTTGTGAGCGTTGACTGCGGCATACGCGCTCACGAACCTCTTTATTGGGCGCGCGACAATGGTCTCGATGTAATTATCACCGACCATCACTTGCCGGATGGAGACCATGGATCACCACCCGCTCTTGCCGTCTTGAATCCAAATCAGGTTGGTTGTAATTACCCGGACAAGCATCTGGCTGGCGTTGGCGTCGCCTTCAAATTAGTGCATGCATTATTCCGCGAACGCGGCCGTGAATCTCAGGTTGCTGCGTTCATGAAGATTGTGGCAATTGGGACTGTAGCTGATGTCGCGAAACTGGTCGGTGAGAACCGGGCAATTGTGGCGTTAGGACTAAAGGACCTCGCAAAAGCGCGAAATCCGGGTCTGCGCGCACTGATGGAGGTGGCTGGTTGCGGAGATGGCAAGGGCATGACAGCATACGATTTGGGTTTTCGCTTGGGACCCCGAATCAATGCCGCTGGACGAATGGATGCGGCGAAGGCAGTCGTTGAGTTGTTTGACACTCGTGACACGGAAGAAGCGCGCCGCCTGGCAATACATCTGGATACTCGCAATGAGGAGCGTAAGGTCGTTCAGCAGCAAATCATCGATCTTGCTGTTGCGGAGTTAGCGGACAACGGAAAGCCGGGTTCCCATGTTGCTGTTATCGCAGGTGAGGGGTGGCATCGAGGTGTGATTGGTATCGCAGCGTCGAAGATCGCCGAACGCATCAACCGGCCGTGCGTCGTGTTTTCGATTGAGGGTGACGTCGCTCATGGTTCCGGGCGGAGTATTGCCGCGTACCATTTGCTGGATGGCTTGACCAGTTGCGCTGATTTGTTTGAGAAGTTTGGTGGTCATTCGCACGCGGCTGGGGTCACAATCAGACCGGAGCGCATCGACCAGTTGAGAGAACGGCTGAATCAGCATGCAGCTTCCTGCTTAACTGCCGATGATCTTGAACCGTCGGTGACAATCGATATGGAGTTGAGAGCAGAAGACGTCACGTTTGGTCTGACAAGAGAACTTCAGTCGATGGAACCTTACGGAGCAGGGAATACTCGACCAGTGTTTTGCTCGAGGGGACTTCGGCTAGTATCAGAGCCTGTTGTGATGAAAGATCGACACCTGAAGATGCGACTTGCCGGAGCTAATAATAGACCACTCGAAGCACTCTGGTGGAACTGCATTGAGCCGGGACAGCAAACGCCCGAGTTAAAAGGAAGCATCGAACTGGCCTATACAATAGAGACGAGCGTTTGGAACGATGAGATTAAAGTGCAGTTGAATGTGGCGGACTTGAGACAACAGTGAGCTTAGTGCTTTGAGCTTTGTACTTTGTTGGTTTGCTGAAGGTCTACCAGGTGATTAGAGGGACAAAGCACTAAGCACCAAGCACAAGATTTATGCAAGAAGTAAACAGAAGACGAGCCATCGGAATTGGACTAAGAGCGCGAGTTCCACTCGTGGCCCGTATCACTGCCTTTGTGCTGCTTGCTGCCGGTGTCGGATTCGTGGGCGTCTCGTATTACAAACTGCGCAATAGAGATAAGTTTGTGCTGTCGAAAAAGCCTGCTGAACTCTCAAAAGATGTGACTGGTATCGTCGAGGGTTATGAGCAGCGAATGACCAAGCAGGATGGTTCGTATCTACTTGTGAAAGCTTCGAAGGACATCACGTTTTCAGATAGTCATCACGAGCTTGAGAATGTGAGCGTTGGGGTCTATCCGGCTTCCGGAAACGTGCCGGATCAAATCTCAGCGACACGCGCGATTTATCAACCGAGCACAGACGTCATTTCCTTTGTAGGCAACGTCAGAATCGAAACCAAGGACAAGTTGAAGGTTGCGACGGAGGAACTTTCCCTCGATCGGAATAGCGAGGTGGCACAAACCGACAGTCCGACAACGTTTGAAAGAGAGAACATATCCGGGCGATCTGTCGGTGCAGTCTTAGAACAGAAGACGCATCGACTGCAGTTGAAAAAGGACGTTGAGATAACTGTTGTTCCACACGCTGGTACTGACGCAAACGCAAAGGCTTCTCCCAGGTCGAAGCCGGTTACGATTAAGTCGGCGCAAGCGCTGTTCGAACAGGATTCGATGAAGCTAACTTTTTCCGGTGGCGTAACGGCGGAGCAGGAAACGAGTGTGATGAGTGGCGATACGCTTAACGCCCTGCTCGGCAAAGAGAAGCAACTGCAAAAGTGTGAGCTTCGTGGCAATGCCTATCTCCGTACAATGGAACCTGGTCACTCTGCTGAGGTTCACTCGTTCAATATGGACTTTTACCTCGACAAGGATCAGAAGCTCGAATCCGCCGTTGCCTGGCAGGATGTGAAGGGAAGAACTCTGAATGCCGACTCGGACGTCGAGTGGTCAGGCGCCAACTCCATTGAAGTTAAGTTTCAAGCACAGAACAATCAGAGCGTGCTGAAGCAGTTGGATGCTACGGGTCGCTCAGTGATTACGATGTCTGCGCCCAAGTCTAAGGCCAACGATCCACGTGCGGCCAATAAGCGTTTGACTGCCGATCAAGTGAAACTCTTTTGGCGAAGCTCGGGCCAGGATCTGGAAAAGGCGGAAGCTAACGGCAACGCAGAACTATTTGTGGACCCGTTGGACCGCAGTAGTGCGAGTGATAGAAAGACAGTTACCGCTCCATACTTCAACTGCGAGTTCTTTCCGTCCGGGAATCTGACAAAAGTATGTAATGCTACTTCCGGCGCTAAAGCAGTGATTGATCCGGTCCAGCCGAACCCAAAACGAGGAACGCGTACGTTGACTTCCCAAACGATGACTGCGGTGTTCATTCCTGATACCCAGGACATCGAACGCTTCGATGCACAAGGCGACGCGAAGTTTAACGAGAACGATCGAAACGGAATCGCTGCGACAGTTTCATATACTGCCAAGGATCAAACCGTCAGGCTTCGTGGTGGTGAGCCAACCGTGTGGGATTCACGTGGGCGGACCAAAGCCGTTGAGTTGGATTCTGATCTCGCGAATAAGGTGTCGTACAGTCGTGGACGAACTGCGTCGACCTATTACAGCCAGGAACAAACAAATGGCGCTACGCCGTTCTCGAAAGTAAAAAGTCCTGTTTACATCGTTAGCGATCGTGCAGAGTTTCATCATGAAACGGGTCTTGCCACCTATACAGGTAATGCTCGAGCCTGGCAGGATGATAATTTTGTGCGCAGCGACAAATTGAATCTTTACATGAACGACAAAACGATGGATGCAAGTGGGCACGTTCAGACCGGCATCTACAATTCGAAGCGTAAAATTGACGGCAACTCAGTGGTTGTTCCCGTGTTTGCTTCAGCCGATTCGTTGAAGTACTCGGATCCAAACCGAACCATTCACTACGAAGGGAACGTCGATATCAAGCAGGGAACGGACCGCCTCACCAGCGGCATTGCTGATGTCTATCTCATGAAGGAATCCAACGAGATGGACAAGACAATTGCTGAACGCGATGTTGTTCTGACTCAACCAAACCGGAAAGGTATCGGGGACTGGGTCCAGTATACTGCCGCAGATGAAGTCGCTGTATTGAAAGGCAATCCCGCGCGGGTTGAAGATGCGGAAAAGGGAAACACAGAAGGCAATCGTTTGACGCTGTCAATTCGGGACAATAAAGTCACGGCGGACGATCCGCGTGGACCGTTATCACCTGGACGAATTCGCACCACCCACAAGATCAAAAAGCCATAGTGGCTCCGCATGTACGATGAACTTCAGTTTGTCGATTCCCTAAAAACACTAGTTTCGTTTTGTGAAAGGTACACTTGAAACAGAGTGTCCTTTTATTTATTAGTGGACGACAAACTAAAGTTTATCGTAGATACTTAGCCCAGTATGCGAGTTGAAGATTTACACTTGGTAGAAGATGGACGCGAGGTGGCGATCGGCAACGCACCGGTCGCGCAACCGACCGATGCACTGCGGAGCGTCAAACTGGTTAAGAATTATGGGCGCCGCCGGGTGGTCGACGATGTAAGCATTCAGGTGAACAAAGGTGAAGTAGTTGGCTTGCTCGGGGCGAACGGTGCAGGGAAGACCACCACGTTCTACATGATTGTTGGTCTTGAGCGACCAGACTCAGGAAGTGTTGTGCTTGGTGAAAGAGATTTGACCAAGTTGCCCATGTACCTGCGAGCACGGCTGGGGATTGGTTACCTTCCGCAAGAACCTTCTGTATTTCGAAAAATGACCACGGCCCAAAATATTCTTGCAGTGCTTGAGACCGTGGGCCTCCGTCGGCGAGAACAGCTCAAAAGACTGGAAGAGCTTCTTGAAGAATTTGGCATTAGTCATGTTCGCAACACTCGAGGAGACGCCCTTTCCGGTGGAGAGCGTCGTCGCACCGAGATCGCTCGCTCACTTGCAACTGAACCGCAATACATTCTTCTTGATGAACCGTTCGCCGGAATCGATCCCAAGGCTGTCGACGACATTCAAAATGTAATTCTCTATTTGCGAAGTCGTGGTATTGGAATTCTAATCACGGACCACAATGTTCGTGAGACACTTGGCGTTACCGACCGAGCCTATATCATGGCAGAGGGTCGCATTTTTAGATCGGGTAAACCAAAGGACTTGACAGACGACGCAGAAGTTCGTCGACTTTATTTGGGTGAAAAATTCCGGATGTAATGCCTACCCGCAAACCTTGCCTGATCGGTTATAATCCCCTTGTGCTTTGGCGCACAAATTAAACACCAATCATGACTAAATTGATTTAAGGATGTCTCTTAAACTTACTACCAGCCTCTCTCAACGACTCGTTCTGACACCGCAGTTGCGACAGCGGATCGAGATGCTGCAAATGACTTCGTTGGAGTTGACGGATCTCATTCAGCAGCAATTGTTGGAGAACCCAGTTCTTGAAGAAGTCCCCAGCCAGGAAGAAGTCCAGGAATTAGCCGAGAAGGTTCTCGATCACCTGGCAAGCTCGGATGCGGATTCTGCTTTTGAAGCCTCGGCACCCGAAGCGGGCACTCCTGGAACAAATGGATCTGGCGACCCGGATGTAGTGTCGTCGTTGACAGGCCCGACTGAGGACATGGCTGACAGTTTTGCAGCCGGTGAACATGGTGAAGATGGCAGTACAGAAGAGAGTGTTGGGGAAGAAGGTTCGCGCGACGCATTTGAAGAAATCGATTTCGGCCGTGAGTTTCAAGACTATCTCGACCCTGGATACAAGACGCAGGAAATCGAATACAAAGAAGATGCTCCAACCTTCGAACAATTTCTTACAAGGCCGCCATCGTTAGCCGATCATCTCGAGTGGCAGTTGCACATGAGTTCTCTGGATCCTGTGCTGTGCGAGGCAGCCACTGCTGTGATTGGGAATCTCAATGCGGATGGGCGCCTCAATGCGACAAATGAAGAAATTGCCGCGATGGGAGAGTGGTCGGAAGAAATCGTCGAACAGGCTCGTCAGGCTATTATGCGATTGGATCCGGTTGGTTGCGGTGCGCGTGATGTAAGAGAATGCCTGCTCGTGCAATTGGAAGTGCTGGGTGAAACTGATCGCCTCGCATCAAAACTCATCACGGAACACCTTTCCGAGTTGCAGCAACACAAGTTGCCAAACTTGTCGAAACAGATTGGGGTAGAAGTTGAATTGCTGCTAAGCGAGTTGCAGTTTATTCGCACCCTCGATCCATATCCTGGCCGTCGCTACTCGTCAGAAGAGCCTATCCTTATCAGTCCGGAAATCTATATCGAGAAGCTGGATGAGAACGACGACGACTACATTATTTACTTTGCCGACGATGGAAGTCCGCGCCTCCGCGTCAGTCAGCAGTATCAACAGATGTTGAGCCAGGGAGTAAGCAACGAAACCAAGAGTTTCATTAGAGAGAAGATGAGATCGGCCGTCGACTTGTTGAGAAATATCGAACACCGACGCCAGACGATTTATAAAGTGGTTGAGTCGATTGTGGCCCGGCAGCGTGATTTTCTTGATCACGGAGTCCAACACATTAAGCCGATGATGTTGAAGGACATTGCCGAAGACATTGGTATGCACTTATCAACTGTTTCGCGAGTCGTGAATCGAAAGTATGCGCACACTCCGCAAGGCGTGATTGAACTGAGAAGGTTCTTCACCGAAGGAATGCTTAACGAAGACGGCGAAGAGATCTCAACGCGCATCATAAAGTTAAAGATCAAGAAACTTATCGAAGAAGAAGATTCGCATAATCCAATAACCGACGATCAAGTTGTAAAGATACTGGCTAAGGATGGAATTAAATTGTCGCGTAGAACCGTCGCGAAGTATCGTGACCAAATGCAAATCCCCGGTTCGCGCGAACGTCGCGCTGTTGTTTGAGTGTTTCAATAACGCGTGAAGGGTTTTACCAATACCATTGTTGTGCTGTAGAGCCGGCCCCGATACGGTTACGCATTGGTATCTTTTCCAACAGGAGGGATTTGGCTAATGAAATTTGAATACACAGGTAGACATGTTGAGGTTTCGCCGGCAATACGTAGTCACGTCGAGGGCCACTTCAAGAAACTCGATCACATCTTCAATGGAACTCCACTCCGCACACACGTAATTATTGAAGTTGAAAAGAACCGTCAGATAGGTGAAATCATAGTTTACTGGCGTGAGCACACGATCACCGCTAAAGACACTAACGCTGATATGTACATGGCCCTGACTCGGGCAATGTCAAAGATTGAAAAGCAAGCGGTCAAGCTTAAGAAGAAGATCATTGATCGAAAGCAAAGCGCACGCTCAACAGCACGAGTCGCTCCCGAACCGGATGGTCATCTGGAGGCCACGCCTCGCCCGCCGCGAATCGTCGCGGCTCGACGTTACCCGGTCAAACCGATGACGGCTGAGGAAGCTGCGCTGAGACTATCTGATGAAACTGATCAGTTTTTAGTGTTTCGAGATGCTGACACTAGCCGACTTGGAGTTCTCTACAAACGCAAAGACGGTAATTACGGCCTAATCGAACCGTGAAGAACCAGTAAGCAGGGGCAGTCGGCAGGAGCACGAAGATCCGTCACCGCCCTGCCCCTGCTTGGTGCTCCTGCCCCTATCGCCAAAATGCCTCGCAAGAAAACCATTGTTCCCCCCGTTGATAAAGACGCCGCACCTGACATCGTTATCATAACTGGATTGAGTGGCTCGGGAATGTCTTCGGCCACCAATGCTTTTCAGGACCTGGGATATTTCTGTGTCGACAATCTTCCCATCACCATGCTTCAGCCTTTCGCTCGGTTGGTTACGACTGACGAAGATGAAAAAGGAATCAGACGCGCTGCGTTAGTGATCGACATTCGTGAAGGCGGATTCCTCGCCCACTTTGAACAACAGTTGAAAGCACTGCGCACGACGGGGTTGAAAGTTAGCGTGCTCTTCTTTGAAGCTTCAGACGATGTTCTGCAACACCGGTTTAGTGAAACACGAAGGCCACACCCCGCTGAACGCGGAAAGGGATTGCCCTCTTCGATTGGAAAAGAACGCGCGGCAATGGCGAAGATTCGGTCACTGGCTGATCAGATCATCGACACGTCAGAGCATACTGTGCATACCCTCCGCAGTTTTCTGCTCGAACGGTTTAGTCCGGACCGAAAAGGCGCGCCGATGCGCGTCCAGGTGCTGAGCTTCGGCCACAAGTACGGTAATCCAGGCGACCTGGAATTGTTGTTTGATGTCAGACACTTGCCCAACCCACACTTTGTCCCTGACCTGAAAAAGTTATCGGGGCACCACCCGCGCGTAGTGAAATATCTACGTTCTCACGAAGAAGTAAGTGAAACACTCAAGCGGTTTACTGAACTACTGACTTACCTGCTGCCTCTCTACAAGCGCGAAGGGAAGTCGTACGTTACAGTTGGTATAGGATGCACAGGTGGACGTCATCGATCCGTGATGATCGCTAATGCCCTAGCGCGAACTTTGCGGCGTGCTGGTTTTGATGCTCATGCAGCACATCGGGACGTGCGCAAAGTAAACCGATCACAGTTTCGTTCGAAGCTACTGAAAGTGTGATGATGGTCATTCAAGACTGGAGGCGAAGATGAGTAACAATCCTCAGCAGCCATCGCCACAAGCGGGAGATGTAAAGAAAGTTTCAGGCGTTATTGTTACGCACGGACATCTGGCAGGCGAGCTTCTTGCTGCCGCTGAAATGATCATCGGGCCTGTTTCCCACATTGCCGCCGTTTCCATAGGTTGGCATGACGACGTCGACGCAGCTCGCGACGAAGTACAGAGGGCGATTACACGCGTTTCTCAAGGACGAGGCGTTTTGCTTCTCACTGACATGTTTGGGGGAACGCCTACCAATATCGCATCCATGTTTCTAGACGAAGGAACTGTCGAAGTGATAACCGGGGTGAACTTGCCGATGGTAATTAAGTTGGCAACCTACACCGGAAACGAATCGCTCTCAGACTTGGCCAGGAAAATCTGTGATCAAGGCCGACAGGGAATCTATCTCGCCGGAGCTCTACTCGCCCCTCCGGCTAAGGGCGGAGCTGATTGACGTGTCAGAGCGTACCCTTCGCGTAACTGGTCGTCTCGGTCTTCACGCTCGTGCTGCAGCCAATCTGGTCAGGGTCGCCAACCAATTCCAAAGCACCGTCACGCTCCATCGTCTCGACAATTCAGTTGAAGCGGACGCTAAGTCCATTCTTAGTATCCTGATGTTGGCAGCCAGCCGCGGTACCAATCTGCGCATCGTTGCGGATGGTATTGATGAAGTCACTGCGCTCGACGCGGTGTGCGATCTGTTTGCTCGCAATTTCGACGAGCCTGAAATCGGTGAGAGACAGCCGATCGCTGTTCAGGAAGAACTTCGGTGTAAGGGGCTGGGGGTTTCGGAAGGCATTGTGCTTGGTCGAGTGCTTCGTCTTCAGGATGGCACACGTGATGTCTATCGGGCAGAGATCGACGGTGCTGATCTCGAACGTGAAAGACGCCGTTTTCGAGCCGCAGTGCGATTGTCCAGACGACAGCTCGAAACGATAAAGGAGCGAGCCGAAAAGGAACTGGGTCGAGGTCACGCTTACATTTTTGATGCTCATCTTTTGTTTCTGGAAGATGCCAAGTTAACCCGCGACGTAGAGGATTACATTGTTAAGGAACGGGCTAATGCCGAGTGGGCGGCGAAAGTTGTTGGCGATCGATTGCTTTCGATCTACATGCAGATTAACGACGAATACTTGCGTGAGCGTGGCTCTGACATCGAAGACGTTATTCAGAGACTTCTGGCCAACCTGACGGGTGAAGGTCGCAGTCATCCAAAACTTTCTGAAGATGCCGTGATCGTGGCACAGGATCTTTTGCCTTCAACGATTGCGGAGTTGGATTTGAATCACGTGCGCGCAATTGCGACCGACTCCGGTGGCTGGACGTCACACATGTCCATCATTGCGCGTGGGCTTGGTCTTACAGCCGTGGTTGGTTTGCGGGACTTCTACTATCGAACGCGAACCGGGGATCAAATCATTGTTGACGCACAACGCGGCGAAGTAATCCTTAATCCACTTGCTGCCACAGTAGAGAGATACGAGTTTACCGCGCAAACATCTTCTCCGACGGTGACGGTAGCTCCGCAAGGAGTAAGTGGTCCGGTAACAACGAAGAATGGAATCGAAATCGCACTGCGAGCGAATGTCGAACTGCCGACCGAGTTTGAGGCGATAAGACGATTTGGAGCGTGCGGTGTTGGTCTTTTCCGATCTGAGTTTTTGCTCTCGCGACCGGGTTTGCTCTTGTCGGAAGATGAACAGTTTGTTTCATACAGGGCTCTAGCTGAAGCAGCCGGACCTGAAGGTGCGGTAATCAGGCTGTTCGATTTAGGCGGTGAAACTGGATATGAATTGTCTGATCGGCCTGAACGAAATCCAGCTTTAGGGTTGCGGGCAATTCGTTTCGGATTGAAGAATGCGAAAGTTATGCGTTCACAAGTACGAGCGATATTGCGAGCTGCCAAGTTTGGGAATTTGCGTCTCGTGATTCCAATGGTTGCCGATGTTGCGGATATTAGACGCGCGAAGAAGATTATCGCTGAGGAGTTAGCTTCATTAAGCAACGAAGGCGTTGAGCATGCGCAGGTAAAAATCGGTGCGATGGTAGAGATACCTTCAGCAGTTTTGACGGCTGACAAAATCGCTGCCGAAGTCGATTTCTTCGAGTTGGGTACAAATGATCTGGTGCAATACACTTTGGCGGTCGATCGTGGCAACGATCACGTTTCTGAATGGTTCCGGACGCTTCATCCGGCCGTGTTGTTTGGGATTA
>Ga0207691_10005170_pt1 | contig 12595 bp, 13 predicted proteins | sample KBSM13metaG_FD_184327 | JGI IMG/M metagenome (GOLD analysis project Ga0207691, IMG submission 184327) | Miscanthus rhizosphere microbial communities from Kellogg Biological Station, Michigan, USA - KBS M1-3 metaG (SPAdes) (version 2) | ecosystem: Host-associated > Plants > Roots > Rhizosphere >... | reverse complement strand
GGAGGGCTTTGTACTTTGTGCTTTGTTTGGTATTCGTCGTTTACGAAGAAATGCCTTGATCGGTTTCGCGTTCTATACCGCGAAGCGGTTACGACCCAAAGCCCAGGTTTGCTTCAACCCTGGGAGAGCTCGAATAGGGAACCCAACCCCAACGGGGTTGCGTCCCGGCGTCACGCTTCATGAAATCCAAATCTCAGCGGACGCAACCGCTTTTGCGGTTGAAATCCGTCAAGGCGTGTGACCCAGGGGACAAAAGCCCCAACGCCAATCTCACTTCTGCAAACAGATCATCGTCGCCAACATTGTCGCGATCAATTCACGCTCATCTGATTCACTGACTCCAAACACGTCAGCGCGCACTACCGTCAACGTCCTTCCGGGTTTCAGAACATTTGCGACCGCGACGAAACGTTCGCCTTTCGCAGGACGCAGTAGGTTTACCTTGAACTCAACACTTAACACTTCCGAACCGGCAGGCATCAACGTATACGCCGCGTACCCGCAAGCAGTGTCGGCAATCGTTGTGATTATGCCCGCATGCATGTAGCCATGTTGTTGGGTTAGATCGGATCGATAGGGAAGTGCTATTTCCACTTTGCCTGGTTCAACAATAAGCAGTTCGGCACCAATGGAAGACATTGCCGTCTGCCTCTCAAAACTGTTCCTGACCTGAGTGGCGAACAAAGGGTTCTTCGCGGTGAATGACATAGCAGCTTACTTAAATATTTTTCCGTTCCACTTCAACGCTTTCCTGTTCAACTTTCGGCCGTTGTCATCGATCTCACCGCCTTCAAAAACCTCGTCATAGACGCTAAACGACTTGACGAGTGAATGACCATCGATGATTTTGAGCGCTTCTGAACCAACTGGGAGCCCAACGTCCGCCGGATCGCTCATCAGCATAGCGGAAGTGATTTGATTCGTAGGTCCTTTATCGCCCTCGAACAGGTTCTTCGGCACAGCGCGATTGGTTTTTGGATCGATCGTGAAGTAGTAGTTGGTGAGTTCCGGATGCAGCCCACCGCTGCCGGTGGAAATTTCAATAATCTCTTCTCGACCGAGTTTTGCGAAGTCGATGTCAACGGCATTGTCTGCTCGTGTGAAAAAGCCATCGAGCGACTTGGCCGCAAGAGTCTTTGTGCCAGTGTGATAAAGCAGGAAACCGACAGAGCCTGAGTATTCCGTTTGGTAACATGGATCAGAAAGCAGCACCAGCCGGATATGATCGTTGCCGAAGAGTTTGAAGACGTAGTTGGTATCAAACTTTTCCTGCTCTTCAGCAGACAGCGTCCCGGCTCGCTTGCGAAAGTCACACACACTCAGATCGTCAGTGGACGCCTGCCACCACGCATTGCTATTCAGCGTTTCAAGTTGAGCCATGACAAGTTTCAAGGCTCGAACGCGTGCCGGTAGTTTCAGAATCTTTTCGTCCCATTCGTCCTTCGCACCGGAGCACGAGTAGCGAAGTGTTGGAATTGGTTTCGACGCTGCAAGCACTGACTTCTTACAGGCTCGTCGCGGATCTTGCGGGGAGACACTGGAAGCCACGAAGAAGACGAGCAACGCAATAGACAGGAATCTGATTGTGGGAAGCATGGAACGAATTCTAGGCCGTGTGGACCAGAAAGCGAAAGCATTGTCCGATATGCTTCAGCTTGTCGCTGATTCTTTCTACCCACAACACCAAGCTAAAGAGGCTCCTGCAAAAATCCAACAAACGGCAGTTTGGGATACTTCAAGTCCAGCCTATTAGGGCAAAGCAACCTGATGGAGAACGTGATCCGTGAGCGCACACTGTCCTGCAGAAGCTTGGACTTGAACAATCCACAAACTGCCGTTTGTGGGATTCAAATTCCTTTCTGCGCATCGAATGTATAGGTTGGACTTGAACAAACTCCAAACTGCCGTTTGGAGTATTTTTCGACCATCAAATAGAGCGAATATCAGACAGAATCAGCTGGGAACATCCTGTTCAAACGTGTTCAGAAGGTCGGTTCATCCACTGAAAGAAGATTGCTGTGATGCCACCTACAAACAATCCATACAATCCGGAGAGAAAGTGATTACTAACGATCGAAGTGAAGTCTCCAGGTTGAGGCACGACGATCAGCGGCAGCAGAATCGATAGAACGACCTCACCAAGAACCAATCCCGCGACCAACCCGACTAGCAGAAATCGCGAAACCGAACTTGACAGTGTTCCAAGCGTGAGGCCGGTCAGCACTGAGATCGTCAGTGTCGGAAGCAACAATACAAAAATCAACATGAGTGGAAGGAACGAACCGGCGACGAGGAGGGTCGCAAGTAGTTCGCGTGTTTTGATCGCTGTAATCGCGACCCCCGCCAGGTAAGCGATAATCAAACCAATAGGCGCACTTAGCAGACCAGCGATAAAACCAAAAAGTGTCTTTCTCAAAGTCATGATTTACAAAGCGGTCAATTCGATTACAAAAGCTTCAATAATTTATTTGAGGTAAAAAGGGCGGAGATGAACAGCAGGGCAATGCTTACGACGGAAAGTAAACTCAGCACTCTCCCTGAATACTCCACCCGCGCTTTTTGGAACAAGAGCCCCAACCCGACACCGCCCAAGAGTCCGCCGAAATGAGCTGCGTTATCAATAAAAAGAAAGCCAATGACTCCAAGCACGCCAGTGAAAGCCACACCTTCAACGACTCGGCGAAAGTAGTTCGCCGGATACTTTTCACGATGAAGCCAAACCTCAACCGTTAGGAAACCCAGCAGGCCCATGATTCCACCTGAAGCGCCAACAGAAGTTGTGTGGGGATACAAAACAAGGCTGAAGACACTCCCTGAAAGGCCAGAAATGAAAAACACAAGTGGCACAACGCGACGGTGAATTGTGTATTCGATAACTTTGCCGATAGCGAATAGCCCGAGGCAATTCATCCACAAGTGCGTGAAGTTCACATGCATGAGCATCGCACTAGTGAGTCGCCATACCTGCCCTTGCCAAACGGCCGGCTTCACAAGTCCAGCAGCTGCTATCGATTCCTTTTCGCCAAACAATAGCTGACTGAGCTCTACAACAATGATGGCCGCGAAGACGCAAGCCGTATAGCGAGAAAGCGACTTTTTCTTAAGCCACCCGGCGAACTTGCCCATGTCGGCTTCGGCCTCGAGGTCTGCGACCGAAAACGACTTCGTCTTGTGCCATTCCCATAACCCTTCGGCCAATACTAATGTTCCGAACACAACAAAAAGATTGCGAAACGCCAACGTCCATTGAGCAAATATAACTAGTACGACTATGCCACCAGCGAGAATGCCCAGTCCGATCAGGATCGTCTTACGTGCCGCTTTCTCAGCGCGCTTCTTAAAGGCAGAAAACAAGAAATCAACTTCTGAAGGTCTGACTGCCTCAGGCGTCTCTGGGGTCCATACTAGCGTTATCTCTTTACCATTGGTTGCAATGTAGTCGAGTAGGCCTTGCTTGGTGCAACCATGAGCCTTGTCTTTCAAGACATAGCCATACTCAAAGCCCTCTGGTTTGTCTGGTGCGACATCAGTTGTTTCCCACGGATGTTTTTGGATGGAGGATTCCAACGGAGGAGAAGGTTCGGTGAGCATTTTGATTTTTAGGTTCGTCGGCGATTGATCCATTCACCGACCTTGTCCCAATCGACAAAGATTAAATACATCGCCAACTGATACGGAAAAAATATGTTCATCAAGAAGAGCGTCGCGATGTGAAACAAAACACCGAAACCCAGTATCCACCAACGCGCGCGTCGCCAGACAATCGCGACTGGAAAAAATAGTTCCCACACCAGAACCACTCCAACTACGAATGGTAGAACCACGCGCACCTGGGGTAACCAGAAGGCCAGGCGAAAACCTGTGTCGTGTAGATTGTCCAGCGAATGAAAAATTGCCAGCACCGGAAGATTGTCAGCGCTTAGATACTTCAACCCGGCAACGCGCATCTTAACCAGCGCCGAGCTGAAATAAACCCACGCCATCAAACTCTGCATCAGGAGAACGGGATAGCCGTAGATGAACGACGACTGGCCCGCCCGCTTTCGACCTAACCAGTGATCCAGGGAGAAGTCGTCGCCACACGGAACAAAAGCAAGAACGACCAGGTAGTAAACCGCGAGCATTTCGTCGTGGTTGTAGTGACCAAAACTACGCACTAACCCCTCGTAGAAAATCACGAGTAGCAGCGACACCTTTGTTGAAAACGAAGTCAGCAATCCAAATGTGCTGAGGAGTAGCGACAACAGCAACACACTCTTGAAAGCAAACATTCCGGAAGGTGTCAGGAGACGATCGTAGAAGTTCCATGGCAGGACCTTCATCAGGCCTGTGGGACGAAGGATTGTGACAGGTAATTGACCGAGTGCCGAGAATGAGGTGACAAGAGTCGCAATCAAAAAAGTGCCGCTAACAACACTACGCGTTACGCCGAGCGTCAGGGCACTTCCGGAGGTGAAGCGATTCATAGTTGCGTGCGCCACGACGTTATGAACGTTGCGTAGTCAGCATACTGACCGCTGCTCCATTGATACATATCGAGTCGTATCACTCGTAACCGTCGGGAAGATGTCGGAGGCAAGTGGTTGTTGTAAAGATTTCCCCAGGTCAAAAGTAAGTCGGGTATGCGCTCACCCTGCTTAAGGTTTTCAACTCCGCCAACACGCTCAAGTAAGGCAACGTTGGCAGGATGAACTGATGGAAGTTTGAAACTTTGATTGGTGATGGTCGCGTTAACCATAGTCCAGTTACGACCATACAAAGCATTCGTCAGCTCGATCGGTCGAATATCGATTGTCTCGCCAGCCACAGTTTCACCGCGAAGCACACAGTAACTACGTCCGGTTTGCAAATCGCCACCGGCCATCATCACGTTCCAGACGGTGAATGGGTAAAGGTTTCTTACGTAACGGAAGGACCAGAGCAGCGGCAAGAATATTACAAGGGTCAGGATCGTGTATTGAGTGATCCAACGCCGCTCCGACTGTAGTTTCATAGGCGGACTGATTGTCGTGTCTAGGTCAGAGAGAGGTCAAACTTATTTCGCCGTCTCCCTTTAGTAGCTACCTGTGTCTTGAGAGCGTGTCCGATGCAGCAGCGGCGCCACTAAGGGAATTGTTTAAGGGCGTTCGAAGACTGCGATGCCGTTAGGCCAATCGACAGTCATGCGGAAGTAGTGTAAGGCTGACCCACCTAATGCTCCGCTCACCCGTTTGTCTGTCAGGGTGCCCATCACCGATTGAAAGCCAGCGTCCAATTGCACTGAAAACCAAACTGGTCCCACCTTAAAACCCCCGATGGTCACTTCGGGCACTTCGATCAACGCCGTACCGCTCAACGTCTTTATGTTTTCCAGAACGCGCCACTCCGGGTGCTTCGAATGCCACTTTTCATAAACTGATTGGACGAGAAAGCTCGTCGCTCTTTCTGCACCACGCCCGTCACCAAGTTGCTTTAGCACATCGTCTGACAAGAAGTTTGTAGCCCCGGTGTCCAGTACGAAGTCGATCGTTTCGCCATCAACTTGAATTGGAATTCGAGCAAAGTTGTTTGAACGAGTACCCGAAGTGTTTGATCGGAAAAACAATTTCACTTCATGAGTCTGGTCGTGTCCAGGAAGATCGCCCGTAGCGCGCCACAACAACGCCTTAGCTGGATAGTCGAAAGTCCAAACACGACCCGCGAACCACTGTTGACCCAACATCCCGTCACGTTTCAACAACGGGCTATCCCGGCGTGTAATCACAAACACCCGTCCCTCGTGACGACTTCCAAGTGCAGGGGGAACAGAAGCTTCTGGTTTGAAAGCCGGGAGCGGAGCCACAGTTAGATCCCCACCGTTGTCGGCTTCGCCTTTCAATACTTCAGCTTTCACTCCAAGCTTTTCGAGGACGTCACTGTAGAGCGTCAAGCTGCCGGCGGAGTCAGTGAACAGAAGAAGAGTAACGTTGTCTTGAGTGACAGGGACGGCGTAGAAACGATCCTCAATAAAGCGAGTGGGAATTGTTATTGGTTTACCGGGTCGAGGTTCCGTTGGCTGTTGCGCCGATGTTGGGAGCCAACAAAAGCTGAGCACAAGAAGTGTAAGGGCTACTTTTGATATTTGCATTGTTCTAAGCATCATCATCAATTTATCGTTACCGTTTAGTAGCTACCACCATTTAAGGGCATGCTCTTCTGGGACCGCAGGCGTCCTCGCCTGCCTTTGTCAGCTAAGGATGCCTCAGTGGCAACGAGTGCAGGCGAGGACGCCTGCGGTCCCAGAAGAGCACGCCCTTAAAATAGTGGTGGTTACTAAAGGGTACCTACTTAAGAGCTTGATCCAAGCTGGACGAATCATCCAAGAGGAGCCATTCAACGATCGACAGCGGCAAACTTCCATTCTTTAGCAGGTCGTCATGAAACTGGCCAAGTCGGAAGTTTGCACCCTGCTTGTCTCGATACTTTCCAAGGAGTCGCATGATCTGCCACTTGCCAGTCATGTAGTAAATCTTCTGTGTTGGACTCGACGCCGCGCCGGCTGCTTCACCTTCCGCCGCTTCTCGATCGAGGCCGCCGGCTTCCATGAAGTATTTGACTGCCTGTTCAAATGTCCAGCGACCTGTGTGCAAATTAACGTCGACGCCAATTCGTGCAGCACGGTAGCGCGAGAGACGCAAGATTTGTCCCTGCGACGCTGAGTTGTTCGGATAAAGACCCGTGCGCATCAACATCTCTTCGGTGTAAAGCGCCCAACCTTCAACAAAAATTCCATCACCATGTTGGCGGCGTATTTCGTTGTTGACGTGGTTCGCGATCGAGAGCTGTAGAAAATGTCCAGGTATTCCTTCGTGACCAAGGATCGGACGCGGATCTTCGATAGCTGCACGAATGTAGAAGTTCTTACTCGCCGGATTGTAAGTGGGAATGAAGTAGAAGCCGCTGTCGTCTTTGTCGTAGACGCCGGGAGGATTCATGAAACCACCGGGACTAGTTGGTTTGAAAGCTTCCGGTAGTTGACGGATTTCAAAGCGACCAAGATAGGACGGGAGTGTGACGAGATGATTGGTTTTCAAGAAGTCGATCATTTCAGCTTCCCGACTCTCGTAGGCTGTCAAAAAATCCTTTTGATCTTTCGGAATGCTTTTGCTGCGAGCGGGATTCGGATCTGACAGCGTCGGATCTGGAAGTAACGACTCCAACGCACGGTATCGCGCAAGTTCAGCCTGACCAAGCATCTCAACCTGGTTCGCATTGAGCGGCAACAGGTAAATATTTTTCAGGAGGTAGTTGTAATTCGCTTCGCCCATTGGCTTGAACGGCACCATTCCAGGAAGTCGCGTTTCCAGCCAGTCGGCAAAACCGTGAATTGAAGCGATAGCCGCGTCACGCGTCTTAACTAACTCGGCCTTTTCGGACGGCGACATGTCTTTCGCGAGTGTCATCAAGCTGTCGGTGAAAAGACTGTCGATTGAACGCGCAGAATCGATTGCGAGTCGTGCGTAAAGTTGAACCGGCTTCGTCAGGTTGCCCTTGGCCTGTTCGATCAGAAACGGCATCTGCTTCAAACGAGCCGTGGCGGCTAACCCACGAGTGTGGGGAGCATCGTATTCCTTCTTCAAGAGCGAGAAGATTCCATTACTGCACTCGTTGACGTAGGTCTGAGGATCAGTGGCCTCGAAGTCCATCACACGATTGAAGAATGCGATACCGTCGAGTTGAGAGCGAAACAGCAACCAATCAATTCGATCGTCTTTCGCCCAGGTCTTCGTCTGCATCGCATCAACTTTTGCGAGTAGGTCTTTTACGTAGAGACGACGAGCGAGAACGGCGGACAGTGAATAGTCGGTGAGCTTGTTGTCCCAGGTATGTAGTCCACTGTCGCTGGAGGCCACCGGATAGTTTTGATTCCGCCAACGGTAGTATTCGTCAGCAAGCCGGCGGAGATCAGCGGGCGTGGTTGGTGTTTGGGCTGAAGCCGTGATCGTTGTGATGAGCATTAGAGCCAGGAGAAGAAAAGGTTTCATAGGGTTGGTTTTCTATCAGGCCGCGCATGGTTGAAATCGTGGATCAGCAATCGGGCACCGGAGTGTCGTAAAGTCAGTACCACTACGCGGTAGCGTGTGGCTCGACGTTACCGTTAGTCAAAAGGACGAGCCACACGCTACCGCGTAGTGGTACTGACTGCTCCGAGCAAGGCTCTTGCGTTTCTCTGTAGCCCCGACAGTTTCGCTCTTTTCATTGCGCTGCCACGGAAGCGCTCGGCATAACTCTCTGGAGTTAGTTCGAGAATGTCTGACAGAGAGGCGTTAACATTACCGTCCCTGGGTGTGAATCGCGGCTCAGCCTTCGGTTGTTCAAATCGATTCCAGGGACAGACATCCTGGCAGATATCACAGCCGTAGAGCCATCCAGACATTTTCTCTTCAATCAACTCGGGAAGCTCGGGGGCACGGAGTTCTATCGTTGCGTACGAAATGCACTTGTTGGAATCGACGACATACGGTTCGGTGATCGCTTGTGTCGGACAGGCGTCGATGCACAACGTGCACGTCCCACAATGGTCGTCCATCTGCTCGTTGTCGTATTCGAGTTCGAGATTGAGTAGTAGTTCACCGATGAAGATCCATGAACCAAACTCCGGCGTGATTACGTTTGTGTGTTTGCCTAACCAACCTAACCCGGCGCGCACGGCCCACGCCTTGTCCATCACCGGTTGAATATCGACACACACTTTTCCTTCGGCCTCTGGCTGTTGTTCTTTTATCCAGGTCAGCAGTGAATGTAGTTTTCTGCCTACGACGTCGTGATAATCGTCGCCCCATGCATACCGAGATACTTTTCCGGTCGAAGGATGGTCCTGATGTTTTGCAGGGGTGAAGTAGTTTAAGGCAACGACGACAACTGAGCGGGCTTGCGGAAAAACGAGCCGAGGATCGATTCGCTTCTCCACGTCGCGTTGCATCCAGGCCATATCGCCGTGGTATCCGCGAGCCAACCAATCGCGTAAGAGTTGGCCTTCGTCAACCAACGATCCAGCGCTTACGATTCCGACTTTGTCGAAGCCTTCGTCGTGAGCTCGTTGTTTGAGGAGGTCCGAGAAATCTGCCCTTACGAAAGACGCAGCTCCAACACTTGAACTCGAGTCATTCGATAGCCGCATTGAAGCGAGGCACCTTCAGGTTGCGCAAACTTTAGCTGCCGAGTCTGCCCACTTGCTAATGACGACGTCACCGTAGAGTAGTAGTTCCTTCTGACGTCGAATCGCGCAGGCACGTCGAAAAGCGCTTCGTTCGCCGTACTTCGCTATTGATACCGAAGTCCGCCCACGTTTTTCGCGTCCAGCGTTCCAGGTAACTTCATAGACGTCGTTTAAATAGATGCGACCGTCTTTGCCTTTATATTTTTTGGCTGTGCGACGAACCCCGACGATGCCAGTCTGGTTGCGTGGGTTCTTGCCAACGATCACCCAGTCAGTCCGTGGTTTGCCTAACTCCTGTTCAAGTTGATTGCGGAATGCCACTGCGCGTTTGAGCGCTTCTTCCTTGCCACCATTTTTATGATCGCTAACAAACTTTGATTTAGTAACGTTGCCGAGCCGGACGCGAACATACCAGCCAACAGTCTTATTCTCGGGGCAGTCAATCCGACTGATGCCCTTAAAGCCACTCTTCGCCATAAAGCCTTTCAATTTTCTCCTGGGAAATATTTTGGATGGCAGAAAAACTAACGCCTGAAGCGAGAGATGTCAAAAGAGGAATTTAGAATCTCGAATCTCGGATGTTGAATCTCGAATTTGAGATCAGTAGTTAGGTGCGCGCTGCGGTCAGTTTAAGCGCCGCTTAGAGATTCGAGATTTCCGATTCCCGATTCTTACTGGGGCATCTTGGTCATGGTGACCGTTACAATTGGCGTATCACCGGCGGTCCTACTGTAAGAAATCCAGTAGCCGACTTTGGGATAACGGACCATCTTGTATTTCGAGCCGTCGGGTTTGGACTCAACATCCGCACCAAAAACTTGTTGGGGGGTGATAACACCAGTCGCCCCACTGGAGAAGTCGACCGATATGGTCGTTACTTTGTGCGTCGCATCGTATAGAACTTGCGCTGTTTCCTTATCATTGAAGACATAGAAATCTTGTTCGTCGCTCTTGGCCGCCGGTGTCCCCAGTTTCTTCCGCACCTCATCAGCGAGCGTTCCAATTTGAATGCCGCGATAGTCGTGGAACGTTGGATCCTCTTCTGCCGGAGCCTTGTTACGTGATTGACCCACCAGCAGTCCAGTAAGCAACAGGCTAAGCAGAATTGCAGAAGTTAGTTCGACCAGAAATCTTGAGGATCTTGAAAGGTGAGCCATGGTTACTCCTCTCCAAGAAAGTTTTTTAAGGTTCAAAACAAGGTAGGTAAACGATCCAGAAGCCTTAAATGGCTAACGTTGATAACTTTTCTGGACGCGCCGCGAACAATAATCCCGAAGCGTTTTGGATGTCAATAAGAACCTTGCCGATTTCCAATTGCCAATTGCCGACTTGCTACACGCATGGTGTGGCTCTTTGTTAAAGATTATGAGTGAGTGGGAATGAAGACAATCGGCAATTGGCAATCGGAAATCGGCAATGTACTTATTGACTCAAGTTTGCGATTAGCGTAGAAGCAGGGTGTTGGTTTGGTCCTGCCCGAGTCGGCCTGGGACCGCAGTTCGCAGCAGAAGGAGCTTGGTAAGATGAATCGGAGCGCACTCTCGCCTAACGCTGTACTAGTGTTACTCGTCGCACTGTTCGGACTGGCCTCATGCCAGCCGGCCGCCCCAGGTACAAATCGCGATGGTGCAAAAACTGCGAATGCTAACGCCGTCAAAGAGACGGTCAATCCGGTTGCGATCGAGGCCGAGATAATCAAACTCGAGAACGAATGGGCCGCAGCCGCACAACGAAAGGACGTCGACACGCTCAGGCGTATCCTGGCTGATGATCTTGTAGTGACGCTGATTGATGGAAGTGTCGGCACCAAAGCCGGAGAGTTGAGTAATGCCGAATCCGGGGCAGTCACAATGGAAGCATGGGAATTGGCTGACACGAAGGTGACGGTCTTGAGCGCTGATTCGGCATTCATCACCGGCCGGGGCACCATTAAGAAGGGAAAGTATAAAGATCCGGTTTCACACAAGGTCGTAGACATTAGCGGTCAGTACCGGTTCACCGACGTTTACTTGCGACGCAATGGACAATGGCAGGCCGTTGCATCACAAACAACAAAGATAGAAAACCCGCCGCCTCCGACTGCAGCAGCAAGCCCAACTGCAAAATAAGTTCGCGATGTCGATGAAGTCAGTACCACCGCGCGGTAGCGTGTGGCTCTAGACTGAGTATGGCGATTCTCGAAAATTCAGCGAGCCACGCGCTACCGCGCTGTGGTACTGACGTCTCCTCTCCTTGACTATCCCCCGCGTTTGAAATAGAAAGCCCACGCAATATCACCCTTTTACCCTGGAGCAAAGATAAATGAAGAAAGTCTTTCTGATCATACTTGCAGCCTTGATCTCCGCAGCGTGCGGCGCCCCGCCGACAAATCGCGCAGACACAAGCTCCACCAGCAGCACCAACAAAGCAGCAGAAACGGCCGCTGCTTCAGCGTCGGTAACGGAAGCTGAGGCAACAGCCAAAGAGAAAGAGATTTGGGGAACGCTCGAGAAACAGAACATGGCAGCGTTCGGCGACATGCTTGCCGACGACTTCGCCTATGTTTCGGGCGACGGCGCCCACGATAAAGCCGCCACCATTAAAGCCGTAACCGGTTTCAAGCCGACTGACATTGTCTTTTCGGATTGGAAGTTTATACCGGTAGGAAAGTCCGCCGGCCTGCTCACCTTCACTGTTAAGAATAAAGGAACAATGAATGGCGAGCCGATACCGGAATCATCCTCGCGCGCAGGTTCAGTTTGGGTGAAGCGCGGCGGTAAATTGCTCGCGGTCTATCACCAGGACACTGAGGTCAAGACAGGACCCCCGCCACCACCGGCTAAGGCAGCAACAAAACCCGCTGCAAGTCCGGCAGCACCTTTCGCCGCGGCAACGTTAAGCGCTAATGCCGAAGCAAATGAGAAGGCTGTGTGGGCCGCACTAACCGCCAAAGAATGGAACGTGTTTGGTTCGTATTTGTCGAGTGACTTCATCGAAGTCGAAGCTGATGGCATTTACGATCATGCCGGCGCGATCAAAGGTGTAGAGGGCTTTGATTTTTCGAAGGCTACACTCAGCGCTTGGCGTCAGGTAAAAATAGATGACGAAGCGTCGCTTGTGACGTATACGGTGAAGATGCCTGGCGCAAAACCTGATACTTCATATCACTCGAGTGTTTGGTCGACTCGAAACGGGAAGTGGTTGGCAGTGTTCCACCAGGGAACGCCTTTAGCGCCACCGCCACCGCCGGTGAAATCGACAGCGAAGAAAACGCCGTAGAGGGCGTCTTTCGAACTAAGAACAAATCGGGAAGAGTGGCAGCAGATGTCCGATAAACTTTAGTTGGTCGTTCTCTTTAGCTGTGAGACATGCTAGATGGTTCACAACGACCAACTAAAGTTTATCGGACATTTCTGCTTGCCACCTTCCTGACTTGTT
>Ga0207691_10005167_pt1 | contig 12601 bp, 8 predicted proteins | sample KBSM13metaG_FD_184327 | JGI IMG/M metagenome (GOLD analysis project Ga0207691, IMG submission 184327) | Miscanthus rhizosphere microbial communities from Kellogg Biological Station, Michigan, USA - KBS M1-3 metaG (SPAdes) (version 2) | ecosystem: Host-associated > Plants > Roots > Rhizosphere >... | reverse complement strand
CGAGTCCGTGCGACGCACGAACGCCGCGAACGCGGTATCGGTAACCGGCGCCATGGCCGCGACCGATGCGAACCACATCCGATTGTTCCCGGAGGCGGAGGCCCGGAGCACCGGGTGCCGGCTCATCGCGTAATGAAAGTCGTTCGTGAACGTCGCGTACGCACGGAGCGACGGCACCTTCGTGATCAACTGGTCGTTCCGCCAGCACTGCTCCGGTGTCCATGGCTCACACGTCGACTCCGTGCGGAACAGGCCAGCTCGCGTTAGGTCGAGCGATTGCTGATGCCGCGCATCCAGGTCGCGCCAGCGGCGCACATCCTCGCCCACGCCCACCATCATGAGTCGTGACAGCTGCTCCGTGAGAAGGGCGTCGGCGGATGCGAGGACGACGAGCATCACTGGTATCCAACGTCGAAGGCTGCGTCGAATGACTCCGACGAGCCCGACGGCGACCGGCGCGAGCCAGAGCAAGACCACCAGAGGCCCCACTCTCCCGGTTGGAACCGGGAGCGTCGCCAGAAACGCTTCATAGGCGAGAATGGCTGTAGTGGCAGCGATCGCCGCACCAACGACGAATCTCCCCCACGATGCTCCCGCCTCGAGGCGGACGGCACGATCCACCACCTTCGATCCGTGTAGCGCGAGAACGGCGAGTGGAAAAACGAAAAACAGCCGGAACACCGCCGAGTGTCGAAAGTACCGCATCGGGTAGAACACGTCGTACAGCCAGCCGCGGACTGGAAGTGACTCCCCCATGGCGGCGCCGAGGCTGAGCAGTCCGACCCCGAGGAGCCACCACAGCCAGCGGTCAGACCGGCCTGACGCGAGCGCGCATAACGCGAGCAGCGGGATGAGCACGCCGGCATACACGCTGACCATCGAGACGTGCGTCCAGGGCCACACGACGTCGGGGAAGAACGCCTTGATGCGCGCCGGATATGCACTCGCGAGGGAAACGACGGCGGCGGGCGGAAGCTCGTTATGCGCTGCCTGCGCGCGCGACAGCGGCTGGCTCCGCGAGTGCACACCGCGTCCCTCGAGGAGCTCGCCGACGTACGTCGGTGACAGTACGACCACACCGACAATGGCCATGACACCGAGAGCCGCCACCGCGAGTGCCAGCGAGGTCGAGCGGCTGCGCACTCGTGTGACACGGCCCGGCTTCGCCCGTGCTGCGACGCTCCCTTCGCCAACCCCTTCGGTGATCGACGACGCGTCCTCGGCGCTGAGCTCCACTCCGAACAGCACCTTTCCCAGTGCCCACAGAGCGGCGAAGCAACCCGTCAGGATCGTGATGGATGGATGACCCGCGAGTGCGCCAACGCCCCAGATGGCTCCCGCCTGCGCAGCGTGGCGCAGCGATCGCCGCTGGAGCGCGAGATCCAACTGCCAGATGATCCACGGCACCCACGAGAACCCGGCGACGAAGGTCGTGTGCTGCGCGTGGCCGGTGTACAGCCCCGAGAACACGTAGCCGAGCGCGACGACACACGCGCCCCACGCGGGCGCGCGCAGGTGACGAGCGAGGACGAAGATTCCCGCGGCGCCGAGCGCCCAGTGAAACAGCCAGTACGCGATGAACGACGCCGGCCGCCCGCCGAGCAGAAGGCCGAACAGATTCACGATTGGCGAGAACGCGCCGATCTGCGGTTCGCTGAACGAAGGGAGTCCGCCATCCGACCAGGGGTCCCAGCGAAGAAACTGGCCGGCGCGCGCGTGGTCGGCGACGAGGACGAACTGCGGAAAGTACTGGCCGTCGACGTCCCAGATCCCTACGGCGCGTCCGGTGACGAGGAGGCGGTTCGCCAGCAGGAACACGAGCGCGACGACACCGGCGAAGATCGCCCAGCCGCGAAGGTGACGCGCCATCACCCGGCCCCGCCGCGTGGGTACTGTCGCTGGTGGGACAACGTCGTTCGTGCGAAGTTGGTCGCAACCTCTTCATCCCATCCGACCATGCTAAGAAACATCCTCGCAGTCGCCGCGTTTCCCCTCGTCGTCTCGACCGCCGGCGCGCAAGCCGCGCAATCGCCGTCGCACGCCAGTGAGGCCCGCGCTCTGTGGAAGGGCATCATCGTCAACGTCACTCAATCCGCCGACGAGATCTCGGAGTCGATGTACGCGTATAAGCCGACGCCCGACGTGCGCAGTTTCGGCGAGCTGTTCGCCCACGTCGCGGGATCGCAAAAGATGTACTGCGCGATGGCACTCGGTGAGAAAGCTCCGGAGGAGGACGTCGTGGAGAAGGGCGCCAAGACGAAAGCGGCGATCGTCGCCGCGCTCAAGGAGTCGAACCAGTATTGCGAGCGCGCCTACGCCCTGCCGGACGCCAGCCTGAAGGCGCCCGTGGACATCTTCGGCCAGCAGCATCCGAGGTTCTACGCCCTCATCGCCAACGCGGCGCACGACGGCGAGCACTACGGCAACATCGTGACGTACATGCGACTGAACAAGCTGGTCCCGCCGTCGAGTCGCCGGTGAACCACCAGTGAGCTCGACCAAAGGATCGGAGAAGGATCGGAGCACGGCGTGAGCACACGTCTCGAACCGCGCCGGGTCGTGATTGGCGCCGGTGCGCACGCCGAGCTGGCGAAACGGCTGCGTGCACGACGTGGCGACCTCGAAGTCCGGGGCAGCGCCTACACCGACGTCACCGCGGACGACCTCGCGTGGGCCGACACGTACATCGGCTTCAGGCGCCCGCCGTTGCCGACGATGGGCAACGTCCGGTGGGTGCACTGCACCGGCGCCGGAGTGGACTCGTGGCTCTCGTCGCCTGGATTACCGGGCGAGATTCTCCTGACGCGCACGTCGGAATCCTTCGGCGTCTACATCGCCGAGTGGGCGCTCGCGCGGGCGCTCGCGTTTCGCCAGCAATTGCTGGATCTGGCGGAGAAGCAGCGACGCCACGAATGGGCGCCTCGCGACGCCAGCTACGTCCGCGGCTCGCGCGCCGTCGTCGTTGGCACGGGTGACGTCGGGTCGCACATCGCGCGACTCTTTGCGGCGTTAGGCGCGGAGGTGCACGGCGTGTCCCGGTCAGGCAATGGCGACGCCGGGGTGTACGCGTCGACGTCCAAGGTGTCGGAGCTTCCGCGGCTCGCGGCGACGGCCGACTGGCTCATCGTCACCGTGCCGCTAACGTCGGAGACGCGCGGACTCATCGGGCGTGACGTGTTGAGCGCCTGTCGCGGCGCGGTGTTGATGAACGCGGGACGTGGGGCAGTGGTCGATGAGGCGCTCATTCCCGAAGCGCTCGACAACGGCTGGCTCGCGGCGGCGATGCTCGACGTGTTCACGGTCGAGCCGCTGCCGAGCGATTCGCCGCTGTGGGATGACCCGCGCGTGATGATCTCGCCACACAGCTCGGGACCGACGACGGCAGAAGGAGCGATCGTCGGCTTCCTCGAGTGCCTCGAGGAGATCGAGCGCGGGGAGACCCCGGCACGTACGGTCGATCGCGAGCGTGAGTATTAGTGGAAGTTGTCGTGCCTCATTTCGACATCTCTCGGATGATCCGGAACAGGAAAACCGAGCGGACCCGATTTCGCGGGCCCGCTCGCATGTCACGCTGGTGCAACTGCCACCGGCGATCCTCTGTTCGTGCTAGTCGATCACTCCGATCATGAACGGCGGATCGTCCATCGAGCCAGTCACCCAGACCCGTTTGCCGAGGCATGCCTGGAAATCGGACGGCGCCGAATCGAGCCAGACGAGGTCGCCGTCCAGGAGCTCGACGTAGTATGTGCCATCTTCCTCCGCCAGTATACCGTCGATGGCGGCACGCCCTCCCACGACCAGCACCTGAAACCTGTCAACGGCGAAGGTCGGTATGACCGGGTCGATAGCGTCGTCGGTCTCGAACCGCGGCGAGTCCACCGTCCAGGCGCCGCGCAGTTCAACTTTGGCACCGTCAAGTACGCGGAGCAGCTGCGCTTCCCCACCGGCGAGGGTGACCACCCCGCCAGATTCGAGTTGCAGTGATACTGCAACGGGCGACGCCGAGCCGTCAATCGAGACGGTCCCTGTGATCACCGTGGGGTCGGGATTGGGAGGAGGAGTCCCTCCGCCGGAATACGCGGGCCCCACCGATGATTCCGTGCATCCGCAGGCGATCAGAACCGCCGCGGTCAGTAGTTGTGCGCGAGTCATTGTACGGGTCCTCCAGTCAGGCTGATGTCACTAACGGACTGAGATACGAGCGACGTTTCGTGATTCAACCGTATTTGCCGGTGGTTCCGTCGCCGTTCCGGAGCCGTTCGCGCAGTAGCTCTTTCGCGTTCTTTTCGCGTTCCGTCGGGCAATCCTCGCGGTTCGCGAGATGCCCTCTGTTCCACGGGAACAGCGCCATCTACCTTGGGTCCGGAGTCGCCCCGGCTCACGGTCTTCGCGCGGAGGTGCTCCAGTGACGCGCCCCACTCTTCGTCTTCTAGGGGGCACCGCGTTGGACGGTGTCCCGCCGGAGGCCGCGCGCCTTCTGCTCGGACAGTCGAAGACGGTGGGCTTTCTCGCCTACCTCCTGCTGGCGCAGGCTGGTCTTCGCCAGCGGAGGGACCGGCTGGCCGGCCTGTTATGGCCGACGCTGGATCAGGCACACGCCCGGAGTGCGCTGCGCAAAACCGTGCACGCGGTGCGGTCGGTCCTCGGCGCGGACGCGATTGTTTCGTTCGGTGATGAAGAGCTGGTAATTGGGCCGGACGTCCTCTCTTGTGACGCCGTCGAGTTCACGAGCGAGATCGAGGCGGGACGCCTCGGCCGCGCGCTCGAGCTCTATCGCGGCGACCTCATGCCCGGTTTCCACCTCCCCGAGTGCGGAGAGTTCGATCTCTGGCTGGAGGAGATGCGAGCAGCGGCGCTCGAGCGCGTGGTCGCGGCGGTGTGGGCACTGGCCTGCGCGTGCGAGGAGAACCAGCAGCTGACGGATGCAGGCGGTTGGGCGCGCCTGGCCGCGCGTCGGGCGTGGACGGACGAGCGCGTCCTTCGGCGCGCGCTCCTCATGCTCGACCGCATTGGCGACCGGGCTGGCGCGATCAGTCTCTTCGACGGCTTCGCGCGGCGGCTCAGGTTCGAGCTCCAGACCGAGCCGTCGGCCGAAACCACGGCGCTCGCGGCGCGGCTTCGCTCCACGTGAACGTTAGGCGTGTCCGAAACGGGATCGTCGTTAGGCAGCCGCGGCGCCGGCCCCACCGTCTGCACACGATGGCCGCTGTCGCTGCTCGATGTGCCCGGCCCTCGAACGTGGCGCATCGCCGCCTGACCTATCACTGGTCGACCGACGCGTGGCATGTTACGCCCCTCCCCGGCCGCTCGCGAATCATCCACTACCACCATGGCGAGGTTTGATGAGTACTGAAGCCCCCGTTGCCGCTGGATCCACCAGCGCGCCCCTGGAAGCGCTGGACACGCGCGCCGTCATCATCTCGCTGACAGCGCATGACCTTCCCGAAACCATCACGTGGTACCGCGACGTCCTCGGATTCACGGTCGACTATCAAACCGAGCGCGACGGCAAGCCATCGTCGGCCGGGATACGGTCCGGGTGCTCCAAGATCTTTCTCAACCAGGACGACGGTGGGCGAGGCTGGGATCGGGTGAAGGGCGAGGGCTTCGCGATCACGTTCGAGACCGGCCAGGACGTCGATGCCATCGCGGCGGGTATCAAGTCCCGCGGCGGTACGCTCACCATGGAGCCGACCGACATGCCTTGGGGAGTCCGCATGCTCCGGTTGGTCGATCCGAACGGCTACCGGCTCGGAATCTGGAGACCGCTGAGCAAGTAACGTCGCTGGTCGGCGAGCCTAACGGGGACTGGGGAATCGGGAATCGGGAATCGGGAATCGGGAATCGGGAATCGGGAACCGGGAACCGGGAACCGGGAATCGGGAATCGGGAATCGGCAGGCCAGTAATAGCCGCAGCGGGCAGCTCGCAGCCGCAGCCCGCAGCCGTCGGCAGCAGTTCGCGTAGTTCGTAGTCCAGTCCCCGGTCCCCAGTCCCGCCAACCCAGGACCGTCACATTCACATGATCGCCAGGAGTGGGTCGCGCCGGCGGGCGTAACCGGCGCCGTGAAAATCTCCGGCGCGCGCAAGTGAGCTGAGGACTGGCCGGCGCCCGCCCGTTTCATCGCGAGATGTGAAGGCCCGGGCGGTCCTGGCGGCCATAACAAGGGCGGCAGTGTGCACGCGCGAGGCTTCTTGCCGTTAGGCGCATCGTTGCACCATTGGGGGTCAGTGTCGATTTTGGTCGTCCGGCCGCATCGACGGGAGAGCCCCCGGTATAGCGCGCCATGCGCGGCCAACACGGCATCGGTCTTGTCCCGCGCACCGGGCGGCGTAGAATGTCCGGAGCCTCGATTTCGGAACGCACGCCCTGCACACCTCACGGAGGTAACGCATGGATCGTCTCCTTCGGGTTCCCGCATTGCTCGCCGGCCTGATGGCCGTGCCCCTGCTCGCGGTGACCGGTCAGAATCGTGACTCGAACGGACCGCCCGACGCGCGACCGCGTCGCGCCGCGCGCGGCGCAGCCACAACGCCACAGCTGGTGGGCACGATCACCGGCACCGTCACCGTCGCGCACACGAACGAGCCACTCGACGCCGTGACGGTGCAGATCGAAGGCACGCAGCTCGGCGCCTCCACCAACGCGGCAGGCGTGTACCGCGTCGCCAACGTGCCCGCCGGGACGCACACGCTCGTTGCCCGGCGACTCGGCTACGCGCGCGCGACGCAACAAGTCACCGTCAGCGACAACGGAACCGCAACCGTCAACTTCTCCCTCGAGCGGACGTCCACGACGCTCGACCAGGTCGTCGTCACGGGGACGCCGGAGGCGCAGACCAAGCGTGAGCTCGGGAACGCCATCGGGCTCGTGAATGCCGCCGAGGTCACGAAGCTGGCGCCGCCGCCTAACGTGCAGCAGCTGCTGAACGGCGTGTCCGGAGTGCGCGTCCAGTCGGCCGGCGGCGACGTCGGCTCCGGTGGGAACACGCGCATTCGCGGCGCCAACAGCATGACGCTCATGTCCGAACCGCTGCTCTACATCGACGGCGTGCGCGTGAACAACGCGGCCGCCGACAACGGGAGCTTCCCGGGTGTCGGCGTCGATTCGCGCTATCCGCCCTCGCGCATCAACGATCTCAATCCTTCAGAGATCGAATCCATCGAGATCATCAAGGGGCCGGCCGCGGCGACGCTCTACGGCACCGAGGCGTCCAACGGCGTCATCAACGTGCTCACGAAGCGCGGCGTGCGCGGGGCCGCGACCATCTCGTACCAGGTAAAGCAGGGTGCCAACTGGCTCCCGAACCCGGAGAACCTGTTCCAGCACTCGTACTACAAGACGGCATCCGGTGAGATCGTCGATGCGAACGTGCTCGCGCACGACCGTACCGTGGGATTCCCCGTGAGTTACTACGGGCGCTGCCCCAAACCGTACGAGCAGTTCGGTGACATGTGCAAGGGCAGCCCGTTCTCGACCGGACACACGCAGTCGTACGACGCGACCGTCTCCGGCGGCGCCGACGTTCTCAACTACATGTTCTTCGGCGCCTGGGATCGGGACGAGGGCGCCGTGGATTACAACTGGAAGAACCGGCTCAGCGGGCGGAGCAATCTCACGTTCATGCCTAACGACAAGGTCACCTTCGACTTCGGTCTGGGCTACGAGCGGAGCCAGCTCCGCTCGGCCGGCGCGCAGCAGCCGATCACCACGGCCATCCTCTGGTCGTGCCCATCGCCGGGATGCGAGCCGGGGAAGAATCTGCCTAACGGTCTCGACGGGCCGCTGCGCGGCTACCTGCTGTACGTACCGGAGGTCTTCGAGGACGACATCCAGGGCTACGAGGACCTGAACCGCAGCACGCTCACGGCGACGCTCCGCCACCGCCCACTCACCTGGCTCTCGCATCGGCTCACGGTGGGCGGAGACTTCACGCAGCAGCAGCTCAGCAGCCTGTGGAAGAAGATCACCACGGTGGGTAGCCTCAATCCGCTCGGCCGGCGCGACGTGGAGAACTCATCCGCATCGTTCGTCAGCGCCGATTACTCGGCCACCGCTACGGCGAAGGTGCGCTCGTCGCTCCAGTTCGAGACTGCGTTCGGACTGCAGTACTATCGAAAGCAGACCGAGGCCGTGCTGGCGCATGGTGAGACGTTCCCCGTCAACGACCTCGAGACGATCAGCTCCGGCGCGCTCAAGACGGCGCAGGAGAATTTCGTCGAGAACAAGACCGTGGGGCTCTACATTCAGGAGCAGCTCTCGTGGCGTGACCGGCTATACCTCACTGCTGCGATGCGCGGCGATGACAACAGTGCGTTCGGCAAGAGCTACAAGGCGACACGTTACCCGAAGCTGAGCGCGGCGTGGGTCGTGACCGACGAGTCGTTCGCGGCGAACGTGCCGTTCGTGTCGTCGCTCAAGCTCCGGTCGGCATGGGGGAAGGCCGGCCAGCAGCCCGACGCGTTCGCGGCGCTGCGCACGTACGCACCCGAGACCGGCGCCGGCGGCACACCGACGCTCACGCCGCAGAACCTCGGCAACATCGATCTCAAGCCCGAGATCGGAGAGGAGATCGAAGCCGGCTTCGACGCGTCGCTCTTCAAGGACCGTGTCGCCTTCGAGTTCACCTGGTACAGCAAGCAGACGAAGGACGCGCTCGTATCGGTCCCGGCGCTCCCGTCGTTAGGCTTCCCCGGCGTGCAATTCCAGAACATCGGCCAGGTCGACAATCACGGCTACGAGATCGATGTCGCCGGCGACGCGTTGCGCTCGAGCAACGTCAACCTCCGGCTCGGCATGAAGTTCTCGCACAACACGAACGAGGTCGCGTCGCTCGGTGGCGCGTCGTCGCTCGTGATGAATGCGACGTTCGGGCAGTACCACGTCCCCGGCTTCCCACTCGGCAGCATGTTCCAGCGCCGAGTGCTCTCGGCCGACATCGCGACGGTGAATGGTGCGCCTCGCGCCACCAACATGATGTGCGAGAGTGGAGCAGTGCTGCCGGGAACGAACTTCTCTGCCGGCGGGGGGCCGGCGGTACCGTGTGCGCAGGCACCAGCCGTGTACTGGGGGAATCCACTGCCCGAGTGGGAAGGATCCGCAAACGGGACACTCACGCTGTGGCGGAACCTCCAGCTGTTCGCGCTCGTCGACTTCCTCGGCGGCAACAAGATCCTGAGCGGCGACATCCGCGCGTCGCTCATGTCGTTCCGTAACCAGCGCTCCATTCTCGAGGCGAAGGATCCGATTCTCCTCGCGTACGATATCCTCGACACGCGCCGACAACCGGGCATCGTGGACGGCGGGTTCGCGAAGCTCCGTCAGGTGAGCGCGACGTACACGTTCCCGCAGTCGTGGCTTCGCCCCATCGGCTTGGCACGCGCGTCGGCGACGCTGTCGGCGCAGAACATGGCCACGTTGTGGGTCGCGCAGCACTCGGACTTCGGCGTGAAGCTGACCGATCCCGAGGTACGTAACAGCGCTGGCTCCGGCGCAGATCCCGGCGGCCTGACCGGCTACAACCAGGAAGGCTGGCCGCAGCTCCGTCGCGTTCTTCTCGCACTGCGGGTGACGCCATGACGAACCGCCACGCACTGACGCTCGGGCTCGCGCTCGTCTTTCTCCCGATCGCTGCCTGCAGCGACATCCTCGACGTGCACGTGCCAGGCCGCGTGCAGGAAGAAGCGCTCGATGACCCGGCACTGGCGCCCACGATGGTGGCGAGCGTGGTCTCCGACTTCGAGTGTGCCTGGAACAACTACGTCGCGGCGGCCGCGCTCATCGGCGACGAGTTCATTCAGGCGTCGGGCAACCTGAACCAGCGCAACTGGGCGTCGCGCCGGATCCCGGCGGACGATGCCGGCATGGCGCAGGGCACCTGCCGCGCCCAGTACGGCATCTACACGACGCTGCAGACGGCGCGGTTCCAGGCCGAGGACTCGTTCAAGCGACTCGACAAATTCACCGACGCGCAGGTGGCGAACCGGACGCTCCTCAAGGCGACGGTGAAGGCGTACGGCGCGTACGCGCTGCTCGCACTCGGCGAAGGGTTCTGCGAGATGGCGATCGATGGCGGGCCACTCATGACGCCGAAGGAAGTGCTCGCCCTCGCCGAGACACGCTTCACAGAGGCAATCGCGCTCGCGACAGCGGCGAACAACCAGGACATTCTGAACATGTCGCTGGCCGGCCGGGCGCGCGTTAGGTTGGACCTCGGGAATTATGCGGGAGCGCTGGCCGATGCGAGGCTCATTCCGGCCACGTACGTCAAGAACGCCACGCGCGACGATAGCGACACGCGGCGCTACAATGCGCTCTGCGAGTACGTCACCTGCGCAACGAACCGGCACGCGACCGTCGCGCCTAACTACCGCGCGATCACGTGGGCTGGTGTGCCTGATCCGCGCGTCGCCGTCTCGACAAAAAACCAGCTGGCGTTCGACAACGCCCAGATCCACTACTTCCCCACGAACAAGCACACATCGCGCTCATACCCGGTCGTGATCACGTCGTTCAAGGAAGCGCGGCTGATCATCGCCGAGGCGTCCGCGCGAACGAACGACCTGGGGACGGCCCGGCAGCTGATCAACGCGATGCATGCCGCGGCCGGCATTCCGGGTTACGATGCGGGCGGCACCGCGACCCAGACCGAGGTCATCGCTCAGGTGATCGAGGAGCGTCGGCGCGAGATGTTCACCGAAGGCGGTCACCGGCTGAACGATCATCTCCGCTTCAGGGGGACGCCGTGGGCGATCCCGTTCAAGGGCGAGCCCGGCTCGATTCACCCCACTGGAGTGGATGCGACGGGTCTGCCGTATGGCGACACGAAATGCTTCCCGCTGCCGACCGTGGAGCGAATCGGAAACCCGAACATCCCGAAGAGCTGAGCGGTCGTCATTCCGAACGCAGTGAGGAATCCTTGGCCTCCCGATAAAGAGAGCAAGGATTCCTCGCTTCGCTCGGAATGACATCACCGCTCGGCAGGCCTAACGAGAGGAGCGATCTCCCATGGTATCGACGATCCGCGCCGCCTTCACCGTGACCGTGTGCGTCCTGGTCGCAGCCGGCAGTTCGGCCGAGGCGCAGCAGTTTCCTCCGAATCCGAAGGTCGATCGCATCTTCGCCGAGTGGGACAAGCCGGACTCACCCGGCTGTGCAGTCGGAGTCGTTCAAAACGGGCGGTTCATCTATCAGCGCGGTTACGGGATGGCGAACCTCGACTACGACATCCCGAATGGCCCGGAGATGGTGTATTACGTCGGGTCTGTTTCGAAGCAGTTCACGGCCGCGGCCCTCGGGCTCCTCGTGCTCGACGGCAAGGTCTCACTCGACGACGACATTCGAAAGTACTTCCCCGAGATGCCGGACTACGGATCGCCGATCACGATCCGGCATCTCGTGCACCACACGAGTGGCATTCGCGACGTGTATGGGATCATGGGGATCGCGGGGCTCCGAATGGAGGATGTGTACGCGGACTCGGAGGCGGTCGCGCTGATCGCGCGTCAGAAGGCGCTCAACTTCACCCCGGGGAGTACACATCTGTACAGTAACTCCGGCTACTTCCTCATGGCGCAGCTCGTTAGGCGCGTGACGGGAAAGTCACTGCGCGTGTTTGCGGACGAGCGCATGTTCCAGCCGCTCGGGATGACGCACACGCATTTCCACGACGACCCCGGGCACGTGATGAAGAAGCGGGCGATGAGCTACGAGCGCGACAGTGCGGGTGTCTATCGCATCTCGTACCTGCAGAATTTCGACAAGATCGGTGCCGGCGGGCTCTATACGACTCTCGACGACATGCGGAAGTGGGACGAGAACTACTACACGCACAAGGTGGGCGGTGAGGCGCTGCAGAAGATGATTCACACGCGCGGCGTGCTGACCTCGGGGGACACGCTCCCATACGCATTCGGCAACAACGTCGCCTCATACCGCGGTCTGCGCACGACGGAGCACGGCGGCGCGCTCATGGGGTACAAGGCGCACATTTACCGCTTTCCCGAGCAGCACCTCACGGTGCTCGAGACCTGCAACCTTGGCGCGATCAATACCGGACCCCTCGCCGAGGCGGTGGCTGAGGTCTACCTGGGCGACAAGATGGGTCCGAAGACGCAACGTGCGGCCGCAGCCCCGCAGCGCCCTCCCGCGGATGGAGGCCTAACGAGCGGCGCGAACGCCGACTTCGCGAGTCTCGCTGGCGACTATTACAGTGAAGAGGTCGACGCGACGTATCACGTCACCTGGCGCGACGGTCGCCTCTCATACGCGGGGCATCACGTCCCGATGCAGGTGCTCGTGCCGATCGGTCCCGATACGTTCCGGGGCGGCGGGCAAACGGTTCGTTTCGAACGCAGCGCGCCCGGCGCAGCAGCGACCGGGTTTACGATTGGGGGGGGACGCGCGTTAGGCTTCAGGTTCAAGCGGCGGTGAGGGCCGGCCGTGCTGGCGGCGCCTACAGCGTCGCCGCTGGGTTCGACAGTGCAACGGCAACGGCATTTTCACCGCGGAGGACGCAGAGGACGCCAAGGACCGCTTCGGCAACCATCCAGGCGAACCACTTCGAACACGACATCCAAAACAGAGGGGTGTGAACGGAAAC
>Ga0207691_10005162_pt1 | contig 12609 bp, 5 predicted proteins | sample KBSM13metaG_FD_184327 | JGI IMG/M metagenome (GOLD analysis project Ga0207691, IMG submission 184327) | Miscanthus rhizosphere microbial communities from Kellogg Biological Station, Michigan, USA - KBS M1-3 metaG (SPAdes) (version 2) | ecosystem: Host-associated > Plants > Roots > Rhizosphere >... | reverse complement strand
GCGTTCCCGGTTCGATGGTCAGCGAAAACCGCTCGAACAGGCGTGGCTGCGCAGCGGAGTACCGGAAATTCACGCTCCTGAACTCCACGCCGGAATCCGCCGGGGCGAACACCAGCGGAGCGGCCACGTCAGTCACGGCCGGCGGATCGAGCAGCAGCTCGGCGAACTGCGCGGCGTCGGTCAGGGATCCCTCGAGGTTCCTATAGATGCGGTTGAACTCCCACATCACCCGCGTCGCGGTCGTGTAGTAACTGAACGTGATGAACACCGCCTCCAGGCTCGCGCTGCTGCTGCCGCGCACCGCCAGGGCCGCCACCAGGCCGAGGATGTTGGTCGCGACGAACATCGGCGAGGTGATCATGTCGATGCGGAAGTTCTGGTAGTCCCACGAACGCAGTGTCTTCGCGCCGTAGTCCTTCACGTTGCGCTCGTGAATGCGGGCCTCGTCGGGCTCGCTGGCGAACGCGCGCACGACCTCGGCGTTCGAGATCGAGTCCGCGAGGTGGCCGGCCAGCGCGTTCGAGGCGGCTTCGCGGACGTCCACCAGCGCCTGGCGCCGGCGGATCAGCGGAAGCACCGCTGCCAGGGTCGCACCGAGCATCGCCAGCAGCACGACGATCAGCCAGGGCGAGTAGGACCACAGGACGACCGCCACGAAGAGGAGCGGGATGACGTTGGGTGCGATCTGGAAGACGAGCACATCGAACACGTCCTCGAACCGTCGCGCGTACCCCAGCGCCCGCTTCGTGAGCGAACCGGCGTAGTTGTTCTGGAAGAACGCGAGGTCCTTGGCGAGCAGTTCGTCCATCGCCTCGATGTACAGCGCCTCGAGGCCGTAGATCTCGACCCGCGTAATCAAGATCACGGCGACGCGCCAGCACACCTGGCCGACGATCCACAGGGCGGCGAACGTCAGCACGTACGGCAGCAGGTCTGACGCCGTCATCGACTCATTGCGCGCGAACCGGCCCAGCAGACGCGCGATCACCAGCGGCGGCGCGTAGTAGTTCAGGATGTCGGCGAGCGCCGGGAGGATGATGCAGCCGAGCGTCATCAGGGGCATCCGCCGCGCCTGCGCGTAGTAGCGCGCAAGAACGAGGCGGATAGCTGCGGTCAGCCGCGGTCGCTGCCTGTTCGTGCTTTCAGTACTCATGACAATGTGTGCCCGGGGACAAGGCCAACCGCTATACTCGCACGGTGAAGATCCTTGCCTCGTACCTTAAAGGCTACTGGCCGCTGGTTGCGCTCGCTCTCATCCTTGCCGCGGTCAACCAGGTCTTCTCGCTCCTGGATCCCCTGATCTTCCGTTACGTCATCGACCGGTATGCGACCCGATTCTCGGAGTACACCACAGGACAGTTCTTCCGCGGCGTCAGCCTCCTGCTGCTCGCGGCCGTGGGCGTGGCGTTCGTCTCGCGGGTTGCCAAGAATTTCCAGGATTACTTCATCAACGTCATCACGCAGCGGCTCGGCGCGCAGATCTACGCGGACGGCATCCGGCACTCCCTCGAACTGCCCTACGCGGTCTTCGAGGACCAGCGCAGCGGCGAAACGCTCGGCAAGCTGCAGAAGGTGCGGACGGACGTCGAGAAACTGATTTCGGCCTCCATCAACATCCTCTTCACCTCGGTGGTCGGCATCGTGTTCGTGATGGTGTACGCGTGGAGCGTGCACTGGCTGATAGCGCCAATCTATTTCCTGACGATACCGACGCTCGGCCTCCTCAGCCGCGCTCGGGCGCGATCTGCGTCGCGTAGTCGACGAGCGCACCCAGGATCTCCTGGCCGCGCTCGTCGGCGGCTTCCTCGAGTGCGTCGATCTGCTCGAAGAAGGCGGCCAGCGTCTGGCTGCCGCCGGCACCGTCGTGCAGGCGGTGCGCGATGTGCTCCTGCCATTGCGCCGTCTCGGGCGCGCTCAAGGTCTGCGGAAAGTTGCGTGCGCGATAGCGGAACACGAGTTCGGCGAGACGCGCATCGCTGAACGATGGCCGCTTGCTGGCCAGCTGTTCGGGCGACAGTGCCTGCAGCCGCTGCAGCGTGCGCCGGTCGTCGTTGCCGACGAAGCCGCCGTACAGGTCTTCGTCGACATCGGCCGCGGTGAGGGGCGCCGGCCGCTCGAACACCGCCGGCCACATGCCGGCGAGCTTGCCGCCGTGCTCGCCGGCGGCGGCCGCATGGCGCAGCCCCTGCTCGATGTCGATGCCCCATCGCAGCGCCGCGTCGGCACTCAGCGTCTTCAGATTGCCGATGACGATCGGCGACTTGTTGATGTGGATCGTCTTGATCGGCAGACGCGCGACGCCTTCGGGCAGCTCGTCGGACTTGCCGAACATGCGCAGGCGCAAGGTCGGGACATCGAGTGACAGCAGCTCGCTCGGGTCTTCGCGCAGGTCCCAGACGATGATCTCGTTCTTGTTGGTCGGGTGCGGCGCGAGCGGCCAGACCAGCGCGAGGCAGCCCCGCTCGATGCCGTACATGCCCGACACATGCAGGAACGGGCGGCCCTGCTCCTGCGCTCGGGCCATCTCGAGCAGCACCGCGTCCTTGCGGCGCAGGCGCAGGCAGAACTCCCACAACCGCGGCTGCCGGTTGCGGATCAGGCGCGCCAGCGCGATCGTCGCGCGCACGTCCGACAGCGCGTCGTGCGCCGCGTCGTGCGCCAGGCCGTTGGCGCGCGTCAAATCTTCGAGCTTGAACGACGGCCGGCCGTCCGCGTGGGTCGGCCAGTGGATGCCCTCGGGCCGCAGCGCCCAGGTCACGCGCACGACGTCGAGCAAGTCCCAGCGGCCGCACTCGTTCTGCCATTCGCGCGCATACGGGTCGATCAGGTTGCGCCAGAACAGGTGGCGCGTGACCTCGTCGTCGAAGCGGATCGAGTTGTAGCCGACGCCGATCGTGCCCGGCCGCGCCAGCTGCGCCTCGATCGCGTCGGCGAACGCGTGCTCGGGCACGCCGCGCGCGAGGCAGGTCTGCGGCAGGATGCCGGTCAGCAGGCACGATTCGGGCTCGGGCAGGTAGTCGGGCGCCGGCTGGCAGAACTGCATCAGCGGCGCATCGACCTCGTTCAGCTCGGCATCGGTGCGCACGCCGGCGAACTGCGCCGGCCGGTCGCGGCGCGGGACGCGGCCGAAGGTTTCGTAGTCGTGCCAGTAGAAGGTCGTCTCGGTCATGCGGGCAATCTAACAGGGGCCGGCGCCGGCGCGCTTCGGCTAAGCTTGCGCGCTCGTTTCATCCGGCCGCGCGCCACCCTCGGAGATTCTCAGACCATGACCCGTGTATTCAATTTCAGCGCCGGACCGGCCGCGCTGCCCGAAGCCGTGCTGCGCCAGGCGGCCGACGAAATGCTCGATTGGCACGGCAGCGGCATGTCGGTGATGGAGATGAGCCACCGCGGCAAGGAGTTCATCGCGATCCACGCCGAGGCCGAGGCGCTGCTGCGCGAGCTGCTGGGCGTGCCGTCGAACTACAAGGTGCTGTTCATGCAGGGCGGCGCGATGGCCGAGAACGCGATCGTGCCGATGAACATGCTGCGCGGCAAGACGAGCGCCGACTACATCAACACCGGCGAGTGGTCGAAGAAGTCGATCAAGGAGGCGGCGAAGTACGCCAAGGTCAATGTCGCGGCGAGCTCGGAGGCGAGCCACTTTGACCGCATCCCGAAGCGCGAGACCTGGCAGCTCGACCCGGGCGCCGCGTACGTGCACATCTGCTCGAACGAGACCATCGGCGGCGTCGAATACCACTTCACGCCCGACATCGGCGCGGTGCCGCTGGTGGCCGACATGTCGTCGAGCATCATGTCGAGGCCGGTCGACGTGTCGAAGTACGGGCTGATCTACGGCGGCGCGCAGAAGAACATCGGCCCGGCCGGCGTGACGATCGTGATCGTGCGCGACGACCTGATCGGCCAGCCGCTGCCGTGCACGCCGTCGGCCTTCGACTACAAGCAGCAGGCCGACAACGATTCGATGCTGAACACGCCGCCGACCTACGCGATCTACATCGCCGGCCTGGTGTTCAAGTGGATCAAGGCCCAGGGTGGCCTGCCCGGCATCGAAGTGCGCAACCGCGCGAAGGCTGCGCTGCTGTACGACGCGCTCGATGCGAGCGGGTTCTACTCGAGCCCGGTTGCGCGCGAAGACCGGTCGCTGATGAACGTGCCGTTCAAGCTCAAGGACGAATCCCTCGACGAGGCCTTTTTGAAGGGCGCGCAGTCACGCGGCATGATCCAGCTCAAGGGCCACCGCTCGGTCGGCGGCATGCGCGCATCGATCTACAACGCGATGCCGGTCGAAGGCGTGCGCGCGCTGGTCGACTACATGAAGGAGTTCGAGGCGCGTCATGGCTGACGCCACGGCCGCGCTGCAGCGCTTCGGCATCCTCGTGCTCAACGAGATCTCGGCGCGCGGTCTGGCGCGCCTGCCGCCCGAGCGCTACGCCACCAGCGCCGACATCGCCGCGCCCGACGCGGTGCTTCTGCGCTCGGCCGACCTGAACACGCGCAGCCTGCCGGCCAGCGTGCAGGCGATCGCCCGCGCCGGCGCCGGCACCAACAACATCCCGGTGGCGCGCATGAGCGAGCGCGGCGTGCCGGTGTTCAACGCACCGGGCGCGAACGCGAACGCGGTCAAGGAGCTGGTGCTCGCGGCGATGCTCCTGGCCGCGCGCAACCTCGCGCCGGCGCTGCGCTTCGTCGCGCAGCTCGACCCGCAGGCCGATGCGATGGACAAGCGCGTCGAAGACGGCAAGAAGGCCTTCGCCGGCTTCGAGCTCGCGGGCCACACGCTGGGCATCATCGGCCTGGGCAAGGTCGGCTGCCTCGTCGCCGACGCCGCGATCAAGCTCGGCATGGAGGTGTACGGCTTCGATCCGCACATCACGGTCGACGCGGCCTGGAGCCTGCCTGCGCAGGTCCGCAAGGCCGGCAGCATCGACGAGGTGCTGCGCAGCGCCGACTTCGTCAGCCTGCACGTGCCGCTGATCGACGCGACGCGCGGCATGGTCGACGCCCGCAACATCGGCCAGATGCGCCCCGGTGGCGTGCTGCTGAACTTCTCGCGCGAGGGCGTGGTCGCCGAGGCCGCGGTGCTCGCCGCCCTCGATGCGAAGGCGCTGGGCTGGTACGCCTGCGACTTCCCGAGCGCGGCGGTGAACGCGCATCCGCGCGTGATCGCGCTGCCGCATCTGGGCGCCTCGACCGCCGAGGCCGAGGAAAACTGCGCCGTGATGGTCGTCGACCAGCTGCGCGACTTCCTCGAACACGGCAATGTCACGAACGCGGTGAATTTCCCGCAGGTCGGCATGGCGCGCGAATCGGCCTGGCGCATCGGCATCGCCAACGCCAACGTGCCCAACATGCTCGGCCAGATCTCCACCGCGATGGCCGATGCCGGATTGAACATCCACAACATGGTCAACAAGTCGCGCGGCGACATGGCCTACACGCTGGTTGATGTCGACAGCCCGGTCGCCGCCGGCGTGCTGGATGCGCTGCGCGCGATCGACGGCGTGCTGTCCGTGCGCTACTTGCCGATGCCGGGCGCCTGAGCCGCCGAGGCCGGGCGTGTTTTCTGGTAGAACAAGACCCGTTGTGACTTGACGCGCGAGCGACACGCTGGCGCGCACCTGCAAAGGACTCGGGTGACGAATCAGGGGGTCGAGTCGGCGCTCGGCGTGGCCAGCAACCGACCACGGGTGATGTGGTGGCTGCTGGCCGCATGGAGCCTGGCCTGCATCGCGCTGTGCAACTGGTGGCTCCAGGATCGTCTCGCGGCGCACCGCGAGCAGTCCGGCGCGACCGCTGCGGTGCGCCTGACCGGTGCCAAGGAGACGCTGGCGATCACGCTGCGCCAGCTCGCCGCGCTGCCGCTGAACCTGTCGCACAGCCCGGCGGTGTCGGCCTATGTCGCCGGCGCAGCCAAGCGAGGCAACGCCGCCGCGCCGACCGAGATCCAGCAGACGCTGAACCGCGTCAGCGAAGACTTCAAGCTTCCGCTGGTCGCGCTGATCCGCCGCGACGGCGACATGTTCGCCAGCAGCAGCACCGCGTCGAACCCGGCCAGCGGCACCCCGACCAATCTTGCGACGCGCGAGTACTTCATCGAGGCGCTGGCGCGCGGCTCGGCGGTCCAGTTCGTGGTCGGGCGCAATTCGCGCGCGCCCGGCGTGTATTTCGCAAGCCGCGTCATGCACGACGACCTGGTCGTCGGGGCGGCCTTCGTCAAGCAGGACACCGACACCCTCAACCGCGTGCTCAGCGACGCCGAAGGGGCGATCGTCTTCGTCACCGACAGCAACGGCGTGGTCGTGCTCGGCAACCGGCCCGAGATGCTGATGCGCCGCCTGCCGGACGGGCCGGCGCGCGACCAGGCGCTGTGGCAGGCCGTCTATCAACGCATACCGGATGCGCTCGAATGGACGCAGTCGCGCCTGTCGGACACGCCGCGCACGCTGATCACGCGCATCGGCGAGATGGGACACGTCACCCTGTCGTCGCCCATGCGCGACACGCCATTCCGCGTCTGGGTGCTCGAGCCGCTCGACGAAGAGGCCCTGATCACACGCAACACCTGGACCGTCGGCCCCGCGCTGTGGCTGATCGGCTGCGTGCTGATCTGGCTCAGCTGGCGCCGCGTCCAGCTGCTCGACGCCTCGCTGAAGGCGCGGCGCGATCTCTTCGACCTGACGCAGGCCCTGCCGCTGACGGTGTTCCGCTACACCGAGCCGGTCAAGGGTCCGGCCCGGTTCGCGTTCATCGGGCGCGGTGCCGACGAGTTGTTCGGCGTCGACAGGGCGGCGATCGAGCGCGATCCGCTGCTGCCCTGGCGCGTCGCCGGCAGCGGCGAGCACCCGCCGACCCGGCCGCAGGAGTTTCGTGTCGAAAGCGGCGACCAGACGCTGTGGGTGCTCGCCGACAGCTCGCCCAAGACCGAGGCCGACGGCAGCAAGACCTACAACGGCTACTGGCTCGACGTCACGATCAGCCGCGAGACGCAGGCCCGCTTCGCCGCGGTCTTCGAGCATGCGTCGATCAGCTACCTGTTCTTCGATGCGAAGCAGGGCATCACGCACTGCAATCCCGCGACCTTGCGCATGTTCGGCACCAGCGACCCGCATGTGCTGCTCGGGCGCATCCCGTGGTACCCCAGCCTGTCGCCCGACCGGCAGGCCAGCGGCGAGCCCAGCCGCGAACGCGCGCTGCGCGAGTTGCGCGCGCACACCAGCTCGCAGGAGCGCGTGAATGCGTTCGAGTGGCGCTTTCGCCGCGTCGACGGCGGCCTGTTCGATGCCGACGTCAGCGTGATCGCGCTCGACTGGGCCGGTACGCCGCAGTTCTGCGCCGTGATCCAGGACATCACCGCGCGCAAGCAGATGCAGGCCGAGACGGAGCATGCGCGCCAGGCCGCCGAGGCCGCGAGCCAGACCAAGTCGAGCTTCCTGGCCAACATGTCGCACGAGCTTCGCACCCCGATGAACGCGATCATCGGCATGACCCACCTCGCCCTCGAAGACGGGCTGCCGGACAAGCAGCGCGACTACATCGAAAAGGCTCATGGCTCGGCGCGCAATCTGCTGCAGATCCTGAACGACATCCTCGACGTCTCGAAGATCGAGGCCGGCCAGATGGCGCTGGAGCGCATCGATTTCGAGCTCGAATCTGTGGTCGGCGAAATGGCCGACGTGCTCGGGCTGAAGGCCGACGAGAAAGGCCTCGAGCTGTTGTTCAGCGCCGCGGCCGACCTGCCCAAGCGCCTGGTCGGCGATCCGAACCGGCTGCGCCAGGTGCTCGTCAACCTCGGCGGCAATGCGATCAAGTTCACCGACGTCGGCGAGGTCACGGTCGGCATGGAGATCGAAAGCCAGGACGCCGACAGCGTCGAGCTGCACGGCTGGGTGCACGACACCGGCGTGGGCATGAGCGAGGAAGAGATCGCGCGCCTGTTCCAGCCCTTCATCCAGGCCGACAGCTCGACCACCCGGCGCTATGGCGGCACCGGCCTGGGCCTGGTGATCAGCCGCCAGCTGGTCGAGCGCATGGGCGGGCGGCTGTGGGTCGAGAGCACCCCAAGGCCGGCCCAGCCGGCCGTCCCCCGCGGGGATCTGAGTAGCCCGGCAAAGCCGGATCTACTCAGGAGCGCCAGCGGCCACGGCTCGACCTTCCATTTCACCGCGCGCTTCGGCCGCAGCGTGCCGCGCGCCCCGGCGCGCGCCTGGATCGCCAACGAACTGCGCGGGCGCCGGGTGCTGCTGGTCGACGACAACAGCGCCGCGCTCGAGGTGCTCGGCGGCATGCTCGAAACCCTGGGCGTCACGGTCGACCGGGCCGAGAGCGGCGCGCAGGCGCTCGCGCTGGTCGATGCCGGGCCGCAGAACTACACCTGGTTCCTGCTCGACTGGAAGATGCCCGGCATGGACGGCATCGAATGCGCGCGCGAGATCCTGCGCCGTCACCCGACGGTTCGGCCCTGCATCCTGCTCGTCACCGCGTTCGCGCGCGACGACGCGCTGCGCGCGAGCGCCGGCTTGCGGCTGGCCGGCGTGCTGCACAAGCCGGTGACGCCCTCCAGCCTCTACGACTGCCTGGTGCAGGCGCGGCGCGTCGAATCGGCGGTGCCGATCGCGCCACGGCGGATGGCCGGCGCGTCGTACGTATCGGCGGTGGCGTCGCCGGCGGTGCGCCAGCGCCTGGCCGGCGCCCGCGTGCTGCTGGTCGAGGACCATCCGCTGAACCAGCAGCTCGCCTGCGAACTGCTGCGCCGCGCCGGCGTCGATGTCGTGGTCGCCCGCGACGGCCAAGAAGGGCTGGCCAAGCTCGCCGCCGAGGGGCCGTTCGACGGCGTGCTGATGGACTGCCAGATGCCCGTGATGGACGGCTACACCGCCACGCGCGAGCTGCGCCGCGATCCGCGCTGGCAGAAGCTGCCGGTGATTGCGATGACCGCCAGCGCGCTCGCCGAGGACCGCGAGCGCGCGCTGGCCAGCGGCATGAACGCGCACATCACGAAACCGATCCACGTCGAGACGATGCTGCGCACGATGGCCGACTGGATCGCGGCGGCGGCGCCGGGCGCGACCGCGGCGGCCGCCGGCGGCGCATCGGACGCAGCGCCGGCAGCGCCCGGCCCGTCCGACACCGCGATCGACCGGGCCGAAGGCCTCTCCTTCTGCATGGGCAACGAAGACCTGTTCCTGCAATTGCTCGACGGCTTCCGCGACGCCGAGGCCGGCTTCGTCGACGCGATCGAGCGCGCGCTCCCCGAGCAGCGCTGGGGCGACGCGCTGCGCCGTTCGCATGACATGAAGGGGCTGGCCGGCACGATCGGCGCGCGCCGCCTGCATGCGGCGGCGCAGGCGCTGCATGCGGCGCTTGCGGCCCAGCGCGCTGAACCCGGCGGGCCCGAGATCACGCGCGTCAAGCTCGAGCTCGACCGCGTGCTGATCGAGATCGATCGGCTCGCGCCGCACGGCTGAAACGCGCCGCGGCGGTGGCGCCTGCGGCGTGCAGGTGGCGTCGCGGGCTGACACAATGGATTTTGTCCGTCCGTTCCCAGAAAAGGTTGATGCCATGCCCCGCACTCCGAACAAGACCACGACCACCCACGCCTTCGCGAAGACCCGCAAGCCCTTCCGGACGGCCTCCGGCAAGCAGGGCCAGCTGTACTCGCTGCCGGCGCTGGCCAAGACCTTCCCGAACGTGAACCGGCTGCCGGTGTCGATCCGCATCGTGCTCGAGTCGGTGCTTCGCAACTGCGACGGGCGCAAGGTCACCGCGGAGCATGTCGCCGAGCTCGCGAACTGGCAGCCGAACGCGGCACGCACCGACGAGATCCCGTTCGTCGTCGCACGCGTCGTGCTGCAGGACTTCACCGGCGTGCCGCTGCTGGCCGACCTCGGCGCGATGCGCAGCGTCGCCGCGGCGATGGGCAAGGACCCGAAGACGATCGAGCCGCTGGTGCCGGTCGACCTGGTCGTCGACCACTCGATCATGATTGATCACTTCGGCGGCAAGAATTCACTCGACCTCAACATGAAGCTCGAGTTTCAGCGCAACAACGAGCGCTACCAGTTCATGAAATGGGGCATGCAGGCCTTCGACACCTTCGGCGTCGTCCCGCCGGGCTTCGGCATCGTGCACCAGGTCAACCTCGAGTACCTCGCGCGCGGCGTGCACAAGACCCCCGACGGGGTCTACTACCCCGACAGCCTGGTCGGCACCGACAGCCACACGACGATGATCAACGGCATCGGCGTCGTCGGCTGGGGCGTCGGCGGCATCGAGGCCGAGGCCGGCATGCTCGGCCAGCCGGTGTACTTCTTGACGCCGGACGTGGTCGGCTTCGAGTTCACCGGCCAGCTGCGCGAAGGCGTGACGGCGACCGACCTGGTGCTCACCGTCACCGAGATCCTGCGGCGCGAGAAGGTCGTCGGCAAGTTCGTCGAGTTCTTCGGCGCAGGCACGAGCAGCCTCGCGCTGCCCGACCGCGCGACCATCGGCAACATGGCGCCCGAGTACGGCGCGACGATGGGCTTCTTCCCGGTCGACGAAAAGACCATCGAGTACTTCCGCGGCACCGGCCGCACCAAGGCCGAGATCGAGGCCTTCGAGGCCTACTTCAGGGCCCAGGGCCTGTTCGGCGCACCGGGCCGCGGCGAGATCGACTACACCAAGGTCGTGACGCTCGACCTCGGCACCGTGACGCCCAGCCTGGCCGGCCCGAAGCGCCCGCAGGACCGGATCGAGCTCGGCAACGTCAAGGCGCAGTTCACCTCGCTGTTCAGCAAGCCGCCGGCCGAGAACGGCTTCAACCAGCCGGCCGCGCACCTGCACACGCGCCACCTCGTGCGAGCGAACACCGCCGCCGACAACACGCCGCAGGCCGCGCCCGCGGCGACGCCCGGCGCGCCGCGCCAGGTGGTCGAGATGGATGCGAACCACCCGACGCTGGAGGCCGCGCAATCCGAAGCACCGTCGACGCCGCCCCAGGTCGGCGACATGACGCTGGGCAACGGCGACGTGCTGATCGCCGCGATCACCTCGTGCACCAACACCTCGAACCCGAGCGTGCTGCTCGCGGCCGGGCTGCTCGCGAAGAAGGCCGTCGAGGCCGGGCTGAAGGTCGCGCCGCACATCAAGACCTCGCTCGCGCCGGGCTCGCGCATCGTCACCGAATACCTGACGAAGGCCGGCCTGCTGCCCTACCTCGAGAAGCTCGGCTTCAGCGTCGCGGCCTACGGCTGCACGACCTGCATCGGCAATGCCGGCGACCTGCGGCCCGAATTCAACGACGCGATCACGAAGAACGACCTGGTGTGCGCCGCGGTGCTCTCGGGCAACCGCAATTTCGAGGCGCGCATCCACCCGAACCTGAAGGCGAACTTCCTCGCCAGCCCGCCGCTCGTGGTCGCCTACGCGATCGCCGGCACGGTGCTGAAGGACCCGATGACCGAGCCTCTGGGCAAGGGCAAGCGCGGGCGCGACATCTACCTCGGCGACGTCTGGCCGACAAGCGACGAGATCTACGCGCTGATGAAGTACGCGATGAACGGCAAGGCCTTCAAGGCCAACTACGACAAGGTCGCGAGCGAACCCGGCAAGCTCTGGGAGAAGATCAAGGGCGTGACCGGCCAGGTCTACAACTGGCCGGCCTCGACCTACATCGCGAAGCCGCCGTTCTTCGACGGCTTCACGATGGCGCCGCCGGCGCTGGTGGCCGGCGTCAAGGGTGCGCGTGCGATGGCGCTGTTCGGCGACTCGATCACCACCGACCACATCTCGCCGGCCGGATCGATCAAGGAAGCCTCGCCCGCCGGCGCGTGGCTGAAGGCGAACGGCGTCGCGAAGGCCGACTTCAATTCGTACGGCTCGCGGCGCGGCAACCACGACGTGATGGTCCGCGGCACCTTCGCCAACGTGCGCGTGAAGAACCTGATGATCCCGGCCGCCGACGACGGCTCGCGCGAGGAAGGCGGCATCACCCTCTTTCAACCGTCGGGCGAGAAGATGTTTATCTACGACGCGGCGATGAAGTACATGGCTGCGGGCACGCCGACCGTGATCTTCGCTGGCGAGGAATACGGCACCGGCTCGAGCCGCGACTGGGCCGCCAAGGGCACGCAGCTGCTGGGCATCAAGGCCGTGATCGCGCGCAGCTTCGAGCGCATCCACCGCAGCAACCTCGTCGGCATGGGTGTGCTGCCGCTGCAGTTCAAGGGGACCGATTCATGGGAGTCGCTCGGCATCCGCGGCGACGAGAGTTTCGACATCGAACTGGCCGACGACATCCGGCCGCAGCAGGAAGCGACGCTCGTGATCACGACGCCCACCGGCGCCGTCCACCAGGTGCCGCTGGTGCTGCGCATCGACACACCGATCGAGGTCGACTACTACAAGCACGGCGGGATCCTGCCCTTCGTGCTGCGCCAGCTGCTCGCCGCCTGAGCCGCCGCAGCGTTGCGCGAATGAAATTGCGCAGCGTGGCGACTCGCCGTTTTGAGCGGTGTGGGCGTGTCTGCTTGCGGCCCCTTGCAGACGTTCGCGAGCGGCCGCTTGCGTGCATCGTGCGCGCATCGCGGCAGGCGCTGCCCGCCGGGGGCTCATACGGTGGCGGTC
>Ga0207691_10005161_pt1 | contig 12610 bp, 11 predicted proteins | sample KBSM13metaG_FD_184327 | JGI IMG/M metagenome (GOLD analysis project Ga0207691, IMG submission 184327) | Miscanthus rhizosphere microbial communities from Kellogg Biological Station, Michigan, USA - KBS M1-3 metaG (SPAdes) (version 2) | ecosystem: Host-associated > Plants > Roots > Rhizosphere >... | reverse complement strand
CGGTGCCGACCCCCGTGCCGGCCGCGGTGCCGGCCTCCTCGCCCGCGGCTTCCTCGCCGCCGCCGCCTGCCGCTCCTCCCCCGCCGCCGTCCCCCGTCCCCGCACCGGCTCCGGTCGCTGCACCGCCGCCGCCTCCGGAGCCCGCCGGCCCGCCTCCCGGCGTCCGGCAGTTCGGACCCTGAGCGGCGGGGTGTGTGGCGACATCGCGTCGCCCCAACGCCCCCTAGGAGCCGCGCTTCGCCTTGATGTCGGCGAGCTGGTCGTCGACCCAGTCGCCGGGGTCGCGGGCGTCGACGATCTCGCGCAGCTTGTCGGCGCGCTCGCGGCGCTCGATCCAGTCCATGGTCAGCGCCCGGTGGATCGCCTCCGCCTGCTCCTCGATGTCGAACGGGTTGACGCTGAGCGCGCATGCGCCGAGCTCCTCGTGGGCGCCGGTGTTCTCGGACAGCATCAGGACCCCGTCGCGGGTGTTGACCGCCGGCGCCTCCTTGGCGACCAGGTTCATGCCGTCGAAGAGCGAGTTGACCATCAGCAGGTCGAAGTGCTTGTAGCGGGCGACGGCCTCGTGGAAGTTCTCGTAGATCCTCAGGTCGATCGGCATCCAGTCGGTTGTCCCGTGGCGGTGGTTGACGACCGCGACGAGCGCCTCGATCCGCTCCAGGTACTCCTGGTACTCGGCGACGTCCTGCCGTGACGGCTGCAGGTGGGCGATGAACGTGACCCGCTCGTGAAACTCGGGGTGATCGGTGAGGAACTGGTCGAAGGCCGTGAAGCCGCGGAGCACGTTCTTGGAGAGGTCGGCGCGGTCGACTCGGATGATCAGGTGCTCGCGGCGGCGGGCGAGCAGCTCGCGCTCGTAGTCGGCGACCTCCTCGGTGGCGGCGACGCGGCGGAGGCGCTCGGCGTCGATCCCGAGCGGGTAGGCGCGGATCCAGATCTCGCGATCGCCGTAGCGGACGATCTCGTTGCGGTAGTCGACCTCGCAGCCGACCAGCTCCCGGCAGCAGTCGAGGAAGTTGTGGACGTAGGCCGAGGTGTGGAAGCCGATGATGTCATTCGACAGCAGGCCGTCGAAGATCTCGTCGCGCCACTCCCGCGGCAGGATCCGCCAGGCGTCGGGATGCGGCCAGGGGATGTGGACGAAGTGGTGGAGGATCGCGTCGGGGCGGGCGGCGCGGACGCTCGCCGGCGCCGTGTAGAGGTGGTAGTCGTGGAACATCACGAGCGGCTCGGCCTCGCCGTCGAGCCGCTTCAGCACCGTCTTGGCGATGTCGTCGTTGACGGCCTTGTAGCCGTAACGCCACGCGGCCTTCTCGTCGGCGCGGATGTCGGGCGCGTTCGAGAGGTCCCAGAGGTAGTGCTGGGTGAACCAGAGCTGCGGGTTCGAGATGACGCTGTAGAAGAGCTCGTACGCGGTCGGGTCGGAGGCGACGAGATCGACCCGGTAGGAGCCTCCCTCGAGCTCGATCTCGGTCGGCCCGCCCGCCTCGCGGGCGACGGCAGCGTCCTCGTCGGTCATCGCCGAGGCGATCCAGAACACCTCGCGATGGGTGGCGAGCCCGGTCAGCGCCGTCACCAGCCCGCCGCCGCCGCGAGCGATCACCCGGTTGCCGTCGGGATCGCGGTCGAACTCGGCGGGCCCGCGGTTCGAGACGATGATCAGCGGCTTCGACTCGGTGGGCACGTCCGCAGGCTATCGACGCGGGGCGGGCAGGCGGCTGCGGATCAGCCCGGTCCGGCCGCCCGGAGCCGCTCGATGCCGGCATCGAGCGAGGCGACGATCGCTGCGTGCAGCTCGGCGTTGGCGGCGCAGACGCACGACATCTGGAAGTCGTGGCCGGAGCCGAGCAGCGGCCGGTCGCCGAGCGAGCGGCCGCTCGCGTCGGTGACGATCGCTCCCGCCTCGTCGAGGATCAGGGCGCCGGCGGCGAGGTCGTACGGGGAGTTGTTGAGGATCGCGCCCCGCCCGACCCGCTCGAACTCGGCCCGGACCCAGTCGACCTCGTCGATCATCCGCGGCCCCGGCTCGACGTAGGCGTCGAGCTGACCGGTGACGAGCCGGGTCATGTCGTAGGTGGCCGAGCCGAGGTCGAAGGTGCCGCCCGCAACCGACGATCCGTCGAGCAGCTCGGCGAGCACGATCGCGGTCGGGACGACCGGCCGGCCGCGGAACCCGTAGGTCCAGAGCATCCGCTCGGCGCTCGTCTCGGCCGACAGCCGCGGGGCCGGATCGACGCCGCCACCGCGGATCGCCAGGAACCGCTGCCCGGACTTGATCTCGACGACGCAGCCGACCTCGACGTCCGCCATCCGCGGCTCGCCGCCGAACGGCGCCGCCGCGACCGAGACGCAGGCCGACTCGAGCCCGGCCAGGGCCGGACGCGTCCCGTCGATCGGGTCGACGACGAGGACCCAGCGCGGCTCCCCGCCGGGCACGACGAGGCCGCGATCCTCCGAGTAGAAGGCGACGTCGGGCGCCCGCTCGGCGAGGAACGCCTCCATCCGCGCCTCGGCCCGCTCGTCGATCGCGAACGTGACGTCGCCGCCGGCGCCGTCGCCGAAGTGGGCGCGCCCCTCGTCGCGGCCGAGGTGCGGGAGGACGACCTCGCGCAGGTCCGCCGCCAGCTCCGCGACCAGCGGGCCGAGCGGATGGTCGCGAGTCACGAGCCGGGGCGCGCCCCGAGCGTCACGTCGACGTCCATCTCCTTGCCGTCACGGATGATCGTCAGGGTCACCTTGTCACCGGGGTTGTAGGTGGCGATCAGCCGCGAGAGGTCGTTCTCGGCGACCAGCTTCTGCCCGTCGACCGCGACGATCGTGTCGCCGCCGACGATCACCTGGCGGCCCTGGAACTCGACCTTGTCGTCCTTCGAGCCGCCGCGCAGGCCGGCCTCGTCGGCGGGGCCGCCGGAGACGACGCTCGAGATCAGCGAGCCGGTCGGCGCATCGATCCCGAGCTTCTCGGCGAGCTGCGGGTAGAGCGGCTGGCTGCGCACCCCGATGTAGGCGTACTCGACCTTGCCGTCGTCACGGAGCTGGTCGATCGAGCGCTTGACGAGGTTGATCGGGACCGCGAAGCCGACGCCCTCGTTGCCGCCCGAGGTCGTGTTGATCTGCTGGTCGATCCCGATCACCTTGCCGTCGCTGCCGATCAGCGGTCCGCCCGAGTTGCCGGGATTGATCGACGTGTCGGTCTGGATCGCGCCGTCGATCTTGAACTGGGTGAGCGAGTCGATCGAGCGGTCGGTCGCGGAGACGATCCCGACCGACAGCGACTGCTCCTGGCCGAACGGGCTGCCGATCGCGGCGACCGGAGCGCCGACCTGGATGCTGTCGGAGTCGCCGAGCTCGATCGGGTTCAGGTCGAGCCCGTCGGGATCGACCTTGATCAGCGCGACGTCGGCGTTCGGGTCGATGCCGAGGATGTCGGCCGGGACCTGGTTGCGGTCGCCGAACTCGACGTAGACCTCGTCGGCCTCGTTGATCGGCTGACCCCCGCCCGCCTCGGTGGCGTCGGTGACGACGTGCGCGTTGGTGACGATCTCGCCGTTGTCGTTGATCACGAACCCGGACCCCTGCCCCGCCGAGGTCGGGTCGGCGGCGTCGCCGATGATCGAGAGGATCGTGACGACGCTCGGCGCCGCCTCGGAGTAGATCGCCTGCGGATCGAAGCCGGTTCCCTGGGCGAGGACGGGCCTGCCGGTGGCGGAGTCGGAAGCGGTCGTCGTCGTGGTCGTTGTCGCGACGGCGCTGCCGGTTCCGCTCGAGTCGGAGCCGCCGCAGGCCGCGACGCCGAAGCTGAGCGCCAGCGCCGCGATCCCGGCGAGCAGGGCCGGGACGATCCGCCGTCTTGTCGGCCTCACGCCGGCGCTCCCAGCGACCCGCCCAGCTCGCTGCTTCGGGCAGCGCCGGCGGGGGGAAGGATCAGGCTGAACGATGCGCCGCGGCCGCGGCGCGGATCGAGGATCACGTCGCCGCCCATCGCCCGGGCGAGCTCGCGGGCGATCGCGAGGCCGAGCCCGGAGCCGCTGACGGCGTCGGCGGTGTAGAAGCGGTCGAAGATCCGGTCTCGCGATCGCGGATCGATCCCGGGACCGTCGTCGGAGACGGTCAGGCGGGCTTCGCTGGCGGTGCTCGTTGGGCTGATCTCGATCTCCGTTCCCGGCGCCGTGTGCTTGAGCGCGTTGTCGATGAGAATACGCAAGATCTGCGCCGTCCTCGCGGGATCGGCTTGGGCAAGCGGTTCGCGAGCGGGCTCGGCGAGACCGACGGTGGAGTCGTGCCGCTCCGCCGCCGCGGCGAACTCCGCCGCGACCTCGGCCGCGACGCGGCTCAGATCGATCTGCTCGCTCTGCAGGCTGAGCGCGTCGGCGTCGAGCCGGGAGAGGTCGAGGAGGTCGGTCGAGAGCTTCGTCAGCCGCTCGATCTGGCCCCGCATCGTCCGCACGAACTCGCGCCGCGTCTCGGCATCGGGCTCGGGCTCGTCGTCGAGCAGCTCGATGAACCCGCCGAGCGAGGCGATCGGCGTCCGCAGCTCGTGGGAGGCGTTGGCGATGAAGTCGCGGCGGGCCGTCTCGAGCCCGCGGAGGCGCCGCCGCATCTGTTCGAGCGTTTCGGCGAGCTGGCCGAGCTCGTCGCTCGAGCCGACCGGGATCGGGGCGCTGAAGTCGCCCTGCGCGACCCGCTGGGCCGCCTCCTCGAGGCGACAGATGCGGCGCGCGTGGTAGCCGGCGGCGATGAACGCGGCGAGCAGCGCCGCGGCGAGGGCGATGCCGCCGGCGATCAGCGTCTGGCGGCGGATCAGCGCCACGTTCGCCTCGACGTCGTCGAGCGGGGTCGAGAGGACGATCACCCAGCCGGGATCGCCGGCGGCGGCGATGCTCCGGCCCGGTCCGGGCGCATCGCCGGCGACCGGGAAGGCGGTCTCGCCGATCCGGCTGCCGTCGACCGTCTCGATGCTGGAGCGGACGTCGTTGGCCGCAGCGGCCCCGGTCGCGGCCGGGTAATCGGGCGCTAGCGCCTCGCTCTCGAGCTCGGAGTCGGCGATCACGAACGCCGGCTCGCCGCCGCGGAGGCCGAGCAGCGTGATCCGCGAGTCGACGTTGGCGGCGGTGCGACGGACGAGCGCCGCCAGCTCCCGCTGCTCGAGGCCGCGCTTCGCCGCCGAGCGGAGCCGGTCGAGCTCCTCGCTGCCCTGCTGCTCGAGCCGGTCGAGCCGCTCCGACTCGAGTCGCGAGCTGAGCTGCGGGACCACGTAGAGATAGACGAACCCGATCGCCATCGCCGTGATCGCGAAGAACAGGATGACGAGCCGCGTCCGGACGCTGTCGAACCGCGAGACCGACCGGCCGCGCTGCATCTCAGCCGAGCTCCTCGTCGCGGAAGCGGTAGCCGACGCCGCGCACCGTCAGCAGATACTCGGGCTGCTTCGGCTCGGGCTCGATCTTCTCGCGGAGGTGGCGGATGTGGACGTCGATCGTGCGCGGGTCGCGGTAGGTGCTGTCGCCCCAGATCCTTTCGAGCAGGGCCCGGCGCTCGAAGACGTGACCGGGGCTGCGGGCGAGCGCTGCAAGCAGCTCGAACTCGACGTAGGTGAGCTGGACGCGCTCACCGGCGAAGGTGACCTGGCGGCGGCCCGGGTCGACGGTCAGCTCGGCGGCAGTGATCGGGCCCTCCGCGGACTCGTCTCCCGACATCCTGGTCCGCCGCAGCGCCGCCTTGACCCGGCTGCGGAACTCGCGGACGCTGAACGGCTTGGTGATGTAGTCGTCGGCGCCGATCTCGAGGCCGAGCACCTTGTCGACCTCGTCGTCGCGGGCGGTCAGCATGATGATCGGCACCTGGCTGCGGGAGCGGAGCCGGCGGCAGACCTCGATCCCGTCGATTCGCGGCATCATCACGTCGAGGACGACGAGATCGAAGCGCCCGCCGGCGAACTCGTCGAGCCCCTCGCGGCCGTCGCGGGCGACCACCACCTCGTAGCCCTCCTTGCGGAGCGGGTACGCCAGAAGCGTCTGAATCGACTCCTCGTCGTCGACGAGGAGGATGCGAGCCGAGGCTTCGGCCATGCGGAGAGGTTAGTTTCACCGCCCCACCGATGTTCGACCCGAGGATCTACCGCGCCGCACTGCTGCCCGCGCTCGTCGCGTTCGTCGTGCTCATGTTCTCGTTCGCGCCGGTGCCCGACCCGCTCGAGCCCCCGGTCGCGACCTCGACGTTCGACGGGTCCGAGGCGGCCCGGACGGCGCGCTCGATCGTCGCGCTCGCCCCCGACCGAATGCCCGGCTCGAGCGGCGACCGCGCGACCGCCGACCTCGTCCAGGAGCGCTTCTCGGCGATCGAGGGAGGCGAGGTGTCGACGCAGTCGTTCGACTCGAGCTTCGACGGCGAGGACGTCAAGCTCGAGAACGTCGTCCTAACCCTGCCCGGAATCTCCGACCGGACGATCCTGATCGTCGCCGCCCGCGACTCGGGAGAGGGGCCGGGCGCGACGACGAGCGCGTCGGCGACGGCGACCCTGCTCGCGCTCGCCGACGACCTCGGCCGCTCGCGCCGCAAGCAGACGATGATCTTCGCCTCCACCGACGGCGGCAGCGACGGGACCGAGGGGGCGACGCGGCTGATCGAGGCGCTGCCGCACCGCGACACCGTCGAGGAGGCGATCGTGATCTCCCAGCCCGGCGTCCCCGACCCGCAGCCGCCGTTCGTGGTCGGCTCCGGCTCCGGCGCTGACAGCCCCTCGGCGCAGCTCATCGAGACGGCGCGCGAGATCGCCTCCGGCAACTTCGGCGAGCGCGACCCCGCTCCCGGAGCCTGGGTCGGGCTCTCCCGGCTCGCCTATCCGGTCGGGCTCGGCGAGCAGGTGGCGCTGCGCCGGGCCGGGATCGAGGCGATCGCGCTGAGCGCCCACGGGGAGCGCCGGGTTCCCGCATCCGAGGACGTCCCCGACGCGATCTCCGCGGACACGCTCGCTGCCTCGGGCGCGACGGCGCTCGAGCTGATCCTCACCCTCGATCACACCGATGGCCCCCTCGACGGCGGCCCCGACGACTACGTCCGGGTTGGCGGCAACCTCGTCCCCGGCTGGAGCATCTCGCTGCTCGCCGTCGCCCTGCTGCTGGCCCCGCTCCTGACCGCCGGCGACACCTGGTTGCGCGAGCACCGCAACGACTGGCGCGTCCGCAAGACGCTGTTCTGGGCGGCCGAGCGGGTGCTGATCCCGCTGGCGGCGCTGCTGCTCATCTATCTGTTCGGGCTGATCGGGCTCGTTCCCGACCCGGACTTCCCCTACGACCCGGCGCTGCACACCGCCGGCGCTGCCGGCCCCGTCGCCTTCGCAGCGCTCGCCGGAGCGGTCGCTATCGCAGCTCTGCTCGTCCGGCCGATGCGGACGCCGCTCGACGCCGAGCCGCAGACGCTGGCGGCCGCGGCGGGCCTGCTCACCGGGCTGTCGGTCCTCGGCATCTGGCTGCTCAACCCCTACCTGGCGCTGCTCCTGGCGCCGACGGCTCACGTCTGGCTGCTCGCCGCCCGTGCCTCGGGCCCGCCCCGCACCGGCGTCCTCGCGACCGCCGCCGCGATCTCGCTGCTCCCCGCCGTCGTCGGCTTCGCGACGATGACGGCCGAGCTCGACCTCGGCCTCTCCGCCCCCTGGCATCTGCTCCTGATGATCGCCGACGGCGAGGTCGGGGTGTTGCTCAGCGTGCTCTGGTGCGGCGTGCTCGGCGGCCTGATCGCCTGCATCTCGGCCGCCGGGGCGACCGCGCGGACGACGCCGCCGGTCGGCCCGCGGGGAAGCATCCGCGGCGCCGGCAGCCACGTCGGCCCGGGCGCCCTCGGGTCGAGCCCGCCCGCCGACCGCCGCCATACCTAGACGACCGATCCAGATACCTAGGGGCTCGAGCCCTTTTCATCTGGGGGATCGAGGCGTTCGTGGATGGGTGTGGACGCCCTTCTGGACGCGACGCTGGACGGGCGTCCGAAGCCGCTAAAGGGGGGGCCGGGGGAGTCGATGTGGGCGGTAGCAGTCCAGTCCCCGAGCAGAGTCAGGAAACGAGACGAGCAAGTTCAAATGCGTGCCGATGATGAACAGCTCGAAGTCGTCCAGAGGCAGGTCTCCCGTGGCGAGTACGAGGTCAACTCGCAACGAGTCGCGATGGCCATCCTCGAACGGATCGGCGTGATCCAGACCCGCAATCCCGTCAGGGAGCGCGGAAGTGGTCGTGCCCTCCTGGGCGAACTGAGCGTCCCCCGGGAAGCCTGAGCCGAACGCTCGCGCCGGCGGCGACCCGGCCGATCTCGGTGAGCGCGATCCCGCAGCGCTGCGCCGCCGCGAGGCAGGCGCCGAGGCGCGCGCGGGGGATCGCGCAGAGCAACTCGTAGTCCTCGCCCCCGGAGACGACGAGCTCGACCGGATCGCGGCCGGCTGCGGCCGCCACCTCGGCGACGCCCGGCGCCACCGGCACCCGGTCGACCTCGATCTCGAGCCCGACGGACGAAGCCGCGGCGAGGTGCTCGGCCTCGGCCCCGAGCCCGTCGGAGACGTCGATCATCGCCGTCGCCCCGGCTGCGGCGAGCTCCGGCCCGAGGGCGAGCCGCGGCTCGGGAGCGAGCTGGCGCGAGCGCGCTGCCGCCGCGGCCGCATCGGGCACCTCGGCGGCGAGCTCGGGATGCTCGAGCAGCATCAGCCCCGCGGCCGCCCCGCCCAGCGCCCCGCTGACGCAGACGGCGTCGCCGGCCGTGGCGCCGGCGCGGCCGACGATCCGCTCCGCGTCCGGCGCCGTGCCGATCGCGGTCACGGCGACCGCGAGGACCGGCGAGGCGGTCAGATCGCCGCCGAGCAGCGCCGCCCCGGCCCGCTCGGCGACCTCGGCGATGCCGTCGCTGAGGTCGAGCGCCTCGTCGCGATCGAGATCCTCGGGGATGCCGACCCAGACGTAGAGCTCGGCGGGCTCCGCCCCCATCGCGGCGAGGTCGCTGAGCGCCGCGCCCGCCGCCTTGCGGCCGATCGCCCGCGGCGGGCACCAACGGCGCCGGAACGCGACTCCGTCGACGATCGCGTCGATGCTGACCGCACGGACGCTGCCGTCCGCGGCGGCGATGACGGCGGCGTCGTCGCCGATGCCGATCCGGACGCCGTCACGGCCGGGGCCGGCGGCCTCGCCGAGCCGGTCGCGGATCGCCGCGATCAGGTCGAACTCGGGGGAGCTGCGCATGCGCGGCTCGTTCACAGTGTCACCGGGACTCCGTTGATCGCCTGGAAGATCGTGATCACGATGGTCGCACCGATCAGCGCCCGGTCGCGGGAGACGGCGGCGAGCGGCAACAGCCAGATCAGATACCAGGGGACGATGTAGGCGGAGGCGACGAGCACGGCGAGCGCGGCCCAGCCCGCGGCCCGGACCCAGTCGAAGCCGCGCGCCACGGCGACGATCAGCCAGGCGAGCGCAATTGCGAGTCCGACGCCGAGAACAGCGCGGAGCAGGTCGACGTCGAGGCCGCTCGCGCGCGAGAGCGCCGCCGGGACGCTCCAGCGGCTGACCCTGCCCTGGTTGCCGCCGGCGACCGAGAGCGCCTCGCCGACGTCGGCGCCGAAGACGACCAGCGAAACGACGCCGATCGCGACGAGCGCCGCGAGTCCGCCGGCGATCAGCCGGCCGCGGGCGCCGAGCCCGCGGGTGCCGACGAGGGCGAAGGGCGCGTAGAGGAGGGCCGAGACCTTGACCGCGGCGGCGACCACCAACCCGGCGCCGGCGGTCGCGGGCCGCGCGCTCAGCGCCGCCGCCACGGCCGCCATCGCGATCGCGGCCATCAGTCCGTCGTTGTGGGCGCCGCCGACGAGGTGGACGAGGACGATCGGGTTGAGCGCGACGAACGCCACCGCGGTCGCCGGCGCGACGCCGCGGAGTGCCGCGAGGCGCGCGACGATCCCCGCCAGCGCCGCGATCGCGAGCCCGGCGACGACCTTCAGCGACCAGAGTGCGACCGGGACCGCGACGAGGCCGAGCGGATAGCTCGCGAGCGTGAAGACTGGCCCGTAGACGGAGACGGCGCCGCGGTAGTCGATCACCCGGATCGCCGCGTCGTCGCCGGGGAGGAGCTCGGCCGGCGAGTGCGTGTAGGGGTTGAGACCGTGCTCGGCGCCGAGCCGCGCGTAGGAGATGTAGCTGAAGACGTCGAGCGACAGCAGCGGTGGCGCCAGCACGAAGAGGACGATCAGGAGCGCCGCGACCGCCGCCGTCCGGCGGAGCCCGAGGTCGCGGCTGAGCAGGAGCAGTGCGATCCAGAGGCCGATCGCCAGCCAGAGCAGGCAGAGGTAGACCATCGGCCGGTCCACGAAGCCCTCTCCGAAGACGCCGAACACCCAGCCCGGATCGGGTCCCGGCGTGTTGCCGGCTACGAGCTCGCCGCCGGCCAGCGCGAGCGGGACCGAGACGGCGACGAGCGCCGCCGCCACGACGATCGCGATCAGCCGCCGACGCGGTGCCGCGGTGGCCGCCCCTGGGCTGGTCCGGGTCTCCTCCATCGGCTCGGTGAGAATGTATTCGTGCCCGCCCCCTACCGTGCCTGCCTGATCGATGCGCTCGGGACAATGGTCCGGCTGCTGCCGCCATGGCTGCACCTCGACCCGTCCGTGGCCGCCGGCGCCGGCGCCGACCGTGTCGAGCGCGCGTTTCGCGCCGAGATGTCGTTCTACGCGGCAAACGCGCAGCGCGGCCGCGACGCCGCCTCGCTGGCGAAGCTCCGCGAAGAGTCGGCGGCGATCCTCGCCGACGGCCTCGGCCGCCCGGTCAGCGTCGCGGCGATGATGGACGCGATCCGGTTCGAGCCCTACCCGGACGCGCTGCCGGCCCTCACCGCCCTCCGCGAGCGCGGCTTGCGGACGGTCTGCATCTCGAACTGGGACTACGAGCTCGACCTCGTCCTCGAGCGGATCGGCCTCGCCGAGGCGCTCGACGGAATCGTCACCTCCGCCGCCGCCGGCGCCCGCAAGCCCGACCCGGCGATCTTCGCGACCGCACTCGCGGTCGCCGGCTGCGAGGCGGGCGAGGCGATCCACGTCGGCGACAGCGACGAGGACGTCGCCGGGGCCCGCGCGGCGGGCATCGACGTGGTCAGGATCGACCGCGAGGGCGGCGCCGACGTATCCTCGCTCGCCGAGATCGTGGAACGGATGGAGCCGGAAGGCAGATGAGCGACGGCGAGCGCGGCGACGAGCCGCAACGCGACCCGGTCGGCTCGACGCCGCCGCCGACCGGCGAGCAGCCCGACCGCGCCGCGAAGGGCGGACGCTTCCTGACCCGCTACGCCGGGCTGCCCGAGGTCGGCTGGGGCGGCGGCATGGTCGCTCTCGGCGTCCTGATCGCCGCCGGCACGATGCTCGCCGGGACGATCTTCGTCGCGATCTTCGACCCGTCGCTGGAGACGTCGGCAGCCCGCAACGCCGCCCAGCTCGTCGTCGCGATGAGCCTGATCGGCACCGCCCTCGGATTCGCGCTCTTCGACTCCCGCGGCGCGGTCAAGGAGGCGTTCGGAAAGCTCGGGCTCGGCGGCCGGATCGCGGTCGGGGCGATCGGGCTGGCGCTGCTCGCCTGGCTGGCCTACATCATCTTCGCCGGCTTCCTGGCGCCGCTCCTGCAGCCCGACCAGGAGGACGTCACCCGCGAGCTCGGCACGAACAAGGACGAGCTCGGCAGCATCGCCGTCGCCGCCTTCCTGATCGTGATCGCCGCCCCGCTCTCGGAGGAGCTGTTCTTCCGCGGCTTCATGTTCGCGGGGCTGCGCCGGTCGATGTCGATCTGGCCGGCGGCGGCGATCTCCGCCGCGGTCTGGGGATCGCTCCACCTCGGCGCCGGCAACATCGGCGTCGCGATCCAGCTCGCCGTGTTCGGCGTCATCCTCGCCTGGCTCTACGAGCGCACGGGAACGCTCTGGGCGCCGGTTCTGGCGCACGCGATCAACAACACGATCGCATTCGTGCTGCTCGTCACCGACGTCGTCTGACGGCCGTCGCGCACCCTATGATGCGCGGCCACATGCGCAAGGGTCATCGTTTCCCGGTCCTCGTATCCGTTCTCGTCCTCTCCCTGACGATGGCCGCTGCCGTGGCATCGGCGCAGGAGACGACGGTCACCGCGCCGGCGACGACGGCGACCACCACCGAAGCGACGACCTCCACGACCCCCGCCCCGGCTGGCGAGGAGTCCGCTCCCGGCCCCGCCGCGAACGGCGCTCGCGACGTCCGTGAGAAGGGCACTCACCGCGCCGCGACGCTGCCGCCGACGACCACGAAGGTCCGGCTCAAGGGCGTTCGCAAGGGCCGCGTCACCGCCGGCAAGCGGGTCAAGGTCGCCGGCACCGTCCGCCGCTTCCGGGTCGGCCAGAAGGTGACGATCGTCCTCAACCGGGGCAAGAAGACGGTCAAGCGCGAGACCGTGCACGTCCGCGCCAAGGGCAAGGGCTCGCAGCTCGGCCAGTTCCATTGGTCGCGGAAGATGGTCGCGCCGGGCATGTACCGGGTCCAGGCGATCCTCCACAAGGGCGCCAACTGGGCCTCGTCGAAGGACGGCAGCCGCAACTTCAGGCTCCGCTACCCGAGCCTCAAGGATGG
>Ga0207691_10005160_pt1 | contig 12612 bp, 15 predicted proteins | sample KBSM13metaG_FD_184327 | JGI IMG/M metagenome (GOLD analysis project Ga0207691, IMG submission 184327) | Miscanthus rhizosphere microbial communities from Kellogg Biological Station, Michigan, USA - KBS M1-3 metaG (SPAdes) (version 2) | ecosystem: Host-associated > Plants > Roots > Rhizosphere >... | reverse complement strand
GCGCTGCTGCTGGCGGCAGCGGGTGGCGTCGACGCCGCTACGCCCATGACCGAAGCCGAATTCCAGGGATTCCTGGACGCGGCGAACTCCGAACTGCAGCAGAAACAGGCAAGGCTGGGCACCGACTATGGCCTGGACGACGTAAGCACCTGGGGGTTCGACCAAGCCACCGAAAAGCTGCAGTTCTTTGACGAGCAGATGCGCCTGGTGGTCGAAGCCGACGTCATCGACGCGGGCAGCTATTCGCCGAAATCGATTTCATGGAAATGGGCCTGGGGTAACGAGTCGGTGCTGCCAGCGCTGCGGAAGAAGGCGGAAAGAATCAGGGAGCTGGAGGCCATCACCGGTGTTGCGATCTTTGGCGAACCCATGGCGTTCAAGATTGACGACGAGAACATGGCGTGGGAACTCGCGGCCATGGCAGCCAAACATCTCGGCGCACTGGGCTGCTATCGCGCGCCGTCGAAGGAAGACGGGCCCGTGATCTTCCTGCTGATCATGAAGATCCGGAAGCTCGAGTAGCCATGACCGATGCGATACGCCAGGCGGTTGCCGGTGACATTGCGGCCATCCAGCGCGTGCGCCGGGTGGTTCGTGAGAACCGTCTTGTTTCTACCGTGATCACCGATGAAGATGTCCTCGAATCCATCGAACGCACCGGCCGTGGCTGGGTGGTGGAGGCCGATGGTGAAGTCGTCGCCTTTGCGATCGGCAACGCGACGAACGGCAACATCTGGGCACTGTTCGTCGATCCGGATCACCAGCGACGGGGGTATGGGCGAATGCTGCACGACACGATGATCGACTGGCTGAGGTCGCGCGGCGTCGAGCGCCTGTGGCTCACCACGGAGCCGGGAACCCGGGCCCAGAAGTTCTACGAGGCCGCCGGTTGGCAGTTCAGAGGAGTGACATCGCAGGGAGAACATCGCTATGAGCGCAGCGCAGGGGCGTAGCTCCCGAAAAATCCGGCCCAGGCCTTCGTCCGTCAGCGAGTACATCGCAGCCGCTCCCCCCGAATCGCGCAGGCATCTGCGCGAGTTGCGCGCCATTCTCCGCGAGGTCGCTGCGCGCGCGACCGAGGCCATCAAGTGGGGTTTTCCGGTTTTCGAGGAGAAACGCATTCTCTTCGCATTCGGCGCGTTCAAGTCTCATCTCAACTTCATGCCGACGTCATCCGCGATGAAACCTTTCGCGAAGGAGCTGGCGCGCTTCAAGACCGGCAAGGGCTCGATTCAGCTGCCCTACGAGCGGCCGCTTCCCAAGGCGCTGATTCGTCGGATCGCCGCGTTCCGCGTGAGAGAACTGCGCGAGAAGGACGTGAAATGGATGTAGCGGCGCAGACCGCGTACGCCGTGACAGCACGGTCGCGCGGTCCAAGGCGATTCGTCGCGGCCGCACTGCTGGTGCTGGCCGTGATCGGCATGCTGCCGTCAATCGGTTCGGCCACGGAAAACGTGCTGCTGGTCTTTGACGAGGACAAGGATCTGCCGGGCATGGCGGCGATCAATCAGGGATTGCGCGACGGACTGCGCGCCGAATTCAAGGACGACGTGGTGTTCTACAGCGAGTCGCTGCAGCTTTCGAAATTCAGGGGTGGCGATTATCACGGCGTCCTGCCGGATTACCTGCAACGCAAGTACCACGGCAGGAAGTTCGATCTCGTGGTCGCCGTCATGGAGCCCTCGCTGGATTTTCTCCTGCAACATCGCGATACGATTTTTCCGGGCGTGCCCATCCTGTTCTGCGGCGTCGATTCCACGGATCTCGGGGGCCGGACCTTGCCGGCCGACGTCACCGGCGTAACCATGAAGCGCGACTTCGCCCCCACGGTCGAAATCGCGCTGCAATTGCAGCCCGACACGCGCCACGTGTACGTCATCGGCGGCAGCTCGCGGTTCGACCGGAAGATGCAGGACATCGCGCGCCGCGATCTTGGCGCCCTGGAAAAGCGCACTTCCATCACCTGGCTGACCTCGCTGCCGATGGACGAGTTGTTAGGCCAGGTATCGAAGCTGCCGCCGCACAGCGTGATCTTGTACCTCACGGTGTTCACCGACGGTGCCGGCCGGCCGTTCGTCACCCATGACGCGTTGAGGCGCATCAACCAGGTGGCCAATGCGCCGGTTTATGTCTCGGTGGATCAATACCTGGGCACCGGCGCGGTGGGCGGCAGTGTCTATAGCGTCCACACGCTGGGCAAGGAGGCGGCGCGACTGGGTGCGCGCATTCTGCGCGGTGAGTCGCCGTCGGCGATAGCACCGGTGCCGCTGTCTGCCTATGTCCCGATGTTCGACTGGCGGCAGCTGCGGCGCTGGAATCTGGATGAGGCGCGACTGCCGTCCAACAGCGTGCTGCGATACCAGACCTTGACCATATGGCAGGCCTACAAGTGGTACATCCTGGTCGGTGTCACGGCCCTGGTCCTGCAGACCGGCCTGGTGATTGGCCTGCTGGTAAACCGCGCGCAACGGCGCCGCGCGGAACAGGCGCGCCGCGAAAGCGAGGAACGGCGCGGGCGCGCGGAGGAGGATCTCCAGCGCCAACGCGAGCAGCTGGCACACGCCCTGCGCCTGACCACGCTGGGTGAGCTCACGGCATCCATCTCGCATGAGCTCAATCAGCCGCTGACCGCCATCGCCGCGAACGCGCTGGCCGCGCAGAAGCTGCTGGAGTCGGATCCGAAAAACCCGGATGTCGACGAGGCGCTGGAAGACATGATTTCGGATTCGATCCGCGCCGCCGAAATCATCCGCCGCCTGCAGGCATTGTTCCGCAAGAAGCCCGCCACGCAAGCCGTGCTCGATCTGAACTCGGTCATCGAGGATGTGCTGCACCTGCTGGCCAGTGATCTGCGCAATCGCCAGATGCAGGTGCAGTTCGTGCACAGCAATTCGCTGCCCAAGGTGATGGGCGATGGCATCCAGCTGCGACAGGTCATCATCAACCTGCTGCGCAATGCCGAAGACGCCATCGCGCACGCCGCTGCGGGTCCGCGCGAGATTCGCATCGTGACCAGTGAGACCGAAGATGCGCTCGTGGGCATTGCCATCTGCGACAGCGGCAGCGGTGTGGCGGAGAACGAACTGGAGCGGATTTTCGAACACTTCGTGAGCAGCAAGGCGGAAGGGTTGGGGATGGGACTGGCCATCAGCCGGAGCATCGTCGAGGCGCATGGGGGTCGTATCTGGGCAGCCCGGAACGAGGGTCGCGGTCTCACCTTGCATATTCATTTGCCGGCCTTCACGCAGATGCAGCAGGCCGAGCCGGCACGCGCGGGTGCCGCCGTCGCCTGATCCCTGTATCCTTCGCCACTCCTTTCGAGGCCCCCAACCCGTGAAGCTCGCCCATTTCCAGGTCGGTATCGACCGGCCCCTGTTTCTCATCGCAGGCCCCTGCGTGATCGAGGGTGAAACCCTGACGCAGGAGATTGCCGGCCGTCTCAAGGAAATCACCACCCGCCTGAAGGTGAACTACATCTTCAAGGCTTCCTACGACAAGGCGAATCGCTCGTCCAAGGACAGCTTCCGCGGACCGGGCATCGATGCAGGCCTCAAGGTACTGCAGGACGTGAAGGAAAAAATAGGCGTGCCGGTGCTCACCGACGTGCACGAGGACACGCCGTTCGCCGAGGTGGCGAGCGTGGTCGACGTCATGCAGACGCCGGCCTTCCTGGTGCGCCAGACCAACTTCATCCTGAACGTCTGCTCGCAGGGCAAGCCGGTCAACATCAAGAAGGGCCAGTTTCTCTCGCCCTGGGAAATGAAGAACGTGGTCGACAAGGCGCGCTCCACGGGCAACGAGCAGATCATGGTCTGCGAGCGCGGCTTCTCGTTCGGCTACAACAATCTCGTTTCCGACATGCGTTCGCTGGCGATCATGCGCGGCACCGGTGCCCCGGTGGTGTTCGACGCCACGCATTCGGTCCAACTACCGGGCGGGCAGGGCTCGAGCTCCGGCGGACAACGCGAACACATCCCGGTGCTGGCGCGGGCCGCGGTGGCCGCGGGTGTCGCGGGCCTGTTCATGGAAACGCATCCGGATCCGGCCAAGGCGCTGTCCGACGGACCGAACGCCTGGCCGCTGGGCCGCATGGAAATCCTGTTGTCGACGCTCAAGGCGATCGACGACAACGTCAAACAACAGCCATTTGAGGAAAGTCTTTTATGAGTCGTATTGTCGAGATCGTCGGGCGCGAGATCATTGATTCGCGCGGTAACCCTACCGTCGAGGCGGATGTCATCCTCGATTCCGGCGTCATGGGCCGTGCGGCGGTGCCCTCGGGCGCCTCCACGGGCACGCGCGAAGCCGTGGAGCTGCGCGACGGTGACAAGAAGCGCTATCTCGGCAAGGGCGTCAAGAAGGCCGTCAACAACGTGAACACGGTGTTGAAGGCTGCCTTGCTGGGCAAGGATCCGGCGGACCAGGCGGCCATCGACGAAGTCATGATCAGGCTCGACGGCACTGACAACAAGGGCAATCTCGGGGCCAATGCGCTGCTGGCGATTTCGCTGGCGAACGCCAAAGCTGCGGCCATCGACAGCAAGCAGTCGCTGTGGAAGTACATCGCGAAAGGCCGCGAGCCCGTGATGCCGGTGCCGATGATGAACGTGATCAACGGCGGTGCGCACGCGGACAACTCGCTCGACGTGCAGGAGTTCATGATCATCCCGGTGGGCGCGCCGTCATTCAGCGAGGCGCTGCGCTACGGCGCGGAGATCTTCCACACGCTCAAGGGCATCCTGAAGGGCAAGAAGCTCACCACCGCGGTGGGAGACGAAGGCGGCTTTGCGCCAAATCTCTCGTCGAATGAAGCCGGCATCAAGGTCATCATCCAGGCGGTCGAAAAGGCCGGCTACAAACTCGGCAAGCAGATCTACCTCGGCATGGATGTCGCCAGCTCCGAGTTCTACAAGAAGGGCAAGTACGATCTGCATGGCGAAGGCCGCAAGTTCACCTCGCCGGATTTCGCCAAGTACCTCGCCAAGCTCGCCGCCAAGTATCCCATCGTCTCGATCGAGGACGGCATGGCCGAACAGGACTGGGATGGCTGGGCGACGCTCACGGGCCTGCTGGGCAAGAAGATCCAGCTGGTCGGTGACGACCTGTTCGTGACCAACACGAAGATCCTCAAGGAAGGCATCGACAAGGGCATCGCGAACTCCATCCTCATCAAGGTCAACCAGATCGGCACGCTCACCGAGACGCTGGCCGCCATCGAGATGGCAGCCAAGGCGGGCTATTCCTCGGTGGTCTCGCACCGCTCGGGTGAGACCGAGGACTCGACCATCGCGGACATCGCCGTGGCCACCAGCGCCTCGCAGATCAAGACCGGCTCGATGTCGCGCAGTGATCGCATCGCCAAGTACAACCAGCTGCTGCGCATCGAGGGCGAACTCGGCGGCAAGGTGCGTTATGCCGGCAAGGACGCCTTCCCCGTGAAGATCTGACCAACCGGGGATCACGTGCAGCAGGTGAATGTCATCGCGGTGGTAGTCGCGGCGCTTTCCAGTTTCCTGCTCGGTGGCCTCTGGTACTCGAAGCTGTTGTTTGGTCCCGCCTGGCAGCGCACGGCCGGTGACATGCGCAAGCCCGGCGATGCGCATCCCGCCAGGGTATTCGGACTGAGCTACCTGTTTGCGCTGGCGGCGGCATTTGCCTATGCATGGCTGATGCCGCCGGCGGCGAGCGCCTCGGTCGCTGCCCTGCAGGGACTTGCCGTGGGCGCGGGCATGGTGGCCGCGAGCTTCGGCATCAACTACCAGTTCGCGAACCGCGGCGCGACGCTATGGCTCATTGATGGCGGTTATCACGCAGTGCAGTTCCTCATCTACGGGCTGATCCTCGGGTTGTGGCGCTGAGGCTTTTTTCCTACGGCTCGCTGCAGCAACCCGCCGTCCAGTTGTCGACCTTCGGCAGGCTGCTGGAAGGCCGCGAGGATTCATTGCCGGGCTTCGTCATGGTGGTGCAGCACGGCGAGCGGCGTCTCGCCAACGTGATTCGAACCGGCCTCGCGCAGCGCGCGGTCCCCGGCATGGTGTTTGAAATATCCGATGCCGAGCTCGCGGCCGCCGATGAATACGAGCGGGCCGACGCCTACACTCGCATCCCGGCGGTTTTATCGTCCGGCATCGAGGCCTGGGTGTATGTCGATGCGACCTCGCTTCGCGCTTCAGGATGAACAGGATCGGGATGTTGTCGGTATGAACATCATCGGCAGTTGCCATTGCGGCAACATTTCCTACTCCCTCGAATGGCCAGACGACTCGGGTGACATACCCGCACGTGCCTGCGGCTGCACATTCTGCGTCAAACATGGCGGTGTCTGGACCTCGCACCCGCAGGCGACGCTGCGGGCGCGCGTGACCGAGTCGGGCATGGTCGCGCGTTACGCCTTCGGCACCGAGACCGCGAGTTTCCTGGTGTGCGCACGCTGCGGGGTCGCGCCGCTCGTGACTTCGCTGATCGACGAGATCACCTATGCAGTGGTCAACGTGAATAGTTTCGATGGTGTCGATCGCAGCCGCATCCGCCCGCAGCCGGCGACGTTCGAAGGCGAAGACCTTCAGTCACGGCTCGACCGTCGACGCCGCAACTGGATCGGCAATGTGATCCTGGAGCGCGGTTCATGAACTCCATGTTCGCCTACGTCTGCCTCGGGTCCAACGATCTCGAGCGCACCGCGGCCTTCTACGACGCCACGCTCGGGACACTGGGTTATCGCCGCTGCGACACTTCGGCCGAGAGCGAGTCGAGCTGGTCGGGGTGGATAGGCTGGGGCCGGTATGAAAAGGACGGCGCGGTGCAGGACGCGCTCTGGGTGTGCAAGCCGTACAACGGCGCGCCGGCGACGGTCGGCAATGGCGCCATGGTGGCGCTGTGGGCGCGGGACTGGGCTGCCGTCGAGGCGTTTCATTCCGCGGCGCTCGCGAACGGCGGCACCTCGGAAGGCGCGCCGGGTCTGCGACTGCTGTACAACCCGGACTTCTATGCCGCCTACGTGCGTGATCCCGACGGCAACAAGCTCGCGGTGGTGTGCCGCGGTTTCACCTCTCCCGACGGGCAATAGTCATCCGCGCTCGGCCTGGCGCGCCGCGATTGCAACTCGGCGCGCCCTCCACACGTCTCATTGGCGGCGGATTAGCATCTCGCCATCACCTGCGGTCCCGCGGCCGCCGACGAGGGAATTCAACATGAAGCTTCGAGTATTCGTTTCGGTGGTGTGGCTGGCTGTCGCGGCGGGTCCGGTCCCGGCGGCCGCGCCGCCAGCGGCTCCCTTGCCGGTAGTCGACATTCCGTACCAGAAGTTCGTGCTCGACAACGGCCTCACGCTCATCGTGCACGAAGATCACAAGGCGCCGGTGGTGGCCGTGAACATCTGGTACCACGTGGGCAGCAAGGACGAGCGTCCGGGCCGCACGGGCTTCGCGCACCTGTTCGAGCACCTCATGTTCAATGGCTCCGAGAATCATCGCGACGAGTGGTTCAAGCCCATGGAAGCGGCCGGCGCCACCAAGCTCAATGGCACGACCTGGTTCGATCGCACCAACTACTTCCAGAACGTGCCGACCTCGGCGTTCGACATGACCCTGTGGATGGAGTCGGACCGCATGGGGCACCTGCTCGGCGCCATCGACCAGAAGGTGCTCGACGAGCAGCGCGGCGTGGTGCAGAACGAAAAGCGCCAGCGGCAGAATCTGCCCTACGGCAAGGTCTCCGAAGTCATCACCACCAGCACCTATCCGGCCGGCCACCCGTATTCGTGGGAGACCATCGGTTCGATGGACGACCTCAATGCAGCGTCTCTGGAGGACGTGAAGGAATGGTTCCGAACCTGGTACGGCGCGGCAAATGCGGTGCTGGTCATTGCCGGTGATGTCACGGCGGCGGAAGCGAAACAGAAGGTCGAGAAATACTTCGGCGACATTCCCGCGGGCCCCGTGCTGCGTCGTCAGCAGGAATGGATCGCGAAGATGACAGGCACGCGCCGCGCCACCCTGCAGGATCGCGTGCCGCAGGCGCGCATCTACAAGGTGTGGAACATTCCGGGCTATCGGCAACGCGACTACACGCTGCTGGACATCACCAGCGATGTGTTGGGCGGTGGCAAGAACAGCCGCTTGTACAAGCGCCTGGTGTACACCGACCGCACCGCGACCGCCGTGTCCGCCTTCGTCGGGCCGTTCGAGATCGGATCACAGCTGCAGGTGTTCGTGACCGTGAAACCCGGTGAGGATCCGGCCAGGGTCGAAAAGGTGCTGGACGAGGAGCTCGCGAATTATCTTGCCAAGGGGCCGACCCGCGAAGAGCTCGACCGCATCCGCACCAGCAACTACGCCGGATTCGCGCGCGGCATCGAACGCATCGATGGCTTTGGCGGCAAGTCCTACATCCTCGCCGAGAGCCAGGTATTCGGCGGCTCGCCGGATTTCTACAAGACGCGGCTCGAGTGGGTGGCGAGCGCCACGCCGGCGGACGTGCTCGCCGCCAGCCGGCGCTGGATGTCCGATGGCGTGTTCGTACTCAATGTCGAACCGGTGAAGACATACACCACCACTGCATCGACGGTGGATCGCAGCAAGCTGCCGGACACCAGCGCGCCGCCGGCGCTCAAACTACCGGCGCCGCAACGCGCGAAGTTGTCGAACGGCCTCGAGGTCATCGTGGTCGAGCGGCACAATGCGCCCATTGTCGATTTCACGCTGATCGCGGACGCCGGCTACGCGGCCGACTCACAGGCCAAACCCGGTACCGCCAGGCTGACGATGCTGATGCTGCAGGAGGGCACGAAAACCCGCAGCTCGCCCGAGATCGCGGAGCGGGCCGAGTCGCTGGGCGCGACGCTCAGCGTGGGCTCGTCGCTCGACCGTTCCTATCTCGGTATCAATGCGCTGTCGGGCCGTCTCGGCGAATCGCTCGAGCTGTATGCCGACCTGTTACTGAATTCCACGTTTCCGGAGAAAGAGCTGGAGCGCCTGCGCGGCCAGACGCTCGCCACCATCCAGCAGGAGAAGGCCCAGCCCGCCAGCATCATCAATCGCGTGGCGCCAAAACTGCTGTTCGGCGAAGGGCACGCGTACGCCAATCCTTCCTCCGGCAGTGGCACCGAAGAGGCCGTGTCCGGTCTCAAGAGCGCTGAACTGGCGACCTTCTACAAGCGCTGGGTACGTCCGGACAATTCGAAACTGCTGGTGGTCGGGGACACGACGCTGGCAGCGATCCAGCCCATGCTCGAGCAACGCTTTGGCGGCTGGCGCGCACCCTCCGAGGCCGTTCCCACGAAGAACATCGCCAATGTGACTCTGGCGCCGAAGCCGCGCGTGTTCCTCATCGATCGACCGGGCGCCGAACAGTCGCAGATCATTGCGATTACCGTGGCGCCGCCGCGCTCCGACGCGGATCACATCCGCTTCGAAGTGCTCGACGCCCTGCTCGGCGGCAATTTCATCTCGCGCCTCAACATGAATCTGCGCGAAGAAAAACACTGGTCGTACGGTGCCGGCACGCGCATCACCGATGCCGTGGGGCAGGGCACCTTCCGGGCGGGCGGCGGCGTGCAGACCGACAAGACCGCAGAGTCGATGGTCGAGATCCGCAAGGAACTGCGCGACGTGATCGGCGCACGCAAACCCGAAGACGCGGAACTCAAGTTCGCTCGCGACAGCATCGCGATTGCCCTGCCGGGCAGCAACGAGACCTCCAGCGAGATCGCGGGATCCTACGGCGAGATCGTCACCTACGGACTCAAGGACAGTTACTGGAACGACCTGGTCGGCGATCTCGACACGCTGACGCCGGCGATGGTGAACGAATCCTCGGGCCGTCTGGTGCATCCCGACTCGCTCACGTGGGTGGTCGTCGGAGACCTGTCGAAGATCGAAAAGCCGGTGCGCGCGCTCAATTTTGGCGAGGTGACGGTGCTCGATACCGACGGCAAGCCGGTGGTTCGCTGACCGGTCAGACGACTTCTACGAGTTCCGAGTACCGGGTCAGGGCGGCATTCGTCGTGACGAAGCGCAGCGGTTCGCTCACCGCCTGCGCGACCAGCAGTCGGTCGAAGAAATCCGCACCCGCGACGCGTTCGAACGAAGCGGCGAGCGCGGCGGGCCGGACACGCACCGGCAATTCCTGGAAACCACTGGCGCGGATGGCGCGCGCCAACTCCTCGGTATCGGCTTCGAGCAATCCAACGGCGATCTTCGCCTCGCATTCCACGATGCTCGCGGCGCTCACGTAGACCTCGTCGGCGGCGTCGATACGGTCACGGGCGGCCTTGCCCAGCTTGCGCGAATCGGCCAGCCACCAGAGATAGATCGAGGTGTCGAGGAGCAGGCGCATCGGTAGGGCAGGGGAGGCGGCTGTCTAAAGCGGCCCGCTCGCCTCGAGAGATCGGTCGAAATCTTCGGCGATCCTGAGCTTGCCCTTGAGCAGTCCCGCCCGGCGCGGCGAGTCGTCGCGTCCAAGGGGTATCAGCCGCGCCATCGGTCGCCCGCCCTTGGCGATCAGTACTTCATTGCCGTTGGCCACGTCCTCGATGAGCCGGGACAGGTGCGTCTTCGCCTGGTGGATGTTGATCTTGCCGGGCTTCACAGTGGACTTAGTTTAGTTTAGTCTAGTGCCCATGGGGAAATCTTTTTTTGGTAGGCTCCGCCGCCCATGAAGTGGTTCGCCGGAGTCCTGTTGGTTGTCGTGCTGGCACTGCAGTACCGGCTGTGGATGTCCAATGACGGTGTGCGCGAGCTCGCGCGCCTCACGGAAGCCGTGGATCGTCAGAAGGCGGAGAACGACGAACTGCAGGCGCGCAATCAGCAGATGGTCGCGGAGGTCTCCGACCTCAAGGCCGGCATGGCGGCCATCGAAGAACGCGCGCGCAGTGAGCTGGGCATGATCGGCCGCAACGAAACCTTCTACCAGGTCGTGCCCGCGCGTCCCAAGTCCATGACCACGCCCGTGCGTCCACCGGAACGCACGCAGACCGCGCAGCGCTGATCACGCGTAAACTCCGCAGCCTTGCTGTGGAGAGTGCCTTTTGCGTTACTTCGTAGTCATTCCCGCCGCGGGCAGTGGCCGGCGATTCGCCGCCGCCATTCCCAAGCAATACGCGGCTCTCGGTAGTTCGACGGTCATCGAGCACGCGCTCGCGCCTTTCGAAGCCGACGCGGACTGCGCCGGTATCGTCGTCTCTGTTGCGGCGGACGATTCCTGGTGGCCGTCGATCGGGGCGCGCCGCAGTCGCCTCATCGAGTCCGCGCCGGGCGGTGAGCAGCGTGCGCACTCGGTGCACAATGCCCTGCGGGTTCTCGCCGGGCGTGCGCGCGATGACGACTGGATCATGGTGCACGACGCGGCGCGCCCCTGCTTCACGGACTCGGACCTGCAGCTGCTCAAGCGCGATCTGGCCGCGCATCCGGTGGGAGGACTGCTGGCCGTGCCGCTGGCGGACACGCTGAAGCGGGCGCTCGAGCCCGGGGTCCGATCCATCCACGTCGATGAAACGGTCGAACGCAATGGCCTGTGGCGGGCCGTGACTCCGCAGGTGTTCCGACTCGGTGTCCTGTTGCGTGCGCTCGATGGAGCACTCGCAGCCCAGCGAATCCCCACCGACGAAGCACAGGCCATCGAGTGGTCGGGTCAGCGTCCGCAGCTCGTCGCCGGCCGACCGGATAACATCAAGGTGACCACCGCGGACGATCTGATTCTCGCCGCGGCCATTCTTGCAACGCGACAGCCCCGGGAGAGTTCCTGATGCGCATTGGTTCGGGTTTCGACGTCCATGCCTTTGGACCCGGTGACTCGGTGATCCTCGGCGGTGTGCGCATTCCGCACACGCGCGGTGTGGTGGCGCACAGTGACGGCGATGTGGTGCTGCACGCGCTGTGCGACGCGATGCTGGGAGCCGCGGGCCTCGGCGACATCGGTATGCACTTTCCGGACACCGATCCGATGTGGAAAGGGGCGGACAGCCGGCGTTTCATCGAGGCCGTGCTGCAGATGCTGAGCGTACGCAAACTCAGGATCGGCAATGTCGACATCACGCTGCTGGCCCAGTCGCCCAAGGTCACTCCTTATCGTCTGGAGATCCGCCGCTCCCTCGCACAGATGCTGGGCGTCACCGACAACCAGGTGAACATCAAGGCAACCACCACCGAACATCTGGGCTTCATCGGGCGCAGCGAAGGCCTCGCGGCACAGGCGGTGGTGCTGCTGGAACCGGCGGCAGATAAATCCGGATGATCCCCGATCACTGGCGCCGCGCGGCGCTGGCGCCACCCCGGGCCTGGGGTGGCGGGCCGCTCGCTTCCGGCGTACTTCGTTCAACTCCCGAGGACTTCAAGGTCGAAGAGATCCTCGGATTCGAGGCCAGCGGCGACGGCCCGCATGCCTTGCTGCGGGTCCGCAAGCGCGGCGCGAACACCGAGTGGGTGGCGCGCGAACTGGCGCGTGCCGCGGGATGCAAGCCATTCGAAGTCGGCTTCGCGGGACTCAAGGACCGCCATGCCGTGACCACGCAGTCCTTCACCGTGCCGCGCGGCCGGCGCGCGCCCGGCGAGTTCCTCGGGCTCATGGGCGAAGGATTCGAAGTCATTGCCGCCGTCGCGCATCAGCGCAAGTTGC
>Ga0207691_10005157_pt1 | contig 12614 bp, 8 predicted proteins | sample KBSM13metaG_FD_184327 | JGI IMG/M metagenome (GOLD analysis project Ga0207691, IMG submission 184327) | Miscanthus rhizosphere microbial communities from Kellogg Biological Station, Michigan, USA - KBS M1-3 metaG (SPAdes) (version 2) | ecosystem: Host-associated > Plants > Roots > Rhizosphere >... | reverse complement strand
GCATCGAGCGGCTTCCGCGCGGACTCCATGCGGGTTGAGCCGCAAGGGGCGCGCGCCGGGATCGTCGTGATCGGGCGCAACGAGGGCGAACGCCTGGCGGCGTGCCTGCGCTCGCTGCGCGCCACGGCGCTGCCGATCGTCTACGTCGATTCGGGTTCGAGCGATCGGAGCGTGGAGTTGGCCCGTTCGCAGGCCAGTCGAGTCGTCGAACTCGATCCGGCACGGCCGTTCTCGGCGGCGCGGGCACGCAACGAAGGATTCGCCGCGCTTGTTGAGCTCGATCCCACGGTCGAGTACGTTCAGTTCATCGACGGCGATTGCACACTGGCGCCGGGCTGGATCGATGCGGCTCGCTCCGCGCTCGACGCCGATCCGCGCAAAGCAATCGTGATCGGGCATCTCGAGGAGCGCTATCCACGCGACAGTGTCTACAACCGGCTGTGCTCGCTCGAATGGCGCTCGCTGCCCGGCGACGTGACGAGCTTCGGCGCGCTCGGCGGAATCATGTTCGTCCGCGCGGCCGTCTTCAAGTCGCTCCGCGGGTTCAACGTCGACGTGATCGCCGGCGAGGACTCCGAATTCGGCGTCCGCGTCGGCGCGGCCGGCCACAAGGTCACCAAGCTCGATGCGCCGATGGCGACCCACGACGCCGACATCCGGCGCTTCGGCCAGTGGTGGCGTCGCGCGGTGCGGGCCGGCCATGCGATCGGCCAGCGCTCGTTCCTGAACGGCCGCAGCGCAGCACGCGACTGCATGCGCGAACGGCGCAGCACGGTTGCGTGGGGCTTGCTGTTGCCGACCGCGGTGATGCTGCTGGCGGTGCCGACCCGGGGGCTCGCACTGCTGCTGCTCGCAGTCGGCTACGGCACGCTCGCGTTGCGCGTGTTCCGCTACCGGAGAAGGCAGGGCGACAGCGCCGCCGACGCACGGCTGTACGCCGGCTTCAATGTCATGGGCAAGATCGCCGAGGGCATCGGCCTGGTGAAGTTTTTCTGGAATCGCGCGCTCGGCCGATTCCGCATCATCGAATACAAGTGAACAGACGGGCGAACGTGAGCAACGACATCGAGGGTGGAATCCAGGCGGCAAGCGGTCGCCGCATCAAGGTGGGCCTGCTGGGCGCGGGGTACATCCTGCAAGCCCATGCGAAGGCGCTGCAGGCCACCGACGGCGTCGAGATCCGGGCGATCTGCGACATCTCGCGTGAGCGCGCGGCCGAGGCCGCCGCCGCATTCGACGTGCCGCTGGTGCACGGCGACATCGCCGAGTTGCTGGGCTCGGACTGCGACGTCGTCCATGTGCTGCTGCCGCCGCATCTGCACGTCGACGTCACTCGGCGCATCCTCGAAGCCGGCAAGAGCGCCTTCGTCGAGAAGCCGATGGGCCTCGGCTCCGAGCAATGCCAGCAGCTCGTCGATCTGGCCAAGGCACGCGGACTGAAGCTCGGCGTCAACCACAACTTCCTCTTCCTGCCGAGCTACGAGCGCCTGCGCTCGGAGCTGCACGACGGCACGCTCGGCCCGATCGACCATGTCACGGTCAACTGGCTCTACATGCTGGGGCTGCTGCAGTTCGGGCCGTACAACAACTGGATGCTGCGCGAGCCGGGCAATCTCGTCTACGAACTGGGGCCGCATCTGGCAGCGTTCGTCGTCGATCTGCTGGGACCGGTCGACGACCTGGTCGCCGTCGCTTCGCATCCGATCGACTTGCCGGGGCATCAGCGCGTCTGGCGGCACTGGAACGCGATTGGCCGCACCGACGGCCGGTCGCTTTCGTTCAACCTGTCGGTCGCTGCGGGCCAGCCCGAACGCAGCGTCCACGTGCGGTGCCATGCGGGCTCGGCCCACCTCGACTTCGAGCGCGACTTCTACTGGCGCCAGACGACATCGAGCCCGAGCGCGGTGTTCGATCCGTTTATGACGGCGACGCGCGATGCGCGTTTGCTGATCGGCCAGTCGGTACGCAATCTCGTCAAGACCGTGCGCGGGACCCTTGCGAAGTCGTCGACCAGCAACGTCTTTCAGGAGAGCATCCAGCGCAGCGTCGCGACGTTCTACCGCGGTTATCGCGGCACGCTCGACCCTCGGATCGATGGCGCGTTCGGCGTCGAGGTGATGCGCTTGTGCGAACGGATCGTCCGCACCGCCGGGGTGGATGCCACGCGGGCAGCGGCCGCATCCGCCGCCGCACCCGCAACTCATACGACGCCAAGCGGCGCTCCGACCGTTCTCGTTGTGGGCGGCACCGGCTTCATCGGCAAGCGCCTGGTCCGCGCGCTCGTCGCACGCGGTGCGAACGTGCGCGTGCTATCGCGCAGCATCGCGTCGGCGCGGCTCGAGCTTGACGGCCTGCCGGTCCACATCGAGCAGGGAACGCACGACGATCCCGATGCGCTGGCGCGTGCCCTGGGGGGCATCGAGGTCGTCTATCACCTTGCAAAGGCCACCGGAAAGCGCTGGAACGATTACGTCAAGAACGACGTCGAGCCGACGCGGGCGCTGGCCGAAGCGGCGCTGGCCCACGGTGTTCGACGCTTTATCTACACCGGCACGATCGACTCGTACGACTCCGCGGATGTCCGCAAGGTCATCGACGGAACAACCCCGCTTGACGCGCAGATCGAGCACCGCAACCACTATGCGCGTTCGAAGGCCGCCTGCGAAGCGCTGCTCATGGAGATGCACCGGCAGCGCGGTTTGCCGCTCGTGATCTTCCGCCCCGGCGTCGTCATCGGCGCCGGTGCGCCGCCCGCTCATTGGGGCGTCGGCATGTTCCTGTCGGACACCAAGGTGCAGTACTGGGGCGACGGCCGAACCAAGCTGCCGTTGGTGCTGGTCGACGATGTCGCCGCGGCCCTCGCGCTCGGCATGGATGCGCCGGGCATCGAAGGGCAGTCATTCCTGCTCACCGACGAACCGCTGCTCAGCGCGCGCGAATACGTGGCGGAAACCGCCACGGCGACCGGCTCCGCCATCGATGCGACAGCGACGCCGATCTGGCGCTTTTATGCGCTCGATGCCTTGAAGGAGGTCGCCAAACATGCGATCGGGCATCCGAACCGGCGCCGCGCCGTCTACCGCGATTGGGACTGCCGTGCGCACCGGTCGCGCTACGACAACCGGATGACCCGCGAGGTGCTCGGCTGGTCGCCGGCCGGCACACGCGAGGCGATGGTCCGCGACGGCATCGTGGCGGCCGTCCGCCACTACATGCGCTGACCGCCGTGTCCGGACGCACGGCCTCATGACCGCCTCAGCGCGACGACCGGTCCGTGTGTTGTCGGCGCTCGGTCCGGGCGACGTCGTTGCGGCCCACGACGATTGGCAGAGCGGCGTGCGCACCGTCACCGAGACGTCGCTGACTTTCTCGGGCCAGGAGTTCGATGCGTTCGCAGCCCTCGGCGTCCCCTTCTGGGCCATCTCGTCGCATGAGCGTGCCAAGACCAAGATCGACGGCGAGAACCGCATCGAGAACCGGCCAAGAAGCGCGCGCGGACCGGTTTCCGGACTCGCCTTCCATGCTGTGCAGGCGCGCTACGCGTTCTCGTTGCTGCGCAGTGCGCGGGCATTCCGGGCGACACACGCGCTGATCGATTCGGGGACGACCCACTGGTTCCTCCTGTTCGCGTTCCGGATGCTCGGCATTGCCGTCGTGCCGAACTTCCACAACGTCCAATGGCCCTCGGGCTTTCCGCCGCGCCGTCTCGTGCACCGGTTGCTGGTCGGCCTCGACCGGCTATTTTTTTCGACCTGCGTGCGCGACGCCCTCGGCGTGTCGCCCGAATGCGGACGGCAGATTGCGTGGCTGTCGGGCGGCCGGGCCCTCTTTCGCGACTACCGCGCACAATTCGGCCAAGATGATTTCGCCACGCTGCCTGGTCCCCAACTCGACGCCGGTCCGGTTCGGGTCATGTTCGCGGGCCGGGTCGAGCGCAACAAGGGCGTCTTCGACCTGCTCGAGATGTGCGAGCGGCTGGCGGCCGAGGGCGAGCGGCGCTTCGAGTTCGAGGTTTGTGGCGGTGGCTCGGCCTACGAGGAATTGCAGGCGGCGGTCCGCGCCTCCGGTGTCGCGGATCGATTCGTGCTGCACGGCAAGCTGGTGCGGCCGCGGCTGCTCGAGGTCTATGGGCGCTCGCACCTGGTGATCGTTCCGACTCGCTCCGATTTCTGCGAAGGCCTGCCGATGGTCTGCGCCGAGGCAACCCTCGCAGGCCGACCCGTCATCACGAGCCGGGTCTCGAATGCGCTGGAGGCTCTGCAAGGTGCGGTCGTCGAAGCCGCGGTCGACGATGTCGACGACTACGTTCGCCAGATCCGTGCGGTCGTCGCCGATCCGGTCCGATACCGGGCGCTGGTCGGTGGTACCCGGCAGGTCGCCGCCCAGTTTTTCGATCGGTCGCGCGGATTGCAGGCGGCGATCGAGGACTGCCTGAGGCCCGCGCCGTGACGGCCGCGTCTTCAGGTGTAATCGTCGCTTACCTGGTCAACCAGTACCCGAAGGTGAGCCACAGCTTCATTCGGCGCGAGATCCTCGCCCTCGAGCGGCGCGGTTTGAAGGTGCTGCGCTTCGCGGTGCGCGGCTGGGACGAACCGGTGGTCGATCCGGGAGACCGCAGCGAGCGCGAGGTGACGCGCTATCTGATGCAGCATGGGCTCGGCGCGCTCGTCGCGCCGATGCTGCGGACCTTGTTCGCCAATCCGCAGCGCTTTGCGACGGCGCTCGCCATCGCACTGCGCCTCGGCCGGCGCGCCGACCGCTCGTTGCCGTACCACTTGGTCTATCTGGCACAGGCCTGTCGGCTGCTGGAATGGCTGAAGGCGGAACAGGTCACGCACCTCCACGCCCACTTTGGAACCAACCCGGCCGAGGTCGCGATGCTGGTTCGCGCGCTCGGCGGACCGGCCTACAGCTTCACGGTGCACGGCCCCGAGGAGTTCGACAAGCCGGAATTCCTCCACCTCGGCGAAAAGGTGCGGCAGGCCGCGTTCGTCGTCGCCGTCAGCTCGTACGGGCGGAGTCAGCTCTACCGATGGGCCGGATTCAATGCGTGGGCCAAGGTCAAGGTCGTGCATTGCGGGCTGGATGCCGCTTTCCACGCCGGGGGTCTGACTCCGGTTCCACCAGTTCCGCGGCTGGTCTGCGTCGGCCGGTTGTGCGAGCAGAAGGGCCAGATGCTGTTGATCGAGGCAGCGCATCGGCTGAAGGCGCGGAACGTTCCATTCGAGCTCGTGCTGGCCGGCGACGGCGAGATGCGCGCCGAGATCGAAGCGGCGATCGGGCGCTTCGGTCTCGAACGGAGCGTGCGCATCACCGGCTGGATCAGCAGCGGCGACGTGCGGTCCGAGATCCTCGGCGCACGGGCGCTCGTCCTCGCAAGCTTCGCTGAAGGACTGCCCGTGGCGCTGATGGAAGCGATGGCGCTTGGTCGGCCGGTGCTGACCACCTTCGTCGCCGGCATTCCGGAGTTGGTGCTTGACCGCGAGCACGGCTGGCTGGTTCCCGCCGGCGATGTCGACGCGTTGGCGAAGGCGCTCGAAGCATGCCTGACGACTGCGCCCGACGTGCTGGCGACGATGGGACGTGCGGCCCAAACCCGCGTTCTTGCGCGCCACGACATCGACGTCGAAGCCGGCAAGCTGGCGAACCTGTTCGCCGCGGCATCGACGGTGCGTAGCTGAAGCGATGACCCCAGTCCTGGCCGGAATCGAGGTGCTGCTGCTGGCGGCATCAGCACTCCTGCTCGTTCCGCTGTTGGTGCTGACGGTTCAAGTGGTCGTGGCCGTGTGGCCGGGTCGGCGTTTCGACCAGCGCGACGGGATGAACTTGCCGTCGCGCCCCTCGATCGCGGTCCTGATGCCGGCGCATGACGAAGCCACCGGAATCGCGCCGGTGATCGCCGCGGTGAAGGCAAGTCTGCGGCAGAACGACCGCCTGCTCGTCGTCGCCGACAACTGCAGCGACGACACCGCCGACGTCGCTGCTCGGGCAGGCGCCGAAGTCGTCGAGCGATTCGACACCAGCCGACGCGGCAAGGGCTATGCGCTCGACTTCGGCGTGCGCCACCTGGCAACCCGGCCTCCCGAGATCGTCGTGATCGTCGATGCCGACTGCCTCGTCGAGGGCGATGCGTTCGACCGGCTCGCGAATCAGTGCGCGGCGACCGGCCGGCCTGCGCAGGCGCTCTACCTGATGCATGCGCCCGCCGGCGCCAGCACCCGGCTGCGCATCGCCGCCTTCGCGTGGATCGTGAAGAACCAGGTGCGTGCACTCGGTTTCTGGCGCCTGGGTCTGCCATGCCAGTTGATGGGAACCGGCATGGCGTTCCCGTGGTCGACGATTCGTGAGGCTCCGCTCGCCTCGGGTCACATCGTGGAAGACCTCCAACTCGGTCTCGATTTGGCGGCGGCCGGAACGCCGCCGCGCTTTTGTCCGGCCGCGCTCGTGACGAGCATGTTTCCGACCCGCACCGATGGGATCGAGAGCCAGCGCACGCGATGGGAGCACGGGCACCTCGGCGTCATCGCCAAGGTCGGTCCCCGCATGCTCGGCTTGGCGCTTCGCAAGGGCGACGGACGCCTCTTCTCGATGGCGCTCGACCTGTGCGTTCCGCCCCTGGCCACGCTCGCGCTGGCTCTGTTCATGCTGCTTGCAGCATCCGCATTGCTGGCATTTGCAGGTGTGTCGCTGCCGTTGCTCGTGGCGGGCGGCATGGTCACGCTGTTGATCGCAGTGGTCGGACTGGCGTGGCTGGCCTTCGGGCGCAACGCTGTGCACTTCAGCGAGATGCTGCTGGCCCCTCTCTACGCCGTGCGCAAGGTGCCGATGTACCTGCGCATGCTGCGCAGCCGTCAGTTGCAGTGGGTTCGCACCCGCCGCGACGGTCCCGGTTGAGCCATGAACATGGGCACCTCGACCGCCATGCCGTCGTCCTCAGCCAGCTTGGCACTGCCTGCGACCGACTTCGACCGAGACGTCTATTGCATCGCCGGCCTGCCGATCGATGCGATCGACATGCGGTCCGCGGTCGAGAAGGTGCGGCATGCGGCGCATTCGAAGACGCGCTGCGTGATCGCGACGCCGAACCTCAACTTCGTGATCTCGGCGCAGACTGACGCCGAGTTCCGCGACTCGGTCATCGGCAGCGATCTGTGCCTGGCCGACGGTATGCCGCTGGTCTGGATGGCCCGTTTGCTGAAGCTGCCGATTCCGGAACGGGTGGCAGGATCGGAGCTGTTCGACCGCCTGCTCGCCCATGCCGGTCCGCCGGTCACGGTCTACTTTTTCGGAGGTCCCATTGGCGCCGGCCAGGCGGCTGCGGCCGCGCTCGAGCGGCGCGCCGGGGGGCTGCGCTGCGTCGGCTACGAAGAGGCGCCGTTTGCACCGGTCGAAGCCCTGAGCGGTGACGACACGATCGAACGCATCAACCGAAGCGGCGCCGACTTCGTCATCGTCGCGCTCGGCGCGCGCAAGGGCCAGGCCTGGATCGAGCGCAATCGCAGCCGGCTCACCGCGCCGGTGCTGTGTCATCTCGGGGCAGTCATCAACTTTGCAGCCGGCACGGTCGCGCGCGCGCCGCGCCTCTTGCAGGTGCTCGGGCTCGAGTGGCTGTGGCGCATCAAGGAAGAGCCGTCGCTGTGGCGCCGCTATTCGAACGATGGCCTGGTCTTCGTCGAGATGCTGTGCCGCAACGTCCTTCCCAGGGCGTGGCGCCTGCGTGTCGACGCCGATTCGAGCCGTCTCGCCGACCCGCCGACACTCGAGGCGCTGCGCGAGCCGGGACGAACGCAGTTGTCGCTGAAGGGCGCGTGGACGCGTGCCGGCCTCGCGCCGCTGCGCGCCGCGTTGACGTCCGCGGCGCGTGACGGCAACTCGTTGCGGATCGGGCTCGACGGCGTGACACATGCGGACAGTGCGTTCGTTGCGGTCCTGTTGCTGGCGCTTGCCGGCGGTCGAAGCAGCGGCGGGATTTCGGGTGCCTCGGAACAGATGCGCCGCATCCTGCACGACTGGGGCGCCGAGTTCCTGTTGCACCTGTGAGACCGATGAGTTCCGACAGCCTGTCCGTCGAACTACTGCCGCCGGTGGCGACGGCCTCGCGCGAGCGCTACTCGGCCAGCGTGCCGGACTGGTCGCGCGAAGCCAAGTCGTTCTGGAGCTGGTCGCCGTCGAGATCGCTGCTGGCAAGCCTGCGCTTGCACCAGCGCCTGGTCGATTCGACCAACCCGTGGCATGCGGTGCTGCGCAAGATTGCCGTTCTGCGGCACCGGTTCTGGAGCATCGTGACCGGCGCCGACATCCCGCTCGGCTGCCGGATCGGCGGCGGGCTGCAGCTCCCGCATCCGAACGGCGTCGTCATCCACGGCGACGTCGTGCTCGGTCCGAACTGCCTGATCTTCCAGCAGGTCACGCTCGGCGCAGACGAGTCCGGTGTGCCGATCATAGGTGGACAGGTCGACTTCGGTGCCGGAGCCAAGGTCATCGGGCTGGTGAAGATCGGCGACCACGCGCTGATCGGCGCCAATGCCGTCGTCGTCTGCGACGTGCCGGCGTGGGCTACGGCCGTCGGCGTGCCCGCGCGGGTGCTGCCGCGCCGACCCGAACAGGGGTCATGACGTCGGCATGACCCTGGAGACGACGGGCCCTCGAGGGGCCGACATTCCACGGGTGCTGATCGTGGCCGACCATGCATCGGCCCGCTTCGGCGGCGAGGCCGCGTTGCCCCTGCATTACTTTCGCGTGCTGCGGTCGCGCGGCGCACCGGTCTGGCTGATCAGCCATGCCCGGACCCGCGACGAGCTGACGCAGCTCTACGGCAACGATCCGCGCATCCATTACGTCGAAGACGCCTGGTTGCACAAGACCATGTGGCGGATCGGCCGCCGCCTCCCGGCCGGGGTGGCGTACCTCACGACCGGATTCGTCACGCGCTTCTCGTCGCAGCTGGAACAACGGCGTCTGGTCCGCCGTCTGGTCATGCAGGAGCGCATTGACGTCATCCATCAGCCGATGCCGGTCTCGCCACGTGAGCCGTCGCTGCTCCATGGCTTCGGCGTGCCGGTCGTCATCGGCCCGATGAACGGCGGCATGGAATGGCCGCCGGCGTTTCGGCCGGCGAGTGGTCGAGCAGGCCGCGCATTGCTGAAGGTGGCGCGAGCGACTTCGCGGCTGCTGAATCGGCTCATTCCCGGAAAGCGTCGCGCCGCGTTGCTGCTCGTCGCGAACAAGCGGACCTGGCAGGCGCTTCCGCTCGACGGCACCGCACCGGTCGAGGAGATGGTCGAGAACGGTGTCGATTTCAACGTCTGGACAGGGAACCAGGGTGAGCCGCAATCGAAAGCGCCCACGTCGGTGACAACGTTCGCGTTCATGGGCCGCCTTGTCGACTGGAAGGCGGTCGATCTGTTGATCCGAGCCTTTGCAAAAGCGCGCAAGCGACAGCTGATCCGGCTCGTGATCATCGGCGACGGTGTCGAGCGTCCACGGCTCGAGCAGCTCGCCGCGCAGCTCGGCGTCGCCGAAGTCAAGGCAGGCGGGGCGCGATCGGCAGCCGCCGGCACGATCGACTGGCTCGGCTGGCTGCCGCAGGCGGAGTGCGCGCGGGAATTGCGGCGCGCCGATGGCCTCGTGCTGCCGAGTTTGCTCGAGTGCGGCGGTGCGGTCGTTCTCGAAGCGATGGCAATGGGCAAGCCGGTGATCGCGACGGCATGGGGTGGGCCGCTCGACTACCTCGACGATGATTGCGGCGTGCTCGTCGCACCGACCGGGCCGGACGCGCTGGTCGATGGTCTTGCCGATGCGATGGTGCGGCTCGCGCAGTTTCCCGACGAGCGCCGGCGCATGGGGCGCAACGGTCTGGAGAAGGCGCGCCGCCTCTACGACTGGGACGTCAAGGTCGATCGCATGATCGACCGCTATCGGCAGGTGATGAAGGCGGCCTGAGCCGCGTCTTCACACAGCGAAGCGGATGCCGACCAACACGCCGACGATGACCATCGTGTAGGCGATCCCGGTGGTGACCTTGGCACGCAGCGGCGTATGGAGCTGGCGGCGACGTGCCAGCAGCGGGCGTTCCATCCACCAGTAAAGCGCCGCGGCGAAACCGATCGCCAGCGCCACCGACAGCGCCGGGTGCACCGGAGACTGCCGGAGGCCGAGCGGAATCAGCAGCACGGTGGCGGTGAAGCCGCCGATCCAGTGATTCAGGTACAGCGGATAGGAAAGCCCGCCGGCCAAGGTTCCCCCTGGGTGCTTCGTGCCCCGAATCGCCAGCAGCAACACGATCGCGATCGCCGCCCAGGGCGCTGCGTAGCGGTAGGCGTGGTCGGCGAAGAGCCAGGGCGTTGCTGCGATGAGGACACCAGCGAGGCCGACGCGCGCCAGCGGGCGCAGATGGAAGTCGGGGAAGCGGCGGTGCAGCGTCGCGGCCAGCACGCCGAAGACGATGCTGGCGTAGATGTCGAATGCATAGGCGCACAACGCGAGCGCAGCCCACGTGATCGGATTGCGTCCGAAGCGGGGCGCCGCGACCACCAACAGCAGCGGCGCAAGGAGATAGAACTGCTCCTCGGCATTGACGCTCCAGAAGTGGCTGCCGGTTCCGGCCAGCGGCATCTCCTTCACATGGTCGGCCAGTTGCCGCGTGCCGAACAGGTTGTAGACGAAGGTGCCTTTGTAGAAGACGATCTCCAGCCACTTCGCGGTCGCCGGTTCGCGCAGCAGGCTGGCCGAGACCAGGAACAGCAGCGCGAGGTAGTACGGTGCCCAGATCCGCGCCGCGCGGTTGAAGAAGAACCGCGGCAGATCGCTGCGCGATTGCTCGAGCAGCAAACCGCCGATCAGCCAGCCGCTGAGCGCAAAGAAGGCCTGCACCGCGAAGTCGCCGGCGTGCGACCAGCCGCGAATGATGCCGAAGTGAACCAGCATGACGACGTTGGCGAGCACGAAGCGCAGCCAATCGAACCAGGGGTAATAGCTGTCGGGAGCGGAAGCTTGTCGCTGACCGTCGGTCATCTGCCGTAGCGGAGTGTTCACCGGCTTGCCCAGGCGAGCGGGTGGATGGCGGGACGGCCTGTTGCGAGGCCGCGGAAAGGCGATGCCGAGAAGTCGCAGCGTACCGGCAGGCGGAAGTGTCTTCGGCATCGGCGCCGAAGTGTTGAGAGCGACACGAAACGGCGCGCGAACGGGCGTGGGTTCATGACGAATTGCACGCCCGAAACACCAGTTCCACCGGTAACAAATCGGCCGTCAAGGCGGGCGCCTCGCTGTCGAAATGAACGTACCCATGTCGAACGGCCGCTTCGCACCCAAGACGACCCGTCGTTCCCTTTTCGGCTTCCGGCCGCGTCGTCATTCAAGCCCGAAACCCGCCTCAGCATCATGATCAAGCAATCGTCCAGAATTCCGCGAATGAGCGGATGTCTTTCCCTGATGGCTGCGGCCGTCGTCTCGGCCTGCGGGGGAGGCACCGGCGTGATCTCGACCGACGACCTGTTGAACGGGTCGACCTCGGGACAGAGCGATCTGACTTCGGCCCTCGGCAGCGGCGGAGCGCCGACGGTGCAGATCGCTGCATCGAAGCGCAATTCCGACGGCGCAGGCTACATGACCATCGCGATGGAAGGCCAGGCCTTCACATTGGCCTCGGCCGGGACGGTTCGCTACGGAACGGGTTCGAAGTGGACAACGAAGGTCGTCAGCGGAACCGGCGAGTGCACCGACGCCTTCTTCGGCAACGACAAGATGACCGGTCTGGCGATGCAGTGCCAGATTGCGGCCAGCAGCAGCGACCTGGTGGTGACGGCACCTGCGCCGGCACCGAGCGCTGCACCCGCACCGGTTGCCGCGCCAGCCCCAGCGCCCGCGCCGGCGCCTACCATCAACACCACGGTGGCCATCACGACCCCGAGCACGACGCCGACGACATCGCAGACTGTGGTGCACGGCGGCATCGCCGTCGACACCAGCAGCCAGCCGGTTCCACAACCCGGCGTCTCGAATGTGATGCTCACCGCACCCGGCGCGATTCCACCGGCACCGGCGCCCGGCGACTGGGAAGCCGACGGCGCATTTCGATTGATCTGTAATTGGTCGAAGATGAGCTACGACGACCCGATCGTCTTCCCGGGCCAGCCGGGTGCTGCGCACCATCACACGTTCTTCGGCAACACCGCGATTGACGCGAACACGACGTCGGAAAACATCCGCTCGAAGGGAAATGCATCGTGCCGAGGTGGAACGATCAACCTGAGCGGCTACTGGACCCCGTCGATGATCGACACGGCCACCGGCAAGCCAATTGCGCCGAAGGTCCTGTTGATCTATTACAAAACCGGCTTCTGGCAGTATTTCAACGACAACAGCGTGATGCAGCCGATACCGAAGGGGCTGAAGATGATCGCCGGGGACGGCGGCCGCAGCACAGCGGGCGGCGTCGCGAACTTTGGTTGCATGATGCCTGCGGTCGGCTCCGATCGCGCCGGCACCAGCGGCAGCGCGATTCCTAAGAACTGCCAGCCGGGTGACGAACTGTGGGCCCGGGTCCCGTTTCCACAGTGCTGGGACGGCGTGAATCTCGACAGCCCGGATCACAAGAGCCACATGGCCTACCCCGT
>Ga0207691_10005154_pt1 | contig 12621 bp, 13 predicted proteins | sample KBSM13metaG_FD_184327 | JGI IMG/M metagenome (GOLD analysis project Ga0207691, IMG submission 184327) | Miscanthus rhizosphere microbial communities from Kellogg Biological Station, Michigan, USA - KBS M1-3 metaG (SPAdes) (version 2) | ecosystem: Host-associated > Plants > Roots > Rhizosphere >... | reverse complement strand
CGCCGCCCCCATCGGGATCAGGCGCAGCGTCTCGACCGGCTCGTCGGATGCAACGGGGCTCTGTGGCAGCACGGCGCACAGCCCGTGCTCGTCGATCCCCCACGACGGCAGCTTCCTGCCCGTCGCGCGAAGCTCGATCGGAGCCTGACCCGTTGCGAACGGATTGCCGTCGGCGGGCCACGACTTTCGCACGACGGTGAACGAGCTGCGCGGGTCGGACTCGTTCAGCCGCAGGCCGTAGTTCCACGCCGACGCAGGCTGGATCTCGAACGCCGGCCACCGGCTCGCGTCGGCACCTTCCTGCCAGCGCGCGTCGCGCTGCACGGTCTCGGTGCTGCTGCGCTGCACGTAGCGCTCGGCGATCGCGAGCGAGAAGGTGAGCGGCCCGTAGTCCACGCTGACGCTGTTCTTGTTCTTCCGCCACTCGCGCACGCCGAGCTCCATCGGAAGATCGAGGACGACGCGGTCGTTCGATCGCCAGCGGCGCGCGATGCGCAGGTACTCGCCCGGCCGCGCCGCGACGGCGATACGCTGGCCGTTGATGCGAAGCGCCGCCGAGTGACACCAGCGCGGGATGCGCAGATAGAGTGGGAACGCGACGGGGCGCGGGCTCTCGACCGTGATGCGAACCTGCTCCTCGAACGGATAGCGCGTGTCGGCGACGAGCCGCACGTCGGTGCCGTCGCCGACGCGGGCGCGCACCTCGCTCTCGCCGTACAGCTGCGCCGCGAGACCGTCGTCGGGCGTCGCCATCCAGCTGTTCTCCACGTAGTAGATCCAGCCCGCGGCGTGGTTGTGCTGGCAGCATCGGCTGCTGAACGGGTTCATCATGAGGAACGGCCCGTCGTTCGCGATCCCCGGATGGTGATTCCGGCCGTCGCTCACCACCATGTTCGGCGCCGTGAGATAGCGAAGGGCGCGGTAGTCCGACGTGAACGCGGCCGGGAACATGTTGAGCGCCACGTCCTCGCTGTTGTCGGCCCAGCGGGAGTCGCCGGTGAAGCGCAGCAGGAGCGCGTTCGACGTGATCTGCTCGACCATCCCGCACGTCTCGATCGCCTGGCGAGGGTCGTCGTAGCCCGGCCGCGCGTCCTCGTCGGCGCCGAACATGCCGCCCGGCACCTGGCCGTACAGCTCGCGCACGAGATCGAAGTCGTCGTACGTCGCGTTCAGGTCCCGGCTGTCGTGGCTCTGCAGCCAGTACGTCGCCGGCTCGCGGAACGACTGCGCGATGTTGACGTTGTGCCAGTTGGGGAGCTTTCCCTTCTGTCGCCAGTCGGCGGTGTTGCGGTGGATCTTCGTCGCCAGCTCGAGGAGCGACGGATCGCCGGTGCGATTGTACAGCCAGTACACGCTGACCAGGTTGTCGCCGCCGCGGCTGTTCTCCCAGTAATCCTTCAGGAACAGGTCGTCGGGAACCGTGCGCTGCCACGCGAAGTAGCGCTGCATGAGGCGCAGCACGCGGGGATCCTGCGAGTACTCGTGATACGACTGCAGGCAGAACAGCATCGGCATGTTCGTCCACAGGTCGCGCGAGGGCGTGCGCTTTCCCGCGCCCTTGAACACGTCGGGTCCGAAGTCGCCACTGTCGCGCTGGTTCGCGAGCACTGCTTCGATCCAGAACTTCGATTCGCGGATCATCGCCGCGTCGTCGAGCGTGTAGCCGATGTCGCCGTAACCCTTCAGCCAGTAGGGAAGCTCCTCCCAGCCGTGCTTTCCCTTGCCCTCCTTGTTCAGCCAGGCATTGTCCTGCTTCGACAGCCAGATGCTGATCTCGCCGAGGTGGCCGGTGAGCCCGTCGCGCTGGAGCTCGAGCTGGCGGCGCAGCCATCCGCGCGGCCGAACGCTCGCGACGGGGAGCTTCACGAAATGCTCGGCGAGCAGCGGCGCGCGGTTGGTAGGGTAATGGCTGTTCCGGCGCGTCGTGGGCGGACGCCGAACGCTGCGGACGTCGAGGTCGGCGGTGGTGCCGTCGGATGGCGCCGGTGCGCCGGGACGGCCGGTGCTCGGCGTCGCCGAACCGGCCCTGCCGAGGAGCGGCGCCAGGGCGGCGCCAGCCACGGCTTCCATGAATTGCCGGCGGTCGAGGGTCATTCGCTTGGCTCCGGTCGACGGAGGGTACGGCGCGCCGGTCGCGTGCACGCCGGCCTTCCTAACATGAACAAGGGTTTTCCGCGGGTCGAGACCGACGTCGACGCGCCGTTGGCAGGTACACGCCGACGCGCATCCACCGCGCCTGCAGCACGCGGTCGTGCTGGTGCGTAGTTCTTCATGAGATGGCGTGACGCCCTGCAGAGCGTCAGGGTCGATCAGTGGACGTGCGCCTCCGTACCACGAGCCTTCCCTCCCCCAAGCGCATGAACGAGATCTGGCGTGTAGCGATGGATGACGGATTCTCGAAGTTCACGCCCGCCGGAAGTTCGTCCGGCGAGCGCCGCGGCCCCGATCGCCCGAAAGGCGACAGCCGTTTACCGGCGCACATCATGGCCGCCGTGCGCGACACGGTCCGCGCCGCGGCCGCCACGTGCGTCGAGCCCTCCCGCCTCGAGGCCTCGGGTCCGTACGAGTGGCTCGCGATCGTCGAGGCACACGACACCGACCTCTCGGGCCTCCTCCGCGGCTACATCGAGTCCTGCCGCTACCTCGACGAGCTCCGCCACGGCGCCGACGTGGGACACACGAGGCAGGAGAGCGCAGAGCGGGATGCGGTGTTCGCGAGAGACTCTCTGAAGCGAAGCCTGGATGAGGCGATCAGGCTGAAACGGAGGGCGGACTGAAGCTGGCAGGGCGCTGCCGTACTACTTCGTACCTCGTACGACGCCGTAACTGGACCCGCGCGACTGCTCCGACGAATGCACCGACGCCGCTCTACCGGGACACTCTGTTCAGAGCGTTTCAGGGAGAGCGGCGTCCAATCATTCGTGGGGCCGGTATGCCAGTCCGGGTACGTCGTAGTACGGAGTACGAAGTAGTACAGCAGTGCCTTCCCCCAAGACTCACCCCGCCCGCCGCATCAATCCCTCCCTCCATTTCATCAGATCCACTCTCCGCCGAGACAGATCCGCCCAGGCATCGCCCGACTGGGCGACCCTCATCGGCACCGTCACGATCGTGAAGTCCCGCGGCACCGCGCCGGCCTGGAGCTCGGCCCAGGTGATCGGCGTGGAGACCGTCGCCGAGGGGGTGGGGCGGACGGAGTAGGCACCGGCCAGGGTGTGTCCGGCGGAGTTCTGGTTGAAGTCCAGCAACACCGTGCCGCGCGGGCGGTTGGCGATGCGGTATTCCGTGGTGAACAGTCGCGGGTGGCGTGCCGCGATCGCGATCGCCAGGTCGCGCGCCACGGCGTGCACCTCGCGCTGCGTCGGCCCGCGCACGATCGGCACGTACAGGTGGAGACCCGACTTGCCCGAGGTCTTGATGCAGGCGGGCAGCCCCCACGCGTCGAGTGCCTCCTTCACGTGCAGCGCGGCCGCGCGGACCTTCTCGAACCGCGTCCCTTCCTGGGGATCGAGATCGATCACGAGGAAGTCCGGCTTCGTCGGCGCCGAGCAGCGGGCGTACCACGGGTGCAGCTCGATGGCGCCCAGGTTCGCGACCCACGCCAGCGCCGCCGTCGAGTCGATGCGCAGGAAGGTGAGCTGCTTCGGCGGCCTGATCGACGTCGTGCACGTCGCCACCCACGGCGGGCGGTGCTCGGGCGCGCGCTGCACGTAGAACCCCTTCGTCCCCGCCCCGTCCGGATAGCGCGTGAGCACCACCGGCCGCTCGGCGAGGTGCGGCAGGATCACGGGGGCGACGGCCACATAGTAGCGCAGCATGTCGCCCTTCGTCTGCGCGCCCGGCCCGCCCTGCGGGAAGTAGCGCTTCGTCAGGTTGGTGAGCGCCACCGACTGCCCGTCCGCGTCGATCGCCATCGCGTCCGTGCCGTGAGCGAGCGCGTCGTCGAGCAGGTCGACGAGCGCGCTCGCCTCGGCGTCCGGCCCCTCCGGACGGCTCGCGAGCAGCACGGGATGCGGACGCGCGCGCCTGCGCCCCGTCGAGCGGCCGGTGCGCGTCGTCATCGGCCGCCCGCCCTCATCGGGACAGGGTGCGGCGCCGATCGCGACCGCGTCGGCGAGGTCCCCCCGCCGGCGAGCGCCGCTCGAGGAACAGCAGCTCCCGTCCTCCCCCGGTCGGGCGCTCGGTCGCCGGCGTCGCCGCCGGGGTGAGCTCGAGCGCCAGCTGCGACTGGTCGAACGCCGGCTCGAGCGGATCGTCGCCCAGCCGCCGCAGCAGATACTGATAGCGATAGAGACGTACCGGTGCTCGCAGTGACGTCCCCGGCAGCTGCGCCATCGCCAGCGCCTCTTCGCGCACGTTCGACGGGAGGCACCGGTACGCCTCCGGATCGTCCAGCAGCATCCACACGCGCTCGGCATCGCGCTGCTCGATCGCGTGGAGGAGATGGTCGACGACGAGCAGCAGCCGCTGCCTCATCCGCTTCGCGCGATGGTGCGCCAGGTCCACCGTCTGGGTCCCACCGTCGTCGCGTGCTTGGTCATCGGCTGTGCTCATCGTCCCTCCGTCGGGCACGGTGTGCGGTGGTTACGCGGTCTTTCGCCGGCTGGACTTCGCGGCGCGCTTCTGCGCGGGCGGCTTTGCCGAGCCGCGCGGCCGCTTGCCGCCGGCGCTCGCCGCGAGGCTCTCCTGCAGGCGGCTCACGAGGTCCACGACCTTCGTCTGCTCCGGCTCGCGCGCGTCGGCGATCGCGAGCTTCTTCCCCTTCGCCTTGGCCTTGATGATCTCGTGCAGCTTGTCCTCGTACTCGTCCCGGTATTTCGACGGGTCGAAGGGCTCGGCGAGGTTCTGGATGAGCTGGATGGCCATCTCGCGCTCCTGCGGACGGACCTTCACGCTCTCCGAATCGGGGAACTTCATCTCGTCCGGATCCACGAGCTCCGCCTGGAAGCGCATCAGCTCGAGCACGAGCGCGTCCCCCATCGGCTTCACCGCCGCGAGGTGCTGCTTGTTGCGGAGGGCGAAGGTGCCGATGCCCACCTTGTGCGTCTCGGCGAGCGCGTCGCGCAGGAGCGCGTACGCCTTGTCGCCTCCCTCACGCGGCACGAGGAAGTAGGGCGACTCGAAGTACCGTGGGTCGATCGACTCCGCGGGCACGAAGTCGGTCATCTCGAGCACGCGCGACATCTCCACGGCCGCGGCGGCGAAGTCGGAGTCGTCGAGCACGACGAACTTCCCCTTCGAGATCTCGTACCCTTTGACGATGTCGCCCCAGGGCACCGTCTTGCCGTCGACGGACGAGACTCGCTCGTACTTGATCGGCTGTTGGTGCTTCTTGTCCAGCTGCCGGAAGGAGAGCTTCTCGGCACTGCGGACCGCGGAGCGGAGCTCCACGGGGATGTTCACGAGCCCGAAGGCCAGGGCGCCTTTCCAGATGGATGCCATAGTGCCACCCACACAAGGCACCCCGCGTGCTATCCAACACCTTTGCACATTCGTGTTGACAGCCGCGCAAGCGGACTCGACATTCTAGGCGTACCGCTTCTGGCGCGGCTGAATGCGGCGGGTTATTTGCACTCTGCACCGAGAAATCCCCCACCAGCCCGGAGGACCGCCTGATGAAAGGCGAGGTCGCGGAAACGCTGCAGTGCGTGGACTGCGGAAAGAGCGCAGAGGTGACGTCGGTGAGCCTGCATCCCGGCGCGGTGAGCGCGCCGAGTGACGAGGGGCACGTTCGGCGCACCCGGGTCGCGCTGTGCGACGCGTGTGCGGAGAAGCGCCTGGCGATCCAGGAGCCGAACTTCGTCTAGGGCACGTCCGCGAGACGCACGTCTGGCGGCACCGGCCAGCGTCAGGCTGACTGTTCCTCCATGCCGCTCGACGTCGCGCGATCCGCGGTGCGGCGGTACGACGTCGCGTCCTCCACGTCGTCCGCCGTCCGGGCCAGCACGTCGGCCCAGGTCCCTCGCCGTTCGAACTCGCCGCGGTGGAAGCCACGCAGTCCGGCCAGGATTGCCGTGGTGATTGCTCCCTCCAGCGCCATGACGTCCTCGGGGGCGAGGGGCGTCGATTCGCAGGCGCGCAGGCCGTTCGGCACGGCCGTGCCGAGATGATCGTACTCCTCGAACAGACAGGCCTCGTGCACGCCCTGGGCACGCCGGCGGGCGCCGTGTGCCGCGGCGATCTCGATGAACTGGTCGACCGCGCCGGCCACGGGATGCGGCCGTAGCGCACCGGACATGGCGTGGAGGACGGAGGCGAGATCGCCCACCCGCTCCTCGGCGCACAGCATCCGCAGCTCGCCGGCAGCCGCGGAGCGTCCCCACTCATCGAGAATGGCGGGGACGCAGCGCTCGAGCGTGTCGGCGAGCCGAACGGTCATGCTCGCGATGGATGCAAGGACAGGGCGCGCGCGGCGGAAGAGCCCGCCGCGCGCGCTGGTCGTGCTTCAGTCGAGCAGGTTGGCGGGCACCTGCCCGCCATTCTCCGACAATTTGCGTAGCACCTGCTTGTGCAGCCACACGTTCATCGTCGCGCTGTCGTTCATGTCGCCCGTGTAGCCAAGCTCCTGCGCGAGCGCCTTCCGGTTGGCGAGGCTGCTGTCGATTCCCACGAGCTTCATCAGATCGACGATCGAGTTCCGCCAGTCGAGCGTCTGCTTCGTGCCGGCGGCCATCGTCTCGAGCACTGTCTCGACGTCCACGACCGGTGGTGCGGCGGTGGCGGCGGGTGCGGGAGTTGCCGCCGCAGGTGCCGGTGCGGCCGGCCGCGCTGCGTTGACCTTCGCCTCCGACTCTCGCGCACTGTGCCCGAGAATCTTTCCCATCAGAGAGCCCAGGATGCTCATCGTCGTACCTCTTCGCGACTTGCGTTCGGAGATCGCGCGTTGTTGCGCGTCGCCTGGACGAGCAAGGAGCGGACCCGATTCACCGGCGCGGCGCCGGTCGCATCGCTCGGCATCGTCGAGCTCGAGAGGAACGTCCCCGAGGCCGCTTGCGTACACATGATGGCGTTCGGTACTCACGTTCGTCTCGCCGCGCATTTCCTCGCCACCAGATCAGCATGACCGACGAACCGTCGCACGCCACCCACCTTGCTCCCGTGTGGGCGACACGACTGCTCTTCGCGTTCGTCCTGCTGAGCCTCGCGGCGCTCATCCTCATCCCGTGGTACGGCGATCAGCAGCTGCAACCGGTCCGACAGACGGCGAATGACGTTGCCGACTCCGGACGCAGCCTCGTTTCGAAGATTCACCTCTACATGGCGCAGGAAGGCACGGCGGTCGACGACTACGTGGACGACCGGAACGCGGCCACGCTTGCTCGCTTCCGCATCGCGGAAGCGAGCAAGCGGAACGCGTACGCGAAGCTCTCGCCGCTCGTCGCGTCAATCGACACTGCGTCCCGCAACCGCCTGGCCCACCTGCTCGATCTCGAGCGCCGGTGGCACGCAGCGGTCGAGACCGAGTTGTTCGCGGCACAGCCGCCACCGATCCTGCGTCACGACCCGACGTCGGAAGCGGTCTACGACAGCATGCTCGTCGCCGCCGCGGAGCTCGACGACGCGATCGCGCATTCCGCGCGGAGCGAGCGCGACCGGATCGCCGTGCGCGAGCGGCGCGACCAGCGTACGAGCGTGCTGCTGGGCTTTCTCGCGCTCGCCGCCGCCGCGGTGACGTGGTGGCTGTCACGGCGCACGCACGCCTATGCGCGTGCCGCCGAGGAACGTCGCGCGGCCCTGGCCGAAGCGGTCGCGTCGCGCGCGCGCTTCATGCGCGGCGTGAGCCACGATCTCAAGAATCCCATCCACGCGATCGACGGTCACGCCCAGCTGCTCGAGGAAGGGCTGCGTGGCCCGCTCACTCCCGAGCAGCAGGACAGCATCGCGCGCATCCGCCGATCCGCGCGCGCACTCATGGCGCTGATCGAGGATCTGCTCGAGCTGGCGCGCGCCGAGGCGGGTCAGCTCACCGTGAAGCTCGACCGCGTGGTCCTGCGCGACGTCGTGCGCGAGGCGGTGGAGGAGCATCGCGCGGCGGCCGAGGCGGCGGGGCTCACGCTGGTGCACGCCGACGACAAGTCGGAGACGATCCTCGTCACCGATCCGGCACGCGTCACACAGGTGCTCGGCAACCTGCTGTCCAACGCGATCAAGTACACGCCGGCGGGAGGACGCGTCGAGGTGGTGACCGACATGCTGGCGCGCCGCGACGGGCACGATGGCGCGCGGCTCGCCATCCACGTGAGCGACGACGGACCCGGCATCCCGGCGGACAAGTACGAGGAGGTGTTCGGCGAGTTCACCCGACTCGACTCGACCGACAAGCCCGGCGCGGGGCTCGGGCTCTCGATCGCGCGCCGCGTCGCGCGGCTGCTCGGCGGTGACATCACCGTGAGCGGCGGCCGGAGTGGCGGGGCACGCTTCACCCTCTGGCTTCCGCTTCGGCAGACGGCCTGAAGGGCACGTGGTGGGTGGTGAGTGGTGGGTGGTGGGTGGTGGGTGACTGCAGACGCAGTCGCTCATGACTCACCACTCACTACCCATCACTGCTCCTCGGCAAATCCCGCTCGGCGCACGTCACCCGCGGATGTTCAGGATCCGTGAGGTCCATGCAGTCCCATGGAATGGCGTAGCGCACGTAGCTCGTCGCGCGCGCGATGCGACGAACGAGCTGCGGCACGAAAAGCCCACTGGCGATCGCGTCGAACGGACCCCAGCGCCCCACGCCGAATCGCGTCACGACGTATTCGTTGCCGTCGCCCTCGAGCTCGATCTCGGCCTCGAGCTCCTCGATGCGCCCGATCCGCCGGCCCTCGACGTCGTGCACGACGCGGCCGACGAGATCGTTCAGTGATACGGTGCGCGCGCTCATTTGCGTTCGCCCCCCGCGCCGGGAATCCGGCAGACGACGTGCTCCTTCAGCCAGCGCTCGAGGTGCTCCGAGTCCAGCGAGCGCTCCTCGACGTCGAGCTCGATCGTGTCGCCGATGCGGCGTACCTTGTCGAACGGGATGCGGCTCACGTGCTCCTCGCGCTGGCCGAACATCGCGCGCCACGCGCGACGGATCGCCACGAACCATCGGCCGACGCGCTCGGCACGCGCGGCGCCGCCGATCACGATCGTCGCCACGCGCGGCGGCCGCCCCGCCTCGATCTCGAGCAGCAGTGCATCGACCCGCCCGATCTTTTCCTGCGCGCGGTCGACGAGCTGCGCGTCGAGCACGTCGTGCGCGAGATGCACCGCACCCATGTCAGCCTCCGCCGAGCAGTTGGAGGGGAAGCGCCGCTAGCAGCAGCACCACCGAGAGCAGCGCGATGATCACGAGCGCGATGTTGCTCGGCCAGCCGTTCGTGTGGTTCAGCAGGATGTCGCCGTCGTTCATCAGGACGAGGAGCGGGATGACCGTCACCGGCAGGCTCGCCGCGGTCGCGACCATCGACACGTTGGTGAGCGCCAGCGGATTCATGCCGATCGCGATCGGCACTGCCGCGAGCAGGATCACCACGGTGTACGACATGGCGAAGCGCGCATCCTTGCCCGGCTTCAGGTTCTCGCTCCAGGCCCACCCGAAACCCTGCGCCAGCATGTAGGCGATGGCGAGCACGATCTCGAGCGTCGAGCCGAAGCAGGTGATGCACAGGGTGGCGAGGAAGAGCACGAAGCCGGCACGGCCGAGCGGCGAGGCGAGCACCATGGCGATCTGCTCGTAGCGATCCACCCGGATCCCGCGCGGCGCGAGCACGAGCGCCGCCGCGATGAGGGCAGCCACCGCAAGCACGCCGCCGAACAGATTCCCGAGCCCCGCCGTGACCCGGTTCACACCGAGGTGCTCGATCGTCCATTCGTCCTCGATCGCGCCGGCCGAATAGAAGAGGTAGAGGTATGGACTGATCGACGCGCCGAGGATGCTCACGGCGAGATACCAGTAGCGCGCGCGGTTCTCCGACGGTGCCGACGGGAGCAGGCCGTGCCCCACCGCTGGCCACGCCGGATGGAGCTTGAGCGCGCCGACCGCGAAGACGATGGCGACGAGTCCGAGCAGTGCCGTGCCCTTCTCGACGATGCCGAACGTGCCGCGCCATAGGAGCGCCCAGCCCAGCAGTGCGACCGGGATGGCCCACCACGAGAAGCTGATGCCCGTCGCCATCTGGAGCGCGATCGACACGCCGCCGATCTCCGACGCGAGCACGAGGAAGCTCACGACGAACACCGCGACGAGCGGCAGCAGGAAGAACCGATACCCGAACCGCTCGCGCAGGAGATCGGCATACGTCCGCTTGCTCACCGCGGCGAGCCGCCCGGTCATCTCCATCAGGAAGGCGAGACTCAGTATGCCGAGCAGCAGGACCCACGCGAGCCGATAGCCGAACTCGGCGCCGCCCTGGGTCGACGTGGCGATCGAGCCGACTTCGAGGAACCCACCGATGCTCGTGACGACGCCAAGCGCGACCTCGCTCCACTTCTTCACGATCCGGTCTCGGCGTCGAGCTGGCGGATGGCAGTGCGAAGCGAGTCGAGCGCGGCGGCGGCGTACGACGAATCGACCTTCGAGTGCGCGGCCTGTCCGATCGTCTGCTTCGTCTCTTCCAGCGTAGACAGCGCACCGTCGCGCAGCTGCGTGGCGTAGGTCGTCGTGATCGCGCCGGCCCCGTGCTCTTCGCGGGCGAGCTGCATCGTCGCGGTCCACGACGAGAGCGTCTCGAGCTGCTTGTCCAGCGGGGGCGGCGAGCCGCAGCCGACGGCGGTCAATCCGAGCGCGAGCAACGCTCCGGCGCGGGTGGCGAACGCATGCATGCCTTGCCGATTGGCATTAAGCGTTCCGAGCAATTGAGCGGGCCTGAAAAGGGGGGCTCTAGGGCGTTGGCAGTCTCGGCGCTGAGATCAAGAACGGAGGGGCCAGGCGGATGCGGCGGATTGAGCGGATGCTAGAGCAACAGCAATAACACTTACCAAGCCAATCCCGACCGCCCTTCCCCTCGTGCTTGAACAGATTGACGCGGAGTGGCGCGGAGAGCGGGCGAACACGCGGAGGACTACCTGGGCGCGAGGCGGCGTCGATGCCAATTCAAGAAAGACATTTGGAGTTGCGCCTGGAGAAGAGCGGTGAGCTGCGAGAAAGTCACAGCCTAGAGCAGTTCTCCGCGCTCTCCCCAAGACCTCCGCGTCACTCCGCGCCAATCAGTCGAGTGAGCAGTGAGCAGTGAGCAGTGAGCAGTGAGCAGTGAGCAGGAGCAGGAGCAGTGAGCAGTTGCCCTAGCATCCGCCCAATCCGCTGCATCCGCTTAGTCCCTCCGTTCTTGACCTCGGCGCCGAGACTACAAACGCCTGCAGGCCGCGCTCGTGAGCTGTTCGATCCTACGATGGCAAGAGATCGCAGTAGCTGAACCGGTTTTCGCGTCGCACGACCTCGCCCGGCACGACGGCGATGGGGCGTGAGAAGATGGGCCCGCCGTGTACAAAGGTGTGGAACTCGCCGTTCTCGCCGCACGGATCGGCGGAAGTCGGCAGCTCGGCGAGCAGCGCGTGGTCGAACCGGCGGCCGGCGAACCGCGCGTGAATCTGCGTCTCGTCCACGCACACGAGCGTCGCCTCGAAGCCGTCGGCGACGAACGATTCGGCGAGCGCGCGCGTCGGCCGCTCCCACAGTGGGTAGAGTCCGCGGTACGGCGTGTCGGCGAGCAGGCGGTCGCGGTAGTCGCGCACATCACGCAGGTAGAGGTCGCCGAAGGCGATGTGCTTCACTGCGGGGTGCCGCTCCGCAACTACCTCGAGCGCGTCGAGGAATGCGCGCTGATACGCCGCGTCGGACGACTTCGGCTCGAGCCAGACCTCGATGAGCGGCAGGCCGAGCGCGGCTGCCTGTGCCTCGAGCAGCGTGCGGCGCACGCCGTGGATGCTCACGCGGTCGTAGCCGCGCGTGACGCTCGTCAGCAGCGCGACGACTTCGCACTCGTCGCTCGCACGGAGGTGTTGAAGCGCGATCGAGCTGTCCTTGCCACCGCTCCAACTGAGGACGATCTGAGTTTTCATCGTAACCGGATGGCGGTGCGCATCGCGCACCGCGCATCGCCGCATCTCACCGCCCGATCTTCGATGCGGTGCGATCCAGCGCCGCGCGCAGTCCCTTTGCGAGCGCGACCGCGTCGTCGTTCGCCCAGAAGTGCATGAAGAACAGGCGGGGTGTCTCGTCGAGCATGTGGCTGTGCAGCGCGGTCGGGCTGATGCCGTGCGCCTGTAGTGCGCGGATCACGGCGTTCACCTCCTCGGCGCGCATCACGAAGTCGCCGGTGATCGCCGCCTTGCCGCCGCCGGTCGGCTGGAAGTTGATCGCCGTGGCGACGCCCATCGACGGCGGCACTTCGTGGCCGCGTTCCATGATGTGCTCGCGGCGCGGCACGCTCACCTGATAGACGACGCCATTGAGCTTTCCCCCGACGCCCAGCGCCGCGGCGACCCCCGCCGTGTCGAGCTCCGCGGCGGACGGCGCCGCGGCTGCCGCGGGCGCGCCGAGCGGCGTCTTCGTCGTGGCGAGCGCGGTGCGGATCGTCAGCGCGATCTTCACCGGGTCGCCGTGCGCCGAGACGTGCATGTACATCACGCGCGGCGACTCGCCGAGCACGTGAT
>Ga0207691_10005149_pt1 | contig 12625 bp, 8 predicted proteins | sample KBSM13metaG_FD_184327 | JGI IMG/M metagenome (GOLD analysis project Ga0207691, IMG submission 184327) | Miscanthus rhizosphere microbial communities from Kellogg Biological Station, Michigan, USA - KBS M1-3 metaG (SPAdes) (version 2) | ecosystem: Host-associated > Plants > Roots > Rhizosphere >... | reverse complement strand
TCGCGCCCGAGTGCCAGATGGAGACGAGGTCGCGGTCCGCCTCGTACGCGAACGTCGCGCGGTACACGACATCCGCGAGTTCCGGAATCGATCCTCGACGAAGTACCGGCGACCGATACGTTCGCCACGCGACACCGTCGGCGCTCGTGGCGATGTAGAGCGCGTCCGTCGTGCACGACCCGGCAACCTTGCCGTTGAACATCGCCCAGTATTCCCCAAGCGACGCGATCCATTGCACTTCGATATGCCAGGGGAACACACCCGGCTGCGAGAGCGTGACGGTCGTTGGCGATGACCACGATGTGCCGTCGACGGAGCGGCGCAGCTCCACGGTCGTGCTCGGGCTCGAGCACCCGGCCGAACCCGAGTTCACGCTCCACATGAGCCAGTCGGTCGGCGTTCGCCGCACCACCGTCGGCGACACCACCTGGTGATTCGGCGCACGCACCACCTCGCGTGATGGCCCCCACCGCACGCCATCGATCGATGACGTGACGAGGATTTCATTCTCGGTGTCCACGTGCCGGTAGTAGAGCCAGAACTCGCGGCGATCGGAGAGCCAGACGATGTCCGGGTCCGACAGGTAGCCACCGTTCGGCTTGACCACGGGATTCGTTAGGCCGGACGGTACACGCCACGTGTCGCGGCCGCCGGTGAAAATCGACGGGTTCTCGAAGTTCGCATTGCCCCACGGATACGGCGTGATCGCGAGTCTCGGCGTATCGTCGAGCGCCTCGAAGGGCGGCAGAACGACGTCGGGATGCACGACCTGCCCGGACCCGTCCGCGGTGACGAGCGCGATGCTGTGCAGCGGAACGCGCTCCGGAAGCGCGCTCGCGTCCACGAACGCCACGAAGACGACGGCGTCGAGGCCATCGACGGTCGCCGTCGCGCGCTGGGCGCCAGTCTCGGTCCCGAGGCGCCAGATGGCTTTCGCGTCGCCGTTCGCGTCCGTGGTGGAGACGCCGGGAGTGACCTCACCGGCGCTCGCTTCCCATCGCACGTCAGCGCGGCGCACGGCACGCCCGTCGGCATCGACGAGCCGCGCGACGAGAGGTTGTTCGAGGGCAGCGCCAGGCGGTGCACTCTGCCCGTCGCCGCTGACGCGCTCGAGCGCGGCGGGCGGTCCGGCCGATGCGGTTGGCGCGTCGGCGCCGCATGCGGCGAGCCCAAGACACGCGACGATCACGACGGCGCGTGCGGTCGCTACGTATGAAAGCGAAAAGGCGGCAGCGCCGCCTGCGTTAGGCACCACGGGTCCGCGCTCCTCGCGTCAGGCACCCGTGATACCCTGCGTCTCACCTTGCCGTCACTACCGCGCACGACAGGCATCGGCGGTCTCGAGCCCCACGCCTAGCACCGTCGCGGGACGCAGCACCGAGCCCGCGACTCGCGCGCCCGTGTCGTCGAACTTGTCCCACTGACTCGTCGCGACGTAGAACAGCGAATCGCCCACCACCACACCCAGCGTCGGCTCGTCCGCCAACGCCGGATTCCTATCGATCACATCGACTCGGCGCACACCGCGGCCGTCCGCATCGAGACAGAACCGCGCGACACGGGCTGGCGTGACACCATTCTGAATCCCGATGAGAACACCGCGATGCAAGTACAACCCATCCACGCCGAGCATCGTCACACGTCGCGGCGCACGAAGCAGTACCGCAGAACGCGAGCGCAGATCGATGCGCAGAAGCCCGTGCGAATAGTCCGCCGCGTACATCGCAGCTCCGTCCGGCGTGATCGCCATCCCCTGGAGCGAGCGAAACAGCGGATGCGTCATGAACCGCACCAGTGAGTCGCCGCCAACAGGAAGCCTGAAGATCCATGGCGCCTGGCTGTCCGACACGTACACGTCGCCGTTCGGCGCGACGACGAGGTCGCCGAATGTGTGGGCCGTCGACGAGTCACGCGGCGCCCACGCGCTTCGACGCAATCGTCCGGTGTCCAGGTCGTAGGCGTACACACCAACGTGTCCACTGTCACTGGCGGTGAACCCCCGCATCCGCGGCAGTGACGTCGTCGCCACCCAGAGCGTGCGATGCGCGTCATCCACCGCCATACCGAACACGCCGCCAATGCCATCGGACGCGGCTTGCACGAAATCACGCGTGTTTCCGTCTCTCTCGACAACCACGACGCGCCGCTGGCGGATGCTCCCCACGAACCACCGGCCCGTGCGGGCATCGAACGTCACGCCTTCCGGGTGCAGCATCGAGTCCGGCACCGTGAGCCTAACGCGACTCCTGGCCACGGCTGCCGTCGCGGCGGTGTGTCGCTTGACCGCGGCGTCGAACGCCGGTGCACCCGTGAAGGCGCGGAACATCGAATCGCCGGCGACGCCGTTGCCGAGTCCGAGATCGGCCAGCCGCTCGAGCCATCGCGTCGCATCCGCCGTGTCGTGTGCCACCGCCGCGAGCGCGAGCGCGTTCTCGAGGTAAACTCCCTGCGTTGGCCATGCGTCCGCCGCGCGTTTCATCTCGAGCCGCGCCGTGGGAATGTCATTCTTCCGATAGGCGGCCACGGCGCGGCCGTACGCCGACCGGGCCATCGCCGCGGAGTCGGCCTGCGGCGCGAGCACAGAACCGTGTATCGTGCGACCCTGCGCCTGTAATCGCGATGGTGCCCACATGAGCACTGCCGACAACCCAACGGCGATTGCGGCGCGGAGCATCGGTGGCAGCGACGGCGCTATGGGCACGGTGCGGATAACGCGGTAACGGGGGTCATGAACGACGCTCCCGAAACAACCGTGTTTTCGCCCGTTGCGACCAGCCCAATGTGATGAGTCGCGAAACGGAGGCGTTACCGGATACCGCTACCGCACTCGTCAGGCAGATGCGTCGCAGCCTGCCTGCATGAGCGGTCGCCGATCCTCAGGCGGTGAGCTCATCGCCACCGCTAGTCAAATTGTTCGCATTCGGCCGCTCTGCTCCGTTGGCGATCCAGCCGCGCATCGTCCGGGACGCCGAGGCGGCGGCGGATGCCGGTAAGGTCGTCGTGGCCAGCCGATCGAGATCCGCAACCACCTCTTCGCTCTCGAGGCCGGCCGCGCGCGCCGTCTCCACCGTGGACCTCACCTCGGATTCCAGCTCCGCCAACACCGCAGCGTTCGCCCGGCCGATGGCGGCGAAGAACACGAGTACTGACCGCACTCGCGCCAGACACTCGGAGTACGGTGCCGATAGAGTCAAATACGCCCCGGTTGGAATACGTGGCACGATACCAGCGCCAGAGCCAATGCACCGACATCCTATGTCACATCGAGATACACCACGTAACCTGGACGCATGGAACCCTCACCATTGTCCCGCACCATCCCGTCGTCGGGCGAAACGATTCCGGTTCTCGGACTAGGCACTTGGCAGACGTTCGACGTCGGTCGCGGCGCCGCCGATCGCGAAACGCTGGAGACGTGCCTCTCGGAATTCTCCACAATCCCGGGTGGTATGATCGACACATCTCCCATGTACGGGCGGTCCGAAGAAGTGATCGGCGATCTCATGGCGAAGCTCGGCGTCCGCGACCGTCTCTTCGTCGCCACGAAAGTGTGGACGTCGGGCAAGAAGCGCGGCGCCGACCAGATGGAGCAGTCGATGAAAAAGCTGCACATCCAACAAGTCGACCTCATGCAGGTGCACAACATGGTCGACGTGCAGACTCACCTCGAAACCATCCGCGCCTGGCGAGAAGCGGGACGCGTCCGCTACGTCGGCGTGACGCACTATACCGCAGGGCACCATGACGACGTGGCTCGCGTTCTCGAGGCGGAACCCGTCGACTTCGTGCAGATCAACTACTCGGTCGCCGAACGCGAGGCCGACCGCACGATCCTGCCGCTCGCGGCCGAGCGGGGCATTGCGGTCATCGTAAACCGACCGTTCGGTGGCGGGAACGTGTTAGGCAGGCTGAGCGGCAAACCCCTACCTGGCCTGGCGGCCGACATCGGCTGCTCCACGTGGGCGCAGCTGCTGCTCAAGTTCGTGATCTCGCACCCGGCGGTCACGTGCGTCATACCGGCAACATCGAAGGTCGACCACCTGCGCGATAACATGCGCGCGGCGTACGAGCCGATGCCTGACGCGGCCATGCGAGACGAGATCGTCGCCGCCGCCCGCGCCGCTCGGTAACCGAGCAGCACGAGCGGCACTACTGTCACCGTCGCAATTCAGCGCCGATCGCCAGGACCGCTGCCACGAGCGCGTCGAAGTCCGCGCGCGTGCTGCGGTGATTACAGATCGCGACGCGAATCGCGAAGCGCCCGTCGAGCACCGTCGATGATGGCACCGCGATGCCGCGTTCCTGGAGACACATCAGGATTTCGCGGGTGACGGTGTCGCCATCCTCGGCGGAGCGCTGGCCGCCAACGTAGCGGAAGCAGACGATGTTGAGTGGGACCGGTGCGGCGAGCTCCAACTCCGGCGCACGCTCGATGAGACCCGCGAGATACTTCGCCTGCGCGACGTTCTGCTCGATCTGCTCACCGTATCGGTCAGCGCCGTGCTCCTTGAAGCTCATCCACACCTTGAGCGCGCGAAACCGGCGCGACAGATCGGCGCCGAGTCCACCGTACGAGACGCCACCACCCACCACACCACGATCGAGCTTCGCGAGATACGCCGCCGGCGGCGAGAACGAGTCGCGCAGATGCCGCTCGTCTCGCACGAGCGTGCAGCCGACGTCGTACGGAACGTAGAACCACTTGTGAAAATCGAACGCGATGGAGTCCGCAAGCTCAATCCCGCGCAGGAGATGGCGCAGTTGCGATGAGACAATGAGTGAAGCGCCGAACGCGCCGTCGACGTGGAGCCACAGTTTCTCTCGCCTGGCGATCGCGGCGAGCGCCTCGAGATCATCGATCGCACCAGTGTTCACGGTGCCCGCCGTCGCGATGATGCAGATCGGCCGGCGACCCGCCGCACGATCTTCCGCGATCGCGCGCTCGAGCGCGGCCGGCACGATGCGATAGTCGTCGTCCGTCGCCACGCGATGAACGTTTCTTCGTCCCAGTCCGATCATTCCGACGGCTTTATCGACGGAGTTGTGCACCTCATCCGACGCGTACACGACGCACGGCGCTCCCGCGTTCCCGTCCTGGAGAAACCCGGGCACCATCGCGTCGCGCGCCGCGGTGAGCGCCGTAAGATTCGCCGTCGATCCGCTCGACACCAGCAACCCGCCAGCCGTCTCGGGCATCGCGAACAGCGTCGTGAACCAGCTAATGACCTGCCGCTCGAGGTGCGTCGCGGATTGGTCACCGAACGCCGCGAGCGCGTTCGTGCCCGAGGCCAACAGATCGGCGAGCATGCCGAGCGGCGTTCCCGTTCCTGTCACCCAGCCCCAGAAACGCGGGTGCGCGTTGCCGATGAGATGGGGAAGCACGTTCTGCTGATACTCCTCGTAGATGCGTTCCGGCGCCGTCGCTGAGTGGGGGAGCGCGGCGCGGTAGCTCTCGCGCGCGCGTTCCGTCGGCGGCTGCCAGACAGGCCCGTCGCCTATCGTCGTGAGGTACGCGAACATGTCGTCGATCATGCGATGACCGAGCGCGCGCATGGCGTCCCAGTTCTCGGGATCGAGCGAGCGCTCGCGCGGATCGACATCCGACTCGGAAGGCGCGGTCGCGTCGGTCGGGGTATGTGCGGCAGGGGTAAACATGGAAGTCATCGGGTCCTCGGGACGGCGATTCAGAGGAGAAGCGAGTAATGCACGCAACGTAGACAACGCTCAGATTGCTTGCAAATTGTATGGTTTTCTGTTCTTCTTGTATGGATCGCGAGTTGTATGCATCCAGCCCACCCGCACATGACGTGGACCCCTCGGCTCCCCTCCGACACACAGCCGCTCTACGCCGCCATCGCGGACGCGATCGCCGACGACGCGGAATCCGGCCGTCTCGCCGCCGGCACGCGACTGCCCACGCATCGCGCGCTCGCCGCGACCCTCGGCGTGGATGTCACGACGGTCTCGCGCGCGTACAGCGAAGCGCGCCGTCGCGGGCTCGTCGTCGGTCATGTGGGCCGTGGTACGTACGTCCGCGGAGCACGCCCATCGCCCGCGACGCGCACCGCCGCTCCGCTCGTCGATCTCACGGTCAACCTGCCGCCTGAACCGAGCGATACGTGCGACGCCGCGATGCGACGCTCGCTGGCGGACATCGGGCGCTCCCCTACCCTCGCGGCCCTGCTGGCGTACGCGCCCGTGGGCGGCAGCGTCGAACATCGCGAGGCTGGGGTCGCGTGGTGTGCGTCGCATGGCATCACGGCATCGGTGGATCGCCTTGCCGTCTGTGGTGGGGCGCAACAGGCGCTGACCTCCGTCCTGTCTGCCCACTGTGAGCCGGGTGATGTGGTGCTCACCGAGGCACACACATATCCGGGCTTCCTGGCGGCTGCTCGCTTGCTCCGTCTCCGCACCGTCGGCGTGGGACTCGATCGCGACGGGCTCGTGCCTGAAGAGCTCGCGCACGCTTGCCGAGTGCATCGCCCGAAGCTGCTGCTCGCGACGCCGACGCTGCAGAATCCGACGACGTCGGTGATGTCCGTCGGACGCCGACGTCGCGTCGCCGCCATCCTGCGCGAGCGCGGCGTGGGGCTCGTCGAAGACGGCACGTACGCCCCGCTCGTGCCGGACGCGCCGCGCCCGCTCGCCTCGCTGCTGCCGGAGCTTTCGTACTACGTCAGCAGCTTCTCGAAGTCCGTCACACCAGCGCTGCGTACTGCGTACGTGGTCGCACCCACGCCCGCCCTCGCGGTGAAGCTCTCGCCTCACCTGCAGGCGACGGGCTGGCTCGCCGCCCCGCTCATGACGGAGATCGCGTCACGCTGGATCACGAATGGCGACGCCACGAAGATCGTCGCCGAGCGCCGCACGGAGTCGCGGGCGCGACAAACAATCCTTCACGCGCAGCTCGGATTGCCGCGGAGCGCGGGGTCACCCTACGCCCTGCACCACTGGCTCGAGCTCCCGCGTCAGTGGGACCGCGCATCGGACTTCGTGGAAGCCCTTCGCCGCCGTGGGGTGCTCGTCGCGAGTGGTGACGCGTTCGCGGTGGACCCGACGCACCCATCGCGTGCGGTGCGCGTGAGCCTGGGCGCCGCAACGAGCCACGGTGCGCTCACCACCGCACTCGAGACCATTGCGTCGCTACTCCAGGAGCAGCCGGAGCCGGTGCGTCCAGCCCGATGAGATCCAGCGCTCGCTAGGCGGCCATCCGCCAGATCAGAGCAATCCGTTCGCCCCTTCGTCGGAGATGCGGGAGCAGTTAACGATCTCCCGCATAGAACCGCGCGATGTCCCGCTGAAGCTTGAACCGGGCGTCGCGGTCCTCGTACATCATGTGTCCGCCCTCGTAGCAGCGGAACGTGATCCGCCGGGCATCAGTGGCGGGCAGCCGGCTCAGCACGTAGTCGTTGCCCGCGCAACTGTTCAGCGAATCGTAGATGCCCGTCGCGACAAACGCGCGAAGCGATGAGTCTATGGCCATCGCGCGCCGGAGCCACGGTGGAGTTCCGCCGGGCGGCCCGTCGGTGTTGCGAACGACGACAGGCACAGTCGGATCGCCCTGGTCGTACTGCCACCGCGCGCCGACGCTCTCGGGGTGGGGCGACGACGAATAGCCGACCTCGAGCCCCTGGTAGACGAGGTCCGTGGTGAAGCCGAGCTCGCGGCGAAGGTACCGGTTGATCAGTGTGCGGCGCCTTCCCTCCACCGCACGTTCGGTCGCAGGTGGGCCTCCAATCTGTCGGGTATCGAACCTGCCTAACGTCCCCTGCCCGCGATCGCGGAGCAGGTGATCCAGCAGGAACTGTCGGTCGACGATGAGCGACTTCCTGTCGATGAGACGCGCGTCCAACCCCGTGAATCTCGACAGCTGCGCGATGATTGCCGCCCGCTCCGTCTCGCTCAATGAGTCACGACGCGCGAGTGCCGGCGCATAGACCTCCTTCGCCCACCGTTCGCTTTCCGCCAGGGCGCGTGCGCGATCGCCTTGCAGGTCGGCGGGCAATGCGCGGTGATAGAATGCCGACGCCGTTCGTGTTGGAATGAACAACGCCGCGCGCTCGTCGTCGGAGGCGAGTGGCCCAAGGGGAATGCCGCCGGATATGAGCACGAGCCCCGCGACGCGCTGGCCGCCCTTTTCCATCGCCTCGGCGGCGCCCGCGGCGCGCCAAACGCCGTAGCTCTCACCGGCGAGATACACGGGCGCGTCCCACGCGTCGAAGCGCGTACGATACGCACGGATGAACTCCACCGTCGCGGCGATGTCGCCCAGCACTCCGTAGAAGTGCTGCGCGAGCTCGGGCCGCGCGGCACGACTGAACCCGGTGCCGATGGGGTCGACGAACACCAGGTCCGTCTGATCGAGCCACGTCGCCTGATTGTCCTCCAACGCTGGCGGCTTGCTTGGCGTCATGCCATCGGCGGTGTCCAGCCGTCGCGGGCCTAACGCGTCGAGGTGCAGGAGCAGCGAGTTCGAACCAGGCCCGCCATTCCAGGCGAACGTCAGCGGTCGCGGCCGCCGGCCGTTCGGGCGGTCGACACTGTACGACACGAAGAAGATGTAGCCGCGCGTCTCACCGGTCTCGTTATGCCGGATGGGAATCACGCCTGCGCGCGCCGTGTACGCGATTGGCTTCCCCGCGAGCGCGATGCGGTGATGCGTCGTGACGATCGGCGTTGCGACACCTGGAACGATGTCGGCCTGAGCGCTGACTTTGCCTGTCGCCAGCAACACAGCGGCGCCGATCAGCAAGACGACGCATTGCCCAGCCCGCAGAAGGTGTCGCTGTCGCACGATCAGCGCGGACGCGCCGACAACGCTACCGCATCACGGATGAACTGCACCACATCGCGCTTGAGCTCGAGGTGCGCGCGCGGATCCGTGTACATCGCGTGACCACCGGGATAGCTGCGAGCGACAACGTTTCGCGCGAGCGACGCGTCGAGGTGGCTCGCCCTCCATACGTTACCGAAGTAATCACAGACGAGATCGTAGATGCCGCAGCCGATCAACACGCGGAGCGACGGGTTCGCTCGCATCGCACTCTCGAGCGGCTGCTGCGGCGACTGTGTAGCTGGCGCGGTGTCCGCCGGAGCCCACCGCCATTTCGTAGACATCCAGTCACCGCGAAACGTCGTAGGCGGCGGATACCCGCCGCCGAACGGACCCTGGTACTTCAGATCGTTCCGGTACCCGAGCTCATCGCGCAGATAGCGCAGCACCGTGACTTCATCGAGGAGGTTGAGCAGGCTCGGATCTTTGGTCGGATCGTACGGCGCGTCGGTCGTGTCGAGCGGACCAAGCCTCCGCGTGTCGTAGAGCCCAACAAACTTCCCTTCTCCCCGCAGCAATTGCGTCGCGAACTGCATGTCTTCGACGGCGAGTGTGCGCTGATCGATCAGCGATGCGGCGAGACCGGTAAATCGAGAGAGCGCTCGCGTGACTGAATCCCGCTCTGCTGGACTGAGGCTGTCGCGCCGTGCGAGCGCGCGCGCGTAGTCCGTCGCGGCCCACAACTCGACCTGCTTGACGGTAGCGGCCATGTCGCGCTGCAATTCCGGTGCGAGCCTCCGATGCGTAAACGCCGCAACCGTCTGACTCGGCAGGCCTAACGCGACGCGCGTCACATTCGACGCCGAGCCGAGCGGGAGCGCGAGTCCCATCAGAATGATGCCGCGCACCTCGGTGCCGCGACTCTCGAGTGCGTCTGCAACACCCGCCGCCCGGGTGACGCCGAAGCTCTCGCCAGCGAGAAACAGCGGCGCATCGAACGCGTCGTAGCGCGTGCGGTACACGCGAATGAACTCCGCGACCGATTCAGCATCACCGCGGTTCTGATAGAACTCTCCCGCATAGTCGGCGCGCGTGGGCCGACTATATCCCGTGCCGATCGGGTCGACGAACACGAGGTCTGTCTCGTCGAGCCACGTGCCCGGATTCGGCTCGACGACCCAGCGCGTCCCATCGCGGGCGCTCGCCCCGCGCGGTGGCGCGATGCGCTTCGGTCCGAAACCAATCAGGTGGACGAGCGCCGAGTTGGATCCGGGGCCGCCGTTCCACACGAACGTCAATGGGCGTGGCGCCCTACCCGCGACGCGGTCGAGCGTGTACGAGACGAAGAACATCTGCCCATGCACGTCGCCTGCTTCGTTGTCGCGGATCGGTATGCGACCGGCGCGCGCCGCGTATTGGAGCGTTCGCCCGTCGAGCGTCACCGCGTGTCGGGTGGTGGCGATGGGCTCGTCCTGCGACGAGGTCGATAGCGGCGATGGTAGCGGTGGCTGCCCGTGCGCAGCACGCAGCGGCGCCGCGACCGACACGAACGCGACGAGCAAGTGCCAAGGGGCAACCAGCATCAGTTCCTCATCGCCGCCGCATCGTGAACACGGACACCCTGTCATCCGGGGCGAGTCCGAGGCGAACGCGGAATACCTTGTCTCCGTACGCCACGTCGTAGACCGAGATGCGATCGTCACCGAGCACCGTTCGGTCGAGCAGCGTCACCTGGTTCGGCGTGCCGACGCCGCTCAGCATCTCCTGATAGGCCTTGGCCGCACTCGGGAAGAATCCGGCGCGGACGTACGCGAAGTCGTTAGGCGAGAGTTTCCCGTCGCGCGTAGCCGCCAGCACCGTCTCCAGGCGCGCCCGCAACGCCGGCTCACGGTCCTCGATGGGCACGAGTGGCTTCGCACGGAGCGCCGGATCGAGAATGCCGGCGACGCCATCCACGATCGCCACTGGCTGCGAGCCGCCAAGATTGGCGAGCGCGACAATCGTCATGTCGTCGCCCAGGTAGCGCGAGATGTACGTCTGGAATCCCTGCCACGCGCCGCCGTGGTGAATACGAAGCTGCCCTGCGACTGTGTCGATGCTCCACCCGAAGCCGTACGGGTAGTGCTTCCCGCTCGTGAGCGTCACGGGCGTGTTGACCGTCGCCCAGCTCGCCGGCTTGAGGATCTTCCCTGCGCGCAGGCCACGATCCCACGCGATGTAGTCCTGCAGCGAGAGGTAGAGCGAGCCGTCCGCCGTGGTGTTCAACATCGGCGCGACCCACTCCTGGTTCTTGAGCGCACCCTTTACGAGCTGGTAGCCCGCGGCACGATTAGGGATGATGTCTTCTTCGCTGATGATCCGGGCTGTACGCATCTGCAGTGGCCCGAACACGCGGTCGCGAAGCACGTCGCCGTAGAACTGCCCCGACGCTTTGTGAATGATGATGCCGAGCAACACGTACCCGGTGTTGCTGTAGTTCCAGCGCGAGCCGGGCGGGAACTCGGGTTTCAGTCCGAACGCCATCTTCGCCAGCTCGTCTTCCGTGTAGTCGCGACGGTAATCCATCGCGTCCGTCGTGTAATCAGGAATGCCGGACGTGTGCGTCAGCAGGTGCCTAACGGTGATGCCAGCCCAGCTCGCGGGTGCGTCCGGGAAATATTTCGTGATCGGGTCCTCGAGTCCGATCTTCCCGTCTTCGACGAGCAACATGACGGCAGTCGATGTGAACTGCTTACCGACCGACCCCGACTCGAATACCGTCTCCGGCGTGACCGCGACGTGATGCTCGACATTCGCCTCGCCGTAGCCCTTCGCCATCATCACCGTCCCCTTCGAGACGATCGCGACGGCGACGCCGGGGATCTTCTGGCGACTCATCTCAGCCTTGACGACGGAGTCGATCCGGCTCAGTACGGCGGCCTGACCGGTAACCTGACCGGTAGCCGAAATCGAGAGGGTGACACAGAAGGTTGCGGCAGTCGCTGCGGTACGTAGTGTCATGAGCTTGGAATTCGTGGACCGACGGCAATCGACAACCCTTGTTCGACGGCCTGTGTCAGAGGGATATGATCTTCGACAACCTGAAGCACGATCTCAAGTACGCCATCCGCGGCCTTCGTCTGAAGCCCGCTTTCGCGATCGCGGTCATCGCGACGCTCGGCCTCGGGATCGGTGCGAACGCCGCGATGTTCGGCATCGTGGACCAGCTGCTCTTCCGGCCCCCGGCCCTGATGAAGGACCCGTCCACGGCGCATCGGGTCTACACGTTCCAGACGTATCGGGGCAAGGAGAACGTGTCGGGAGGCGGCCAGTATGCGCGGTACGCCGATTTCGTGCGCTGGACGCACGCGTTTTCGGACGTTACCGGCTACACGCAACGTGACGTCGCGGTCGGTGTCGGCGACGCCGCCCGTGAGATGAGCATCGGGATCGTCAGCGCGAACTTCTTCGGCTTCTTCGACGCGCCGCCGGCACTCGGCCGCTATTTCCTCGAGAGCGAGGATCGTCCGCCCGCGGGAACGCCGGTCGCAGTGCTCAGCAACACGATGTGGCAGATGCAGTACGGCGGCCGCCGTGACGCGCTCGGCGCGCAGATCCAGATCGGCCCCACGATCTACACCATCATCGGGGTCGCCCCCCCGAGGTTCGTTGGCCTGTGGGCGGACAAGCCACCAGCGGCGTTCATCCCGCTCACGAGCTACGCGGCAACGGCTGCCGTTTTCCTCAGGGCGAAGACGAACTGGTGGACGACGTACAGTTGGGGTTGGATGTCAACGATGGTGCGCCTGAAGCCGAGTGTCTCAATAGCCGCGGCAAACGCCGATCTCACGAACGCGTACCTCAAGAGCCTCG
>Ga0207691_10005146_pt1 | contig 12627 bp, 9 predicted proteins | sample KBSM13metaG_FD_184327 | JGI IMG/M metagenome (GOLD analysis project Ga0207691, IMG submission 184327) | Miscanthus rhizosphere microbial communities from Kellogg Biological Station, Michigan, USA - KBS M1-3 metaG (SPAdes) (version 2) | ecosystem: Host-associated > Plants > Roots > Rhizosphere >... | reverse complement strand
CGACTCGCAGGGGGCGGCAAAGGTGGCGGACATCGTCATCCTCGCCCGGGAGGCCGGGGTCAACCTGCGCCTGACCCGGCTGAAGCCCGCGGTCCGGTCGGTCCTGGAGCGGGACGGCGTGATCGAGCGCGTCGGGGCGGACATGATCCACGGCAACATCCACAGGGCCGTGCAGGCGGAGCAGGCGGCGGCACAGAAGGAGCCCGACGGCGCCTGAGCTGCTTACGTCGCGGCGCCTAGTGGCCGGCCGGGGCGGGGATTCCGTAGCGGTGCTCGGGCCGCCCGGTGGTGCCGTAGCGCAGCTGGATGTCGACGGCGCCGTCGTCCGCCAGCGCGGACAGATACCGCTGGGCGGTGGCCCGGGACACGCCGACCCGGGCGGCGACGTCGGCGGCTGAATACTGCTCGCCGGGCACCAGGGATTCCAGCACCGCGGCCTCGGTGGCGGAGCGGGGACGTGCCGAGGCGACGACGTCGCCCGGGATCAGGGCGCGCTTGGCGCGCTCCACCGTCTCCTGGCTGACGGAGCCCGGCTGGGCCAGGATCCGGCGGTAGCGTGCATAGGAGCGCAGCTGCTGCGAAAGGGATTCGGCCGTGAAGGGCTTGAGCAGGTAGCCCAGTGCCCCGCGGCGGAACGCGAGCCGCAGCGAGGCCGTGTCCGAGGCCGCGCTGAGGATCACGGTATCGACGTCCAGCTGGTGCAGCAGGTCCAGGCCCGAAGCGTCCGGCAGGTAGACGTCCAGCAGCACCAGGTCCGGGCGGAGGCTGTGGATGGCCTGCAGTGCCTGGGACGCCGAGCCGGCCGGCGGCAGCGCCAGGAAGCCGGCCACCGAATCCACATAGGCGGCATGCAGCTTGGCGACGTGGAAATCATCGTCGACAATCAGCACCCTGAAATCCTCAGACATCGTTGTCCTCCCGGTTTGCTTCAGTGATTGCAGGTTCGGTATTTCCCGGCAGCGTTGGCCCCGGTTCGGTGGTTCCCGGCAGCGTGGCCACGAAAACGGCGCCCGGGCCGCCGGGGGAGCCGGCTTCGAGCACCCGCACGTCTCCGCCGCGGCGGCGCGCGAGCTGCCGGGACAACGCCAGCCCCAGGCCCTGCCCTCCGCCAGGGCGCGCGGGCCGGACCGAGGTCGTGTAGCCCTCCGCGAAGACCCCCTCGGCCTCGGCGGCTGTCATTCCAACGCCCAGGCCGTCGCCGGAATCGGCCACCACAATGTGGAGTGTGCCGGCGCCTCCGTTGATGCCCGGTTCGTCCAGCACTTCGACTTCCACCCAGCGCTCGGCCGCGGAACCGGCGACGGCGGCGTTCACGGCGTTGTCGATCAGGTTCCCCAGGACTGTGGTGACGTCCTGGGGTTCGGTGACGTGGCCGCGGACCACAGATTCCGGGCCGAGGCGGAGGCTCACGCCGCGCTCGTCCGCCTCGACGCCCTTGGCACCGAGGAAGGCCTGCAGGTAGGGGTCCTGGAGCAGCTCGGCCTGGTCCACCGGGAATGCCAGCGGCCCGGTGCCGGCCAGTTTGGCGAGATAGTCCTGGGCCTGCTGGGGCTGGCCGATGCTCATGAACCCGGCGATCGTGTGCAGCTGGTTGGCAAACTCGTGGCGCTGTGCCCGCAAAGCCGCGGACATGGTGCCGACGGCGTCGAGCTGGCGGGTCAGCTGCTGCAGCTCGGTCCGGTCCCGCAGCATCACCACCCAGCCCAGGTCCTCGCGGCCGTGCAGGGCCTTGCGGGCGCTCACCACCAGTACCCGGCCGCCGGCCACGAGTTCGACCGCCTCGCCCTCGGCCGCATCGGCCCGGGTCAGGGCCTTGAGCTGCTCCGGGACCGGCGCGGCGGCCCAGGCCGTGCCCGCGAGGTCCGGGACACCGAGCAGCCGCTGGGCGGCGGCGTTGAAAACGCTGACCCTGCCGTCGGCCGAAACGCCGATGACGCCGTCGTCGACGCCCTGCAACACGGCCACCTGGTCGTGCACCAGGGTGCTGATCTCCTCGGGTTCGAGCCCGAGGGTCAGCCGCTGCAGCCGCCGCCGCAGCAGGAAGGAGGCGAGCACGCCGGCCAGCAGCGCGCCGGCGGCCGTGACGGCGATGGGGATGATGTCCCGGGCCAGGCTTTGGCTGATCGTCTCGGTGGAGTAGCCCACGCTCACCTCGCCCACCACCGCCGTCGAGTCCGGGGCGTACACCGGGACCTTGGCGCCGGCGGACGGGCCCAGCGTGCCCGTGTTCCGCGTGGTGACCTCCCGGCCCGCGAGGGCGTCCGAGGGGTCGGTACTGACCTTTTCGCCCAGCCGCTCCGCGTCGGGGTGCGCCAGCCGGATGCCGGTCTCGTCCGTAATGACGACGAACAGGGCCCCGGTGCGGGTGCGGGCACCCTCCGCGGCAGCCATCAACGGACCGGCCAACAGCTCGGCGGCCGGGGGAGCGGCGGGAAGGGCGCTGATGGACTGGACCTGAGCCCGCACGGAGGGGTCCGAGGCCACCGTCCGGGCCAGGGTCAGCGCCTGGTTCTCCGCCTCGCGGCCCAGCCGGTCATAGCTCAGCCAGGCGTGGACGGCGCTGCTCAGCAGCACCACCAGCGCCACGACGCCGAGCTGCAGCAGCAGTGTCTGGGTCGAAAAGCGCAGGGCCGGCAGAGCTGTGCGGCGCTTCATCGGGCTCCTGCCTGGGGTTGGTACGGACGTGAGCAAAATGCGCAAAATGCATCCAATAAGCAGTATGCCAATCAATTGAGCCAAAGGCCCAGTCGTGACGGGCGCCACTCTAACGTCTGTAGTGCGCATCACACCGGAGTGGTGTCATTCAACGAAGAAGGAGCCGGCCGTGCTGGTATTACTAGGATTCGCCATGATCGCGGTATTCATGGTGCTGATCATGACGAAGAAGTTGACGCCGGTGCTGGCGCTCATCATTGTTCCCACAGTCTTCGGGCTTTTCGCCGGCGCGGGCCTCGGCATCGGCCCGATGGTCATGGACTCCATGAAATCCATGACCTCCACCGCCGCGCTGCTGATGTTCGCGATCATCTACTTCGGGCTGATGATCGACGTCGGGCTCTTTGACCCCCTGGTCCGGTTCATCCTGCGAAAGCTCGGCAACGACCCCGCCAAGGTGGTCCTGGGCACGGCCATCCTCGCGGCAGCGGTCTCCCTCGACGGCGACGGCTCCACCACCTTCATCCTCACCACCGCGGCGATGCTGCCGGTCTACCTGCGGCTGAAGATGAGCCCCGTGGTCCTGACCTGCGTGGCCGGCCTGGCCAACGGCACCATGAACATCCTGCCCTGGGGCGGCCCCACCGCCCGCGCCGCCTCCGCGCTGAAGCTCGACGTCAACGATGTCTTCGTGCCCATGGTCCCGTCCCTCATCGCAGGGCTCATCGTCGTGCTGGTCTTCTCCTGGCTGCTCGGCCTGCAGGAACGCAACCGCCTCCGCGCCGTCGCCCCCGAGATCTGGGGCGTTCCGGACACAGCTGCAGCCTTCGACGGCGATGCAGACGGCGCAGCGGGCGGCAGCGCGGCCGGTGGCACCGGAGTCGGCCGCGGCCGCAAGGGCCCCGGAGCCTCGCCCGCCGGGCTCTCCCCGGAGGGATCGTCCGTTGCAGTGCTGGAGCGCGCCGATTCCCTCGTTGACGACCGCGACTCCGCCATGGCCGACACCGCCCTGGACCCCAACCGCAAGACCCTCCGTCCCAAGCTGTTCTGGTTCAACCTCGGCCTCACGGTCGCGGTCATGGCGACGCTCGTCGCCAACGTCATTCCGCTCCCGTTCGTCTTCATGGTCGGCGCCGCCATCGCCCTGCTGGTCAACTTCCCCAAGGTCAAGGACCAGAGCGCCCAGCTGATCGCGCACGCTCCCTCGATCGTCGCGGTCGTCAGCATGGTCATGGCCGCCTCGGTCCTGACCGGCGTCCTCAACGGCACGGGCATGGTCAAGGCCATGTCGGAATGGCTGGTCCAGATCATCCCGTCGGACATGGGTCCGCTGATGGCCGTGATCACCGGCGTCCTGAGCATCCCGATGACGTTCTTCATGAGCAACGACGCCTTCTACTTCGGCGTCCTGCCGGTCCTGAGCGAAACGGCGGCCCACTACGGCGTCAGCGCCGCAGACATGGCCCGCGCTTCCATCACCGGCCAGCCCTTCCACCTGCAGAGCCCCCTGGTCCCCGCCATCCTGCTCCTGGTCTCCCTCGCCAAGGTGGACCTGGGCGACCACCACAAGAAGGTCCTGTGGCGCACGGCCGTGATCTCCCTGGTGATGCTCGGCGTCGGCGTGCTCACCGGAGCCATCGGCATCGGCTAACAAACCAAGGAGCACCACAAATATTGATAGCGAGGCTGTCGGGTTCGGAGATTTTCCGGACCCGACAGTCCCGTTTGGTGAGGGAGGCTCGTCCGGCCTGGCGCCGGACGGCGGCAGGGAGTTCAGACACGTAGACTGGGACGGAAAATTATCCATACCTTGCAGGGGAGATCCATGGCTGCGATCAACCGCGACGACGTCGCGCATCTCGCGCAACTCGCGCACATCGAGATGAGTGCTGAAGAGCTGGACAGGATGGCCGGCGAACTCGCCGTCATCGTGGATTCAGTGAAGTCCGTCAGTGAAGCCGCCGGTGATGACGTCCCGGCCACGTCCCACCCGATTCCGCTGACCAATGTGTTCCGCGAGGACGTCGTGGGCCACACGTTTACGGCCGAGCAGTCCCTCTCCGGTGCCCCCGACGCGTACGAAGGCCGTTTCAAGGTCCCGGCAATCCTGGATGAGGACTAAGACCATGACTGAGAACAACGAACTGATCCGCCTCTCCGCCGCCGCGCTCGCCGAGAAGCTGGCCGCCCGCGAGATCACCGCCGTCGAGGTCACCCAGGCGTACCTGGACCGCATCGCCGCCGTTGACGGCAAGGTCCACGCCTTCCTCCACGTCAACGCCGACGAGGCGCTCGCCGTCGCCGCCGAAGTGGATGCGATCCGCGCCGCCGGCGGTGCCGCCGCCGAAGAGCTCCACGTCCTCGCGGGCGTCCCGATCGCCGTCAAGGACCTCATCGTCACGATCGGCCAGCCCACCACGGCCGGCTCGAAGATCCTCGAAGGCTGGCACAGCCCCTACGACGCCACCGTCGTCGAGCGCCTGCGCGCCGCCAAGATGCCGATCCTGGGCAAGACGAACCTCGACGAATTCGCGATGGGCTCCTCCACCGAGCACTCCGCCTACGGGCCCACGCACAACCCGTGGGACCTGGACCGCATCCCGGGCGGTTCCGGCGGCGGCTCCGCTGCCGCCGTCGCGGCCTTCGAAGCCCCGCTGGCCCTCGGCACGGACACCGGCGGCTCCATCCGCCAGCCCGGCGCCGTCACCGGCACGGTCGGCGTCAAGCCCACCTACGGCGGCGTTTCCCGCTACGGCGCCATCGCCATGGCCTCCTCGCTGGACCAGATCGGCCCGGTGTCCCGCACCGTGCTCGACTCGGCCCTGCTGCACCAGGTGATCGGCGGGCACGATCCGCGCGACTCCACCTCGCTGCCGGACCCGCTCGAGGACCTCGTGGCCGCGGCCCGGACCGGCAACGTCGAGGGCATGAAGATCGGCATCATCAAGGAGCTCCACGGCGAGGGCTACCAGGCCGGCGTCGAGAACCGCTTCAACGAATCCCTCGAACTGCTCAAGGGCGCGGGCGCCGAGATCGTCGAGGTCTCCTGCCCCAACTTCAAGTACGCCCTGGGCGCCTACTACCTGATCATGCCGTCCGAGGCTTCCTCCAACCTGGCCAAGTTCGACGGCGTCCGCTACGGCCTGCGGGTCCTGCCCGAACAGGGACCGCTGACCATCGAGCGGGTCATGGGGGCCACCCGCGCCGCCGGCTTCGGCGACGAGGTCAAGCGCCGCATCATCCTGGGCACCTACGCCCTGAGTGCCGGCTACTACGACGCCTACTACGGCTCGGCCCAGAAGGTGCGCACCCTGATCCAGCGCGATTTCGACGCCGCCTTCGAAAAGGCCGACGTGCTGATTTCCCCGACGGCGCCGACCACGGCGTTCAAGCTCGGCGAGAAGCTCAACGACCCGCTGGCGATGTACCTCAACGACGTCGCCACCATCCCGGCGAACATGGCAGGCGTCCCCGGACTGTCCCTGCCCGGCGGCCTGGCCGACGAGGACGGGCTGCCCGTGGGCATCCAGCTCCTGGCCCCGGCCCGCCAGGACGCCCGCCTGTACCGCGTCGGCGCGGTCCTGGAATCCCTGCTCGAGGCGCAGTGGGGCGGCCCGCTGCTGGACAAGGCCCCCTCGCTCACTGATTCTGCCGTTTCAAGCCACGGAGGCTCACACTAATGACTGACGCAACCCTCAGCTTCGAAGAGGCGATGGACAAGTACGATCCCGTCCTGGGGTTCGAGGTCCACGTGGAGCTCAACACCAAGACCAAGATGTTCTCCTCCGCGCCGAACGTCTTCGGCGACGAGCCGAACACCAACGTCAACGAGGTGGACCTCGGCATGCCCGGCGTGCTGCCGGTGGTGAACAAGACCGCGATCGAGTCCTCGATCAAGATCGGCCTGGCGCTGAACTGCAAGATCGCCGAGAAGTGCCGCTTCGCCCGGAAGAACTACTTCTACCCGGACACCCCGAAGAACTTCCAGACCTCCCAGTACGACGAGCCCATCGCGTACGACGGCTACCTGGACATCGAGCTCTCCGACGGCACCGTGTTCCGCGTCGAGATTGAACGCGCGCACATGGAGGAGGACGCCGGCAAGCTGACCCACATGGGTGGCGCCACCGGACGCATCCAGGGCGCGGACTACTCCCTGGTGGACTACAACCGTTCCGGCGTGCCGCTGGTCGAGATCGTCACCAAGCCGATCGAGGGCGCCGGCAGCCGCGCCCCCGAACTCGCCAAGGCCTACGTGGCCGCCGTCCGCGAGATCGTCAAGAACCTCGGGGTCTCGGACGCGAAGATGGAGCGCGGCAACGTCCGCTGCGACGCCAACGTCTCGCTGCGCCCGCACGGCCGCGAACGTTTCGGCATCCGCTCGGAGACCAAGAACGTCAACTCGCTGCGCGCCGTCGAACACGCCGTCCGCTACGAGATCCAGCGGCACGCCGCCGTGCTGGACTCCGGCGAGCCGGTCATCCAGGAAACCCGCCACTGGCACGAGGACACCCGGACCACGACGTCGGGCCGGGCCAAGTCCGACGCCGACGACTACCGCTACTTCCCGGAACCTGACCTGGTCCCGATCACCGCGTCCCGCGAATGGGTCGAGGAGCTCCGGGCCACCCTGCCCGAGCCGCCGGCCGCGCGCCGCAAGCGCCTGCAGGCGGACTGGGGCTACTCGGACCTGGAGTTCCGCGACGTCGTCAACGCCGGCGTCATGGACGAGATCGAGGAAACCATCGCCGCCGGCGCCACCGCCACCGTGGCCCGCAAATGGTGGATGGGCGAGATCGTCGGCCGCGCCAAGAACGCCGACGTCGATCCCGGCCAGCTCGGCGTCAACCCGGCCACCATCGTGGAACTGAACAAGATGGTGGAGGACGGCAAGATCAACAACAAGATGGCCTCCGAGGTCCTGGACGGCGTGCTCGCCGGCGAAGGCACTCCGGCGGAAATCGTCGAGAAGCGCGGCCTCGCCGTGGTCTCCGACGACGGCCCGCTCCTGGAAGCGATCGACGCGGCCCTCGCCGCGCAGCCCGGCGTCGCGGACAAGATCCGCGGCGGCAAGATCCAGGCGATCGGCGCCATCGTCGGCGCTGTCATGAAGGCCACCCGCGGGCAGGCCGACGCCGGCCGCGTCAAGGAGTTGATCCTCGAGCGCCTCGGCGTCGAGGGCTAGCCCCTAGCCGCCCACTAAATCGGTCATGATGGTCTGCAATGCTTCGCAGACCATCATGACCGATGTGCGTTTAAGGTTCTCCGGCCGGGCCAGGACGTCGATCCGGCGCCGGGTGCTGATGCCCTCCAGCGGCCGCAGCACAATGTCCGGGTTCAGCACAGGCCGCGCGGTGTGCCGCGGCAGCAGGCCGATCACGCCGCCGGCCGCCACGAGCGCCGCCACAGTTGAGTAGTCGTTGATGCGGTGCACGATGTTCAGCTCACGGCTGGAGACCGCCGCGAGGGCGGAGAGCACGTCGGCGGGGGAGTAGCCGGCGCGGCTCGTCACCCACGGTTCGCCCACGACGTCGTCCGCCGTCACCGCGCGCTGGCCGGCCAGCCGGTGCCCGGCGGGCAGTGCCACGTCCAGCGGCTCGTGCGCGAGCGGGATCACCGCGACGCGTTCCTCGGGCCAGCGCGGGCTGTGGTCCATCCGGTGCGCCAGGACCAGGTCGTACCGCGCCGTCAGGGCGGGAAAATCCTGCTGGGCGACGTCCTCGTCGGAGAGCAGGATCCGCGGCTGGCCCGGGCCGTCCAGCAGCCGGGCCAGCGGCGCGAACAATGCCTGCCCGGCGCTGTGGAAACCGCTGAGCGTCACCGGCGCCACCGGTGAGCCGTGGTAGGCGCCGATCGCCATCTTCGCATCCGCCATCGCGCTGACCACCGCGGCCCCGGCGTCCGCCAGCACCTGGCCGGCCTCCGTGAGCACCAGGTTCCGGCCCTCCTTGCGGGTCAGCGGCACCTCCACAGTCTTCTGCAGCGCGGCCAGTTGCTGGGACACCGCCGACGGCGTCACCAGAAGGGTTTCGGCGACGGCCTTGACGCTGCCCAGAGCTCCGAGTTCGCGCAACATCTCCAGCTGGTGGATTTCCATGCCAGCCATTCTATGCAACAGTGATTGCTAATTCGTCGATTGAGAAAAATTCGGTTGTGCTAATGCTTTCTGGTGGGTCTAATGGGGTGAGTTGACCCACACGCCCGCCCCGCATGCGGAACAGAACACGCGGAACAGAACGCGCGGAGCAGGACCCCAAAAGCACAGTTAGGAAGGCCCATGAAGGCTCTCTACAAAGCCGGCGCCCACGCAGGATTCGAGCTCGTCGACCGTCCCGAGCCGAAGAGCGGCCCCGGGGACGTCAAGATCCGCGTCATGACCACCGGCATCTGCGGTACGGACCTGCACATCCAGGCCTGGGACGCCTGGGCGCAGGGCATCATCAACGCCCCCCTGATCGCCGGCCACGAGTTCTACGGCGAGGTCGTGGAGACCGGCGAGGACGTCCTGGACGTCAAGGTCGGGGACAGGGTCTCCGGCGAAGGCCACATCGTGTGCGGAATCTGCCGCAACTGCCGCGCCGGCCGCCGCCAGATGTGCATCAACACCGTCAGCGTCGGCGTCCAGCGCGACGGCGCCTTCGCCGAGTACGTGGTGATCCCCGAGACCAACGTCTGGGTCCACCAGGACCCCTCCGTCACCCCGGAACTCGGCGCCATCTTCGACCCCTTCGGCAACGCCGTCCACACCGCCCTGAGCTTCCCGCTGGTCGGCGAGGACGTGCTGATCACCGGCGCCGGACCCATCGGCCTGATGGCGATCGCCGTCGCCCGGCACGCGGGCGCCCGCAAAATCGCGATCACCGACGTCTCCGCGCCCCGGCTGGAACTGGCCCGCAGGCTCGGCGTCGACCTCGCGATCGATGTCTCGAAGATGCGGGTCAAGGACGCCCAGCGCGAACTCGGCATGCGCGAAGGCTTCGACATCGGCATGGAAATGTCGGGACACCCCACCGCGCTGCCTGAGATGATCGACAACATGAACCACGGCGGCCGGATCGCGATGCTGGGACTGCCCAGCCAGTCCATCGACATCAACTGGGGCAAGGTGGTCACGCACATGCTGACCATGAAGGGCATCTACGGTCGCGAAATGTTCGAGACCTGGTACGCGATGAGCGCCATGCTCTCCTCCAACCCGGCCCTGCACGCGAACATCTCGGCCGTGGTCACGGACACGCTGCCGGCCACCGACTGGGAAAAGGGTTTCGAGGTGGCCCGCGCCGGCGTCGGTGGCAAGGTGGTCCTCGACTGGACCGTTTTCTAGGTCCCTTTCCCTGACCGCTCGCTACCGGGCCCCTGCCATACACCGCCTTCCACGCACAGCATTCCGCCCCCGCATCCAACCAGCCGAGGAGCCAACCCATGTATTCAGCCATCAAGGACCAGCTGCAGCACGAACTCGATGAGATCCGCAGCGCCGGTCTGTTCAAGACCGAGCGGCATATCGACTCGCCGCAGGCCAACCGCATCAAGGCCGGGCAGATCGGCGAGTCCGGCGCCGACGTGCTGAACTTCTGCGCCAACAACTACCTGGGCCTCGCCGACCACCCGGACATCATCGCCGCGGCGAAGACCGCCATGGACGAGCGCGGCTTCGGCATGGCCAGCGTCCGCTTCATCTGCGGCACCCAGGACCTGCACCTGGCACTGGAAAAGCGCGTCTCGGCGTTCCTCGGCACCGAGGACACCATCCTGTTCTCCAGCTGCTTCGACGCCAACGGCGGCGTATTCGAGTCCCTCTTCGGCCCGGAAGACGCAGTCATCTCGGACGCCCTGAACCACGCGTCCATCATTGACGGCATCCGGCTCTGCAAGGCCCAGCGCTTCCGCTACGCCAACCAGGACATGGCGGACCTCGAATCGAAGCTGATCGAGGCCACCACGCAGGAGAACCCGGCCCGCCGCAAGATCATCGTCACGGACGGCGTCTTCTCGATGGACGGCTTCCTGGCCCCGCTCGAAGCGATCTGCGACCTCGCCGATAAGTACGACGCCCTGGTCATGGTGGACGATTCCCACGCAGTGGGCTTCATGGGCGCCACCGGTGCCGGCACGCCGGAACACGCCGGCGTCTCGGACCGCGTGGACATCTACACCGGCACCTTCGGCAAGGCCCTCGGCGGCGCCTCCGGCGGCTACGTCTCGGGCCGCGGCGAGGTCGTGGCGATGCTCCGCCAGAAGGCCCGCCCCTACCTGTTCTCCAACTCGCTGGCCCCGGCGATCGTCGCGGCCACGCTCAAGGCCCTGGACCTCGTGGAAAACTCCGGCGAACTGCGCGGCAAGCTCTTCGCCAACGCTGAACTCTTCCGCAACCGCATGAGCGAGGAAGGCTTCGACCTGCTCCCCGGCGAGCACGCCATTGTCCCGGTAATGTTCGGCGACGCCGTCATGGCCGCCAAGGTGGCCGACGCCATGCTCCACAACGGCGTCTTCGTCACGGCGTTCAGCTACCCGGTGGTGCCCAAGGGCGCCGCCCGGATCCGCGTCCAGCTCTCCGCCGCGCACAGCGCCGACGACGTCGAAGCCTGCGTCCAGGCGTTCGTGCGCAGCCGCGCAGCAGTGGCAGCAGCCTAGAGCGCCTGATCGCCGAGGCCGGGCCCCCGCATTCAGCACGGGTCCGGCCCGGCGCCAGGAGCCCGGCCCTGCCCGGCCCTGCCCGGCCTTGCTCGTTCATCCAGGCTTCCTCCACGTGCTGGTCCGCGGGACAAGTCCAGCTTCGGCAGCGAGGACTGGACATAATGCCACTATGTCCAATGGCCACGACCAAGGAGGGGCATGTCCCGGGCCTGCCCGCCGCAACGAGGGACATGTCCAGCCGTGCGGACCACGGAAGGGCATGTCCCGGGGGCGGCGTGCACAATTTATCCAAGCAACCAGGATTCCAAGAAGGTTGCTGCCAAACGCGGAATCGTGGAGACGGCATGTGCCGAGAACGCCGTGAGTCACTGGACATTTCAACGCCCGGGGATCCAACAACGGCGCTGGTGATGACTGTGGGACCCGATTGACGCCGCTCGCCCGGGGCGCAGGTTGCGGCAAACGCCGGCTGCCGGACGTGATCACCTGACCCGACAATCTGCAAGGATGGGACCATGTCAGCTCATTACGATGTCGTAATTGTCGGCGGCGGAATCGCCGGCCTGTCCCTTGCCTCCGCCTTGGCCGGGCACTGCAGTGTGGCCCTGATCGAAGCCGAGCAGACCCTGGCGTACCACACCTCGGCCCGCTCGGCCCGGCAACTGATTCCCAGCTACGGCCCGCCTGTGGTCCAGGAGCTCACCGTCCGGACGCTCGACCTCATCGCGGCCCAGGACGCCGAACGTCCGGAACCGGTGCTCACCCCGCGCAGTTTCATGCTGATCGGGGACGACGCCACCGTCCGGGCGGAGGCAAGCGGACACATGCACCGGATCACCCACGCCGAGGCACTGGACCTGTGCCCGGCCCTGGTCCCGGATTCGTTCAGCGCCGCCGGGCTGGACACCGGATCCTTCGCCTGCAACGCCCCCGTGCTGCTCGAGGACCACCGGCGGCTCGCCGTGGCCGGCGGCGTGGACATCATTACCGGCGCCAGGGTCCATTCCGCCCAGCGCCTGGGCACCGGCTGGGAACTGGGCGCCGGGCAGGAAGGCTTCCAGTCCGCCGTCGTGGTCAACGCCGCCGGTGCGTGGGCCGACGAGCTCGCCGTCCTCAGCGGCGTCGAGAAGCTCGGCCTGCAGCCGTACCGGCGCACCGCGGCGATCGTCGACGTCGAGAATCCCCTCCCGGAAGCCTGTCCGATGGTGGCGGCGGCCGATGACAGCTTCTACTTCCGGCCGGACAACGGCCAGGTCCTGATCTCGCCCGCCGAACACGTGCCGAGCGGGCCCGAGGACGCCCGGCCCTATCCCGGCGACGTCGAACGGGTCATCG
>Ga0207691_10005144_pt1 | contig 12628 bp, 18 predicted proteins | sample KBSM13metaG_FD_184327 | JGI IMG/M metagenome (GOLD analysis project Ga0207691, IMG submission 184327) | Miscanthus rhizosphere microbial communities from Kellogg Biological Station, Michigan, USA - KBS M1-3 metaG (SPAdes) (version 2) | ecosystem: Host-associated > Plants > Roots > Rhizosphere >... | reverse complement strand
GGTTTTCTCCGGACGGCGGGTCCGCGCCCGCCAGCGCTGACCGGCGCGTGTTGTCGTTGGCGGCTGTGATGTCTCGTGCGGGAGCCGGGAACACCGGCCCTGCGGCTGTAGTCGTTTCGGCGCGCGATTCCTCGAGCTTGACGCGAGGAATGGCGACCGGTGGGGATGCGGGTGGGCGTGGTTTCTGGGCGACATCCTGGCGATTCACCGGCTGAGGTTGCACCCGGTTGCGCAGGAAGGACCAACGGGCGACTCCTGTAGCCAACGCAATCCCCGCGATTGCGAGGGTCAAGGCGCCGTGCCGGCGGCAATTCACCTATCTCATCATCGCACGCGCTTTTTGCCGAGGGAAAATGCGATACTGCGTAGCTGTAACGCCGCCGTCGCAGCTCGCGCGCGCCGCATCGAGAAGGACCCGCTCATGGCCACTGCCACTGGCACGATCAAACGCCTCACCGATAAGGGCTTCGGTTTCATCGCCGCCTCGGACGGGGTCGAGTATTTCTTCCATCAATCCGCGTGTCAGGGTACCCGCTTCGACGACCTGCGCTGAAGGGTCGCCTCCGCTGCTGGGCACCCCAGTGACCCGGGGATCACCCAGCGGCTAGTCTCGGGCGACCCGCGGGCTGAGGACAGGTGAGAGATGGCGCTGGAGATCGACTGGTTCTTCCAGCACGTCGAATGGCTTCATCTGCTCTCGGTTCCGATCTTCACCGGGGTGGTCGGGTTCCTGATCAACTGGACCGGCCTGATCATGCTGTTCGCCCCGGTGCAGTTCCACGGCATCACCGTGCCGGGCTTGCGGCAGCTCTCCCGGGTGCTGCCGCGCAAGGTGCAGGAGGTCCCGGGCTTCCTCCAGGGCGGCATCGGCTGGCAGGGGATCGTGCCGGCCCGCGCCGCCAAGATGGGCAGCATCGCCGTGGACAAGGCGATCGCCAAGCTCGGTACGCCGAAGGAGTTCTACCAGCAGCTCGAGCCGGACCAGATCGCCGAGCACATCGTCCAGGTCTTCGAGCCCGAGCTCCCGCAGATGATCGAGAGCATCATGCAGCGTGAGCACCCGTCGTTGTGGCGGGACCTGCCGCCTCGGGCCCGGATCGCGTTGCCATGCTCGAACTGGCGGTGCAAGGGCATCCGGGCTTGGTCGTGGACGCACGCGAGGTTGAACGCGAAGGCAAGAGCTACACCGTCTTGACGCTGGAAGAGCTCAACCGCGAAGCGCCGGGGCGCCCGGTCATCCTGCTGGTCGGCGCGGACGCGTTCCTCGGATTTCCCACGTGGCATCGCTGGCGCGACATCTTCGAACTGGCGCACGTGGTGGTGGCAGCGCGACCGGGCATCGAGCTCGCTCCCGGCGGCGAGCTTGCAAAAGAATGGAAAATTCGTCGCGCACCGACGCCGGAGGCCTTGTTTTCGACGCCGGCCGGAATTATTTACCAGCAGCCGATCGCACCGCAGCCGATTTCCGCCAGTGTGATTCGCGCGCAACTGGCGCGGGGCGCGGACGGCCGCGAAGCGGTCCGCCAAATGATGAGCCCCGCCGTTTTGCGCTATATTGACCAGCACCACCTTTACTCGGATCAAGCCCACCAGCAGGATGCGACTTAACAAGCTGCAGCAAACCGCGGTCGCCGCCCTCGAGGACATCAAGGCGCGCGACATCAAGGTCCTCGACGTCCGCAAGCTCACTAGTTTCTACGACACGCTGATCATCGCGAGCGCCGAATCCAACCGGCAGGTGAAGGCGCTCGCGCACCATGTGCGCGACAAGCTCAAGGAAGCCGGCGCCACGGTGATCGGCATCGAGGGCGAGGAGGCCGGCGAATGGGTGCTCGTCGATTGCGGCGACATCGTCGTGCACGTCATGCAGCCCGCCGTCCGCTCGTACTACAACCTCGAAGAGCTGTGGGACACGTCGCCGGCGCAGCGCCGCGCGAAGGCCGCATAGGGGTCGTACCCCTTTCACCGACGCGCAACGCTCAAGAGGGTACGTCCCCATTCTTCGCATTGTCGCCCTCGGCCACCGCATGCCCGGGTGGGTCGACGCCGGCTACGCCGAATATGCGAAGCGCATCGCGGTCGAGCTCGTCGAGCTCAAGCCCGAGCCACGCACGCAAGGCAAGACGACCGCGCAGCTGCTCGCCGCCGAAGCCGTGCGCGTTCGCGCGGCGTGCGCAGGGTCGCGCATGGTCGTGCTCGACGAGCGCGGCAAGCCGTGGACCACGCGCGATCTTGCAGCGAAGCTTGCGAAGTGGAAGGACGACGCGCAGGACGTCGCGTTCGTGGTCGGCAGCGCCGACGGCCTCGACGCGGCGCTCAAGCGCGACGCCGAGGCGATGGTCGCACTGTCGTCGTTCACGTTGCCGCACGGGCTCGTGCGTGTGATGATGGCGGAGCAGCTCTATCGCGCGATCAGCCTGAACGCCGGCCATCCGTATCACCGTGAATGAACTTGACTGACGGTCCGCATCCGATCTATCTCGCATCGCGCAGCCCGCGCCGGCAGGAGCTACTGACCCAGCTCGGCATTCCGTTCGAGGAGATCAAGCTGCGCGTCGCGCCGGGGCGCCATCGCGACGTCGTCGAGGAGGCGCTCGATCGCGAGCCCGCACTGCACTACGTCGAGCGCATCGCGCGCACGAAGGCGAACACGGGATGGAAGCGGATGCAGGAACGCGGCCTTCCGCTGCGTCCGGTGCTCGGCGCCGACACCGAAGTCGTGCAGGACGACGTGATCTTCGGCAAGCCGCAGGACGCCGATGCCGCGCGCGCGATGCTCGCGAAGCTGTCCGGACGCATGCACGACGTGCTGTCGGCCGTCGCCATCCGCTGGAACGACGACGTCGAAGTCGCCGTGTCCGTGTCGCAGGTCACGTTCCGCAAACTGACGCCGGGCGAGATCGAGCGCTACATCGAGACGCGCGAGCCGTTCGACAAGGCGGGCGGCTATGCGATCCAGGGCCGGGCCGCCGCATTCGTGACGCTCCTCTCCGGCAGCTACTCGGGCGTGATGGGCTTGCCGCTCGCCGAGACGGCCGCGCTCCTCGCGCGAATCGGCCGCCCCGTGCTATAAGGGCGTCCAACGACATCAACGCGCCGCCGGATTGCCTGGGGAGTCGCCGGCGCGCCGCCGCTTCGTGACGCATGAAATACTCATCAACGTAACGCCGCAGGAAACGCGCGTCGCCATGCTCGAGCAGGGTGTGGTGCAGGAGCTCCACATCGAGCGCTCCAGCGCACGCGGGCTCGTCGGCAACATCTATCTCGGCCGGGTCGCGCGCGTCCTGCCCGGCATGCAAAGCGCCTTCATCGAGATCGGCCTCGAGCGCGCCGCCTTCCTCCACATCGCCGACATCTGGGAGCACCGCCAGAACGGCCACGGCGGCACCGAGCGGCCGATCGAGAAGATCCTGCACGAAGGACAATCGCTCCTCGTGCAGGTGATCAAGGACCCGATCGGCACCAAGGGTGCGCGCCTGTCCACGCAGGTGAGCCTCGCGGGCCGCCTCCTCGTCTACCTGCCGCAGGACTCGCACATCGGCATCTCGCAACGCATCGGCGACGAAGCCGAGCGCGAGACGCTGCGCGAGCGGTTGCAGCATCTCATTCCCGAGGGACTGGCCGGCGGCTTCATCATCCGCACCATGGCGGAGACGGCCTCCGAGCGGGAGATGCAGGCGGACATCGAGTACCTGACCAAGCTGTGGAGCGACCTCACGGTCCGGTCGCGCGAGGCGCCTCCCGCGTCGCTTCTCTACCAGGACCTGAACCTCGCGCAGCGCGTGCTGCGCGACATGTCGACCGAGGAGACCACGCGCGTCCTCGTCGATTCGCGCGAGACGTTCGTGAAGATGGCCGACTTCGCGCGCCAGTACACGCCCGCGCTGACCGAGCGCATCAACCACTACCTCGGCGACCGGCCGCTCTTCGACCTGCACGGTGTCGAGGACGAGATCGAGAAGGCGCTCGGCCGGCGCGTGGACCTGAAGTCGGGCGGCTACCTCATCATCGACCAGACCGAGGCGATGACGACGATCGACGTCAACACCGGCGGGTTCGTCGGCGGGCGCAGCTTCGACGACACGATCTTCAAGACCAACCTCGAGGCGGCGCAGGTGATCGCGCGTCAGCTCCGCATGCGAAACCTCGGCGGCATCATCATCATCGACTTCATCGACATGGAGAACGCCGACCACCGCAACGCCGTGCTGACGGAGCTCAATCGCGCGCTCGAGAAGGACCGCACGCGGCTGACGGTGAACGGCTTCACGCAGCTCGGCCTCGTCGAGATGACGCGAAAGCGCACGCGCGAGTCTCTCGCGCACGTGCTGTGCGAGCCGTGCCCCACCTGCCAGGGCCGCGGCGAGTACAAGACCGCGCAGACGATCTGCTACGAGATCCTGCGCGAGATCGTGCGTGAGTCGAAGCAGTTCAACGCGCGCGAGTTCCGCATCCTCGCCTCGCAATCGGTGATCGACATGTTCCTCGACGAGGAGTCGCAAAGCCTCGCGCAGCTCGGCGACTTCATCGCCAAGCCCATCTCCCTGCAGGTCGAGACGCTCTACACGCAGGAGCAATACGACATCGTATTGATCTAGAGCGTGGGAGGATGGCTGCAGCGGTTCAAGGACCGCGTCCTCGGGTGGTTCCACCGCGAGCCGGCGCCCGGGCGGTTCGAGCAGGGTTCCAAGTTCTCCGCGCACGGCTGGATCGGCATGGCGCCGGCCGTCTGGCCGAGCCGCGACTATCTCGTCTACGTCCCGAAAGGCGCACCGCGCTGGCGGCGCGCGCCGCTCGTCGTGCTCATTCACGGCTGCAAGCAGACGGCCGAGGACATCGCGCGCGGCACGCGCATCGTGGAGTTCGCCGACCGCGAGGGTTGCGTCGTCCTGTTGCCGTCGCAGAAGAAATCGGCGAATCCGTGGGGGTGCTGGAACTGGTTCGACGCGCGGACATCACGCGGCGACGGCGAAGCCGCCATCGTTGCCGCGCAAATCCGTGCGGTGCGACGCCGCTATCGCATCGACCGCAAGCGCGTGTACGTCGCAGGCATGTCGGCGGGAGGCGCCATGGCGGCCATCCTCGGCGTGCGATTTCCGCGCCTCGTGTCGGCGGTGGCCGTGCACTCGGGCATCGCGTGCGGCGCGGCGAAATCCGGCATGTCGGCCATGGGCGTCCTAGCGCGAGGCCCGGAGCAGGACGTCGAAGCGATCGCCGATGCCGCGCGCAACGCGGCGCTGCCTCACGAGGTGCACGTGCCGCTGCTCGCGATCCAGGGCGACGGCGACAAGGTGGTCGCGCCGGTTCACGCGACGGCGCTCGTGCGCCAGTACCTGCGGCTCAACGGCGACGATCCCGCGCGTGCCGCGGATGCGCAGGCGCAAGTCACGCATGCGGGCGGACGCGTCGAGGTCGTGCGCGAATGGCGGCGCGACGGTCGCATCGTCGTGCGATACGTCGAAGTCCAGGGACTCGGCCACGCATGGTCCGGCGGCGATCCCGCCCTCGATTTCAACGACGCGGGCGCGCCGGATGCAACGGCGCTGCTCGGCACGTTCTTCGCCGATGCTTTATCCTCACGTTCGAAAGGAGCGAAACGACGATGGCGGTTCTGGGAATGAATCACTTCACCGTGCTGACGGACGACGTGCCGGCGACGGTCGCGTTCTACGCGCAGTTCGTCGGCCTCGCCGACGGCCCGCGTCCCGACCTCGGCTTTCCGGGCGCGTGGATGTACGCGGGCGACGATGCGATACTGCACATCGTCGGCGGCAAGGCGCGCGAGCAGCTTCGCGCCGGCGTGATCGACCACATGGCGTTCACCGCCAAAGGGCTCGCCGATACCATCGCGCTGCTCACGGCCTACGACATCGAGCACGTCTGCCGGCAGCAGGTGGGCACGGGCTTCTGGCAAGTGTTCTTCCACGATCCGAACGGCGCACGCGTCGAGCTCGACTTCGCTGCCGACGAAGTGCATCGGTGAGCCCCCACGCTCGCTTCGCTCGCTGCCCCCCGAGGGGGCGCAGTCAGTCCCTCGGGACGGCCCTTCGGGACTGACGGTGGTGAAACCGACGGTCGCGCCCGATCACCTCGTCGTCGCAGCGCTCACGCTCGACGCGGGTTGCGACTGGGTCGAGGAGCGGCTCGGCGTGCGGCCGCAGCCGGGCGGCGCGCACGTGAAGATGGGAACGCACAACGCCGTGCTCTCGCTCGGACCCGGGTTCTATCTCGAGGTCATCGCCGTCGATCCGGCGGGCACCGCGCCCGCGCGTGCACGATGGTTCGACCTCGACGAGCCGCGCATGAAGGCAGCGCTCGCGGAAGGGCCGCAGCTTGTGCACTGGGTGGCGCGCACCGACGACATCGACGCGGCCGTGCGCAAGGTGCCCGACCTCGGCGTTGCCATGCCGATGACGCGCGGCGCGTGGTCGTGGCGCATCACCGTTCCGGACGATGGCCATCGCCCCGGTCGCGGGCTCGTGCCGACGCTGATCCAGTGGGCGGACGCGCGCCATCCGACGGACGCGCTCCCGGACTCGGGACGCAGGCTCGTCGTCGTGGCGGGCGAGCATCCGGAGCCCGATGCCGTGCGCAAGGAGATCGCAGCGCTCGGACTTGCCGACACGCTCAAGGTCACGTACGCGAAGTCGCCGCGCATCGCCGCGATGATCCGCACGCCGCGCGGCGTTGCGACGCTCTAGCGTCGTACCCGGCGAAGCAAGGCGACCAGGAAGGGCGTCGACCCGATCGCAAACGCGAGCGCGGTAGTCAGCACCGTCGCCGCGAGCGCGGCGGCGTACCCGCCGCCCTCCGCCTTGACGAGGATGTTCATCAGCATGCCTCCCACCATCGCGCCGTAGAGCCGCATTCTTGCATTCACCATGCCCGCAGCGGCCGCGAGGATGGCTGCGAACAGCAGCATGGCGATCGTCAGTCCGACGCTGTGAATCGCGTCGAGCGCGACGTGCAAGTGGTGCGCGACGATGGCGACGAGCTCCACTCCGTTACTTCCTCGCGTCGCGCTGCGACGTGAGCTCCCGCTCGAACGACTCGATCGCGGGCGCAGCGAGACGCTCGGCCTCGGCCTCGATCTGCGCGCTGCGCTCGGGACGGATGGCGCGGTGCGCGAAGCTCACGATCATCAACACCGCAACGGCGGACACCGACAACGCCACCATGCCCGGCCACGACACGAGGATGCCGCCGGCGACCAACGCAAGGAACGCGACATCGGTGAGGAATCGACGTCCGGAGAACGCCGACGCCGTGAAGCAGACGGCAAAGATCGCGAGAGTGACCAGGACAACATCGGCGTTGTTCCACGACGGCACGAACGAAGCGCCCGTGGAACCGGCCCAGCGCAGGTACCCGTCCATGCTAGCCGAGCGCGCCCCGCGCGGCGACCGGCCACACGCATTCGACGTGGCGTCCGCGCACGCCGACCAGCCAGTCGTACAGGTTGACGGTGGGATCGCAATGGCCGGGGATGAGCCACACGCGCTCGCCGAGCGCAGGGGTCGCGACCGACGCGTCGACCTCCAGCACGCCGTGCTCGTCCGACGCCTTCGCGTAACGCAGTCCGCGCGCGGCGTGGATCTCGGGCAATCCGGAGTCCACGGCGAGCGCCTTCAGGCCCGCATCCACGACGGCGCGGTCGCGCGCGGGGACGCTCATCACGCTGCACAGGACATACAGGCTGTGCTCGAACGCATGCTCGTCCGGAGCGAGCGCATTGCGCGCGTAATCGGCGTCCATGAAGACGTAGGAGCCGGGCTGCAACTCGGTGTACACGTGGCTGTCGCGCTCGAGCTGCCACGTGCCGGTGCCGGCGCCAGTCACGACCGGGCACGCGACGCCTGCCCGCTCGATCAGCGCCTTCGTCTCGGCGGCGAAGGCGCTCGCCCGCTCGATCGCCGCGCGTCGCTCGTCGGGCGTGCGCAAGTGCTGGGCCGCGCCCTGATAGGCGTGAATCCCGCGAAAGCGGAGGCCCTTCGCGCCGTCCGCCGCTCGTGCGATCGTCACTGCGGCTTCGCCGGGCAGGACGCCGCAGCGGCCCGCGCCGACGTCGATCTCGACGTACACGTGCACGGTGCCGCCCGCGTGCACTGCTGCGGCGGACAGGTCGGCAACGACGTGGGCGTCGTCGACCAGCACGCCGATCGTGGCCGACTGCGCAAGTGCCGCAAGTCGCGCGATCTTGGACGGCGCGACGATCTCGTTCGTCACGAGCACGTCCGCGATGCCCGCCGCCACGAACGCCGCTGCCTCGTCGACTTTCTGGCAGCAGATGCCGACGGCGCCGCGCGCGACCTGCGCCTTGGCGATGTCCGGGCACTTGTGCGATTTCGCGTGCGGGCGCAATGCAAGCCCCGATCCGCGGACTGCGCTGGCCATGAGATCGAGGTTGTGCTCGAACGCGTCGAGGTCGACGACCAGCGCCGGCGTCTCAATCGCGTCGACGCCGTCGCCGATCCGTGCCGGGATGCGCTGCATCGCGGCTACGTCACGACCTTGAAGCCGTCGCCGTCGTCGTCCCCCGCCTCGACGACCACGGGGGCCGTGCGCAAGCTGTTCCACAATCCCGCCGGATAGAGGCCCCGCGCGAGAAGCTCGCGGGCGACCATCACCACGATGCGCGCGATGTCGCGCACGGGCCGGAAGTGGCTGGGTCGGTTCCCCTGCGCATAGGTCGCGCGGATCGGCACCGCCACGCTCGGGAAGCCGCAATGCGCGGCGCGGATGAGCACTTCGCTTTCGAACGTGAACGCGCCGCGGCGATCGTGCGCCGCCTCGATCACGCGCAGCAGCGGAGCAGGATACAGCCGCTCGCCCGACTGCGAATCGGCGATGGGATATCCGGCGGCCCATGAAATCCAGAAGTCGGCGATGACGTTGGCCACTCGCCGGCTGACCGGCGCGTTTCCGCGGTCGAGAAGACGTGCGCCGATGACGATTGCATGGGGATGCAACGGCGATGCCCGCACCAGCCGGTGCAGGTCGGCAGGATCGTGCTGGCCGTCGCCATCGAGCGTGGCAACGCAGTCGGCGCCCTCCGCCAGCGCCACGTCGAAACCGCTCCACAACGCGGCGGCCTTGCCGACGTTGGACTCGTGGCGCACGACACGGACGGGAAGCCCGTCCAGCACGTGCGCCGTGCCGTCGGTCGAGCCGTCGTCGACGACGATGACGAGCGGCGACTCGCGCAGCGCGCGCACCGCGACGTCGCGAATCGTGCGCGCCTCGTTGTACGCGGGAATCACGACCGCGATTCGCATCAGTACAGTCCCCCGTCCACCTGCATCACCTGGCCGGTGATGTACCCGGCGGCGTCCGAGGCGAGGAAGGCCACGAGCGCTGCAACCTCTTCGACGGTGCCGGCACGGCGCATGGGCACCATCGCTTCGATGCGCTGCGGATCGAACGCGTCCCGCGCCATCGGCGAGTCGATGATGCCGGGCGCGACCGCATTGACGGTCACGCCTTTGCGGGCAATCTCGTGCGACAGGGACTTGCCCGCGGCGATGAGGGCCGCCTTCGCGGCGGCGTAGTTCGCCTGGCCGCGGTTGCCTGCGATCGCCGCCACCGAGGCGATATTGACGATGCGGCCCCATCGTGCGCGAACCATGGGCATCACGAGTGGTTGCGTGACGTTGAAGAAACCGGCGAGCGTGACGTCGAGCACAGACTGCCATTGAGCAAGCTTCATGCCGGCAAACGGCGCGTCGTCGTGGGTCCCCGCGTTGTTGACGAGGATTGCCACCGTCCCGTCCGATTGCATGCGCCCGATGGCATCCGTCACCGCGTCGCGGTCGACGACGTCGAAGGCAATGGCCTCTGCCGAGCCGCCGCTTGCGACGATGCGCTGCGCGGTGGCACGCGCTTCCTCGATGTGGCGATGCGCGTGCACGTAGACGTGATGCCCGTCCGCGCCGAGCGCAGCGCAGATGGCCGCGCCGATGGCGCCGCTGCCGCCGGTGACGAGCGCGCGCTTCACACGGGCTCCGTGTGGACGCCGAGGCGACCGTCGGCGACGCGGCCGCCCTGCGACGACACGTCGAATTCGTAGCTCGCAAGCGACTTTGCGGCCGCAGTCCGCCGCGCTTCGATGCGCAATGCGCCGACGGCTTCATCGAGCGTGCCGACGTGCAGGCGACACCCGCGGACGCTCACGAGCATGCCCGCCCGCGGCGGGGAATGAGTGGACAAGCAAAGCGCTCCGTGCAGGGCGGCCGCCTGGGCAGCGAATTCTATCGCATGCACTGCCGACAGGCGCCCGTTGCGCCGCAGGGGGTTGTCCATCGACAGATGCTGACGCGAAACGCACACGATGCGCGTTGCGTCGACCCGCTCGACCTCGTCGATGAGGCACATCGTGCCCGCATGCGGGACGAGGCCCTCGATCGCTGCCCGGTCGAGCATCACGGCGCGTACGCGATCTCGACGCGGCATCCGTCGAGATAGGGGACGTCGACGACGGCGGCCGCGCCGGTCGCAATGATCGCAAGGAGCGGCAATGCGAGCGACGCGGGATTCCCCTTGAAGGCCGCGGCGATCCCGGCGTCGATGCGGACGTCGTCGCGCACGGCATCGCCTTCGCGCAGCGCGATGCCAAGCGTTCCGAGCCCGTGCGCGGGTGCGTCGCCAGCAGGGGCGAGGAGCAGCGCGCATGCGAACGCCTCGCCCGCGATGCCGAACGTCGCGAGCGATGGCGGGAACGGCATGTCGGCCGCGACGAGCAGGACCGCAGCCTTGGTAACGTGAATCTCCATCGCCGCCTCGAGCATGCCCGCCGCGAACGTTCCCGGGCCCGCCGACACGGTGGTCGAGCGCGCACGCGACTGGTTGGCGATCGTCCAGTAACCCGCCGGCGCATTGAACACGGAGTTGTGGAAGAGCGTCGGCGACATTGCCGCGGCATCCTGCGCCAAGGTCTGCAGCGTGCTTGCGAGGACCTGCCCGTCGCCGTCGGCGGTGGCGAACACCGACGCGATCGAGGCCCTGCGATCGGCCGGCCACGGCGCGATCGCCTGCGACGCGGCCGTGATCGCGAAGCGCGCGGCGGGACTGACGCGGCGGCGCTCGGCCGCAGGCAGCAACGGCACGTCGAGCTTCGGCAACGGCTCGTGGCGCCACGCGCGTTCACCGCGCAGGACACTCGCGGCGACGCCCCAGTCGAGCATGCCCGGCGCACATACCCCGATGCCCGCGATGACCGCTTCGGTCATGTCCGGCGGCCCAGCACGAGCGCGCAGTTGTTGCCGCCGAAGCCGAACGAATTCGTCATGGCGTGCCGGATCGCCATCGGCGCTGCGTCCTGCGCAATGCGCGAGCGGATCTGCGTGTCCACGCGCCGGCAATTGAGCGTGCCCGGCACCCACGCATCCGCGAGCGCCATCACGCAGACCAGGGTTTCCACAATGCCCGCCGCGCCCAGCGCGTGACCGGTCCAACCCTTGGTCGACCCCGCGAGCACCTTGCGCCCGAAGACGCCGTGGACCGCGAGGTCTTCGGCCACATCGTTCGTGCGGCTCGCAGTGCCGTGCAGGTTCACGTAGCCGACGTCCGCCGGCGCTAGACGCGCGCATGCGAGCGCCTCGCGCATCGCATCGGCCGCGCCCGCCCCCTGCGGATGCGGCGTCGACATGTGGTAGCCGTCCGAGCTCTCGCCGTATCCTTCGAGCACGATCCCGGCGTCGGACGCGGGGTCGAGCAGCGCGTAACCCGCCGCTTCGCCGATGGAGATGCCGTCGCGGTCGGCGTCGAGCGGGCGGCACGGCTCGCGCGACAGCAGGCCGAGCGCATTGAAGCCGTACAACGTGGACAACGCGAGGCTGTCGACGCCGCCGACGACCGCAGCGTCGCACACACCCGCCTCGATCGCGCGCGCCGCAAGCGCGAACACCTTGGCGCTCGACGAGCATGCCGTGGACACGGTGATCGCGGGACCGCGCAGGCCGAGCGCCGTGCGCACGAGCTCGGTGACCGAGAACATGCTGTGCCGGTAACGATAGAAGTCGGGCGACAGCTGCGAGGCGCCTTCTGCCGAACGCATGGCGAGCTCGGTGGCGAGGATGCCGGACGTGCTCGTGCCGAGGAATACGCCGAGGCGCTGCGCGCCGTGGCGCTGCACCGACCGCGCGACGCACGCCTCGAAGTCGTCGTTGCCGAGCCCCATCAACGCGAGGCGGTTGTTGCGGCAGTCGAATCGCGAAAGCGCGGGCGGCATCGCGAATTCCTCGACACCGTCGACACGGCCGATCCAGGTTGCCAATTCGCCGGCCGGCTCGAAATCGTTGCGACGCAGTCCGGTGGCGCCCGCGCGAAAGCTCGCACGCACGTCGCGCCAACCTGCGCCGCATGCGGTCGTGAGCGTCGAGGCGGCGATGGGGATCATCATGCGCCGCCCTCGGCCGGCCGCACCAGCATGGCCGCGAAGACGAGGCTCGCGACGACGCCGACGGTGACGGTGACGCCAATCGCGTGCAGCACCGGGGCGTGCGCAAACGCGAGCACGCCGAACGTGACCAGCGCCGTGCCGCTGACGACGGCGAGCGTGCGCCACATCGCCGCGGGATCGTCGCGGGCGACGGGCGACGCCATCAGCAGCGCGTAGTTCACGCCGATGCCG
>Ga0207691_10005143_pt1 | contig 12628 bp, 13 predicted proteins | sample KBSM13metaG_FD_184327 | JGI IMG/M metagenome (GOLD analysis project Ga0207691, IMG submission 184327) | Miscanthus rhizosphere microbial communities from Kellogg Biological Station, Michigan, USA - KBS M1-3 metaG (SPAdes) (version 2) | ecosystem: Host-associated > Plants > Roots > Rhizosphere >... | reverse complement strand
TCGAACGCGATTGGATCAGCGATCCACCCACCGACTCCACGAACTGCAACAGATCCATGCGACCGGTGCGATGCTCGGCAATCTGGCTGGCACCACCCGTGACGATGTTCTGGTGACATTCGCGGCAGGACTGGGCGTTGTACGTTGGCCCGAGTCCGTCGGCAATCTGCTCAACCTCCTCGAATATGAAGCGGTTGTCATTGAACGAACGCAACGGCACCACCGCGTCGTCTTCGAGAGTGGCGAAGTCCGGCCCCTGCGGATCGAAGCCATTGGTGAGGTTGTCGAAGGCCGCCGGTGCCTCGCGGAAAATCGTCCCACTAGGCTCCGTGAAGGTCGATTGAGTTCCCGCCCTCGGGGCGGCGGTTGCGGTGGTGGATGTTTCCGGGTCGACCCGCGATGCCGCGGGAGTGAATCGATTCGACTCGGCGTTGGGAACTGCCATCTGGGCATTCGATTGCTCGCTGACGGCGAAGGCCGTCAGCGCTACGAGCGCGGCACTCGCCGCGAACGTAGTTAGACCACGATTGGAACATTTCATGATTGCTCCCTTCCATAGGAGTTGAATGAACAAAACGCGCCTCAACCGGCGCGCACGACTTCCTTTTCAGGCGCGACACCTTGCTCCTGTCGAAAGCGTCGGATCCGCCTGACGCCATATGGAAACACGGACTACAGGCGTTTGTGGTTGGTATCAGGCAACGCGTTGTTGCGCGTCGAGCAACGCAAGCGCGCGTCGCGATGCAAAGTGGCGAAAACTCTCGAGTGCGAATGCGCGCAGCTCGCGTGGATCTAGATCCTTTGAGAGATCGATTGTCATCCAGCCTTTGTGCCCGAGGTATCTGGAGATCGTGAGACGCGGATCCATTTCGAGTGGTCCCTGCCGCTCGATGCCCACCCAGAACTGCGCGCCGAGTCCCTTGCCGTAGTCGTACAGCATCAGAAAAGATTTCTTGCGCGTGCGCCAGGCCACCGATCCCATCGTCACGCCCTCTTCGGTCTCGGGCAGCGCTGCGCAGATCCGGCGCATGACCGCGAGCGCCTTCTTGGCGCGCGGCGCGAGCATGCGGTCGATCTCCTCCGGCTTCATCTTCACGGTCGGCGCAGCCACCGCGGGCGGCGCCGGCGCCTTCACGGCCAGTTTCGGCGGCGAGCTGTTCACGTACGCCATGTGCACCAGCTCGCGGACCCGCGGCCAGGAAATTCCCCGGTTGAGCTCGATGCCGATCCAGCCGGACGGGCCCACGTACGGCGGCCTGAACAGGTGCCGGGACGAGGCCAGCAGCCTCGATTGCTCGAGCGCGGGCGTGTTCAGCCACAGGCCCACGTGGCCGTCGCCGTGGTGATTGAGCGCCCAGACGGCGAACACCCTGCCCTTGCGGGCACCATGGCGAGCACGATAGTTAGGCGAGCCATGGGACTCGAATTCCTCGGCCCCGGGGAAGGAGAGGCACAGTTCACGCACCGCGGCGGGAATCGTGCGCCTGCCCCGGCTAGCCATCACAGCCCTTGAGCCTGTTCTGGTCGTAGCCCTTGCCGAAGTTGAACACGAACACGGGGCCGAGCTCGATGACCTGCCTGGCGGTCGCTAGATGGATCGATACGTTGCTCTTTTTCTCGGGCAACGTCGTCGTGGCGACGCGGTGCGCGCAGTAGCTCGTCCATTCCTCCGAGATCTTCGAGGTCATGTCCATCGCGGAGGTATACGGTGCGCCGCTGAGCTGCACGCGCGCGGTGAGACTGCTGCCGCCCTCGGCCGGCTCCGCGGCGCGCGCGTAGTACAGCAGCATGATCACGTCGCCTTCGTTGATGGCGCCCTGGATTGCCGAGCTGGCCTGAACGTCCCAGGGATTCACGCCCTTGCTGGCCTTGATCCGGAACGCGTGCTCGCCCGGAATGCCCTTGACCTCGAAGTACTTCGGCTTCGGCGTTGCCGGCTGCACGTTCCAACTGCCGTTCGAATCATTGTTGATGGTCTTGCTCCAGATGTCCTCGTCGGCGATGGCCACCGTGCCGAGCGCGAAACCCACGAGCATCCAGGTCCAGAACTTCATGCGACAACCCCCGTTGAACGCATCCCTGCAGATATATTCCTGCTGTTGTTATCAGACTTTCAGATAGGTCCCGAAAAAATCGATAGTGCGGTGCCAGGCCAGCTTTGCGGCCGGCTCGTTGTAGCGGGCCTCGCTCGCATCATTGTTGAACCCGTGCTGCGTGCCCGGGTACATGTTGAGGCTGTACGGCACGCCCACCGCATCGAGCGCCGCGCGAAACGCGGGAATGCCCTCGTTGACGCGCTCGTCGGTGCCGGCATAGTGCAGCATCACCGGCACCTTGAGCCGGCGCGTATCCTCGGCGGAAAGTTGCCGGCCGTAGTAACTCACGGCGCAGTCCACGCCTACCGCCTCGATCGCCGCGCGCAGCGCGAGGCCACCGCCAAAGCAGAAACCCACCACGCCAATCTTGCCGTTGTTCGCCGGGTCCGCGGCCAGCCACGGTACGGCTGCCAGAACGTCTGTGGCGATGCGCGCGCCGTCGGTCTTGGCAAACAGATCGCGCGCCGCCTCCTGGTCGGCGGGCGCGCCACCGGCCGACGACAGGCCATCCGGCGCAATCGCCACGTAACCCTCGAGCGCCACGCGCCGCGCCACGTCTTCGATGTGTTCGTTGAGGCCGCGGTTCTCGTGGATCACGAGCACGCCGGCAACCTTGTCCGACTTGCCGAGCTTCTTCGGCCGGGCAACGTAGGCTTTCACCGCGCCGTTGGGACCGTTGAATTCGATTTTCTCGGTCTTGAGCCGCTTGTCGTCCGGCTCGACCTGCCGGGCCTGTGCATAGTTAGGCTCAAGTACGGCGAGCACGGTGGTCGCCGCCGCGACGCTGCCGACCAGGCTGGTGAGCCGGCCGAGGAATTCCCGTCGGGGCAACGCCGAATGCACGTACTCGTTGTAGAGATCGATGATGCGACTGTCGACGGTCATGTCCGGGCTCCCTTCGCGCTGGTAGTTTTCATTCCCAGTACACGGGCTTGTTCATTTTTGACAGCGGCACGCAACCGTGGAACGCCGTCGGAACGGGAACGTACTCCATATTTTCGGTGATGCCCACTTTCGACGTGAAATAGCCCAGCAGCGCGAGCTCACGGGTCATGAGAATAAAGGGCTTCGGATCGTGGTCGGCGGACAGGGCGGCCTCGAGCGAGCCGCGCACGAAGTCGGCCTGCGCCACCGCGTCGCGATCGAGGAATGGCTTGCCGGAGGCGCGTGCGGCGGCTTCGAATTCCGCGAGGCCGGCCTTGAAGCGTTGCTGGTCCGGCTTTGCGTACAGGGCGTCGAGCGCGCTGTCGATGAACGCGGGCACGCCCGCGTCCTTCGCACCGCTGGTCTCGGTCTTCGGAATCATGATCTCGGCGATGGCCGCGACCAGCGCAAGTCCGGCCGCATCGAGAAATCGCAGGTTCGCCGGGGTGCCGGCCGTTTCTTCCCGGCGCGAACATCCCTGCAGGAAGGCCAGCGCCGCGGGCGTCGAGACCGCACCGCCCAGCAGCCAGGCCGCGCGCTTCAGCAGCGCGCGCCGCTGGATGACTTCCGGGCTGCTCTCGTCGGGGGAGTTCATAGGTTGCCCTTCTTCAGTTCTTCGACCGCGTGGTTCGCGGCGCGCGCCGTGAATGCCATGTAGGTGAGCGAGGGGTTCTGGCAGCCCGACGAGACCATGAACGATCCATCGGTGACGAATACGTTCTTGCAGGCGTGTACCTGGTTGTACTTGTTGAGGACCGACTTCTTCGGATCCGCGCCCATGCGCGCCGTGCCCATCTCGTGGATGCTGTTGCCAACGTTGTACGAGTCGCTGCTGACGCGGATGTCCTTGTAACCCGCCGCCTCGAGCATCTCCGCGGCGTCGTTACGCATGTCCACTTCCATGCGGCGCTCGTTGTCACGCACCACCGCGTTGAGCACGAGCATCGGCAGCCCGTACTTGTCCTTCTTGCTGCGATCGAGCCGGGCATGGTTTTCGTGATACGGCAGGATCTCCGCAAACGCCGTCATGCCGATGTTCCACGGCCCTGGCTCGGTGAAGGCTTTCTTGAGTTCCGCACCCATGAGCGCGCTGTCGTTGAACCGGCCGACACCGGCGCGCGATGCGCGCCCCTGGTAGCCGAACCCGCGCAGGTAATCGCGCTTGTCTTTGCCGACGTTGCGATAGCGCGGAATGTAGAAGCCATTGGCGCGCCGGCCGGTGTAGGCAACATCGAGATAACCTTCGACCGAAGCGTTCGAGCCACCGGGCTTGTTGTGATCCATGATGTTGTGGCCGAGCTCGCCGGAATCATTGCCGAAGCCGTTCGGAAATCGGGTCGAAACCGAATTCATCATGATGAACGCCGAGCCGATCGCCGAGGCGCACATGAAGATCACCTTGGCGAAGTAGTCGGTTTGCGCGCCAGTATGCGCATCGAGCACGCGCACTCCGGTGGCCTTGCCCTTGTCGTTGTCGTAGATCAGCTCGTAGACGATCTTGTCCGGCAGCAGCGTCATGTTGCCGGTGCGTTCGGCCGAAGGGAGCGTGGCCGAAACGCTGCTGAAGTAGCCGCCGAAAGGACAGCCCCGGATACACATGTTGCGATACTGGCAGGTACCGCGTTGCGGACTTTCCTTGTGCGTGAGCGGCGCGGTGAGATTGGCGCAGCGCCCGATGATGAGTTTGCGGTCGAGTTTCTCGGCGAGCCGCTTCTGGAAATCGATCTCGACACAGTTGAGATCCATGGGCGGCAGGAATTTTCCATCCGGGAGCTGCGGCAGTCCTTCGACACTGCCGCTGATGCCTGCGAAGGTCTCTGCGTAGTCGTACCACGGCGCGATTTCTTCGTAGCTCACGGGCCACGGAATCGCGACTCCCTCCTTCGCATTCGCCCCGAAGTCCAGGGGGCCGAAGCGATAGCTTTGCCGCGCCCACATCAGAGACCGACCGCCGACGTGCCAGCCGCGCAGCCAATCGAAGGGCTGTTCCTCGACGTAGGGATTTTCGGCGTCCTCGACGAACCAGTGTTCGTTCGCGGGCGTGGGATAGTTGGTGCGCGACCAGATCGGCTTGCGCCGGCGCGTTTCCTGCGTGATGCGGTTGCCATAAGGCAGATCCCAGGGATCCTTGGTGGCGGTCGGATATTCGCCATGCCTGACCATGCGACCGCGGTCCAGCACCAGGGTCTTCAGGCCCTTCTCGGTGAGTTCCTTGGCGGCCCATCCACCGCTCATCCCCGTGCCGACTACAATCGCGTCAAACGAATTTGTATCCATGGTCTACTTGCATTCCGATTCAAAACGGTACCGGGCCGGCACCGCGAGTGAACATTATGGACCACCTGCGCGTTCTTCTGGTTCCGTTTCATTTCACGAGCCTCATCCTCGTAGCAATTTTTTCAGTGCTGCTCACGCTCTTCAGCGGCGGCGGACTCTACGGGCTGATCGCACAATTGTTCCTGCAGATCTGGGTGGTGAAATATTGTTACGTGCTGATCGAACAGCTTGCCGATGGCGCGACCGAGCCACCGGTGATGTCCACGGACATGCTGAGCCCCCTCGAGATCCGTCCCTGGGCGCAGCTCGGCATCATCATCGGGGGTACGTCGCTGTGCATGGCGATCGGCGGCGCTGCCTCATGGGTGCTCGCGGCGGTGCTGCTCCTGCTGCTGCCGGCCAGCATTGCCGTGCTCGGCATCGGCGAACCGTTCTACCAGGCCGTGAATCCACTCACGCTGCTGCGCATGGTGCGTGGACTGGGTCCGTACTACCTCCTCATCCTGGTATCGATCCCGGTCTATTTCGGAATACTGTGGCTGCTCTGGCGATTCGGGGTCTGGGCCATCGCCGTGAACGCGGCCGTCCTGATCTGTCAGCTCTCCTTCTTCAGCCTCATCGGCGGCTTTATCTTCCTGCGTCGCCAGCAACTCGGCTTCGAGCCCAGCCGCACCCCCGAGCGCGCTGCATCACGTGAAGAAGCCGAGCGGGTGAAGCTGCGCGCCAGGATGATCGACGATGTATTCCAGCAGGTGCGCATCGGTAAACATGTCGAGGCCACGCGGCCCCTGGCGCAGTGGCTCCGGGACCTCGATGGACCGACGGCGGCACAGGACGCGCAGCACGTCGCCATCCAGGCGCTCGGCTGGGACAACATTGCCGGTCTGAACACCATCGGCAGCACGCTCATCCGGCACCTGCTGCGTGCCGGGCGGCCGGACGCGGCGCTGGCCATTTTCGAACGTTTGCGCACGCGCTCGCCCACGTTGACCGTCGATTCTCCCGACGACCTGCGCACGCTGGCCGAGTACGCCGAAAGTGTGGGCCGGGTGGAACTGGCGACCTCGATGCGCCTGGAAACACCGGTTTACCACCCGCCTTTCAAACCCTGAGCGGCATGACAACTGTCAGGGGCTCCTGCTGATAGGCGCGACTGGCAGCCCGGACGCCGGATCGACATGCTGTATGTCATGGAGGACGACATGTCACAGCAATCCCTCGCCCGACTGGCCGGCGCGCACAAGCGCTTCGGTGCGGTCAAGGCGCTCGATGGCCTGGATCTCGCGGTAAATCGCGGCGAGATGCTGGCGCTCCTGGGGCCCAACGGCGCCGGCAAATCGACGGCCATTGCCCTCCTGCTCGGCCTGCAGCGCGCGGACAGCGGCTCGGCGTTGCTGTTCGGCGAAGACCCCCAATCCATCGATGCCCGGCGGCGAATCGGCGTCATGATGCAGGAGGTCAATCTCTCGCCGGTGATGCATCCGCGCGAAATGGTCGCGCAGGTGGCTAGCTACTATCCCACGCCCTACGCCGCTGCCGAGGTGATCAAACGCCTGTCGCTGGAAAGTATCGCCAATCGACCCTACGGCAAGCTCTCCGGCGGCCAGAAACGCCAGGTGCAGTTCGGCATGGCCATCGCGGGACGGCCCGAGCTGCTGTTTCTCGATGAGCCCTCGGTCGGCCTGGACGTGCACGCCCGCGAAGTCCTGTGGCGGGTATTGCGCGACCTGGTCCACGAAGGCTGCTCGATCGTGCTGACCACGCATTACATCGAGGAAGCGGAGGCGCTGGCCGATCGCGTTGCCGTGGTCAAGCACGGCCGCCTGGTCGCAGGGGGCAGTGTCGACGAGATCCGCGCGTATGTGTCGCGCAAGAACATTCTCTGCCGCACCACCCTTGCGCGCGAAATCATCACGGGCTGGCCCGAGGTGCAGGAGCTGCGCGAGGAATCAGGGGCGATGAACATCACCACGCATGATGCCGAAGCGGTATTGCGCCTGCTGCTGGCGGCCGACGCGAAGGTGAGCGACATCGAAGTGCGGCGCGCGGGCCTGGCAGAGGCCTTTGCGGAAATCACCAGCGCGAACCAGGCCGACGCCAGCCCGGGCGGAGCCCACTCGGGGAAACTGCAATGAGCAATGCATCTGCGCAGATGAGCCGCTCACGCGTATTCGCTGCCTACCTCGGCGACATCCGCTACGAGCTCACCAAGATGGCGCGCACCCCCGCGTTCGCCATACCGACCATCATTTTCCCGGCGATGTTCTACCTTCTGTTCGGAATCCTGGCGGGTGGCGGTCGGGGCAACGCCCCATTCGCGCTGCAGGCGCTGGCACGCTGGAGCGTGTTCGGGGCCATGGCGCCGGGCCTGTTCGGCTTTGGCGTGTCACTGGCGTTCGAGCGCGAGCAAGGTCTGCTCATCCTCAAGCAGGCGCTGCCCATGCCGCCAGGGTCCTATCTCATCGGGCGCATGTTCAACGCCATGGTCTTCGTGTGCATCAGCACGCTGCTGTTGCTCACGATCGCCGTGACCATGGGACATGTGCCCGTGACCTTGGGCCAGGCGGCGCGGATCCTGTTCGTCGACGCCCTGGGTGTGCTGCCGTTCTGCGCCATCGGCCTGTTCGTCGGATCGCTGATTTCCGGCCAGGCGGCGCCGGCCATCATCAACCTTATCTATCTACCGATGGCCTTCCTGTCAGGACTGCTGTTTCCGCTGCCGATCAGGATATTGCAGCAGATCGCGCCGGTGTGGCCCTCGCATCATCTCGGGCAACTGTCGCTGGCCGCGGTGGGCGCGCCCGCGGTTGGCACCACCGCCAATCACGTCGCCGCGCTGGTCGGCGTAACGGTGCTGTTCTTCGTCCTGGCCATGCGGCGCCTCAGCAGCCGCGGCATCAACCTGCTGGGGCCGGCTCCGACTGGCGCCGTGTTTCCCCTGCGGCGCGCGCTGAACATGGCCATGATGGGAATCGCGATCGGTTTGATCATCATCGGCGTCGTGGGTGGGACTGCGCCGCCTGCCGCCGCCAGTACCGCGGCCACGTCGAAGGACGCGACGGACAAGGAAGACGACTCCGCTGCAACGGATGCCGAGTCTTCCGCCGCGCCGGTCGGCGTGGCCGCCCCCGACACGACTCTCATCGCCGATTTCGACAACGGAAGCGATCAGGCGAGTTATGGGATGGGCTGGAACGCCTTCGACGACAAATCTCGCGGCGGAAACTCCACCACCTCGCAGCGAGTGGTCGCTGAGGGCGCCGGCCATTCAAAGGGGGCACTCGAAGTGTCGGGTGATGTGGGCACTGCCATCCAATACGCCTTCGTGGGCACGTCATTCCTGCCGAATGGGAAGCCCACCCCCGACTTCTCGCAGCAGGGCCTCATGAATTATTCGTCCCGGCACACGCTGCGCTTCTTCGCTCGGGGCGACGGACAGAATTACACGGTTGCGATTTCCGGGCCTGAGTTGGACGTCATTCCCGCCATGTACGGCTTCAATGCCGGGGCGGACTGGCAGGAAGTCATCGTGCCACTGGCCGAGCTCGGCAATCTCGATCTGGAGCGCGTCAAGGCCATCAGTGTTGGCACCATGGCGCCAGGGCCATTCCGCTTTCAGATCGACGACGTGCGCATAGAATGACGCGGGGTTAGGATTCCGCCTCACACACCATGCGCATCTCCGACCTGATCCTAAGCATTCGCGAACCACCGCCGGAATCGCTGGTGGGGTACATGACGCACTTCGAAGGGCGCTTCATGCGCAACATGCCCTTCGTGATCCTGATCAACCTTGCCTGGATCTACCTGTGGCCGCTCCTGGCGCGCGATCCATTCCTGACTGTGATCCTGCCCACTCTCATCGCCACGGTGATCTTCGTCTATCTGCACCTGTGCACGTATTTCTATGGCGGGCCGTCAGAGGTGCGCATTCGATACATCCTCGGGGAGTACCTGGTGGGCTTTGCGCTGGCACCATTCAATCCCTCCTCGCTCGGATTTCTCATCTTCGCGTTCTTCGTAACCTCGTTCTCATTGCCGATGCGTGCCGCACGCTACGTGATCTTCGGCAGCATCCTCCTGTTCGGGCTCGAGACTCTACTGCTCGGCCACAGCTGGCAGACGCTCACCAGTGTCATCCTCCCGGCCGTCCTGCTCGCGATCACTGCGCTCTACACGGCGTACACCGGCCAGCAGAAGATGGCGCTCCGGCGCAGCAACGAAGAAATCCTGCGGCTCGCTACCATGGCCGAGCGCGAACGCATCGGCCGCGACCTGCACGATCTGCTGGGACACACGCTGTCGGTGGTGGCGCTCAAATCGGAGCTGGCGCGCAAACTCATCGACCATGATCTCGATGCCGCGCGCAACGAGATCGGCGAGGTGGAACGCGTGGCCCGCGATGCGCTGTCACAGGTGCGCACCGCCGTGTCCGGCATCCGCAGCACGGCGCTGCCGGCCGAGATCGTCGCCGCCACCGCGCTGCTCGAAGCACAGGGTCTCAAGGTGAAATGCGAGACCCAGAACGTGAAATTGCCGCACGAACGCGAGACGGCGCTGGCGCTGTCACTGCGCGAGGCGGCCACCAACATTCGCCGGCATGCACAGGCCAAGGGCGTCACCATTCGCGTGCGCAATGAAACCGCGGTAGTGATCGTGGAAATCTCGGACGATGGCCTCGGCGGCACCATCGTTCCTGGCAACGGCTTGAATGGCATGCGCGAGCGCCTCGGCAACGTGGGTGGCTCGCTGACCCTCACCCCGCTGCAGGAAGGCGGCACGCTGCTGCGCGCCACCGTGCCCGTCGCGGCATGAAGAGCAACGCGTGATCCGCATCCTGCTAGCCGAAGACCAGGCCATGGTGCGCGGCGCCCTCGGCGCGCTGCTCAAGCTGGAACGCGACATCGAGGTGCTCGGCGCCGTCGCCGACGGCATGCAGGCGCTATCCGAGTGCCGCCGGCTGCGCCCGGACATCGTCGTCACCGATATCGAAATGCCCGGAATGACCGGCATCGAGCTCGCGCAGGGAATCCAGTCCGAAGGGCTGCCGGTCAAGGTGGTCATCGTGACCACGTTCGCGCGCCAGGGCTATCTGCGGCGCGCGCTCGACGCGGGGGTCAAGGGCTACCTGCTCAAGGATTCGCCCGCCGAACAGCTCGCGCAGGCGCTGCGCAACGTGTATCGCGGCGGCAAGGCCATCGATCCGGCGCTGGCGGTGGAAGCCTGGAACGAATCCGATCCGCTCAACGATCGCGAGCGGCAGACCCTGCGCCTCTCGGGTGAAGGTCTCTCGGCGCCGCAGATCGCCGAGCAGCTGGGTTTGTCGGCGGGCACCGTGCGCAATTACCTGTCAGAGGCCATCGGCAAGCTCGGCGCCAACAATCGCGTCGATGCCTATCGGCTAGCGCGGCAGCGCGGCTGGCTTTAAATGGGGACATTCCTATTTTCCGCTTCGGAAAATAGGAATGTCCCCATTTAAAGCCCCCTACCCCCGACCGATGTAGGGCATGTTGGGTGGCAGGATGGTCATGAACTGCACGTTGGCGCTCAGCGGTAGTTTGGCCATGTGCAGCACCGATTCCGCGACGTGTATGACGTCCATCATGGGCTCGGCCTGGGGAAGTCGGGACGCGAGCTCGGTGAGTGCGTTACCGATGTCGATCTGCCCGCAGGCAATGTCGTACTTGCGGCCATCCAGCGAGGTCGAGCGGGTCAGCCCCGTCATGCCGTGCTTGGACGCCGTGTAGGGCGCGGAATTCGCGCGCGGCACATGCGCCGAGATCGAACCATTGTTGATGATGCGGCCACCGCGGGGCGTCTGTTCCTTCATGAGGCGGAATGCCTGCTGGGTGCAGAGAAACGCGCCGGTGAGATTGGTGTCGATGACCGCGCGCCATTGGTCGAAGCTGAGATCCTCGAGGTTGACGCTGAACGGCGTGCCCACGCCCGCGTTGTTGAACAGCACGTCCAGCCGGCCGAATTTTTCACGCGCCGCCTCGAACAACGCGCGCACCTGCGCGGGATCGGTGACGTCCACCTCGTGAACCAGCGACTGTGCGGCAGCGGCACTGTGCGCCACCTCCTCCAGTGCCTCGCGATGCCGCCCCGCCAGTACCACCCGAAATCCATCCGCCAGGAACGCCAGCGCCGTCGCCTTGCCGATGCCACTCCCCGCGCCCGTGATGAGCGCCACCTTGCTCTCCATTCCTAACTATCTCCGCGTCGCGCGACCAGCTCGCGCAATGTCCCGTCGTCATTCACGCGCAGCTCCATTTCCATGGGCTGGCAGCACACCTGGCAGTCTTCGACATAAGTACAGGAGCCCGCACTGGTATCGATGCCGGTCTCGAATGCTTCGCCGCAGTATGGGCAATGCACCACGAAGAACTCTGCTGCCAGGGAACGGTCAACTGCAGTAGATTCGAGGTCCAGCACGGGTTCGAGGCCATATTGCGCGTCGATCTCGGCCTCGCTGGGGGGCTTCTGGGGAGGGTTCATGAAATCTCCGACCCGAATAATGGCACGGCTGACGCTGGTCGTCGGCATCGCCTTGTGCGCCTTTGGCTATTCCAAGTGCGTCTTCGTCAGCGATCCGGGCGGAACCGGCGGCGTCGTACCCAATGGAGCCAGCGGCACCTTTGTCACTACGCTGACGTTGCTGGACTCCGCCGGGCTCGCCACCAATAACTTCTCATTTGGCGAACCCATCCGGTTCGACCTCGAGGCGCACAATCGAACCGCCCAGACCATCAACCTGGTCTTCTCCACCACCCAGATCTACGATTTCGTCGTGCTGGAACCGACCAGCGTCCGGGTGCTCTGGCGCTGGTCGCAGAACATGACATTCCCCCAGCAGGTCACCCAACTCGCCTTCGACCCGTATTCCAGCAAGACCTACAGCGTCGTGTGGGACGGCGTGCAGAACGATGGCACCCAGCTTCCCCCCGGCACCTACCGTGCGCGCGGCGTGCTGGTGTTCGACGAATTCATGGGCGACCCCACCTTCGTGAACGAAATGGGCTCGCCGCTGGTAAATTTCACCGTGCGCTGAAACCCGGCCGCACCCTGGCGCGGGGCTGGTCCGTATAAGGGGGAAGGACCACCGAAACAGGAGCCCGCCCGTGAAGTTGACCCATTACCTGGCCGCCGTGGCCGCCGCCTCCGCCCTGCTATTCCCCCTGACCAGCACCGCCGCCGGTCCCGAGCTGCGGATCCCCGATTTCAGCCACCTGCGCGACAAGGCGGTGGATTCGGTGGATATCACGCTCGACGGCTTCCTGATGAAGCTGGCAAAGAAATTCGCCGCCGCCGATGCCGACGACCGGGATGAA
>Ga0207691_10005142_pt1 | contig 12631 bp, 11 predicted proteins | sample KBSM13metaG_FD_184327 | JGI IMG/M metagenome (GOLD analysis project Ga0207691, IMG submission 184327) | Miscanthus rhizosphere microbial communities from Kellogg Biological Station, Michigan, USA - KBS M1-3 metaG (SPAdes) (version 2) | ecosystem: Host-associated > Plants > Roots > Rhizosphere >... | reverse complement strand
GCGGCGGATGTCCGCGGGAAACGGCTCGAAAGGCGCGGCCATCCGCACGATCCGCTTGGCGGCGTCGTCGATGAAACGGTAGCCCGACGACTTGTTGATCTCCACGTCCTCCACCTCGCCGTTGGCCTTGATCGCGACGGTGATGCGCAGCGACGCGTAGATCTTCCGGGCGCGCGCTTCCTGAGGGTAGTTGAGCGTGCCGATCCGCTCCACCTTCTGGCGCCAGACGTCGATGTAGTGGGCGAAGCGGTACTCCTGGGTGCGCGCGCCGATGAAAACGCGGCGCGGGCGCTCCTGATAGGCCTGCAGGTTCCTCTGGATCTGCGCTTCCAGCCGCTGGATCTCGAGGCTCCTCTCGATGAGGTCGCGCGCCTCGGCCGAGTCGGCCTTCGCGGAGGCCGCCTGGTCCAGGGGCGAGACCGCGGTCTGCGACTTCATCTTCACCATGAGCTCGCGCGCTTCGCTCTCCAGCTGCTTCACGCGCGCCTCGGCGGCCTTGAGCTCCGGCGCGGGATCGCGCGGATCGAGCGCCGGCAGCGGTGTCGCCGCGCGCAGCTTCTTGTCCGTGTTGCCGCCCCCGTCCAGGTTCGCCTGCGCGAGCGCGTCGGCCTTCACGGGCTTGGTCGGGCTCTTCGAGTTGACGAGCACCACGTCCAGCATGTTGTGGGGAGCCTCGTCGCGCAGGATGCTGGGCAGCTTGAAGCCCAGGCCCACGATGGCGACGAGGTGGAACGCGATGGAAGCGATGACCGCCACCTGCATGGTGGCGACGAGCCCGAACTTGTCGAGCAGGAAATCCGAGAAGGAGACGAGGGCGTCCTGCGACGGCTGCCGTAACTGCATGAAACGGAATTGTAGGGTTATTTGCCCGCGTAGCGGCAAAAAACCGTCGCCTCCCAGGGGTCGATCTCGCCGAACTGGACCTTCACGCGCTCGCCGGGCGGCAAGGCGGGCAGTCCCACCGCGCGGCACACCAGCGGCAGGCCCTCGATGCGCACCAGCTCGTCGCGGATCACCGAGGCATGCGCCTCCTGGATGCCTTCCTGGGCGATGTAGCGCACGCACCAGTAGCGCTCGAGCAGCCGCTGGTGCTCGGCATAGGCGTCGTAGGCCGCCTCGAAATCGCGCGCCGCGGTCGCGAGCTCATCGCGGGTATACGCCGGCTCCCTGCCCTGCAGCGTCGAGACCAGCTGGCGCTGGTTGGCGAGGTCGCTGAAGCGGCGCAGCGGCGAGCTCGACCACGCGTAGTGCGAGACCCCGAGCCACTCGTGCGCGCCGGGCTCCACTTCCATGCGCGTCTTTCCGCCCTTCTGGTTGCGGTAGATGGCGTCCACGCCGCGCTCGGCGAGGAGCTTTCCCCAGGTGGAGTTCACGTGGATCATCAGCTCCGCCACGAGCGTGTCCACGGGCGTGCCGCGATGACGCTGCTCGACGGCGACGCGCCCGGCCTCCACGCGAATCGTGTAGTCGGGACGGTCACTTTTCTCCTCTCCCGCGCCGCGCAGCACCTTGAGGTTTCGCGCGAGCTTCCAGAGCGTGAGCAGGTCGTCGCCGTGCGGCCCCTCGACGTGCCCGGCGGCGATGGCTTCGTCGTTGAGGCGCGTATCCAGCTCGGCAAGCCGCAGGTTGTCGGCCACGCGGATCCACTCCACCCGGGACTCCGAGCCGCGCACTTCGAGGCTCGCGGGATCGACCTGGAGATAGAGCGACAGGGCGGGCACGCGCTGTCCCGCGGCGAGCGTGGCGCGCTCCACCGCCTCGCCCGGCAGCATGGTGATCTTGCCGCCCGGGAAGTAGACCGTGGACAGGCGTTCGCGCGCCACCGCCTCCAGCGGGTGCCCGCGGCCGAAGAAGAGGGACGGCGCCGCGATGTGGATGCCCACGCGCAGGGTGCCGTCCGCGCCGTGTGCCACCGAGAAGGCATCGTCGATCTCGGTGGTGTCCGCGTCGTCGATCGAGAATGCCGCTACTTCGCTTTCGGTGAGATCGGAGGGCTCGTCCAGCGCGGCGTGCGCGGGGAAACCCAGGCCGCCGGGAAAGAACTCGAAGGCGAAGCGGCGCAGGAAGTAGTCCTCGGCCCCCGAGAGCGCGCCGGCCCCGGCGAGCACGCGCTGCGGCGTGGCGCCGGCGGCGTTGGCCGCGGCGTCCAGCGCGCGCCACTCGAGCGTCATCTTGTCCGGCTTGAATAGCAGCATGTCCAGCTTCGTCGCGATGGCCTCGGGGACGCGTTTCGCGGAAAGCTCCGCGGCCCAGGCGTCCACCTGCTCCTGCTGGCGGCGTTTCTTCTCGGCCCCCGCCAACGCGGCCTTGAGGTTCTCCTCCGGCGCGGCCTGGTAGCGGCCCTTGCCGCGCCGGTAGAAGAACATCGGGTTCGCGTGCAGGGCGAGCGCCACCGCGGCCGCTTCCTGCGGCGTCGGCGCGCGGCCGAAGTATTCGCGCGCGAGGTCGTCGAAGCCGAATTCCTCGCCGCCGCTCACCTCCCAGAGGAACTGCGCCTCGATCGGCTCGGCGAGCTTCTGCGCCTCCGGCATGAAGCCCGAAAGGGATTGCCCATCGAAGCGCAGCAGGATCGCGTTGGCCTTGATCTTCGAGCGCTTGCCGTGGGCCGCCTCGACCTGGAAGGACGCGCCGGCTTCCGCGAGGATCGTCCCCACGCGAAAGGCGCCGTCCTCCTCGAAGAGCACCTGCTTCACGACTTCGCCCAATCGACGAGCTCGGGCACGTGCTCGGGGAACGACACCAGCGTGTGGTCGCCGCCGCGCTCGATGGTGTGCAACGCGCCGCGGTAGAAATCCACGGCTTCGCGGTAGTCGAGCACCTCGTCGGCGGTCTCGACGAAGAGCCAGTAGCGCTCCGGGCGCGTGATCGCCGCGGGCTGCAGCGACTTCAATTCGTCCACGTGCTCGCGCGTCAGGACGAATTCCTCGCCGGTGTACATGTTCTTCTGCGGGCCGAGGAACCTGTCGAAATGCCGGTGCGGGTGGACGGCCGGATTCAAGAGCGCCGCGCGGCAGCCGAGGCGCTCGGCGAGCACGGTCGCGTAGAACCCGCCCAGCGAGCTGCCGACGAGGGTGAGGTCGCCGGCGTCCACGGCTTTGCAGGCGTCGAGCGCCTGCACCACCGCGCGCGCCGGCCGGTGGTGCATCTCGGGCACGACGTAATCGACGCCCGTGGCCACGTTTCGCAGGTAGTCGCCCAGCATGACGGCCTTCTTGGATCGCGGGGAGCTGACGAAGCCGTGCAGGTAGACGATCGTCTTCAGAGCTTCACCGTGCCGCGGCCCAGCTCGATCACGTCGCCGCCGACGAAGACGCGCGGGTTCGTGGCGTCCCATTCGACGTTGAGGTAGAGCGTGGAGGGCCGCTGCACCATCTCGCCCTGGGACACGGTGCGGCTCACCGGCTCGCGCGGCTTGATCACCGAGAACCAGCCGCCCAGGTTGGCGCAGGCCGAGCCCGTGGCCGGGTCCTCGAGGATCGCCACGCCGCTCGGGAAGAAGAAGCGCGCCTCGACGGATTTCTCGTCGTCGAAGAAGACGTACGCCATGCTGGCGCCGTCCTCGCTCTTCAGCCGCGTGAACACGTCCGGCTTGGGGCGCGTGCGCCGCACCGCCTCTCGGGTCTTCAGCGGCACCATGAGCTGCTCACGGCCCGAGCTGATCCAGAGCGGCCATTCGCCGATGTCGTCCTCGGCGAGGCCCAGCATCTCGGCCAGCTCCGCGCGCGAGTGCGGCACGGCGCGGCCGCGCGGCGTGTTCGCTTCCAGCGTCCAGCGGTCGCCGTGCGCGGAAACCGGGATGACGCCGGCTTTCATCTCGAGACGCAGCTCGTCGCCGGACTTGGCGAGCTCGCGCACCACGTGCGCCGTGCCGAGCGTCGGATGGCCCGCGAACGGCATCTCGTACGACGGGGTGAAGATGCGAACGCGCGCGGTCGCCTTCGACGAGGGCAGCACGAACGTGGTCTCGGAGAGGTTGAACTGGCGCGCGAGCGCCTGCATGACCTCGTCGGAGAGGCCCTCGCCGTTCTCGAAGACGGCGAGCGGATTGCCGGTGAGGCGCCCTTCGCGGGCGAACACGTTGAGGATGCGGTACTTGTAGGAAGCCATGGTTCAGTCGGAAAGGACGGTGCGGCCCTCGGCCCAGTCGCGCAGGGCCGCGATCTCCTCGGCGCGCAGCACGGCGAGCGGGCGCGTGCCCGCGACTTCTTCGAGGATGTGGTCGGTAGAGAGGGGTTTCTTCTGCGAGTGCGCAGTGTACGCGGCGGCGACGATGGCCTGCTCGATCTCGGCGCCGGAGAACTGCTCGGCGGCCGCGGCGAGCTTGTAGAGGTCGAAGCGCTCCACCGGGTGCTTGCGCTTGGCGAGGTGGATCCTGAAGATCTCGCCGCGCACCTCGGCGGTGGGCAGGTCCACGAAGAAGATCTCGTCGAAGCGGCCCTTGCGCAGCAGCTCCGGCGGCAGCGACGCGATGTCGTTGGCGGTGGCGATGAGGAACACGCGGTCGCGCCGCTCGCTCATCCACGTGAGGAGCGTGCCCAGCAGCCGCTTGGAGACGCCGCCATCGCCGCCGCCATCGCCTGTCGCCACGCCCTTCTCGATCTCGTCCAGCCAGAGGAGGCACGGCACCATCTGCGCCGCGGTCTCCAGCGCGTCGCGCAGGTTGCGCTCGGTCTCGCCGTGGAACTTGTTGTAGAGCGCGCCGAAATCCAGGCGCAACAGCGGCACGCGCCACGAGCCCGCGACGGCGCGCGCGGCGAGGCTCTTGCCCGCGCCCTGCACGCCGAGCAGCAGGATTCCCTTGGGCGTGTCGAGCGCTTCCGTGCCCTCGCTGCCGTGGAACGCGGCCTTGCGAAGCTCCAGCCACTTCTTCACCCGGCGCAGCCCGCCCACCTGGTCGAGCGATGCGACGTCGGTCACCATCTGCAGCGTGCCGCCCTGCCCCAGCGCGTCGTGCTTGATCTTCAGCACGCGGGCCACGTCCTCCATGGTGATGGCGCCCTCGTGCTCGATCGACTGGCGGATCAGCCGCCGCGCCTCCTCGCGCGAGAGGCCCACCAGGTGCTGCACCAGCATCTCGTACGCCACCCGGTCGGCGTTGAGGTTCACCTCGCGCTGGAACATGTAGAGCTCGGCTTCCTCCTTGATGATCTTGCGCACCTCCTCGGGCCCGATGGGCGAGAGGCGGAAGGCGGCGCTGGTGCGTTGCAGGTCCGGCGGCAGGTTCACGCGCGATCCCACGAAGGCGAGCGTCATGCGGCTTTGCGCATGGTCGTAGGCGATCTCCCGGAAGGCGCGCACCACGCCCGCGTTCTCCATCCAGGGCGTCGCGTCGAAGAAGACGTAGAGCCCGCGGCGCGGATTGCGCACCATGTGGAAGACGGCTTCCTCGAGCTCGCGCGTGTTGACCACGCCGCTGCCGAGCGTGGCGCCGGCGAGGCCCTTCACCACGCTCCACGTGAAGAGCGGGATGTCCTCGAGGTTGGTGACGTTCTCCACCACTTCGCGGAAGCGCTGCTCCTCCGTCGTCTCCACCACCAGGATGGGGAAGCGCGAGCGCAGCAGCAGCTGCAGCTCTTCCTTCTCGCTCTTCACGCCGCGTCCCGCCGCGCGGGCGCGAGCCGCGCGAGGAGCTTCGCGTGCACGCCGCCGAATCCGCCGTTGGACATCACGAGCACGTGGTCTCCGGGACGAAGGAGCTCGGCGATGGAATCGACCATGGGGTCCATGTCGTGGAAGACGAACGCGCGCGCGCCCAGCGGCGCCAGCGCGCCCGACGGCTCCCAGCCCAGGCCTTTCGCATAGCAGAAGACCACGTCGGCGCCGGTGAGGCTTTGCGCCAGCATCGACTGCATCGTGCCCAGCTTCATCGTGTTGGAGCGCGGCTCGAACACCGCGATGATGCGATCGCGCCCGGCGCGGCGCCGCAGTCCCGCGATCGTCGTCTCGAATGCCGTCGGGTGGTGCGCGAAGTCGTCGTAGATGGTGATGCCGTTCACGCGGCCGCGCACTTCCATGCGGCGCTTCACGCCCTCGAAGGCGGCCAGCGCCTCGATGGACACGCGCGGCTCCACGCCCGCGTGGCGCGCGGCGGCGATCGCCGCGAGCGCGTTGTTGCGGTTGTGCTCGCCCATGAGGTCCCAGCGCACCACGCCCATGCAACGCCCCTGGTGCAATACCTCGAACGAATCATCGTCGTTCAGGGCGCCCACGCTCCATTCCTGCGACGCTCCGAAGCGCTGCACCGGCGTCCACGCGCCGCGCGCGAGCACGCGCTCGAGCGAGGGATCCGCGCCGTTGACCACCAGCAGCCCCTGCGACGGCACGATGCGCACCAGGTGGTGGAACTGCGTCTCGATGGAGGCCAGGTCCGGGAAGATGTCCGCGTGGTCGTATTCGAGGTTGTTCAGGATCGCGGTGCGCGGCCGGTACCAGACGAACTTGGAGCGCTTGTCGAAGAACGCGGTGTCGTACTCGTCCGCCTCGATCACGAAGAATTTCGACGCGGTATCGCGCGCCGAGGTGGAGAAGTTGCGCACGATGCCGCCGATGAGGAATCCCGGCTCGAGGCCGGCGCGCTCGAGGATCCACGCGAGCATCGAGGAGGTCGTGCTCTTGCCGTGCGTGCCCGCGACCGCGAGCACCCATCTGTCGCCGAGCACGTTCTCGGCGAGCCATTGCGGGCCCGACGCATACGGCAGGCCGCGGTCGAGGATCGCCTCGATCACCGGCTTGCCGCGCGTCATCGCGTTGCCGACGACGTAGAGGTCCGCGGGGTATTTCTCCAGCTGCTCCGCGTCGTAGCCTTCGTGCAGCCGGATGCCCAGCTCGCGCAGCTGGTCGCTCATGGGCGGATAGACCTGCGCGTCGCAGCCGGTCACGACGTGGCCGCGCTCGCGCGCGATCTTGGCGAGCCCGCCCATGAAGGTGCCGCAGATGCCGAGGATGTGGAGGTGCACTAAGGCACTACGCGAAGAAGATGAAGTACACCGCGCCCATGAGGCACAGCGCCGCCCACAGGTAGTTCAGCTTCGGCGGCTCGCCCATGTAGAGCATCGCGAACGGGACGAAGATCGCGAGCGTGATCACTTCCTGGAGGATCTTCAGCTGCGCGAGCGACATGCCGCCGGCGTAGCCGATGCGGTTGGCCGGCACCTGCAGCAGGTACTCGAAGAGCGCGATGCCCCAGCTCACGACGGCGGCGAGGTACCAGGGCGTGGTGTCGAGGTGCTTCAGGTGCCCGTACCAGGCGACCGTCATGAAGAGGTTCGACGCCACCAGCAACGTGATGGTGAGCGCGACGGTTTGGGCGGGGGACATGCGAAATTCTAGCGTAAACTGATGAGCCTTCCGGCTGTCACACGCGCGCGACGCCATGGTTCCGCACCTCACCACTTCCCTCACCGGTCCCCTGCACGAAATCGAGCGCATCGTGCTCGACCAGCGCCCGGAGATCGAGCGCTGGTTCCGCACGCAATGGCAGGAACAGGAAGTGCCGTTCTATGCGTCGGTGGACCTGCGCAACAGCGGCTTCAAGCTGGCGCCCGTCGACACGAACCTCTTTCCCGGCGGCTTCAACAACCTCAACCCGGAATTCCTGCCGCTGTGCGTGCACGCGGCGATGTCGGCCGTCTCGCGCGTGTGCCCGGATACGCGCCGCTTCCTTCTCGTGCCCGAGAACCACACGAGGAACCTGAATTACCTGCAGAACGTCGCGATGCTGCGCCGCATCCTCGAGGGCGCGGGCCTGACCGTGCGCATCGGAAGCCTCATCCCGGACCTGCAGGGGCCGACCGAGGTCGAGACCGCGGGCGGGGAAAAGCTGCTGCTCGAGCCGATCCAGCGCCGCGGCAACCGCGTGGGCGTCGAGGGCTTCGATCCGTGCGCGGTGCTCCTCAACAACGACCTGTCCGCGGGCGTCCCGTCGCTCCTGCGCGGCATCGAGCAGCCCGTGATCCCGCCGCTCGCGGCCGGCTGGTCCACGCGCCGCAAGTCGCACCACTTCCATTGCTACGACCGCGTGGTCGAGGACTTCGCGAAGCTCCTCGGGCTCGACCCGTGGTTCCTGAATCCCGCGTTCAGCCAGTGCGGCAAGGTGAACTTCGCCGAGAAGGAAGGCGAGGAATGCCTCGCGGCGAACGTGGAGTTCGTGCTGAACGAGGTGCGCGAGAAGTACAAGCAGTACGCGATCACCGAGGAGCCCTTCTGCATCGTGAAGGCCGACGCGGGCACCTACGGCATGGGCATCATGACCGTGAAGAGCGTCGACGACGTGAGGAACCTCAACCGCAAGACGCGCAACAAGATGGCGGTGATCAAGGAAGGCCAGCCGGTGCACGAGGTCATCATCCAGGAAGGCGTGCACACCTTTGAAAGCGTGGATGGGGCGGTGGCCGAGCCCGTGGTCTACATGATGGACACGTTCGTCGTGGGCGGCTTCTACCGCGTGCACACGTCGCGCGGCGTCGACGAGAACCTGAACTCGCCGGGCGCTTCGTTCGTGCCGCTCGCCTTCGAGACCAATTGCCACACGCCCGACTGCCTGGGCAAGCCGGGCGATCCGCCCAACCGCTTCTACACCTACGGCGTGGTCGCGCGGCTCGCCAACCTCGCCGCCGCCGTGGAAGTGCGGCAGCTCGTCGAGCGCGAGAGCGCGCTGGAGGTCAGGGCGGCGAACGGATGAAGCTGGCGTTCGTCGTGGATCCCCTGCCGGCGTTGAAGCCGTACAAGGACTCGAGCATCGCGATGATGCGCGAGGCCGCGCGCCGCGGCCACTCGGTCCATGCGCTGGAGGCGCGCGACATGTTCGTGCGCGACGGCGCGGTGAGCGCCACCGTGGTGGACCTCGACGTCTCCGACGACAACAAGGCGTGGTACCGCGCCATGGCGCCGCGCACCGCGGCGCTGGGCTCCTTCGACTGCGTGCTGATGCGCAAGGACCCGCCGTTCGACCAGGAGTACTACTACGCGACGCTGCTGCTGGATGGCGTGAGCACCCAGGGCGGCTGGGTCGTGAACGACCCGCGGGGCTTGCGCGACTGGAACGAGAAGGTCGCGATCCTCGCCTTTCCCGAGCTCACGCCGCCCACGCTCGTGGCGAGCGACATGGCGCTGGTGCACGGCTTCATCGACGCGCACGGCGACGTGGTGGTGAAGAAGCTCGACGGCATGGGCGGGGCCATGATCTTCCGCGTGAAGCGCGACGACATGAACCGCAACGTGATCGTCGAGACCATCACGGACATGGGGCAGCGCACCATCATGGCGCAGCGCTTCATCCCGGAGATCGACAAGGGCGACAAGCGCGTGCTGGTGATCGACGGCAAGCCGTTTTCGCACTGCCTCGCGCGCATCCCGAAAGCGGGCGAGACGCGCGGCAACCTCGCCGCGGGCGGGCGCGGGGTGGCGCAGCCGATCTCGGAGCGCGACCGCGCGATCGCCGAGACGGTGGGCAAGCGCCTGGTGAAGGCGGGCATCGTGTTCGCGGGCCTCGACGTGATCGGCGACCACCTCACCGAGATCAACGTCACGAGCCCCACCTGCATCGTCGAGATCGCGGAGCAGACCGGCCACAACGCGGCCGTCGACCTCATGGACGTGCTCGAGCGTCGCGCGCGCCATTAGGCGCCCGGTGCCGATGCGCGTCCCGGTGCTCACCTACCACGCCATGGCGATGGAGGGCCGCGGCCCGCGCGCCAACGACCACGACGCGCTCGCCGCCGACCTCGAGGTGATCGAGTCCGAAGGCTACGAGGTCCGTCCGCTCGCCGAGCTCGTGGCGGCGTGGCTGCGGCGACCGGCGACGCTTTCCGGGCGCAAGCTGATCGCGCTCACGTGCGACGACGGCTCCGATTTCGACTTTCGCGACATCGAGCATCCGTCGTGGGGCATGCAGCGCAGCTTCTTCAACATCCTGCGCGATTTCCACGCCGCGCATCCGCGCTCGCAGCCCGCCCTGCACATCACGAGCTTCGTCGTCGTGTCGCCCGCAGACCGCGCCGAGCTCGACCGCCTGTGCATGCTGGGGCGCGGGTGGTGGGGCGAGGATTGGTGGATCGACGCCATCGCCTCGGGGCGCATGGGGATCGCAAGCCACAGCTGGGACCACAACCATGAGGCGCTGTCGGCCTCGCGCTTTCCCCACGTCGCGCGCGGCGTGTTCACCTCCATCGACACGCGCGAGGCGGCCGACTACCAGATCGAGCAGGCGGCGCGCTACCTGCGCCGCCGTGCGCCGAATCCCGCGGCGCGGCTCTTCGCCTATCCGTACGGGCCGCACAGCGAGTATCTCGTGCGCGAGTACTTTCCCTCGCGCGCGCGCGAGCTGCAGATCGATGCCTGCATGGGCGATGACGCGCGTCCGTGGAGCGCGTCATCGAATCGCTGGGAATTGCCGCGTTACGTGCACGGCCGCGACTGGCACGCGCCGGAGGACCTCGCCAAGCTGCTGCGCGACGCGGCCTAGGACGCCGTCACGCGATCGAAGTCGGTGCCGTGCTCGAGGATGTCCTGGACGGTGAGCTCCTTCGCGCCGCCGCTCCACACTTCCACGCCGCGCCCGCGATGGGCCAGCCCGCTCGGCAATACGATCGAGGCGGGAATCTGCAGCTTCTCCAGCGGCGGCAGCCGCAGCGCCTGCGTCCACTGCGCGTTCGGGCGGTTGCGCGCATCGCCCGGCCGCGCGGCGATCGGCTCGGGCTTGCCCGGGAAGAGCGAGACCGTGGCGATGATGCGCCCGTCGGTCTCCTGCACGAGCTCCGTGAGCCAGCCCAGGTAGAAGGGCGCCGCATCGCCCATGCGGATGGCGACCAGCCGCCCGATCGCGACGCTCTTGCCCGAGGTCTGCGGCCGTTGCACGCGCACCGCGCCCAGCAGCTCGTCGACGACAGGCCAGCCTTCCACGGTGACCGATGGCATCACCGCGCCGCGGCCCTGGGTCTGCGCCATCGCGTTCAGGCTGGTCTGCTCGCGCACGCGGCCGAACACCTCGATGTCCTTCATCTCCTGCGACGTGAGCTCGCGCTGCTTCTGGCCCGGCTGCTCGAAGGGCTTGCCGGCGGAAGCGAAGAAGTGGATGTCGGTGAGGCCGAACACCAGCCCGGCCTTCTCCGTCTGCGACGCCTTGGGCGCGGGCCGCGGCGGCGCACCCTCGCACCAGAGCTTGTGCAGGCGCTTCAGCTCGAAGAGCGTGTCCACGCCCGCGGTCTGCGGCGGAAGCCCGAGTGTCGCGATGTCCTCGCCGTTGGTGAGGCCGTGGATGCGCCGGCGGATGCTCTTGGAGAGCGCGTCGGTCTCGACGATGCGCTGCCCTTCCGTGAAGTCCGGACGCGGCTGCGGGCGCGCGCCGATGGGCTTGGCCGGGTCGATCACCAGCGCGTCGAGCCGGCGCGCATCGCCCGGCGCGGGCGCGGCGAGCAGCTGCACCTTGCGCGACCAGAGGCGCAGCAGCGCCTCGGCGAAATCGACCTGCGGCGCGGTCATCTCGGAAAGGAACGCGGCCTGCAGCAACACCACCTGCGCGTACGCCTCCGCGATGCTCGAGTTGCCGCCCTCGCCTTCCAGGGAGTCCTTCACCGGCGACGACGCGATGGCGCGCGCTTCGACGTCGGCGAGGAGCTCGTGCAGGCGCGTCCACAGCGCCGGGTCGAAACGCTTGTACACGAGCGCGTGGAACAGCATCCGCGAGCCGATGCAGCGCACCACGCGCTGCGCGATGAGCGGCTCGTGCTGAGCGGCATCGCCGCCCGTGGCGCGCGCGTCCGTGAGCGACTTGCGATAGCCCGTCTCCATCTCCTCGAGGAGCGCGCAGCCCGTGACCCACGCGTTGGTGTCGTTGGGCGAGAGCGGAATGCTCTTGCCGAAGTAGCGCGAGCGCTGCTCGCCCTGCAGGAAGGCGACCTTGTCGCGCAGCAGCTCGAGGCACTTCAACCGTTCGATGGCGGAGATGTCGGCGGCGTTCAGCGCCTGCAGCTGCTCCAGCAGCAGCGCCTGCGCCTGCGGGATGTTGGTGAGCGCGAGCGCCCCCAGCCATTCGCGGCAGCCGCGCGCGTCGGCGAATGCCGGTGCGGTCGTCACGGCCACTAGGCGAGCCTCGAGGCGATCGCCGCGGCCAGGTTCGCCGCGCGGCGCTCGCGCTCGGCGTTCGAAGGCCCGCGCTCGCGCTTCGGGGCGGCCCAGATCGGGTTGGGGAAATGGCGGTCGTCGGCGAAGCGCGGCACCACGTGCCAATGCACATGGGGGGTCATGTTCCCCAGGCTCGCCAGGTTCATCTTGTCGGGCTGCATCGTCTCGCGCACCGCCGCCTCCACCGCGAAGACCACCGCCATCAACGCCTCGCGCTCGCCGGCCGTGAGGTCGCCCATCTCGCGCGCGTGCCGCTTGAGTATCACGCGCACGAAGCCGGGGTAGTCGGGCTCGTCCACGCGCACCACCCGGCACAGGTCATTCTGCCAGAGCACCGGTCCGCCCGGGCTCGCGCAGAATTCGCACGACCCGCCGCTCAAAACGGCAGGCGGGTCAGGGCGTTGCTGCCGGAGACGCCGTCGATGGTGTAGCTCATGGCGGCATTCTGCGCGTCGGGGAAGGTGAATGTCATCGTCCCCACGGGCACCAGCGAGTGGCGGCTCGCATCGTA